>Ga0179593_1343395_pt1 | contig 10659 bp, 17 predicted proteins | sample CZODoug2_1_08_16_FD_185931 | JGI IMG/M metagenome (GOLD analysis project Ga0179593, IMG submission 185931) | Vadose zone soil fungal communities from Angelo Coast Range Reserve, California, USA - CZODoug2_1_08_16fungal (PacBio error correction) | ecosystem: Environmental > Terrestrial > Soil >... | reverse complement strand
CACGGTTGCTCAGAAGGCTTCTCTGTAAGAATTGTACCCCATTCCCCCCCCTCCATACTTTTGTTTCGTGAACTTTCCCCCCCCACATGAATGACGCCTTGGGTCATGAGGTCTTTCTCTCTTTTTCCTCGTACCTATACCTTTTTTTTCTCTTTTATCCCCTTTTTTTTTCCCCCCCCCCTTTAATCGCCCCTCTCCGTTTTCCCCTCGGTTAACTGTTTTTTGCACTCCCACAACCCAGTACTCTTTTGGACGTTTTTCTTGTCGGATGTCCTTGTTCCTTTTCGCACCTTTTTTTTCTGTCAACACCTTTTTACGCTCAGGCGCCGGCTCTATTCTTATGTTATGGTTTAGACTTCCATGACTTTCCCAGGCATCCAGGTGTCTTTGTTCTCTCACTACCTGTTTTTTGTGCTTACAGGGACAATTTCCCCTTGCTTTCCGTATACGAAAACTTGCCCTCCCGACCTCACGTTGATCTTGTTTCTCCCACTGTCTACACAAAGCTTACCGAATTTTTTCATCCACCTCCCCGTCTTCCGGTCCACCAAAACCTGGGGAGGTTGACTCTCTCTTTCTGCGTGTCTATTGATTTACTTTTATGTTATGGACTCTGTTCCCCTCTGAGACTCCCGTTTGTGGGGCTGGGGTGTTGTTCGTCCTTGCAGTTTTTTTTTTTTTTGTCTTCCCCCACCCCCTCCCAAAACCCTTGATGTTCACCCCCACTTGTCTTGCCCAAACAAATTAAAGCATTTTCTCCTTGGTGGATGATGGGCTGGGGCTTTTTGGTTTTTTTTTCTTAAGAAGACCGGTACGTTTCCTTCCTTCCTCTCTCCTCCGCGTCAAGTTTCGTTTCCCCGGTCTCCAACCAGAGAGTTCTGTTTTTTTCTTTCATATTGTCTTTTCCTGACCTCTTTGAACTCTATCGTCCCGAGCTGCTTCCCCCTTCACTCACTTTTTTCCCGCCTTGCCCCCGTCAAAACGAGTTCTTTTCCCGACCGTCTTGAAAACCACCACTTCGGTTGTTCATTATTTCACTCTTGACAGCCTTTTGGGGGTGTTTTAGCGTTTCTGGCGTTTTCCTGCGCTTTTTTTAAGTATACTTTTTCCCCATTGCAGCGGAATGTTTGACCTACCTTTCTTTTCTCATAGGTCAAGAATATACCCGCTTTTTCGTGGTTGACTTCTCCTCACCACGGACATTTTTCTGTCCATATTCCAAGGACCCCCCCTGGTTCCGTGGATGTCCCCCGCCTTACTTGTGTTGTGCAAGTTAATTTTCTTGTTTTAACATTTCTTTGCGTCCCCCTGTTCTCTTTCCCCTTGAAAACCCCTCCTTTTTCCCTTGGTTCGCCAGTTTCCAGTCTGGTTCCAAGAGCGTCTTTATCGTTGGTCTTGAATCTGCCCCTACAGTCTTTCTACTTCACTGGTCCCCTTTCCCTGTGAATTCGCCCCCTCTGGCCCTTGGACACACTTCCCGATACACTGCTGGGTTTTGCGTCGTTTCTTCGTCCCCAGGGGGCCTCTGTGTCTTCTTCTCCTGACATTTTTTTCTTACCCCTGCACTCGACTGTTTTTTTCCCAACCTTCCCTTTTCCGCTTTGAAAAAACAGGCACAACCTTCGTGCTCCTTGTTCAATGAACCGGTAAATCCTCCTCCCACTTTACCCCGACTACCATCCTGTTCCCCAGACATCGCTTTTCCCCTTGCGCCCAGATAAATTTAGTGCCCTCTTGACTGGGTTTAAAAAGTATTTTTGCTCCTTTTTTCTCTTTTCCTTTTGGTCCAGTTAATAGTCTTTCATTGAGTTCCTTGCGTGCGTCTCTGTCAACCCATTTCTTCTTCCCCTTAGGGGTCCAACGGGGCACCCTCGTCCTTTTGATGGGCCCGCTTTGGCCTCACCGACACCCCCTGGGCGTCTAATTTCACGTGCTTGTCCAATGTGGTTTGAGGCGTCTCGTTTTTTTGCCGCTATTTCTTTTTCACATCCCCCTCTCCCTTTTCTTTTGCCTCTTTTGCCCCGCTTTATTAATACTGACCCCTGAAACCCAAGTAAACGTGGGTACTGCCCTTTTCTTTTTTCTATTTAAAGAAAGGGGTGAAAAGTTTTTCTTTTTTTCTCTTCTCTTTTTCCTATCTCGTTGTTTGCTCCATCCCCAAACTTTTTCCCTTTTTTTTTTAACTGCCAATTCGACCCACCGGGCCCCCTTCTTTTTTAATTTCAGTATTTGCCTTCCCATTCCCCGTTCCCCCTTTCCTCCCCAAACTTGTTGAAACCCCCTTCCCATCGAACCTTGGCGCGTCCTGTCCCCAAACCAAATGCCAACTCGTTTTGAATTTCTTCTTTTTTCTCGTTTTTTCTCCTTTCTGGCTTGCTTTTCAAGTCCGGCTGATGATTTTTTCGCCCTTTTGCCCTGACTCATTCCCCAGGTTGCACCCTTCCCCCACCCCACCTTTGCCGTTGGACCCTGCCCCCCCCTTAGGACCCCCTTTCTTCTGTTTTGTTTTTTACCCATTATCTCCTGCCCCCCGATGGGCGTCCCCAGGTACTTTTCCCCAGTGTAGCAGTTCTTTCCTATTCCTCCTGGGGCAATTGCCTCGGACTTTTTTTCCCGATTGGTTCTTCCCGTTTTCTGTCTTGTGTTTTTCCTCCTTCCCAAAGTCTGCCCGTTTCGCGTCAATTTTGTGCTCTGCTTTTCCTGCGGCCCTTTATACCTTTTGTCCAACTTCTGGTCCACGCGCAGTCTTCACTTTGACTGATGTCCGTCAGCTCTTTCACCATATTTTTTTTTTTTTTTGGAGATTTCATACTGACCAAAACCTTCCCCTGTCCCCCCTTGTATATCCTGGCAATTGTTCTCCCCCCTCCTTCATTACCCGTTCCTTTCCAACTCCCCTCACCTTTGCGTCCGCCGATTTAGAAAAAAGCGTCCTGAAAAATTCGGCTTTGGACTTGTTTTTGTCTTTCTTTGTCTTCTGAACCCATTTCTTTCTCCAGTTTTTGAGTTTGGTTGACCTTAGCCGGTTCGCAAAGTCTTTGATTCCCATTTCCCTCTCCATTCCAACCCCCCCCCCAACTTTTGTCAGACCTTTCACGTCTTCGGTAACTTTCACGCCGAGATCTTGTTTTTCTTCTTCTTGTTTGCCGGCGGAAACTGAACCCCTTTTTAGCTTTTGGCTTCTCCTCCACCAGCACGTTTTACGCCTTTAGGCTTTTTCTTTTCCTAAGCCTTTGCACCCATTCTGTCCTGTTGAGTCAGACTCCTACCCCCTTACCGTCCCCACCCGATATTCACACCCCCAGTTCCAGCTTGACCTATGAAGTTGTATTTGAACACCCGCTCATTTGTTTTCTCCGGGTTCTCCTACCCAGGGAGTTATTTGGAATGGCTCACCATTATTTCTTTGGTTTTCTTTCCTAACCCTCCTTCACTTCTTCTTTCTGCACCCCCCGAAGTGGACCCTTTTTTGGCGCAAAATTATCTCAGATGATATTCGGCTTACTCTTTCGTTTACTCCCTGTCAGGCGTGCTTTCCCTGTTCACTGACTAAATCCTCCTTTATTTCATATTGATTCCAAAGTTTTGTTTCCCCATCCCCCCAGAAGTTTTTTTGAGTTGTCCTCAAACTGCCCAACTGTTCCGAACTCCCCCCCTTTCTTTCGTGCTAAGTTCCCGCAAATAAAGCAGCGATCGCGGCCCCCTCCAAACATCCCCCTTCGTTTTTTTTTTACAGAACTTCTTTCGGTTCGTGACCCTTTGAGGTTTTTTTGCATCCCGAAATCGTTTTTGTAGACGCCAGATCCAGATTTATTTCACGTTGCCCCTCCTTGTCTTGTGGAAGAAGAAGCGTTGTTTTTTTGTTTTTCCCTCTGTTACGACTTTTCTTTTTTCTCAATTTGTAAGCGTTTCTTGGCTTCTCCCCGTTGCATTCCAAAGGGTCCCAATCGCATCCCTCCGTTTTCTATCCTTTTGAGTCCCGCACCCACGTGTCCCCAGCCCACGTCCCTTTTCATTTTTGAGGGGACCCATTGTGCCCTCCCCTTCCTTGAACTTCCGATATTTCTTCTCTTAAGTATTCCAACCCTTTGCTTCCAATCCACCCCCCCCTTATCTACCTTTTTTTCTTAAATTAGAGCCGACCGGATTACCCCCAATGGACCTTCATTCCTGTTTGGTTTCCTTTTTTTTTTCTCCCACCTGCATTACTTTGGACAACCCCTGAGGCTTCGCCCCGGTCTCTCTCTCATTTCTCTTTTTTGTTTTTTTGAGCGGTCCCTGGTGCTGACCTGCATCACCATTGTATCCAAACCCTCCCCCACTGGCCCCATTCCCCAAACCACCCCCTCTCTGACACCTTATTTTGGGTGTTAAGATCTCTGTGCCTCTAATTCCCCCCCCCTTGCTTTTTTAGTTTTTTTGCTTTTTGACTCTCAAATTTCTCTTTTTCTTCGGCCAGGGGGCTTGAACGTGTCTTGTTCCCCGCCCCAATGGCAATGGACCGTTTTTTATGTTTTCTCTTTTTAGCAGACTGCATTTTGGTTGGTTCATGTGGTACCTCGCTATCCATTCAGTGAGTTGATATTCCTCTTCCGACCTTCCGTTTAGATTTTCAGCAGCCTCTTCCTGGCCCTTTACCCCCTGTTTCTTTCAGGGGTCCTCCGTTTTTTTTTTTTTAAAAGGTTCTTTTTCCTCTCTTTAGGACGCAATACCCTTCCCCTTTTCTCTTCGACCTCCCCGGTGTGTTTTCCAAAAACACAAAAATCTTCCCCCGCCCCCTTTTTTCGACTACTGTTTTTTTGGTTCTTGTCCAAAAATTGGCATGGGTAGGATGTTTGACGCCTCACTGTCTTCGTTCTTGCATACTTGATTTGCCTCGAGTAGTTCTGGTTTTCGCACATCGGGGGAGGGTCTTTTCCTTGTGCCTTTTGCGCTTGACCCCCCCGGCCCCTGATTGACTCCCCCCCACCCCACATGCCCTCTGAAAAATAATTTCCTGTTTTTTTTGGCTTTTTGTTTTTTCTTTTTCCTTTTTCTTTTTTTTGGAAGAGCCTCTTATTCTTTGCCAGACAATTCTGGAAGCAGATCTCTTTGGCGTTGAAGAGGACATCATTTTTTTTCTTCTTCCCGGACTATCCCCCACCCTTACAGCTCCCCGCATTTTATCCCCGTTTTCTTGTGTAGACTCTTCTTTTGGCCAACTGTAAATAATCCTACGTTTTTTTCTTTCTTCAACGGCCGGCCTTATTCGGTCCCCCCTTTTTTCCCCCCCCCCATGACCTTTTTTTCTTGACGGACAACCCAACACAAAACGGAATTCGTCTTTTGTTGCACAACCCCTTTCCTACTTGATTGCCCCTTTTCTTTTGATTACTGCGGCGTGCCTGCTTCAGCTAAACACAGCCAGCCCCAAATGACGTTTGTTTCAAGACTTCTTCATTTCGCTTTTTGAATTGACCTCTAACCCGTGGCGGGTTTGACTGCCCTTTTTTTTTTCTTTTTTCCCTTTTGTTTTCGACCCGTGAAACCCACACACCTGAAACTGAACCTATGGTTCTTCTATTCCTTAGCTTTCCTTTTTTCAAGACCTTCTCCTCTTGACCTCAGTTGCTCCCTGGAACGTACCTCCCCCTTGGGACCTTTTCTCCTAGGTTTTGCGACCCCAAGGGCTTCCTCTGCTCTTTTGTTCCCCCCCTCCGTTGTTTCCCCCCTGGGCAACCGTACCGCCCCTATTTTGCCACCTTCCAGACACCTTCCGGTATTTTCCGTTAGGAAATGGTCTTTTTGTCCCACATGCTCTTACCCCCCCTGATGTCTTTGCGTTTTTTTCCCGCAACTCTTCACCCCGGGACCTGTCCTCCCCTTTGACGGTACACTTTCGTTTTTTTAGGTCCCTTCTTTGACTTTTTTCCCCCCACAAAATCTCCAATGCCCCCAATGAAGTTCTCTACCAACCTGTCTTGCTCTCTGGTCCCTGGTCCCTGGTATGAGTAAGTGCCCTTTTTAAGTTCCTGCCCTACTCATGATCCCTCTGTCCTCTTCTGTCGTTTCAGATACGTCTCTCTGGGCTGTTCTTTACCCAGCTCCTTTTTTTTTTTATCTATTTGTAGGGGGCAAGAGGTCGTTCGGATGCGGTCTGTCTTTTCTCTTTTTTGTTGCGCGCGGTTTTTTCACCCCATTTGGATTTTCCTTTTTTCCATGTTCCGGCATTCCCTCTTGTACTTAGCGATTTGGCCGATTTTCTTTTGTTAATCCCCCTCCTTCATGACAACCGCGGCGACATTTTTCCCCCTTTCTGTTTTTCCTTTTCCCTTCCCTGGTTATTGAGTTTCACCTCCCATATCTTCTGCTTATGGAAGACTGTGATGACCAATCACCTTAACGAAACAAGGTCCAATGGGATGTTCCCCTATTTTCTTCGCGTTTGTTGCAAGAACAAGTGGTCTTGGAACAAGTTATCTTATATATTTTCCTCCTTACCGTTTGTTGTTGTTTTGCTTCTGTCTCAACGTTCCCCCCCAGTGCTTTGCAAACTTTTTCTTTGCCCCCATTCCTCACCCACCCCCTCACGTCCCTTTTTACTTCCTTGTTTTGCTCACCCTCCCGTACACACTCTTTTTTTTTCCCCGACTCTCTTTGTGACACCCCATCGAATGGTTCGGAGTTTCCCTGCTCTACAAAACCAAATTTGCACCAAGCGTTCCCATCTCGTCTATTCCCAATTCTTGATTTTTGGCCCGGGTTTTTCCCGCTGCCTTTGCCCGTTTTTAATTTTTGTGAGTTCCTTTCCAATGGGTCCCACTCTCTCCCCCACCAAATTTCACGCCCGGACTCTTCCCCACTGATTTCTGCCCCCCTGGGGCACAAATCGTCTCCTTTCCCCCTTTACATTTTTCAAGCTTTCTTTCTCTCTAGCAAGCCCGCGCTTTCCTGACATGTATTCCTCCCCCGCCTTCCCTTTTTTTTTTCCTTCCCCATGCCCCTTTCGCGCCCCTTTTACCAATGATTCTTCTTTAATAATTTTTTAGTCCTTTTTTTTTTCTCCCCCAGTCCGACTTTCCGTTATACCGGTTTATGTCCGTCTTCTTCAGTCCGCTTTATCACCTTTGGGGTGCCCCAATAATGTGTGCTGTTTTTCCCCCCCAATAACGAGATGGATTTCTTAACAGTTTCCCCCCATTTCCTTTTCAATTCCCCTGATTTTCTTTTCCCAATCGTTCCCCCACCTGCTTTTTTTTAAAAACCCAGTTTCTAGCTCGGGAAGTTTTTTTTTCTTCTTTTCTTCCTCGGAAAACCTCTTTACTTCGTTCATTTAGGGTTGCCCCCTTCTCTCGAACCCCTCTTTCCATCTTCCCTTAATTCAAACCAACTGTCGTCGTGTTATGAACTCACGACTTGCCCCCCCCCCCCTGTCTTTCATTTGGTTGTCCTTTCTGCAACACCCTGTCTCGTTCTCTTTAGCAGGACCAACCTCCCGAGTTTAAGATTTAGGTTCTTCAGCTTTTTGGCGAATTCTGCACGCCCTTATCCTCTGTGATGGGATTCCTCCTCCTCGTTTGCACCCTGACGTTTATCTCCAAAATTGTTTCACTTTTTTGCGAGATGCTTTTTCTCTTGGTCAAAACGTTGCCTTGACATTCTTTTTTCTCCCCCGCTATTCCTGCGTCTGGGGGCACATTAACTTTTTCCTCTTTTTGGGCCTTTTGACACCCCTTTTTTTTTTTTTCCCTCTTCTATTTTTCTTCGATTTCGTCGCACCCCCCCCCCTCCGTGAACCGGCCCCCCGTCGGTGTTAATTATCTTTCCCCTTAAAACCCGAGTCAAACACTGTCGTGCGTCCTACTGAGATATGGGATTTTACCTATCTAAACTCGCCCCCCATCGCCAGGCGTGCACAATTTTTTCAAATTCCCACGCGCATGGGAATACGGGCAGAGAATGTGTTGTTGACATCATCCCCGTTGTTTTTTTTTCGCAAACTTTAAGGGGACCCGCCCGCCCCCTCTTTTCCTTTCGTTAGCACCGTTCATCCCTATCCCATTCCAAGGAGCTTTCAGCAGCTTCTCCCCCCACCCCGTCCGGCCCAGTTTTCCCTGTCCCATTGCTGGGATTTTCTCACCCAATTTTTCTTTTGAGGATTTTTTCCTTCATACCAATTGTACAATCCCCCTTGGGCACGTATCCTGAAGATTTTCATCCCTTTTCAATTGCCTGTCTTGGGAAGAGTACACTTTTTTTTGTATACCTCTGTAAACGTTGGTACTTCTTGGTTTTTTCCCCCTTTAGTTACCTCTTATCCCGGGTTAAATTTCTCCTCCCCCTTTGCGTCCGCCTATCCTTAGTCCGACCACACCTCCTCACTTCTTCAAAACATGTAAGTCCCATTGTTTTTCTCTGGGGTCGGTCTTTCCTTTCCTCACTAAACCGAGTATTTTCGGTCCCCCTTTTCCCCCCACAAGGGAATCCAACCAAAACAAACCAATTATTATTCCCCCAGTACCTATACCACCACTCCCCCCCCCCTCGTCAAAAACAAACCTTCACCGTACTTTTTTTTTTGGGGGTTTGAATTCCATTATTACTTTTTTGCTGTTGTTGGGATACTCCGTTTTCTTCTTCGACCCCTTCTTCATAATTCTTCCTGTTTGTTTTGAATCTAGTTGTAACTTTCCGTTATCTCCCAAAAGCATATACGTGTCAAAGTCCCCCCACACCGTCCCTTGGTACTTGGTCCCCCTTGTGGTAAGCGAGGTGCTTCCTTCTTTGCTTTTTCCCTACACCTTTTAGTTTGTTTGCTTATTTCGACACTTTCCTCTCACTTCTGGAGTTCTTCTGGAAGACCCCGACGGCGGTTTCCCACCAGCAATTGGAAGTGGTGGTATGGAGAACGGCGTTTGGGGTCGACTTGTGTTTTTGCGATTAGGCTGTTTTTTGGGGAGTGCTGTACTCCTCCTAGTTTCTTCTTCCAGTCATCTGACACCGGCTCCCTATTATACGTTTTCTCTTCCCACAGTTGGTCCCCCAAAGTTTTTCACCTTTCCTTTTTTTTTTCAGTTCCTCCTTTTATCTCTTCCTACCCGCTCGATTCAGACCCCCACTCTGGATTTTTTTTTTCCCTCCTTCCCTCCTGTTTTTGTCCCAAACTTGGCGCCGTCTTTTTTTTAGGTCTCTTCTCCATCGGTTTTTATGGGCTTTTTTTCTCGGCTACTTCGATCGGGGTTGGTGACTTCATTTTTGGTCCTTCCCCCCGTCCCACAACCTGCGGTGCTGTCACACACCTTGTCTTAACCGTATTTCGTCTGTTTCTTTGGTTGGTTTCTTCCGGATCTGTGAGTATAGTCCCGAGGACCCCGGAGATCTTCACCGGCGCCTCCTTTTTTCACGGCCTTAACTCAACCACTTTACCGTCTCCCGAGTCGATACAGGGATGACATAGTCACCTTCAGTTCTCCCTTCCTCGGGTTTTCGACTCTAGGATAATCTTATAGTTCTATTGTTCCAAGTGGTCCCTGCATCTTCCTCCTGCCCCCCGAACGTGTTCCGAAATCTTTACCCCCCCCTGATTTGCCCCATTCATCACTCCTGGGCCCATTTTTTTGAAGGTTTGATCGCGTCTTGCGGTTCGGTTCTGTTTTTTAGTTTTCTCTACCCGCATCATCCCTTGGGCCAAAGCCCCCCTTCCCCGCAATTCTGCATTCTTTCCTTCCCTTACACCCTGAGGGTTTGGGACTTGCGAACCCTGGCACCTCTGTGTTTTGCCCTACCCTTCCCCAAATGAGTTCCCAAATTCGTTTTCGGCCTGGTTGCTTCCGTTTTGGCGGGACCTTTTTTTTTTTTTGTTATATGTTCCCCCACGTTTTCGCCATGCCTCCACTCCATTAATACCTCTGTTCCAGTCCAGCCTTTCCGCTGATTCTCTGACCGCTTTTAGTTCACTTTACTCCTTCGGGAATTAACCTTTCCCAGAAGGTCCCCGAAACACGTTGCGGACACATGTCCCTCATCACCTTTTTCTTGCCCTGTTTATTTTTTTTTCTTTTTTTTTTCTGCCACATTGTGCCCCCCATTGAATATCCAACTAAGAACTTTCATTTTTCTAGTTTATACTTTTCTTCCGTTCGGACCGGTTTTCCACCACCAAACCGTCTTCATGTTGGTTTTGAACCAACTCTGTTCTCTTGTCATAGTACTATTCCCGTTCAACGTTTTCCGAATAACTTTCAACTTTGCAGACATCGCGGTTGGAATTTGCCGCCTCCTTTTCCCGTCCTCCTGGTTCCCTCTTTCTTTCCACTTGCCTGGTGACAACCCCATTTCCACCAATGTATCGTTTCAGTTTGCTTGTGTGAGAGGTCCTATTGGTGTTTATGCGGTCCTGTGTTGCCTTTTTTCCCTCCGGTTTACACCCCATTGGCTTTTTTCTTCAATCTGACATGCTTTTCCCTCTTTGTTCTTTTTTTTCCATCGCGATTTTGAGAACCCCTGAGAGCCTCACGCTTGCCATTTTTCCTTGTGTCTAACGGTCAGCCCTCCTCTTGAGTTCACCCCTATCTTCGGTACTGGTGCGCTTTTCTCCCCACAAGGAAAAGTCCCTTTCCCCGGTGTTTTACCCTGCACCATGGAGCTTGTCTGTGCAAGCTTTTTTGGGCTTGTTTTTTG
>Ga0179593_1301067_pt1 | contig 10659 bp, 8 predicted proteins | sample CZODoug2_1_08_16_FD_185931 | JGI IMG/M metagenome (GOLD analysis project Ga0179593, IMG submission 185931) | Vadose zone soil fungal communities from Angelo Coast Range Reserve, California, USA - CZODoug2_1_08_16fungal (PacBio error correction) | ecosystem: Environmental > Terrestrial > Soil >... | reverse complement strand
TTTGAGATGTTAGCGCGTTCTCCAACCCCTAGGCCATCACTTCACCCCCATCGTCCCTTGTTCCATTCACTAGACAGAGTGGTGGGTTCAACCCCCCAGGAAGTAGCTTCACTTAGCTATGAGGATGCCTTCCTTCAGACGGAGTGCACGGCGGGGCTGAACGCGACTTTTCCAGCTTTCTTGAATATCCCCGTCCTCTATTCCTTGTCTTGCAACTTTTGCTGCCCAGAGTTCGCAAGAAGGATACGTTTGAATTCGGTGAACTCTCTTCCCCTTACTTTTGATGGTGTCTACCAGTAACTACTCTCCCATTTACGGAGCTTTCTTCCCTTGGCGCGAACCGTTTTTTTAATACCCCCCCCCCCTAGGTATTTCTTTTTTCTCTGAGATGCGTTGCCTTCCCCCTCCGAGGTCACCCTGGCGCCACCCGAATATTGAACTCTATTAATCCTGTACGATTGTTCCCCCCCTACTACCGATGATCTTTTCGATCTTTAGTGCGCTTTTGACAACCTTTTCGGGGTTCTGGGTTGGGGTTTTGGTTTTTTGCCGGGCCTGGCCTTCCCCCCCCCGAAGACTGAGGATGCGAAGGGCTATCGCGTGACTCTCTCCCCCGCAGTACTTTGAGATTCACCTTTTTTACTTCCCTGTGACCGCGTCAAAACACTTCGTTGTAGACTACTCTTCCTTAATGTTTCTTTCATTCCCCCTTCAGCTATTGGTGCTAGTCTTTCTCAGGCATTCGCTGGCTCTCGGGTTAACCAGTCTTCCTTTGGTATTATTTGTGATTCCTCGAGAGCAACGATGGTTCTTCTGTCCAATCCTCTCCCAGGCCTTGGACTTTCACCGGATGAATCTTTGAAGTTAAACCGTCACGTTCTAGCTCTGACCCCACACGTTACTTTCCAGGAATGGCACACTGTTCCCCCTCTTTTTGATCCTTGACGTCTCTCTTTCAGATCCCGTCTCCCTTTGATCAAGGACAGCTAAGCACTGGATTTTGAGTCCCAAATACGAGACATTTGGAAATGGTATTTACTTAAAAGTCGTCTCGCGCCTGCCTCCGTCCCTTTACTGAGACCCCCTTGCCTCTTCCTTGTCTCTCTTTAGCGAGCTTTCCTTGGCCGCAGCAACTGTTTGTCCCTGAACTCCTTTTCGAGTCTCGTGGCAGATTCAGAGGAGACTCCATTTGTATCACTCTCTATGCTTGAGATAGTCAATTTTGAGCAGTTAGAGGTTAGCGTGATTACTGTTAGCGACCCTTCCTATTATAAGTTGTGGACTAGGACTCTTTTCCGACGGGGTCATATAGCACAGGACGATATTTTACACAGAGGGGTTCGCCCGATCGAAGGTCCATCCTTCCTGTCAACAGCAGCGATCACTCCGCATCTAAAAGGCCTGAACTACGCCTCGGCTTAGGCCTGGCCCATCACCTCCCCAAGGAGCAGGTGGCCAAGAGAGTTCCGGGGGTCCACTTGCCGTTGAAGGTCTATCCAAACAGGTCCCTTTAGGGTTTCCCCCGTTAGAGTTACTTGTACCGCTCCTTTCGTTCAAAAGTCGTTTCCCTTTCCCCCTAGCGTTCTTAAAGAAGAAGTCCTCCCATCCCCCCATCACGCCAGTCCGACTTGACGCCAGTCCGTGTTAACCTTGTCGAGGCAAGAAACGGTCCCACCTTCGAATAACTTTTCTGAGCCCCTGCTGCTCCCCCATGGTCGAACCCTTTATCCATTACGCCCCATTATGTCATGTTGCGGGGTGGACAGACCCCCCCCGCCAGCTATGACCCGAGTCCCCCAGCCACTCTCTCGTATATGCCGCTGCTTCGAGCCCCTTTTTCACGTTCAAGCTGCGTTTGAGCCCGACCCCGTTCGAGAGATCTTATATCCATTGTGTCTTCTCCGCCCTTCCTCGCTAGATTCTCAGACTTCTCCTAGACCTGCCTCCTTAGAAAATGATTATGCCCAAGAAGCCGTTTCGCGTCCCATCCATTGACGCGATTTCTTTTTGCATTCTCATCCCCTTTTTCGTAATTCACTGTCTAAGGAGAAAGTTCCACGGACCGGCCGTCCCCTCCACGTGTATTCTTTGTTTTATTGTATTTCATCCTCCTCCGTTGGTTGTGTCGAATCTGCTCCACGGGATCCCCTTTGGTACTGCGTTTTTCTCCCTCGACGAGTACTCTGTCTTGAGCTTGACGGGAGCTTAGGGCCATTGTTAGTATGTCAAGATCTTCACCCACCGCGTCAGATTGATGGGCAGCCCGTACTTTTTCCCCTCGTTTTCAGCCGCTCTAGCTCCCCGTCCTTCAAGGAAACCCATGATGGTTAGTAGAGCTCATCCTTGCCATTCCTCTGCGCTAGGTCTTATCTTTTGCGGGGGAATTAATTCGTGATCGACCTGGACATGTTCCATCCGGGCCTAGACGCTGTCCCGTTTGAGACCGATTGCCCTTTCCCCTCGTTGCTTTTCGTAGCAGCGTTCCCCCCCTTTCCCTTTTGAAGTCCCAGGTTTGGGTAAGAGGATGTAATGGGCACCCCCCAACTTTTTCTTTTCACCATGCTGAATCGAAGGGTTAGTGAGACGTCCATTCTCGTTTTCCATGCTTTACGCTTTGCTTTCTAGATCCTTTTACGCTTGCTGAGTGCGCGTAGTCTGAGTATCAATCCTAGGGTTTTCCCGCTGGTCTCTCCCAGTCCCTTTACTCTTTGGCTTACTCTCCTCTACTTTTTAGCCCCTGGACGATTGTCCTTTGCACGTCCTTAAACGACTGACACCTTCTCTAGGCCTAAATTTCTTTCCCCGTTTTTTCTTGCATCCGCAACAGGCGTATCCTTCCTGTCAGGGGGTTCCGAGATTGGCGCGTAGGATCGCTTTTGTACCTTCTGGCGGGAGAAGATCGTTCCCCTCGTTTTAGTGCCAAAGACCGAGATTTCGACGTTTGGGTAGAGCGAGCTCTTCTGCTTTTTTCCGTTTTTCCCAATCATTTCAGGGGCAAATTGCTTTGAGGCTTTTGTAGGAAGACTTTCGGCGCACCCGAGAGACTTCGCGCACTTCTTTGATTGGCAGGATTATTCCAGGATCGTCTTAGTCCGCAGCTTGTTCTTCGATGCATACTCCAGATGCCTCGTGGCCCACATTGGGAAGTCCCCCCTGGTTGCGTTTTCTTCAAATTGGACTTTCGCTCGAATCCCGTTACCTCTTCCCCCCGTAAGGGTCCCCTTCGTCCCGTACCGGCTCTTTGCAGGTGACGCCTTGCCATAGGTTTCGCATTTTTAGGACGAAATCTTCTCCTTCTTTGTTCTCCTGATAGGTCTCTCTTACGAGGCCGAGCTGCCGTATCCACACGCTTTCACATTTTTTGCCCCTTCCCCGTCCATCCGTTTCGCGCGGATGCTCCTCTGTCGCTTCGGGTGAGTTTTTGAACTCTGCATTGATTCCATTTTCAGGTCAGCCTTCAACGCACATGGACAGCCACCAAGACCTGCAGGGTTACGAGCACCATTCCAAGAATCTTCCACTGTAAGAATTCAGTGGCCGCCAGAGCTGAAGTGATACGTCCACCTCCCGAGTTGTTTCCGGTCATACTTCCAGTTGATCTCGTTTTCGACCCCTCGTTTGGGGGCTTAACCCTCGTCTTGAACTTAACGGTTTCATCTTTAGTAACTATGCACCCTCTCATCCATCGTTTTTTGGCTCTGCGTCAAGTTTAAAGACGCGCAAGGGTCATCACCACCCACCCAGACTGTAGTGGACCATGCCTCCCCCAGTTCACTTAATCTTAGCTCTCTCGGTGGGACTCGGCCCTTCCTGAGTCGTCTGAGAGCGGATCGCTTTCCACCCCCTACTTCTTTCGTTTCTCCACGGTCCCATGACATTGTTTCTTTTTGTTTCTAGACGAAAGGTCTGGGGCTCGGTCCGTCTGTACTTCGTGCAAACATCCCTTTGATGTATCTATGTTTATCCTTCTTGATCTGCGTTTTTTTTCTTGAACATCCGATGTCCCGGCGCGTCTCCTATCTCGGCAGGTCATCGTCGGAGCCGAGCTTTTCGTCGTGGAACGTGGACATTCTCCCCGTCCAGTTCCGTCCCAAGCTCCTTTTCCTATTTCTCCGCTTTGCCCTGACAGTAACAGGTTGGGGCATCAATCGGGATCGTTTTTCCAGGATTTCGCACGTTTTTTCATCATTGGTTTCCCCGTTCCTTGGGTTGATACCCGAGAGACACTTTATTATATTAATACTCGTTTTATGCCCCGATCTCTCAAGCTTTATCAACCCGAGATCTAAGAACCCTCCACTCCTCCCCAAGGTGACTCTCTGAGTGTGTTTGCCCCATTTCATTCAGGAGGTGATCTCGTTCGTTGAGCCGGAGATTCGCTGGAGTGAAACTAGTACGGAAAGACGTTGCCGCCTTTCACAATTATCTAAGGATGACTCTCGACTATTTCTTTTCCCCCCAGTTGCCTTTTTTCCACAAATAGAGAAGTCCTCGCCGTGCCTATCGGGTCCAGCTGACTCCCAAAAGTTTCTCTCGGGCCATTCTGTACCTGGTCCCATCCCTAGTCGAGCCCATAAGTGGCGCTCAAATCGTTTTTCATTTAAACCCCCCCCATTCTTTGACGAATCGTTTCTGTTGCTATTCCGACCGCATTAGCTCTCGTTCCTAGTCCGCAGTACTATCTCTTTCGATTATTCTTCTTTGAGACGTTTGGACTTCCAATTTCTCAAATCTCTCATCTTTTTTTGGGAATGGAGAAACGTTCCTATGGATGCGCCCCCCGAGCGATTTTCACCCTAAAGTATTGACTCCTTTGACAACCTTCGATTATTCCTTGCTTACACGTCTCCCGGTCCCCGACGCCTCCCCTTCCTCACATTACCCCTTGATAGTCGATCTTGGTTCTTTTCTCCAGATTTCTTGGGCCTGCTAAGGGGCACGGAACACGTTTGTGTCTCGGTTTTTGCTTTAGGGAGGCGGTGCTTGATGATTGACAATTGTCTTGAACTCGAAATGCCTTACTGGAATAAGACGCTCCTTCTTCCCTATCCTATCCTTTATCTTTTTTTCAGCCCTTTTTAATGGCCGTCTCCTAAAAAAACCCCAAAACACCCTTGACACAATAGCCCCCCCCAAAAACCACCAATACCCCCCCCCACCCCTCTTTTTCCCTTCTCGTCTGTCTTCCCCTTTTCTTCTTTATACAAAACAATAGGGACTAGAACAATTCTTAAAGGACCGTCCCTAGCACGCGCGACCGTATGGTTAGGCTTTTTTTCCCCACTCCGTTCCCCTTGTCTGCAGTCGTAGCTTTAGACTTAGTAGTAGATGGCCTTCCCTCGTACCTGCTAAGTCTTGGTCAGTCAGACCCATCGCTTCGGCAAAATTTTCCGGCAGGAGTCGAAGCCCCGTGACGCAGTGCTCCCTACCACCTGCATTTCGCATAGTCTCCTAATTCCAGTGTGTTGGCTGTCCCCCCTCCCGCACCCCTTTTTTTTTTTTTCCAAGGTGGCCCCTCGTTTAGACGATCAGCGGACGTTCATGATTTCAGTTCTTTTGAGCCTTCTGTTTTCATGCCCGCCGACTTTCGCGCGTGCATGTGGCTCCCTCTCTGTTTGGTCACGCGCCAGCGCCTTCCGTTGCCGGCCTTTTGCTTAGTGTTCTCCCCTCGGCACTGTTCGTCGCGCTTAGCCCGGCCCTCAGTTAGAGTAGACTCCAGAAAGCTTCGTTTTGCTTACCTTGTCCCCCTCGCTCCCCTAGAGACCGACCCCGGCTTTTAAACGTTTCCTCCCTTTTTGAGTTGTCTCCTAATGGAAAATCCCGAAGTTTCTCTTTTGGGCGCTCTGTGTCAATGAGTAGTAAGATTTCAACTTTCCACCTTCGTCGATTTCCCCTTCTGCTCTTCTGACCCAGCGTCTCGCTTGAAGAAGGTATCCTCGCGCTACTGGAACACTTTTCTCCCCCACGTCCCTCCGAATGACCCGTGCTCCAGCTTCCGCTCCCCAGCCGTTTGTTTCCCAAAAGATTCTCGTGTTGATGAACGCGCGCATGGGTAAACCCAATTCTCCCACTTGCCCACAACACATTCCCTTGATTTACTCGCGGTCCACTCGGGCGCGTTGCGAACCCCCCCTTTAGGCTCCTCTGTCACCTTACGTTTTTATTCTTCTTCAAGAGCTAAGGACCAAATGAGTTTCTTAAACATTCCCCTCTGAAGATGATCGCGAACCGTCCTCTATTCCCCCTTCCGTGATGATCTCTCCCAGCAGCCCTCTGGTTTAATTTGAATTTTGCCCGATAACCTCGTGCTCTGTCTGTCTGAACCTCCTACCATCCGACGTTTCTCGAGTACCTCAGTAGGACTACCTCTTTTCTTCTTTTCTTATACTTTCCTCCCCCGCTCCTCTACGGAGCATCGAATCTCGTATTAAAGCGCCTGAAGATTCTCTCCTCCCCTCCCCCTTTTTTTCTTTGTAGACTTTCTCTTCCAGATGCCTGGCTTCTTCGCCTTCCTGACGTCGATTTTCGACCAGTGATGATCCGTCTGCCCACGTATTTGGTATAGACAAAATCGCGTAGATGGCTGGTGACTTGAGCCATTTGCCTTCCTTTCTACCAATTCGACTTCGCCCTAGGAGAATCCCGTCCCCCTCCCCACTTTACCCGTGACTTTCTTTGTGCGTATCCAGACTTTCATTTGATATCTTTTTTGGATCATTTTTCTCCTCGTGGCACCCAATTTTGACGGTGCCCATAGCCTTTTTTTCTCGTTGCATAGCTCTCTTTTTTTAGTTCTTTTTTTATCACAGTGGACTTGAAGATAATTGGGTTGGCGATGTGTGCTGGGAAATGGTCTAGTATTCCTCGAGGTTAGTGGAAAGTCCGTGGGCAATCTTTTTTCCGGAGACGGCTAATGGTTGTAACCTTGGTATAGTGAGTTTTTGAGTTTTAGTGAGAACATAAGGTTAGTGGGGATCCTGTTAACAATTCGCGGGGAGTCCCTGTACACCCCCACACGCCCCCCCCCCCCCCCCCCCCCCCCCCCACCCCCCCCCACCCACGACGTTCTGAGAAGTCTAAGAAGTCCTGGTTTCCTTTTCGCATGTCCCCCCGCCGATATGGACCCTGTCTTCAACGTGGGTCCCGTGATGGTCAGTTTTACCCGACTCAAAGGTGATGCTTTGGGGTTCGACTGCTCGATGGGCTGCTCGGGTTTGGTTTTTTTGTACTGGTCGGTCCTTTCCCTCTCTCGATAGGCGTATGAACGCGCGATGTTTGATTCTTTCTGCCGTGGGATTCTCGCGCTCCTTTTTTCCCTTTGCGTACGCATCCTGTTTTTTCGAAGGATGTAGCGGTTTCTAGTAAGCACCTTCAAGCGGGCGCACCTCGTCAGTCTTTCTTTACGTCGTCGAGGATATAGACCGTGGATAGGAGTCCAGCGCACAATCCGTCTCCATCTCCGACACCTCTGATCGTGGCACACACCTTTTTTCGGCAATTTTTTTTGTTCGTTCCCCCCCGGGTTGACGCGACGCTTTTCATGGTTAAATGGTATTTTCAGTTCATGGGTACTTTTCCGTCTACTGATAGGGGGCTTTCCCTTATTTGACCTTCCTGTGGGTATTCGTGACCCCTCCGACGAGCGTCGCTGTATCTTAGTTCCCCTCTTCTATCGAAGAGGCCCCCAGCTGGTTTTTCCCATTTTTTGAACGGCAAGGCGCCCACGTGGCGCGCGGCGCCGTAGCCCTTTGATCTTTCTTCAGATGCTCCTTCTTCAGTTCGTCCGCAGTGCCTGCCCTTTCTTTCAGGTTATCTCAGCAAACAACCGCGGGCTTTCAGGTTTGCCGCACACTGGACCAGCATCCATGAACGACCTTTTTTCTGGACTATCCGCGCCTCGCCTCGTTTCTCCTCTCAACCTACCTTCCGGGATAGCAGTATCCGCTTTTTCTTCTCCCTCCGTGGGAGCGCTCAGTTTTAATCCTCCCTTTGAAATCCCCCCGAATTCTGAATAGACCGCTACTGTTAGATCGTAGATTCCATCCACCTTGTCGCTCTGACGTTGTATCTTCACCAGCGTTCCGTCATTGGGCTCTTTTTCGCCCTCATTTCAAGGACTCTTTTGCCCTTTTCGTGTGTTCGACGGGCACAAGCTCTCAGCCTGCTCTGGCTCGCTCTAAAAAACATAATACTACCCGATTTCTTCTTTGTTGGGGGTTCACGTCAAAACGAGGGGCGCATTTTTTTCTTGCCGTAACTTGGGTTTACGGTCGTTCCCGGGGTCTCCGTTATGATTATCATCTTTGCCTATAAAGTAAAATTATCTGTGTGCCAGTCTTGCTGCGCGAGTGTGGTTCAGCACTCATTCCCTCTTTGGCAGAGCTCTAGGCTTCATGTCCCCAGACCTGCGGGTGAACTTTTTTCCCTTATCCGTACCGACAAGACTTGCGTTCGTTCTCCTCCCTGACCCTAATAATTCTGAAGAGTGTCACCGGCTTCTTATACTTTCCCTTTTATTGGGGTCCCTCACTGTCTCCGGTGCCTTCACCTTTTAAGTTAAAGCTACACTTGCTTGTCTTCCTCCTAGGTTTTGATAACGCGCGTCCAGCTTTTCCTCTCTCTTTTTGTTTCTATTAGATGATTTCGCGTCAATGCCAAGACCCTCATGCTACCCCCGTGACGATTTCCGGCCCTTTTCTTTTGCAAACATCCTCCCTGCCGAATCCTGATGATGTGTTTTTTTGTCTCCCGGACTGAGTCATCGTTGTAATCCGAGAGACGTTGCTCCAGTAGGATTCATGATACTCCCCTCTCATAGTCTCTTCCCTCTTAAGTGTATGACCCATCGGATCCAGTGTTTTTTTTCTCGGATAATTATACTCTGGCTTATAGATCTACGATGAGATGCCTGGGGACTTTTCCCCCGCTACCCCTTTTTTAAGAAAATCCAATCTATCTCCGAGAGTTTTCCGGTGGGAAACCCCCCCCCCAATCTCATTTCTTCGTTTGCTCCCTTTAGACCCGCATCGCTCGTTTCGGCAGCCACAACCTCCTCGATCTTCAACTATGAAGTCTGTATCCGGACTGTTCGAGAGGCCAAGACCTCACCTCTGAACCTTTTTTTACAGGAGGTTAGCAGATTCCGATCTTGTCTGTTCCGACGACGTGTCTTGCGCGTGACTGTACCCCTCCTTGAGTCATTATTTCCCGTCTCCTCTTGCCCTCCTACCCCGCGTTGGTGGTTGTTCCGACCCCGTCCCTTTGGCCATAAAGGTTCCCTTCCGCCCCCAGGTAGAGATGTGGGCGTCTCGCTTCAGTTGCTCGTCTCCTTTTCCCCGGTCAAGTTCTTCAGGTGACTGATTCCTTTTTTAAGAGCCTCCTTGAGGTTTTATGATTGCAGTGCTCCGAATGAATCTGTACTACTCGAAGTCATCCCTTCTTCCAACGGAGCGACGAGCATCCGCTCAAACAGTTTCGCCGTGCCACCACCTTTCCCCCCCCAGTGCGTGTTGAACCGGTCCTGGATTCTTTTTTTTGGGCGACAGACGACCCCCTCCCCCCCTCTCTATTGCGTCAAGAAGGACCACCCCGATCCTCTGTCAACCGTTTAATGCCCCGAGGGTAGCGCCGTTTTCCTCTCCCCTTCTGAAAGGCTACCCTCGACTTTGCATGGAGTAATTTCCGCCCCCTTTTCCTCCTACTCCCTGGCCGGCCCAAGGTTTGCCATTGATTTTGTAGCCGTTTTACTGCGAGGCAAAATAAAGGTTTTCTTTTCGAATAGTCCCCGACTCCTGCGACCTTTTCGAGCTTCTAGTCGCGCCCTTCCTTCGCACCGTGCTTCATGAGCCGCCAAAATCCGTTTAAAGACTTTTGCTTGCCTTCTTCTTTCTATACCCCTTCTGCTTCTCCCACTTTTGTTCCACGCTCATAGGCGATCAGGACTTTAACCTGAAAGGCATTCGCTCACCCGCGCCTCATCTCCCCTCTCGAGTTCGACCCCGTCAGACTTCCGTGTTTTCCCCCTTGATCAGGCCCCCCACGCAGTGCACCTGTGTCTTCTTACCTGGGTACAGGGCCAAATGCCCACCTATTCGGGGTCCTACCGTCTGCGTTTCACTCCAACCTTTCGTTGCCGCTTATCCCCGCGCGACCGTAGTATGCTTTTCTGGACCCTGAGCTTACACGTAAGCCCTCAGTTTTTGCGAAGTTCCATTCCCTCTCGGTCCTGTTCCCCCGGTCTTTCCGAGGCCTATTTTGCACTTTCACCCAGGCGGCGATGCACGCGCACCCAGGGCGTAGCATAACCCAAGTCCCAGCCCTTCCAAAACCGTCCCTTTTTGAGCTTCGATCGGTCCACTTTTTTGGCATTCCCGCAGAGACGGCTTTTCAACTTTATTGGAGAGTAACGCTTCCTTAGATGTTGCCAAATTCCTTTCCCCTCTTCGAGTTTGTCCTCTTCGAACGTCCCCGCGCGATTTACCTTGCTGAATAGACCACCGCATCTCGTTAGGTTTTTTGTTTCGTATCCCGACGGCGACCGTGTTCTAACCGCTGAACAGTTCCGCGCCTCCTTCTTTACTTGATTTTTGCTTATTAACCCCATTCCTTTCCAGCTGCCGATCAAGGAGAAATACGTCTTACTTTTTCACTCGGCCCCGG
>Ga0179593_1708078_pt1 | contig 10660 bp, 9 predicted proteins | sample CZODoug2_1_08_16_FD_185931 | JGI IMG/M metagenome (GOLD analysis project Ga0179593, IMG submission 185931) | Vadose zone soil fungal communities from Angelo Coast Range Reserve, California, USA - CZODoug2_1_08_16fungal (PacBio error correction) | ecosystem: Environmental > Terrestrial > Soil >... | reverse complement strand
GGTCCGCTGTTCGTTCGGGGCGTGTATATGAACTACCCAACACCACCCCCGTTCGATTTTTGTCTAACGAGTAGGTTCAAGCGGCGCTTTGGTAAAGGTCCACGGGGGTGGGCTTTTCTGTCTGTCCCCCACCCACCCCTCCTTCCTGGTTGCTTTTGGAAGATTGCAGCCGGTGGGTTTTAACGGAAGAAACCACCGCCTTCGTCCGCTTTGTCGGCTCGTTTCTCCCTGGATCCCAGCTGAGTGAGGGGCAGCCGGGTATTTCTTATCGTTGCGAATTCTGCTAAAACACAAAACAAAGGGGAAGAACCGACTTTGAACCGTCATGCGGGTCGTCCCCAGAGCAGATTGCTGCTTTTCAGAGAGGCCTAAAAAGTTGTTCCTCCCTTATTTTTAATTCATCCTTTTTTTGTTTCGGATGTTAGCGCGTATTTCGTGGGTGAGGATCTTTTTACAAACCCCTTGTTTTTTAAGCATCGCCCTTCCGTGCCCACAGGATTTTCAACTTTGTGCCCCCTTTTTCCTTGAGGCCCTCACTTTTGGTGCGCGGCCTACTCGTGCGGGCTTGCCACACTTCCGCCTTTTGGGCAGTTGAAGCGCCTTTTTCCGGGCCTCGAAAGTCCTGTTCCACCTTGGAAGATGTTCTGTTTGTTTCCTTGCCGGTTCGCCCCTGGGACTGAACTGATTCTTCCCTCTGAGGTTGGATGACCCGCGACAGTCACCGCTTCAATTTGGAGTTCTCACTTCTGGAACCAAGCTTTTTTGACCGTTTTTCCCGGAACCATTTTTCGCCATAGGTTGTGAGTCGTTTGGGGTTGCGGTGAAACAAAGTTTCGGGCGTCGTTCTTCCGGAGAAGAAACAGGAGTCCCGGCGGGACCCGCTACAAGCAGTTTTTGTGTTTTGCCCCATCATTCTAGGGTGAAGAGGGCCACCAGTTGAATAGTTTTGGCCCTAATTTTCCCTCGTCAAAGCCCTTTCCTGTCCCACGGCCGGTGCTTCTTTCCGGTAAAGGGGGGGCCTTTTTTTTTGCGAACGGACTGGGGGGGTTTTGTCTCCCGAGGGATTTTTTGACCTCTTTTGTTTTTTTTCCTCAGGAAATGCCGATGGTTTTAAAATCTGTCCGACCAGCCGTGGTCCTCCCAAGTATCGAAAAGGTGATCGGGTGTTTAGACCTGGATGGCGCCAGGGCGTCACATGCTTAAGGGTTTTTTTTTTTTTTTTTTGGCCGTAAGAAGATTTTGTTTTTCCCTGCACACCCCCAGGGGTTCCCGGTAGCTTCGGACCGCGGGTCAAACCCACAACTTTGTTTTCTTCAACCTTTAGGAGTCTCCGAAGGAAGAGGAAGCTCCCGTCGGGTAACGGGGGGGTGGTCCCCCCGCCGTTGAGCGAAAGGGCCCTCCCATGGACGGGCGAAACCAAGCCTCAGATTGGTGGGAGCGTAGTCTTCCCCCGTTGGTTTTGGGAGGCGCAGAACCCATTTTCACGGAAAATTTGGCGAAAATCATTAACGGGTCACGTCAAAGTTGCAGTGGGAAGACCCCCCCCCCACTTTCCCAGCACGGGACCCCAACCGTCGCGCTGGAGCTTTCCACATTGTCCCTGCGAGGGGGTGAAAGAAATGGGCTTTCTTTTCATATCCCAAGTAAAATTGGGTGGGCAGGGGCGAAGCACATACGGCCCCAAAAAAAGGTGTGTCAAGTTCCCAAGAGGAAAGTGGAAGCTATAGAGCCCCCGTTCTGGAACGGCCCACTTTTTCTGTCTGAACGAACTTTCCCGGGAGAACAGTCCGGGCAACATTTTCCGGCCCGGCCTCTATCCGGTCGGTACCGGTCCGCTTGTAATTTCACTCACGAGTTTCCCCGGTTTAGGAACGTGTTATTTCCAAATGTTCGAAAGTCAGCCCTCAAAGCTCCCTGGGTTTTTACCCAACACAAACCCCCAACCCCCCGGTCTGGATAAGTCTTATGTGTAGGTTGAGGCATGACTGGCAACCTTTGTTTTGCTCTTTCACGCTTCCGGGTTAGTGTTTACTATTTCATGTACCTTGCGAGTATTGGCTGCCTTCTTGGGCAGTTTAAGAGTTCTCTGGCCGATGGGAGTTTAGGCGTTTTCAGCAGCCCCCTTTTTTTGACCAGCGGGACATCTTTTTTTGAGTCACGAGGCGTTGGGGGCGTAAAACAGACCAGCTCCGTCCCCTTTTTGAGAGGTGAGGCGTGTGCCAGGGAACCCCTCCCGACTCCACGCAAAAAGGGAGGAACCAAGGTCATCCTCTAGGGCACCAGCCCAATGACCAAAGATTGACCCGAAACCCAGTGAAAAAAACCCGTGGGAGCTGTAAGAAGGAACTTGCCCGGGGGGCCTTCCGGTAATTCCGGGAGGGTTTCTGACCCGTTTCCGACCTGCAAGACCGCGTCCAGCTGTGGCCCTCTCGGCACGGAAGGTTGTTCCCCAGGAGGCTTCCAGCTCCGGGTTGGGCCTTTCCCACGTAATCGAGGTGCTCCATCCCCCCCGGACCCGGTGAGGGCTCGGCTTCGGCTTACGGCGTAACGATCCCTTCCGGACCAGTTGGTAATTCCCAGGTTCGTAAGTGTGGTGATCAACAGGGTTAGAGGCTTTTTTCCCAAAAAAACCCGCCGATCGTAGAAACTTTTTGTGTTGAGCCCCTTTGTGACTTTGTTTTCTTTGCCCGTAGTCGAAACGAAAACTCAGGACATTATGGTTTTCAGGTTCGAAAAACGAGTGGACTTCCGTGTAGTGAGGCCAAATTCAAGAATTCCTCAAGCAAAGGTATTTAAGGTCCAGGTGGGCCGAAATTTTTTGGGCAGGAACAAATAGTTCTTGGATAAGAGATGCCCCGTCGAGCCCGGTTCCCCCCTTGTGTGAAGGCCGGTTTGCTTAGGTAGCACCGCGCACGGTTTTAATTTCCAGCGCCAGCCGGTAAAGCCTTTCGTGGAGGAAGAAGTTTGCCGCCTGTACTTTTTCTCCTTCGGTTGGAGGGATCAAGGAGACTTTCAATTTTTTTCCCCCCCCAAGATGGCCCCTGGTTCGGACACCCACCCCAAAGCAGTGGTTCGAGTCGAAAGGCTTCGTTCCAACCAGAAGGGAAACGAAGTTGGAGTCGTTTTTTAACTTAACAGGGCTTGGAGGCGGTCGGAGTCGGCCTTTTTTGCCTTTGATCGGTGAGCCCGCTTTGCGTTTCCTTCGCTGGGCGGCGTCCATTGTGCGAGCTCAGCGGTTTTTGCCTTTTTTGAACTTCTTTTGCCACATTGTGGCGAAAAAAAAAATTTCGTTTCAATCCCTTCTTTCTTTCCCAAAAAGGTGGACAAGCGGGGAGGGCCCCAATGAGAGATGCCCGACGCGGAGGCAAGTCCGGCTGTTTCTCTGTGGAGCTCTGGGAGGCCAATTGCACCTAATGAGGTGCGGGAACGAAGAAACCCTCACGGGGCCTTGGCGAGGACAACGGGCTTCAGAGCTCGCGGGAACGCAGGTTTAGCTAACGAAACCAGATCGAAAAAGTGTTACGTGAGACCCTTGGATCTTCCCAAACAAAGTTCCTTGAAGAGAAGTCCCAAGATGCCCCGGTCGTCTAGGGACGTTGGGGATTTGTTGCCCACCGGTTTTTTTTTCAGAACGGGACGGCTTGCCAGGAATCATGGGATGTCCTGTTTTCCCCGTCGCGTGCTTCAGGTTTTTTCAATTTTTTCTCCTCCCCCTCCTTTCCTTGTTGTTTAGCGGCGCCCCCCTTTTCCGCACGCCGCTTTTTTTTGAGGGTCAAATCCCCCGGATGTGCCGTTCTTCCCCCTCCTGCTGTCGTACGGGTTCCGTTCTTCCCCCACGTCCCTGGTGCGGTCGCTCTCTTTTTTCACAATTTGGATTGCCCCCCGCATGTTTAGTCTCATTACCAACAGTATCGAGGCTGTGGAGGTTGAAACGGTTTTCTGCCACTCCGATCCTTGGATGAATGCCCTCCCACTTTTCGGCTCGCGTCCCCGGCTCGAGACTTCCTCCCACCCTTTTTTTGCCAGCACTTTGTCTCTTCGGCTCGTGCCGCACCCGCTTTTCAAACAAAATGACGCCCTGATGAGGAATCTTTCCCCCTGTTGGCCGAAGGGTACGGCCCCCCCGAGGATTGCATAAAGATTTAAAAACTTGCCCTGTTTTTCTAAGGTTGAGGGGATCAAGACAAAAAGGCCCCCACTTCCTCATTGGACTCAACCAAGGAATTGGATCTTTTTCCCCCTTTTTCTTCCGCCCTCTCTGGGCCGCCCCGATGTTTAAAAAAAGAGGCAAACATTTTAGCCCGGTTTAACGCCTCAGAACCGATGTTAAAATAGCAGATGTGGTCCATGTACAAGTTTTTTCTCCCCTTTCTTTTCTAAAAAAAAAGAATTTGACTCAGGTAGTGGAGGTCTCAACGGGGAAAGCCTGTTCAATCGTCGATGTCGGGGAAGCCCGCAGGTTTTTTGGTAGGACATCCCAAAAGCGGCTTGGTTTTTTTTTTGAGAACCCCCGCTTTGGCCGACAGTGGAGAAGCCAAGCCCAGACTTGAGGCGCCCCCCCTCGGATGGTTGCTTCCTTTTTTTTTTTTTAAAGTGCCACGTGGGTTTAGGTGCGTTAGGGACCCTGGGCCCCTAGTTTGAGAGGTTGTGACTTTTCCACAGCCCGAGGCACAAAGCCGGCAAGTGGTGTTCCACCAGGCACCCTCCCTGTGTCCTTACCGGGGGCTGTTCGTATTGCCTCCAAAGGGGAAAAACACATTTTCAATATTATTCCACACACATCTTTTCACCGCAGGACATCTTTCGAAGCGACCTGGTCAGCGCTAAGGGTTTGAGGGGTGAATCAAAAAACCAGGTAACTGTTTCAAAGGTAGACGGACCTTACCAAAGAAGACTGTCCCCGGCCCGGTTGGGTTCCCCCCCTTTCCTTGTGAAGGGGCAACATGGAAGACACGTGGACGTTTCCCCCACCCAGGCTCCCCTTATGGTAGGGAAGAAAAAACCCGGGCCCTACATCTGGAGGATGTAAAGGTGCCCGTTGTGTAAGGCAATAGCATGCGGAAAAGATTGAAAGGCCTATTTAAGTGGAAATTCAAGTAAACGGCCCCTTTCTTTCTTGATAAACGAATGGTTCTCCCCGGGTTCCGGTGGCTGTGACTGGCCTAACGGTAAATGGTCCTGAGGGGCTATCGTGATGAAAGTTTTCCAGTCGGGTAAAAAAGGTCCACAGCCCGGTGGTGCCGTGAATGCTTCTAGCCTTCCAAAAATTTCTAGGGAGAAGTCTAGACTGTCCCCGCCCAAGGTAATCCGAGACCTGCGAAGACGAGACCCCTACAGTATCGACACCGAACGGGTGTGCCCCAAAAGGCCCATTCAAAGCTAGAGGCGAGGAGGCTCCCAGCCGTGAAACCGCAACAAAAACTTCATGCTAGCTCATCTGCGCCCCGGATCGAGTGTGCCCGGCCGTTGGCGGTGGTTCTTCGCTTTGGACCCTCACTTGGGAGTTCTTGATGACCCCACCGTTTTTCCCCCGGGACGGAAAATCAGAAAGGATTAACTTGGATTGAGGCCGGAGCATTGGAAGGGTGGGACACCAAAAAAGAAGGTCCCCCCCTTTCCAACGTAGCAAGGTAGAGTTGAGAACTCTTTTTTTCGTTTAGGGACATTCACGTGAGGTTGGGGTATCTTTTTAAGTGACTATTCCGGTAATTGAAGGGTGTCTTGTGGGAGATTTCCTTGTTAAACGAGGAACGCTTCCGGCTCGTGGCCCCGTAAGCTTTCCCCGTTTTGGATGAGAATTGCAGGTAATGTTCCTTGTTTTTTTGAAATACCCCACAAGGTTATGGCCATCCACCAATTAAATCCTGGGAAGGTGTTTAAGGCTTTGAGTGCTTCCCGATGTTTGTTCCTGGGGGGACGGGAGGAACGGTGAAGAAGTCCCCGTGAGACAGTTGATGGTTTGGGGTCTTTCCTCTGGACTGGAGCCGAGACCACCCAACCAAGGCGGCCAAGTCCCAGGCACACTATGGATTGCTTGGGGGGGGCCAGGAACGCGCTCCCCATGGGAAGTGAACAACTTTTTCCGAAGCATGCGTTTTTTACCTCAATTAGATATGCTGGAAGAGGAGGTCGGAGCTTCACTGACGGGGGTTAATTTCCCTGGCCAGGGGAAAGATAAGGTCATGGGTTAGTTTTGCCATTTGCAAGGAACGGGGCTCAGGCCCAAGTTTCCACCCCCCGGAATCCTGGGAGCCCGACCCCATCGCTCTTTTTTTTTTCCTCGTGCCCTTTAGCTTTAATTCACCGTGGGGGGGGTGGACCGTGTACCCTGCCCTTGCCAAAGGGCCGTGCTTGATCACGGAGACTTGAAGGAGGGCGCCCCCAAAACAAGAGGATTTGCCCCCTAATGGCTCCCAGGCCACGAGGGGATCCCGGGTTTCCTCTGGGGGAAAAAAATCGGGCTCCTCCCCCCCTCCCCAAAGAGACGGAGGGATCGCCCCCCAAACGGACAACGTTTATGGACGGGTCCCGGCTTGTGGATACTTAACACTTTCTTTAGCTCTTTTTGGGGAAATCGTGGCCCCCCACATTTCCTTCTTGTCCCCTCCGCTTGGCGCCGGTTTGTTTCCATGCCCACTCACAAAACCCCCAAGTCCGCGTTTGAACTTTCCCTCAGTCTTTCGACGAGAGTTCAATCTGGCTCCCGGGAAAAGAGTTTGATCCTGAACGTGGACCTGGTTAGGTGACTTAGCCAAACCCAGCAAAGAGTTTTTTTACTGCTAGGTGAAGACTTCGACGGAAACCGGAAATACCAAAAACTTCAATTCTTCAGGGTGTTGGTAAAGTGAGCCTTACGGCGATCTCTCTAAGCCAGTGCCCGGGGGGGGGGGTGTCGGGGGGGTATTCTCTTTTTGTGGGGGGTTTGGGGGGGGGGGGGGGGGGGACTTGGGGGGCTGGGGCGGGGGTGGTGGTGGTTGGTGCGGGGGGGGGGGGGTTCTTGGTGTGGGTTTGGGGGGGGGGGGCCCACAAATTGGCTACTTGTTGGGGTTGGTGGTGGGTTTGGGTTTTTGGGGGGTGGGGGTCGCTGGAACGGTGGTTTTGAGGCACCGGGAAAGAGGATCCCCCCCACTGTAGCCGAACGGCTAAGGTTCGCCCCCCTTGTATGGCCAGGAGTCCTGGACTGTGTCTTTTTACCTAGTGATCCCTCCGCCCTGTTCCCTTCTTTCTCTTTTCACCCCCCTACCTTTGTTTCTGTGGGGAGGGTTCGATCTAGCATCACCTGGACTGTGTTCCCCCCCTTGACACCTAAACGTTTCCAGTTTCGCGTTCTGCGAACGTGGTCCTAATCTCGTGCGCCAGATCCGCGGGGAACGCTGCTCCCAATCCTCCCCCGGTGACCAACAACGAGGTTGGGCCCCCCGGGGAGGGGCAGGGACTTTTTCGGGGGCGACGGAGTCTGCAAGTACCCCCGATGTTCTTGGGTTTTGTGGATGCCAGCGACCTTTCAAAGCGGCGAAAAGGGTTCATTTCCCCCTGGGGTCTGGCTTCCCGCCGATGCGTTCCCTAGGCATGTCCGTCGGTGGGGGGTGGGTTCCTTTTTGTTGCAGTATAAAGTCAGTTCGAAACGGCGGCGTTTTTTGGGGTCTTAGCCGGTGGGTGCCCCCTCTATTGGGCGCGAGGCGATACATACTTGGGTTTCCCCCCCGTCACCTTTCTCCAGGCCCGCTGACAAGGGGGGGTGTCCCTCCGGTGTTGTCGTTTTTGGACGGGAGGTGGGTTCAAGCCTCCCTCGGGTCTTGCCGGGGGTTGGGGTCCTTCCACCACGTGCCCGCTTGTTTGACCGGAGCTCTTCCAGCAGTTTTCGGGTGACACCGGTGCCTTTCAGGGCCACCGGCGGTCGGATTGCCAGCGAGGTTGCTTTTTGAACAAGCTTTGTAGTTGTTTCACGTTGCGGATCCTTTTCCGTCCCGGCGGGGACCCTACCAAAACCACCATATAGCGGAAGGCCGGTTTTTACGATTTCGGCTGAACCATCTGCGCTCGCGACAAAAACCCCACACGGGCGTGCTAAAATAGGTTAGAGTTCGGAAAGGCTCCGAAGAGCGTTGAAAGTTTGGCTTCCAGGTAGGATGTCCCGGCGCGGGGGGGTCAAGGCGTTGCCCCAACCCAATTAAAGCAAGGCCTTTTGGGGAAAGGGTCTGGGCTCTGAATCGACAATCCAGTGAAACCCCAGCAATGAGCCACCCGACGAACCGTGCCCACGTCCGCAGGCGGAAGGACTTTTTAAATTTCTGAGCTTAAGACCAAGGCGAATTCACAAGTGTCGAACATTTCAACCACCACATCACCATAACACTACGGTCCCCAGGAGAGTCACGTGCGACCAAAGGCGGTCTCCCGCCAAGGAGGGGTGGCTGCCCCCCCAATCCCGACAATTGGTTCCCGCTGGGTGGTTCCAGAAAGACTTAGGCAGTGGACAGGGACATTTCCGCACAGAACCCGACTGTCCCTCGAAACACTCCCAAGTCAGCGGTCAACCCAGGTCCACAAACCCAGGCCCCCCGAGGAGGCGTAACCGAGGACAAGATTCCACCCCTCTTCAACCCCCCAACCCCGGAACCCCCCAAGTGAGAGGACCCCTCAAGTAAATGAGAAAAGATGCAGTATAGTACAATCCGCACCTTATGCCATTTACACTGGTCCGAGGAACAGATTTTGCCCCACTAGCCAAAGTCCTTCTTCTGGTCACCTCCACAGGCCCGATAACGGTAGCGGAACGGCCTCCCCAAGTATTCACAAAATGAGATTAGTTTCGGTTGTTCCCACAAAAAAACGGCGGCCCGTGCTGGCATTTTTTGCCACTATGCGGGGGGATGCTGCCGGTCTCACCGAGGAAGGTACCTCCAAATGGGGTATTCCGGTGATCAGCTGGGTCAGAGGGTGCTTTGGGCTGAAGTCCCCGTCCTAAATGGTGAAGAGTAGTGTTGCGTCACTTGGGAATCCGGCGTTTTGCTTTTTAGTTCCGTTTTTGCGCGATGCTGTTCTCCCCCCCCGGGTGCCGGCATAGGGACCGGTCTTTCACCGAAAGCATTTCCTTTCGAGTACATCCTCTCCCCCTTGACCAAGTTCAGAGAGGTGGCGTTCGGCGGTCAGAAAGGAGAAGCAGGGTATGAACCCCAACTCAGAGGGAACAACAAACCCATAGGACCAGGGGAAAGCTTCACGGAACGAACCAACAAATGCGGAGAAAACCCCTGGGCAAGCAAAAAACTTCAGGTTAGACGCAGAAGGTGGAAGCCGGCGGCCCAGAGCGAGGGGTCTCCCTCTTGAAGGTTTTTAATTTTCTCGGATTTTTCGGCCGGTTGTTTTCACACCATGTGGGAATTCGCCCCGCATGGGCTTTTTTTCCTGGGGTCGCCCCCTCTCTTCGGGCAGGGTGGACTAAGTCAGGCTCTGTTTCCGGCCATTTCATCCTATGTTGAGAATACCAACCCCCGTGACTTGCTGCCCCTTTTTTAGTTCCTTTGAGGACCTTGGGCACGAAACGTCCTGGAACTGTTTTTTTCAGGCCCCGGCGTAGTCCTTTACAGTCAGAGGATGAAGGGGGGTTCCCACCCGCCGAGTTCGATTAGCAAAACGATGTGTCGCGGTTTGACAAAGAGGAGGTGGTCCCCCCCTGTCCCTCAACTGGAACCCCCGCAATAAGGAAAGGGGGAGCGTTGCTCGGTGGGGCAGGCCCCTGCCAGGGGCTTTTTTTATTCTCTGTTCAGGGTTAAATATCCCCCCTGATGATCATTCCCCGAACCAAGGTCAGTCGTTTTTTCAGCCAGGGTGGGGACTCATCCTTTGTGAGCTTTTCTGGAGACCGGTGAGAAGGCCGCTATGAAAGTCGGTTCATTTAAGATATGGTTTTGTTTGTCGTCCCCCTGGCCGTGTTCTCACGCGAGGGCAAGACCGTTAAGATCAGGCTCCCCGCTTTTGCCCCCTTTGGGCGTGGATCCAATCGTGTCAATTTTTTTTACCCACCGCCTTGGATTTTCACCTGGCCCCTGTGTGGCTCTGGGAATAAGGACCGCCGCGTGGTATCCCTCTTTCATGTCGTGGCCATCTGACTGCCAGGTGGAAGGGTGAGTAGTTTTTCTATGTGAGGTGACCCCCGGCTGAAGGGAAAGGTCCCTTTTTACTCGAGCAGGGTGGAAGGTTTCGTACAATTTGAACTTTGAACCCAACATCCTGGACTTAACGCAATTAAGCTGAATTACACTGCCCTCTTTCTATGGGACAATGTTCCGCTTGATCCTGGGTCCTCGAAACGATTCGTAGGGGGCTTCTTTGGCTTCCAGAGCTAATGACTTTTGCTTTTTTTTGAATCTATTTGCCCCGGGTCAAAGGTGTTTCAGTCGCAGCTTGGGGAAACCATTTGTGTCGTGCCTTCTTCTTCTGAGCTGCAACGATTTTTGGTTACAGTAAAAGGAGTGTGCCCAACCCAACAAACCCCTTGACTGAAACCTCGAAAGAACTTTGCAAAGGTTCTTCCTAGACCCACAGGGAGAGGGCTCACTCCAGGTCATGGATGAGTTTTCTGGATTAATTGATCACGGACTTGGCAGGGAATATATTTTTTCCCCACTCACGGTTGGTCTCCTCTTAGATGAAAGTT
>Ga0179593_1593022_pt1 | contig 10660 bp, 11 predicted proteins | sample CZODoug2_1_08_16_FD_185931 | JGI IMG/M metagenome (GOLD analysis project Ga0179593, IMG submission 185931) | Vadose zone soil fungal communities from Angelo Coast Range Reserve, California, USA - CZODoug2_1_08_16fungal (PacBio error correction) | ecosystem: Environmental > Terrestrial > Soil >... | reverse complement strand
CCCAATGATGTGCTTATGGATCTAGATCTCGTAGGGATCACGTGTTCCTACCTTCTTTTTCTCGTGAGATTAGGGCCTTCTCTGACCCTCCCTGTAGTTCGCTTTTCTCCGTGAAAAGTACGCCTTCTCCCTCCTTCTCTGTATGAAATCACCTTCTCCCCTATCCCCCCCCTCCGAACTTCAGGAATTGCACAAGTCCTTTTGCTGATGAAATGGGTTCTTTCCAGATGCGGTCTTCCTGTTTGGCTTTAACTTGTCCGAGTGCGCGTATAGCGCGCCCCTTGTCTTCCACTTTCTCTCCTCAGTACGCCTCCCCCCTTTTCCTAGAGCGAGACGACCTTTTTTTGGTCGCTTCTAATCCGACTCCCTGCCTTCGTGCCAGATTCTGGATCCCAGTCCTTTTCTCACCGTTCTGGCTAGGAAAATTCCGTCCTCGGCCCCCCCCCTTCCCTGATTCCCCCCCTTTTTTCCTGCTCAAGTGCCCCCTTTTCTTTTGTCACAGTATCTCGAGTCGCGGCGTCTGCCCCCGAGAGAGGTTCGCGTTGTCTTAACTTCTTTTTTTTTTTTTTTTGAACCGCCCCCCCCCCCCCCCCCCCCCGCAATGAGCCCTCCCCCCTCGCATCAATGAGGATTCATTTTTCTCCCTTCCAGGGTAATTTACTTCCCACCTTCGACATCTCATCCCAGCCCAAGTTGCAAGCATACCCACCTTTCCCCGTGACGATGTTCAGCGCAGTCCACCTTTTGATTTTTTTTTTCTTCCTACCTCCGGTTTGGACGGAGCTCCCGGTGTTTTCCCCCCTATTTTCTTTTTTTTTTTTTCTTGGAGAGGGTACGGGCTTCCTCTGCCAAAAGGCGCTTCCCCCCCCAGCGAGACAACCCTGGTCCTTTTTCCACCACAAGACCCCCCCCACCAACAAAACCCCACCCCCCCCCCCCCCCAACCCCCCTCCCGACCACCCCCCCCCCCCCCCCCCACAACCCCCCCCCCCCCCCCCAAAACACCCCCCCCCCCCAGATGCCCCCCCCCCACCCCCCACCCCCCCCCCCCCCCCCCCCCCGCACAAACCCCCCCCCCCCCCACCCAAAAACCCCCCCCACCCCCCCCCCCCCTCCTTTTTCTAGCTTCCCTTCCAGCAGTCCCCCTCCCCCCCCCTTTCTCTCGAGCGCAACATAGAGAGCTATTCGCCTCTAGGCCTCTTTCCCTCTCCCAGGACCTTGTACTACTCTCCGTTTTGTTTTCCCCCTGCATCTCGGATTACTGTCGTCCCTGATCGTGCCACTCGCTTTGCAGCTGATGTCCCTGGTTGCGCTCTCTTTTGCGGCACGTGGTTTTGGACTCTGTCTCGGCGAAAAGAAGACTTGCATCCTTGCCCTTTTCGAAATCTGAATCTCTGTCCTTCCCCCCGGCAAGAGTGGCGCTCCCCCCTCTATGGATAGATGCCCTCTTTTCAAGACACGGCCCCTTTAGTGTTTTCCTTTATCGCCCCCTTGTCGAGTTCCTAGGTTTTTGGTAGTGCCAAAAATGCGCTTGAGCGTTCCCTCTTTTCATCCCCCCTGCTTTTTTTTTTTTTTTTTTTTTTTTTTTCCTTTTTTTTTTTTTTTTTCTTTTTTATTTTTTTCTCTCCTTGCGATATGATTTCCTCCTTGTGCTGCTGAACCTCTTCCTTAACCGCTCTCTTTGGAGAAGAGTTCTTTTTCTCCTCCGATGCTGCATAGACCCGTCCTCCCCTCTTGAACATTCTTCTCGAAGCCGACCTCTCTGTGCCTGATAGAACCGCTTTTTGCTCCCTTCCCCTCTTCTTCCACGAAAGACCGGGCCTTTTCCCTGCACGTATGTTCCCTCGCAAAGCGACGGTCGACTCTGTCCCCCTTCTACCTTCCCTTGGGCTGCACCCTCTCTTTTTCTAATCTTAGACGCGAAAAGTTCCCCCTTCTTTCCTGCCCCCCTCTACAAGAATTGCTTCGTCGCTGCACTCCCCTTTTCTCCGCATGGTCGCAAGCCTGTGGTCCCGAGCAGCTTGGGCACGCTCTCGGCCGCCCTGAGATGTAGCTGAGCGTCCCCCCCCCCCCCCCCCCCCCAGCCTTCCCCCGCCCCCCCCATATCACCAGCTTTCGACGCTCTTTCAACTTTATCTAATTTTAGGTGTCCCAATCCCTGCAGATGAACCCTCTCGTCTCGCCACAAGGCTTGTCCCCCGCTATATGGTTGCCTCTTTTCTCGTATTATGTAGGGAGTCTTTCCTTTCCCCCCCCCTCAGCCACAAGGAAGACTTTGGCCTTTTTTCTTCTCCCCTACACACTCTTTCTTACCCCCCTGCCGATCACTGGAGTTCTTCGTTTTTTTGAGAGCTGTCCATCTTGAGTGTTGTGTTTTCCCTTCCGCGAGGTGAGCCTTGACTCAGGCTGGTCTGACCCCCCTTAACATACCCGGCGCCCTTGCGATGCCCCCCCTTCTTTGGGACGTGACAGCCTGGTCGGTGACTCCCCCTTTTTCCTAACTTCCTTTCAAGACTTCCCGTTTCCTTTCCGCGGCCGAGCTCCCTCGATTTTTCTTCCCCGAGATTTTTCTTATTTTGAAGCCCCCCCTTCCTCGAGAAAAGGTACAAGCGTATATTGTGATGACTCACTCCCTTCGACCTTCGCGGTAAGAAAGTTCGCCCTCTGGGTCCATGGTTGGTCCCCCCTTATTCTCGATTAGACCTTTCCCTTCCCCCCGTTCTCAGGAATCCTGTCGTGACTCTTGAGCGTCTGATCTCTCTCGCTTAGCTCTCTTCCCCCGTGTTTAAAGTCCCCCCCACCTTGGATACGATAAGACTTATCCAAACGCCCATAAGAGGAACCTCTCCCCGGTCCCAGTCCCCCTCATATAATAAGAGCCATACCTTTCCTAAGAGTCTTTTTCTCTCGGTAGACACGCTTCGACAATCGCCCCCACAAGAAATGCGAATCATTTTTCCTGACCTTTTGTTAGTTCACGGACATAGCTTTTCTCCTTTTCCTTTTCCGATGTACCCCCTCCTTTAAAAACCGTCGTCTCTCTTCCTTAATACACGTGAGAGTGCCTCTCCTCCAAATCTCTGCGAGACTACTTTTTTCCTTTTTGATTCCTCTTGTCTGTCGACAGAAAGAAACATGAGACCCCATTGGACCTGTCCTGTCGCGCACTTGTCTTTTTCTTTCCGGAATGTCAAATACTGCCTCTTTCTTTTGCGATATCCCGGCGGATCCTACCCCTTTTTTTCGACGAGTATTCCTTAACCATTCTCCCTATTGGAAGGTCTTGCCCTACCGTATTTCGTCTAAGTCTTCTTTTTCCTTTCAGCAGCGCCTGTTCCGCAGTGGAAGAGCAGTACTTTACCTGACACCCCCCCAGTCGCACCAGCCTTCTTTCTGCAGCTAGCGCTTCCGCATGATTATTTTTTCTACAACCTGGATCTGCTCCCTTCCCCCCCTCCGTCACCCCGTAAAGCGTTTCTCCCTCTCCACAAACTAGAATACACTCTTCTAGTTGTCTCTCTCCCCCCCCCAATAGTTTCCAGCTTTTTTTGGCCCGAAGTGTCCTCCCTCCTTCCCGTTTTCCTAAATAGACACTGCCGTTCTGCCGGCTTGAGGCCGGAAGGCCATCCGCCCCCCTTCCCCGACTTGCAGATATCTTCTCCCCCCCTATTCTAGACCTCCGAGTAGACCGCGTGAAGCCACGTCGCCTTTTCTTTTCCTCGAGACCGCTTCTCCCTAGCGTATGTCTCAATCCTTCCCCAAGAATCTTCCTCTTCTTGAATGAAGCTTTCAGGAAACGGCGTCCCCCCCCCCTTTGTAGTCCGTATCTGTGATGAGCATTCCGCCGTCCTCCTTTTCCTCTTCTTCGTTGACTATTAGGCTGCGCACCTTCTTCTTGTTAAGAGATCTCCGATACAGCACTCCCACCCCGTGAGTCGCCGACCCTTCCCCCCTTAACCCTCCCACGTCTGAGGAGTGTCCACGTTCACTTTCTTTTCCTTCCCCGCGGAGAGTTGCGCTACTCGTACACCCCTCCACGCCAGGTGTTGTCTCGTCGTCCTTTTTTCCTCTCGAGTCGTATCCCCCATTCCCGGTACTGCGCAGCCCCCCTCTTTGTCTTTTTTTTTAACGCCTGGAGCACTTGACGATCGACCTACTAGCCTTCCCTCTTTTCATGTGAAGCTCCCCCCCCTTTCTTTCTCCCTCAGCGTCTCAGCCTTTTCCTCCTGTCAGACCCTCCGGATGAACCCCCCCCTCTTCCGCTTTTTCCCTTACAGCGTTTCCTATATTACATTCCCCTAGAAATGGAGTCCATGTTGTCTCCCCTTCTGATGAAGAATCTTAGTAGCGCTGCCCCCCCCTTCCTATTACTCATCCTTTTTTTTTTGTTGAGAGGTATTTTTTCGCCGTGCCCCTCTATCTTCTGCGCTATCTCAGGCAAGGACGTTCGTTGATTGGCCTCCCGATAGAAGTCTATCCTCCCTTCTTCCGATCATTTTTGAGCCTTGATCTTCTATGAAATCGCGCTGTTTGTCCTGAGAAGGCGAGAGAGAGACGGGTCCGGCGCTCGTTAACCCCTCCTGACTTTCTAAGCAGAAGTCGCCTCTGTTTTTCCAGACACGAATATGCCCCCCCTACACCGAGGGCGTCTTCTGTCGAAAATCAATAACGTCGCCGAGAATGTGCCCTTTTCCGGATCCCTGTTTTAAGTCAGCGCCCCACTTTTCCGTGACAGGGACGCGTATGCCATTGTTGAACCTGGGTCACGACGATTTTCCTTACCCCGCTCGCGTTTCTCCCAGGTGGTCCGGAGTCCTCTGTTCTCTGGAGGAGCAGCTTTCCCCCGCCTGCTGTTTTCTCGCAGACGATCTCTTCGACCTAGGCTCCCTTCTTTAGATAGTCTCCGGGCCTCCACCCTTCGGTGACTGTTGTTCTGTTCATTTTTTCAGACGTCGTCGCCCTCTTTATCTGAGCTTCGGGTTTGTTCTTTCCTTCCGAAGCTCCCCTGACAGCCCGGGACGTCTACCCCCTTAGAGCGTCTTAATAGGATCTTCTGTTAGCAATTCAGAAGGGCGCTCTCTTCGGGTGAACCGGCTAAATCCCGGCCCCCTGTCGAATAGTCTCGCCTCTTAATTGCACTTTCTGAAGCTCTAGGAAGTGCCTTTTTTTCCAACCCCTTCCTTCTCTCTTTGCAGACAGATTAGTGAATCCCCCCGAGATAGTTTATCAGTGAATGACCGAAAGTAGGTATATCTTCAAGTTCCCCCTCTCTTTTTTGAGTGGTGGAGGAATGCATACCCCTTTCTTACGTATAGAGAGATCCCTGCAGATGAATACTGCCGGGTCTTTTTTTCATTTAGAGTCTATACACAGGAACCCCCTCGGATATTTCCTCCTTCATAATCTTCCGGAGAGGATCCCGAATGCTTAGCTTTCCTATACCTCCCCCCCCTAGAGATCTCCTCTCTTTTCTCCACTTTAATAGGAAAGCGCCCCATTTCGTAGACCCCTTCCTCAATTTAGATGATATCCGCCCTCTTTTACTATGCATCCTCCCTTGATCTCCCCCTGCATGGTGATAGGTCCTCTGTCAAAAGGTATTAACGGCCCTTTTTTTTCCGCAGGACGACGCGTTTGTCCCTCTCCATTTACGAGAAAACAGACCTTCCATTTCGAAGGATCTCCTTTCAGTTTTTTTCCTCTATTTATGGACGCTGCATTAATCCTTCCCTTTAGACCTGGCGACATTTTCCCCTGACGAGATAGAAGAAGCGTTTTTTTTCCCTTTCGATAATGAACTTCACCCGTAAGTAGAATCGTCGCCTCTTCCTCCCTCCGCTTGTACCCGGATTCCCTTTTAAGAAGGATCCTCCGTTGTCGTGCCCTCGCAATGCGTTCCTCATCTGGTCCCCTTGATTTTTTCATTCGCCAGTTCGAGAACACGTGTCCGGTTCCAGTCCCCTTTTTTTGTTTAGGCTGTTTATTCTCCCCTTCGAAGCCCGTTGCCCCCTTTTCTGTTGTATATTATAGGGATCGATGGAGTTTCGAAAAGCTGCTGACACGCCTTTTCCTGTGCCAGATTCGTTTCGAACCTGACCTAGGGAAGTGAGCTTGGGTAAGGTAGACCGTTTCAGATTCTGCGTCTTTGTTGTTATTCTTAGACTGCCTTTATACAGCCTTAATTTTGAGAAGCCCCCCATGACTTCTTTTTCTATACGCATATAGGGGATCGCAACTCCTGGTCATATGGGGATTTTCCTCCAATGCATAGGGGTCGTTTTTTTTCTCCTCTCTTTCCATAAGAGGATGAATTCAATTTCGTTATGAAGCCTTTCTTATTTAAGGGCGTGTGAAAATACCGAAGGAGAGGTTTCTTGGGGGGTGGGGGTGGCATGGGGGGTGGGGTGGAGGGGTGGAGAGGGGGAGGGTGGGTTTCGCTTGTGGGGGGGGGGGGGGGGGGGGGGGGGGGTTGGGGGGGGGGGGGGGGGAACCCCCCACAACCCAAAACACGCCCTGCCCCCAAACATAGCAACAAACCTCCACCAAAGAAAAAACACAACGTCCGCCACCAACCCGGTAAAAAAAAAACCCGCCCCCAAAAAAAACTTCAACAAAAAAAGAAAATACTCCCCAACAAACAAAAAACAAATTGACCCAACAACCAAAACCCCACCCACTCAAAAAAAAACAAAACAAAAAAAACCTCCAAACAAACCCCAAACAACCACAAAACCCAACCAAAAAAAAAAAAAAAACCCAGAATTCCCACCCCCGCCCCAAACAAAACCCCCTTCCAACAAATTCCCACCCTCAAAAAAACCGCTTGTACTTATTCAAGATGGAGACGGCACCTGCTTCTCACCGTATTGAGGTGTCACAGATCGGTCCTCTTTTCGGAATTATGACAGAGCTCGCAGCGCGCCATCTTTTTCTAGTGTAATAGAAGGCCTCTATTATTCTATGGAGAAGACGGAACTTTTTTGCTCCCTTATCTCGCCCAGAGACAGGATTCTGCTGCCACTATACTTACCCGTAGGATATTCCCCCTTACTCTTAGAGTAGTGTGATACTCCCCCACTCCCCGGAGACACAGTTCCAAGAAGCGGGATTCGTAGAGCGATTTCCCTGTCTTTTAGAAGTCCCTTACGAATGAATAGAGCTCGGCTGTCCCCTCGAGATCCGCTAGCGGATTTCTCCAAAAGGGCACATCCCCTCTCCCCGGCCGCAGCCCCTTCCGTAAGAACCGCCCTTCTCCGATCACGTGTTCAACATCGTTCTTTCTTTTTCCCTTATGCCAGGTGTCTCTTTCTAGGGAGCTGATTTTCGGAGATTTAGATCGAGAAAGGCCGTCCTCTCCCGAAGAAGAATTTCTCTAGAGAGCACCCCCTTTTCCCCCCCTCTGAGAATATCGGTCACGACCGCCGCAAGATAGCTTTTCCTTCCCCCTTGGTGTTGTTGGAGGAGTGCTTCTTTTTCCTTCTCGTGACCGAGATGAGCAGATGTCGAGGTTCTCTAGCGAGGACGGCGCTTTTTGTCTCGCTCCCACCTTTTTCCCCCTCGCCGCGCGACCCCTTCCCATCGCGACCTCGCCGCATCGATCAGCATTTTTTTTTCCCTCCGTCCAACGGCCTCACCACGTTCTCGCGACTCGGGCTTTTCGGCAGGGTTCCTGTCGCGGCCCCCCCTTCCGGCAGCCGGATTTTTGTTTTTCCGGGCGATGATCAGCTTTTTCCTTCCTCTAGGTCAGGCCTGCCTGAGGAAAGGCACTCGTGAGAGTACGTCTTTCCCCGCTTATCTCTTCCGTCAGCCAGCGTATGGCCTTGAGGTCCCTCTCCCCCGGAATTGAGCATCTCCCCTACCGGCAGAGTACTTTTTCCCCCGTGTAAGTTGCGACGGGACCTCTTTGCGACAGAATTTTTCTTTCTTGACGCGAAACGTTCCGTTCGTACACGACTCCCCGCGTCCGTCGAGGAACGTTCCAAAACGAGCCGGTCCGCTCTGCTGCTCTTTTTAGCCACCCTTCCCGACGACCCCTAGAACACCACCAGCCTCCTACCTAACGACATGCAAGCCCTGCACGGGACCTGACTCATGAATGTTATCACAAGCCGTATTCGATCCTTCCTCGGTCCCTTTTTCCCTAATACGTCCGTAAACCCCCCCCCAACTTCTGCGTTTGTTGCGAAGAAGATTTCACAGTACTCTAAACAGAGTAATAACTATCTTTCCAGCTGGAGTGAACCCAGCTTGCAGACCCCGCCCACGGCCCGCGAGAGCCCTCTAACCCCGTGACAAAACAGAAATGGCCTGTTCCACGCCCTGTTTATCCCGAACGTCACTCATATAGGTTCCTCATTTACACATCTTGCTGCGCTCTTCTACTCGAGCTCCGTCACGCGGTAAAAAGGTACATAGTGTAAAAAGCAATCTCCTGGCCCAAGTCCCCCCTAGATCAAACGTCCGAGACAACACCTGGCCTCGACTCCAGGAACTTGAGAACTCTGGGAAGCGCCAACCGGATGAACCCGTCGCGTGGAAAATGCCTAACCTCCAGGAAGCCCCTTGGTGAGGTCCCGACATTCGAGGTTCCTTGTGAACCCAAGGTAGGCATTCTTCCGTCAAGCATGGTCTGTTGGTACCCCAGCCGTTAAGTTTGGAATCCGCACGGCCTACTGTGGCTCCCGAGGGACTCCCGGTGCCCCACATAGGTCACAATGTTGGATTTACTTTCTTTCGGCTTAAGAACGTTTACCCGTGGAGTTTAGTATTTTAGGTAACTCCCCTAAGAAGTGTGTAAAGGAATTTGCTCCCTCATCACAGAAAAACCCCCAAGCGGTCTGGTGACGAGCGTTCCCCAATTTACTCTCCTGCTCCCTGACTTTAACTTCCGTTTAGACCTGTCCCCTTTCGAGCGATTGACGTTCCCCATGCACGCTTTTCCACAGTTAATCTGCCATGCCCCCCCCGCTCTAGACAGACCGTCTCCCCCCCAAGCGGCATTCCCCCTTTCGAGCAGGGTGCCGCCCCACTCCCTTCACGCGTGACCTGCCTCCCCCTGTCCTCGAGAACCCGTTCTTCCCGCAGATTGGTCCACCGCACGATGACCGTTCCCCCACCCCCGGACGCTTCTCACCAGCCCCTTTGTGCGACGAATCGCGAGTCTCCGCCCGACCCGTTCATATCCCGGTTTCCCCCCCGACTCAGCTTTTCCTTTTCCTTCGAACGTAAAGGTCGACGTACTTTTACCGCTGCCCCCGCACTCCCCTCCCGGTCAAAGCATGAGAGCGAGATCTTCGCGAGCTCTCCCATCGCGCCAGGCCGCTCACGGCGCTCTGTGCATCTAACCCAGAAATCTTTTTTTCATATGCAGGAGATCTCCTCCGTCGGAGTCAGTCCGTGTGAAAAGCGCGTCCCGTCATAGAGACCTTTTTTTCCCCTGAAGGGACTGCTGACAGCGAGGGATTTCGATCGGCCTTTCTCTTCTATGCGAGAAATGGAGGTCTTTGGAAGAGTCCCCCGCCTACGCAGAGGTCGATCTCCTCCGGAGGTCGACTTAGCCGTCGCTCTTCTTCTCTTTTCCGCGCGCTAGACGATCCGGCCGTACGAATGCTCCGCCCCATCCCCTTCTGTGCAGCCTACGCCGCCACTGAGGACCAACCCTGTCCACAGCGATATATCACCGTAGCTTTTCTGACCTGCAGATGACACGGTCCCCCCCGTCCACACCGGCCTTCTCCCCACAGCTACGAGGCCGCGCTTGACATTTTTTTCCTTTTAACCCCCACACCCCCTTTTCCTCCGGCCTTGAGCCGGACGTCCGGCCTCCCCGAAGTGCGCTATCCTTCAGCTCGGTTCTTCAGCAAGCCGTACCTGCAGTGCCGTCCTCGTGAGAGTTTCTCCTCCACGACCTCAGTTTTTGTCCTGATATAGACGCCCTTGCCTTTGTGAGCAGCCCCTTCGCCACAGCCCTTGGTGTATGTTTTTGTATGCGAGTCAGAGCGGCCTCCTGCTTGCTTTGCTCTCTCGGACCTGCCGTCTTCCCCTGATATTCAAGACGATGGCCTCCGTATTTTCCGGGGTCGCTCCGCTCGGTGACGATCACTATATTCCGTTCCCTGTATGAGACAACTGGGTCTCTCTCATGTGTCCCCTTGCCAGCCTACTTTCTTGAGCGCCGTTGCTGGGAGTCTCTCTCTTTCCCGCGTGTACTGTCCGCCCTACGCCTCCCCCATGTATTTTGAAACTCCCTCTGCTCTTTTAGCGTGTTTTCCGACGACGGATCGGCACCGCTTTCTTAGTCCGACGAATCGCCCTTCTTCACCATCTCTGTGTTTAGCAGTTCCTTTCTTACGGTCCGTGGCTTGGTTTGCTCCTGATCGACGTTTCTTCCCGCATGTTCTCAGAGCTCCTCACAGGCTTACGTCCCCTTGGGAGAGCGCTGCCGCTTTTTTTTCTCCCAAGCGCAGGTCCACCCCCCCCCCCGCCCCGATCCCCCCCCCCCCCCCCCCCCCCTTTCCGCCACACACTTCTGAACGAATTCTCCAGGGCCGCCCTTTCTGATGCCCCCCCCCCCATCGGCCAGGGTCTCGGGGTGCAACGCGCCTGTTCGCTTGCGGATTATCGCCATAGCAGCTTATGGTATCCGCACCTCTTTCTTTGT
>Ga0179593_1586439_pt1 | contig 10660 bp, 16 predicted proteins | sample CZODoug2_1_08_16_FD_185931 | JGI IMG/M metagenome (GOLD analysis project Ga0179593, IMG submission 185931) | Vadose zone soil fungal communities from Angelo Coast Range Reserve, California, USA - CZODoug2_1_08_16fungal (PacBio error correction) | ecosystem: Environmental > Terrestrial > Soil >... | reverse complement strand
TTAATCCGTCCTTTCCTGGTTGTAAAATTTGTTTTTTAGTTTTGGTTTCGTGCGGCCTTTGCTTTTTCTATGGGTATTAGGGCAGTTCCCTCCTTGTTGTTGGTTTTCGCGTGAGCCCCTCCCCCCCCCTCGTTCTGTAGATGGCGATTCCTCGTCCCTTCTTGGGTTATCGCTACTTCCCTGTTTTTTTTGTGATGATACCATTTTCCCCTGCTCTATTTTTCCGTTACCCTGCTCAGGAGAGAACTCGAGGCTTTCTTTTTTCCCCATCCTCCCGTTTGCCCCGGACCTCTACCGCAGCCCTCAATGGACGGCCTCGTCAACGCCTTTCGCTCTGTTCCACCGAAGCGCTTCATTCACTTGCCCCCCCCGATCTCTCACAAACAACAGATTTTTCAGGCTTTTGTTCGTCCCTCCAACAGGTGTTTTCGTGGGCTTGCTGCATCATTCCGTGGTACCCTTTTGACACCGGACCTCCGCCACTTTTTCCACTTCCAAATTTCTCAATCACAGTGAACCTTTCCCTCCGTGGTCATCACTGCTTCCTGGACACCTTCTCGCTTAAAATTCCCCCCTTTGGTTTTTTTACTTGGTGGTACCTTTCCCTGGCGTTCTTGCAAGTTTTTCTGATTCGATCATTGTCATTGCCCCGCTCGCCCTTGATCTGGAAGGGCACCTGATCTAACAGCCCACCTACAGGCCGTCCACCGATCATTCAATCTCTTGGTGTACCCTGGTTGGGTAGGCCCAATTCGTTTTGCCTGCCGCTATTTTTAGCCCCCAAATTTCCGAAGTGTCTTTTCGTTTAAATGTCCCACCTGAACTATGGTTTTGCAGTTATTAACTTTTTTTTCATGCGGCTTTCTCTTTAGGAGTCATGTCGGCATAGTTCCAGTCGTCTCATACCCGCGGTGGGAAGTCATGGAGCAGGATTCTTTCTTCTAAGCGACAAGTGACCACACTCTCCTACATTAGGAGTCCCTGGCGTGTCTTATTGCTTGTTTGTGCTTTTGAGGAGGGAACGTAACTGTTGACACAAAGGTATTTCTTGTCCCTTTTTTGTTCGTTGGACCTTGTTAGATTTATGTCGCATCAGAGGTGTGATAAGACCCCAAAGTGTTTTTTGTTCTGGTCTTTTCGTGATTGTTTGCTCTTCAATTCTTTTCTCTTTTGTTTTATGTAGTTGTGATACCTTTTTGGATCGCCAGACCTATACTTCTCTATTCGTCCCCGTGTATGGGGAGTTTCTTTTTGATTCGTGTTTCCCCCCCAGTAACTTGATCTTCGGGAGCGAACGTCTGAAACGGTAATTCTTTTTTCCCCGGATATAAAGTAACAACGACGTCCAATACGAAAACGGCTCGCTCGAGTTTTTTTTTGAAATTCATCCACCCCTTAACGGACGTCAGAGGGCGAGCGGTTTTGCCCCCCCCCGTTTCTCCTCCCTTCCCCACCCGGCACCCGTCTCCGCTGGAGGTCAGTTTTTTTTTTTCTCTCCTCTCGGAATCTCCCAAAGCCATCAAACAAACTCCTCAGTGGCTAAATGAACCCCAAAAAAGGATTCGCCGTCGAAACCCACTGTTCCTCCCGACACAACAGTCATAGAGATAATAGTAGACCCCAGGTGTCAAAATTTGGTGCCGTTTGGAATCAGCTTCCAGTTATATTTTTCTCGACAGGATTGTTTATGATGTTGCTTGTTTCTGTCGATTGAGAGGGCCTCAAGCCTTGTTTTTTTTTCACCACCCCCCCCCCCCAAAAGGCGAGGTCAAATTTCGTCGCTTTCCCCACCGCCGGTTCCGGACACCTTCCTTCCTGCGTACCCCCTTTATTGCCTCGACACCTACTCTTTTTGAAGAAGTGAGGCTGCCTTCTCGTTGCAGCAAGTCCTGGTCATCTGGTAGTTCGCATTGCCGCTCTCATCTTCCGGTGTAAGCGAGTTGCGCACATTGCTGCTTTTCGGGCAATGGCTACTCAGCCTGGCGTCCTCGCACTCAAATTTTTTCCCCTCGTTAGCCTGTTTTGGGCCGATTCCGGGCGCCGACCCCACCCCTTTTTTCTGGTTTCCTGGTTCTTTCTCCGCTGTGCGCGTTTTCCAACTCGTGCCCCCCCCATGACTCCTTCACACACCATGGCCAAGCCGCCCGACAAGCCCCACCCCAGGCTCAAAATCCCGTCGAACGCCCCCTTTAGGGCACCCCTTCATTCCATGCGAGCAGTTTTCTCCGGCGCACATTGTTCGCCCCAGGCGGGGCCACCCCGGCTGATTTCCAAGGGTTTTGCCCCCGTACTGTCCGTGTTGCAGCCGCCCAAAAAAACCATGGCCACGTTTTCCGGTATTTCCCCAATGGCGATTGTTTTCACGTTCGAAGGGGCGGCGGTCGATCAGCGCTCCCCATACCCCCAGTGCCGGGCGTCAACAGACGCGGGGGCCGGTTGTTCGGGAATTCCCTACTACTCTCTCCTTCCACGTTTGTGTTGTTTCTCGAATTCCCGCGAAACAGCCGCGTCCATTTGTTGCTTGGTCTGAAATGGCATTTTTCTCGTTTTTACTCCCCTAATTGACGTCCCACTCGTTTCCCTTGGAAAATGTCAACTTGTAACCTGGTGTTTTTTCTCCTTCTGGCCCTCCCCAGGGATAGGGGCGCCCTATTTCCCAATACCGAGGCTTGGCGACAGCCTTGAGTGAGGATGGTCTTCGTGTTTTTGCCCTTTCGCTGCAAAAAGGTGGTCCCCTCCCTTTGCGTCGGCTCCTGATTTGATTGCTTTTTTGTCCCTTGTGGGCTTGGCATTTGGGTTTGGCCCTTCGTTCAACCTTTGTTTGTTTTTTTTGCACGAGTGATCGAAGGTTTGGTTCGGGCTTTCCCTTCGGGGGCTTCCTTTTCTGCTCAGACAAGAGTTTTTTTTCTTTCCTTTTATTTCTTTTTTCCCCCCCCGCGTAGGTTGCAGGTTGTGATTGGTGGCTCTTTTTTGGCCCTAGCACAATGCGAATTCTTCGCGTGGACTCGACTTCTCTGACTCCTTTTTTGACTACACCCTTCTCCTCTTGTGACTTGATGGGACCCCCTTGTTTTCGAAGCTTCTTGAAGATCTGGTTTCATTCATTGTTTGCTCTCCTGGTTGAGGTTGCGACCCCCCTTTATGATTGGAGGATTCCCCTTATGGGGTGGTGTTTCCACTCCAGTTCTTTCCCCCGTCGATCAGCGGATTTCCACTACCTCCATCTCTTTCGTGACCTCGACAGATTTCTCCTTTCACCCGAAATGCTGTCCGACGTTTTGATCGGAGAGTGACTTTTTTTTTTGTCCGGCAGTTCCCGCGGGGTTCTGGTCGGGGAAGCCCCTTTCGATGGTCTTGTTTTTCCCCCTTTATTGATGGATTCTTGTTTTTTTCTGGTTTCTTGGGTTGGATGCCCGTTCGATGGGGTCCAGGGAAGACCCACCTCCCTTTCCGCATGACGGTCGGTTCCTCCTTCCCCCCTGTTTGGACCGGGGTTTCTTTCTTTTCAGCCTTTCTAGTTTGGGCTTAGCGGTTCGCTGGAGCCGTTTTCGGTTTATGGAATCCCTTTCCCCCTTCCCTTTTTTCTCCAGTTTCTTTCAGCGATCAATGGTTCTGGAACGATCCGAGTTTCCTGAGTTTCGAAGTTTTTTTCGTTGATAAGAGTCTTGACCTTCCCCCCCCCTCTCCGTCTCCCTTCTCCTCAGTAGTCTTCCCTGCCCACCTTCCCAACCATGCCCGTTTTTTCCCGGGCGTCCAGTCCCCCCCCCTCGGCGGCCGCCCTCGTTCACCCCACTCCCCCTTTGTCCCAAACAGGGGACTCCACTGGTCGGCCTAAGTGAACACCTGAGCGGACACCTGCCTTGCGGTGGTTTTTGATTCCCCTGTTGCTGGATTCTTTCCCGCCCTTCCCTCCTTCCCGTCTGGCCTTTTTTTCTGAAGGAACTTGTCCTCGGCTAGCATTGTTCCGTACCGTGTGGTCCCCTGCTGCTTTGGACCGGTGAATCCGTTCTCCCTCCCCATTTGTTTTTTTCAAATTGCGCTTACCCCCCACGGGACTAAGGTATGTTTTTGTTTTTTTACAGGGGCAGTCCGGTTTTTTCCCTTTTCCGGTGACGTTTCCTGCGGCCAAAAATTGTCCTGCAACTTGCCTTCTGTTGACTCCCCGTTTTTTTTCTTTTACTCGTTCCTCTTTTTAGTTGCAGCGCATTTTTTTTTCCGTTTTTCTCGGAGGTTCATTTCCCCCCCCCTTTTTATCGCCGATCCGAAGGCCGTAGCACGTTTCCCACCCCCTTTTTCGAACCCACGGTGATTTTTTTCTGTTTTCCTGGGTGTCTGACTCTTTTGTTTGGCAACATCTGTTGGTGCCAGTGTCATCTTCTTGGCATGCCCATCGGTCGTCCGTTTTTTCTGGGGTTCCCTTATCTCAAAGAGTTTCTTTTCCCCCCAGTCCCCCAATCCCATGAGCTCTGAGAGGTTTGTTTTCTCCTTCCCTTCTTAGGACTGTCCTTTGACCTCAAGCGCGGTTTGAAACCTTCTTCGTTTTTTTTTCTTGTCTTCCTGCGTACCGTGACTTTTTTTTTTGTTTGAGTTCTTTACTGTTCCCTCGAGGCCGCCTCGGATTCTGAATTGGTGCGGATTATTCTTTCCTTTGGTCATCCTATCTCTTTCCTTCCCGTTTTTTTTTTTTTTTAGCCTTGAATGATAACATTTCTTTTGCTGCTATCGCCCGGTCTTTTTCATTCGTCGTGCACCAACTTTTTTTTTTTCTTTCGACCCTAGTGGGCCCGACTTTCCCCCTAGAACCCATGCCCTTTGCGCGCCTGACGCCTCCCTCTGTATTTTACACCTCCCGCCTTCTTTACTTTTCTTCCCCTATGCACCGGCCTTTTCTTATTGACTCCCAACCATTTGACCTTCTCTTGCGAAGCCAAAGTTTGTGGAGTTTTTTTCTGTCCCCCCTCTTTCCCTTCCCCCCTTCCGTTACACAACTCCCGAACGTACACCTATTCCATTGCCGGAAACGGACCCCTGGTGTACCTGTCCCTTTCCACCCAGTGCCAGGGACCACCCCCCCAGTTACTGCCTCCCACCTCCTTTGTCCCCTCTTTTGGGGTTTTTTTTCCACTGCGTCTTTTTGAATTTTTGAGGTGAGTCGAGCTTCCAGTTTCCATGACGCTCCCTCCTTTTTTGCATCCCCGCTGGGCAGCAAATGCTTTGTTGACCGGGCCCCTGCCCGCCGTTTTCCCCACCTCGTTCAGTTTTTGTTTTGGGGCTCCGACTGAGGCTTTCAGTCCCGGACTTTGCTTCCCCTTTTTTACTTTTTTTCTCCCCCCCCACACCGACTACCCCCTTTTTCCGTGTGTTACTTTTCGTCAATGTTCACGGTTTTTTTTCGTTAACGCTTTTTTGACGGGCGCGGCATTTGCGTTTTTGCCCCCCCCTTTCTTCGAGTCGCATGCGCATACCAGTCGGTTTGCTGATGCGGTTCCAGGCATTGGAAGCGGGGCCCGAAAATTCGGCCATTCTGCCTCCCTACAACTCCTCCCCGGTGGGCTCGACCCCCCCCGTAGGAGAAGGGGCGTTTTATTAAGTTTTGGGGAGGTTATGTAACTGGCCCCCGGTGGCTGGTGGGTAGTTGTGTGGACATGGTTGTCAGGATCCCGGCAGCCTCCGTCTCTGGTTTGGCTTTCCTCCATTGACCCCGTGTTGTTGGTGTTTTGGCTGCCCCGTGTTCCCCTCTTCTAGTTGTCTAGAGGCTCTTTTTGGCCACGCGTGTTTCCGTCTAACCTATCGACTACAGCTTTACGCGTACTGTCGTCTCCCAGTTAACCCCCAGCTTTTTTCGGGGCGCCCCTTTTACGGTTCCTCCCGTTTCAGGGGTCAGGCTGTCCAGAAGGCTCCCGTACCACCCTCCCTGAACCTTTGCTCCGCTAGGGACGTCAGAAGACTACCCCTTTTTCTTCGGTTCCAGGCGTTGTAGGCGTCACCGGCACCTTAGAACCAGTTTCTGTTGTTTTTCTCTCCCTTGGCTCCTTCCCCCACATCACCAACTTCCCCTTCCACCCAAACGGACTATGTTGGAATCAAACCAATGCACCCCCACCCCCCCCTACTTCGCCGTCGCTTTCATTCCTTCCCCGTTCCCTTCATATTGGGAACTCCCCCTCCACCCACATATTGCTTCTTCCAAAGCAAACTTTTGGCGAAGCTATGTCCCTTTTTTGAACGTATTGCAGAGATACCTCTTCCTTGAAGGTTTAGTTCAGTCGATTAATCGGCTGGACCCAATCGTCCGTGAGGCAGTGAGACCGCAAGCTTTAGAAAGGAGGCCCCGATTTTACCCCCCCCCCCCCCCACGCAGTATGTTAAATTTTCTCTCCCCAAGCGGTCGTCCCCCTACTGGACAGCCTTTTTCTTCGATTTTAACAACCAAAACACTCCCTGAAAGTATCTTGTCCCATTCCCTCGTGCCCCCAAGACGACCGGAGATTTTAGTCGCAATACCAAGGTCTTCCCCGCTTATTGGCATCACGCTATTCGAATTTCTCCTTGTCCCTTGGTTCCCCTCTCCCCCCCCTTTCCCAGTATCCCAAACCTGTCCTGCTGGACGGGCCTCTTCGCTACAGGCCGCCACCGCGGGTATTCTCGACACTGCTCAAGTCCCCCCTTGCTTTTGCGCGTTTATCGCGTTTTTTTTTCCCACTGGTGACTAATTTGAGCACCCCAAATGCAAATCCCTTCCCACCCCCCCAGGCCCACCACCCCCCTGGCCCTCCCCACCGGGCGCTCGACTATAGGCCCCTCTCGTTAGTTTTTGCACTCTTGAGCTACACTCCCCCTCACTTCCTGGTGCGCAGCTTTTTTCCCCAAGGGCGTGCTGCATGTTTTTAACTTTGAGTTGTCTTTTTTTTTTTTTTTCGTTTTGCCTTATGGGGGCCCTTTTACCGGCCAGTTGGTTCCTTTTCAAGAACATGGACGCACCGTTTCGTCGGCGCATACTGGTCCCCCCTTTCAGGTGTTTCGTAGGACGTTCGTTCTTGAGGAGATGGCAATCTAGCCCCCTTTTTTCCCTTCCACAAAAGTGCCAGGCGGGTTCGGGGCGCTTCTTGTAATAATCAATACGTTTTTTTTGTTGATAGGGTCCGCACCAGCCGGCGCCGCCTTCCTTTGTTTGTCCACGCCTGTTTAGTTCTTCATCGGCATTCTCCTCGACGTAAAATTTCGGCTTTTTGGCCAATATTTCTCCACCTATGTAAATTGTCCAACGGGGTACGTACCTGGCCCCTATTTTTTTCTGACTTTTCTGTTTTTTTTTTGGCTCCGCCTTCCCTGGTTCCGCATTCGTTGGTTGGGATAGGCTGTTTCCCTCCCGCACAACCTGGTATTGGGTCTCATAATTGGTCCGCCGGCGTTCCCGTCTCTTTTTTTCTTCTTTTGTTGCTTGAGGGTGTGGTTGGGGTGGCTCCCTTTTTACTTGGTCGGTTGAACTAATTGGACCCCCTCTCCAGCGGCAAGCCTGGCTTGTCGCTCACCCTGGGTTTTTTCGGCAGTCGGTCCTTCTCCCCCTCCTGAAACCTTAGGTGGGCCTTGTGTTCTGTGGAGCTCCGCCAGGGTAATGCAAAGCGTACTCAGTTGCTCCTTTTTCCTGTTTTTTTGCTTGGGACCATTGTCCCCCCCCCTGTTCATCGTGACTTTGTCACCCAGGAGGTATCTGCCTATCTGCAGAGAGCCCTGTTATGATTTAGGGCACGCGGTTTTGCCTTTCAGTCTTTGTTTTTTTTCCTTTCCCCACGAGTTTCCCCGGGACGAATTCCGTCCCCGTTTACTCCCCCTTCTGGCTGCACAATCCCTCCTGTTACTGATGTTGCTTTAGCCCCCTTATCGCCCCGGATGCGAGGTCTCCCTCTTTAGGTTTTCCTGCCGGTTCCTCTCCGCCCCTGTGATCTTTCGGTTGTTCTATCTCTTTTTTTCTGTTGTCATCCTCCCTCCTATGTATTCCTATTTGGTTGGATGGTGATTTTTTTTATTTTTCTTTTTCCGTATTTCGTCCTTTCTCTCCTCCCCCATTGGTGCTTCTCTGGGCGTGCAGTCTCTCCCCCCCCCCCGGTCCGGTGGGTTACCCCTACGTTTCCTTCGGAAGTTCGGTTTTTTGTCTGGAGAAGTATTTTCCCTTTTTTGTCCCCTACGTTTTGCACTTTCGTTTGCGGAACGGACCTCTTTTTTTTACCCTGGAACCGCCTCTCCTGGCTCTGAGAAGCTGGAGTCCTTATTTCGGAGGTTCCTGCTTTTTTGCCGGTGGTCACCTGCGCACCTAGGGTACGATTCAGGCACCCCCTCAAAACCTGCCTTTCCTTTTTTCTACACACTTTCCCCCAACTCTTCTTTTTGTGCGACTCCACCCAGTTCCCCCCTGCAACTCCCTCAGGACTTACCCCGTCTTTTCCTCCCCCACCTTTTTCTCGCTGGGCTACCTTCCCTTCTTCTCGAATCTTTTTTCGCCTATGGCGCCCTTGCCCTGCCCTTCCACAGCCCTTTTTTCAGATTTTCCGGCTTAGGCTTGTGCGCTCGCGTTTTCAGTTCCTTTGGACCTTTGTTCTTCCCTCAGTTTTTGCTTTTAACATGGGGAATACCAACCGTGGCTCCGGGGTTTTCGTTTTTTGATGACCAAGGTCCAAACCCCCACCCAATATCAACAAAAAAACCCAAGCAGAAGTTTGTTTCCCAATGTTACCCCCTTCGAAATCCCACCCACCAAACCGCTCATGGCAAATTTACCTCCCCCTGTTGCTTTGGGCAGTCGTGTCCTTGCTTCCCCCTTTTTTGCTTGCGCATGGCCGCGATTGAACCCGGCAGCCTCCTTAATACGTCACCTGCCGTCCCCTCAGTTCCCCCCATGGTTTTTCCCACGTTTTCAGTGCGGCTGCCCCAATCAAATGCGCCCTTTTTCGGGGTTCCTAAGGCCCGGTCCTTTTTCCCCCCCTTTGTTCTGAAATTTCCCTGGTTCCTGGGTTTGCACTTTTTGGGCGGGTTTAAAAGAGTTTTTTTTTCTGTATTTCTCCCCCACTTCCCCCCCCCCCCCAATTTTGTGGTTTCCTGGAAGTTCTTTTGATTTTCCCTTGTTTTTGCGATTGCCTTTTTATCTTTGTGACAGTAGTAGCTTTTCTTTATTGCGGGCAGCCCGTTTTTTTTCCTGGGGAGCTTCTTTCCTTAGGTTTTTGCACGTTCGCTTTTTGGTCGTCGTCTTGCATACATTATTCCTTCTGCGTGTTGTTCCCCAACGGAGATAGTCTTACAGGTCTCAGATTTTTCGGTTCAATCTACGATGGTTTTGTCGAGAATTCGAGCAACTTTTGTGCTTCCCCCCCCTCTTCCTCTTTTTTCCCCGTGCGCTCACACTAGTCGTCTTGCTCCGCTCCAACGTGACGTGCCCCCGCAACTCTACCCAGCACCCCCTTGGCCCATCGTTTTTTTCCTTGCCGGACCGCTGACTCGACCCAGAAGCGTTTCTAATGTCAACATTTCCAGTGCTGCGAGCAAAAAACCCCCCGCTTTTTTTTCCCGTTTCCCGAGCCGCTCCCCAGTTTTTTTGGTTTCCCGTGCTGAAAATGCCCCTTCCCCCTCTGTTTCCCCCCCGCAACCACGTACTCTTTAAGGCCCCCTGGTGGGTGTCTCCCTGACCCTTAACCTCCCCCGCCCCGACGTCATCCAATTTCTTTCCCACGGCAATGAAACCTTGGGCCCTGACAGATTTCTTTTCTGCCGGTGTACGTCGGGCTTTTTGAAGCCCCTCATGAGACATGTGTATCCTTGAACCGCTCTCCGTCCTGCCCTGCAGCAACTGATCGACTGCCCCCTGTCATGCCTTTTTGCGTTTCCCTGAGGCATCACGCGCCTGTTTTTTGGGCTTCGCCGCGTTGTTTTCTCCTAACACACAACCACTTCTCTTCTTCGCCACACCGTACTGTGGCCTCTTTTCTTTCCAACGTTTAGGGACCACCAACTCCCCTTGTGAGTTTCCCACCCGTCCGGTCTTCCCGTCCTCGATTGAGTCGTCCCGGTACCATGCGGGCGAGCCCCCCTTTTTGTCCACCCCTCATCGCACACTTTTTAGGATGGCCAAAGCCACGGACCCCCCTCTCTTCCCCTCCCCTCCCATCCCCCGAATGCGCATCTTCAGCCGAACCAGATTTCCTGGAGATCACCCCCAGTAAGGAGAGGTGCCCTGTTCGGCTTAAGGTTTGTTGGGAGCGTCTGGCCCAATCCGTTTTCCTTTTGATTTCGTGGAGTTTTTTTTTTCAATGGCTTGTTGTCAACCCCACGCCAGGGCTGGGTGTCTGAGGACACGATCTTCCCACAGACCGCCCGTTTGTCCCGTCCACGTTGTGTCGGTCATAGCTGGTTTGAGATACGGGTAACCCCCGGTTTTTCAACTGTCTGCTCTTTTCATCTGGACTTCCCCCAGTCGATGTTTGTCGAGTGATCTCCTCCCTACCAGATCCACCCGCCGTGTTTAACGCGCTCCCTTTTATATTTTGCCCCCAGGTCTTACCCCACATGTCCCCCCCCCCGATTTGTTCTCACTTTTTGTACTCGACCCTCCCTTCACGCTCGTCCCCCCCCCCCCCCGTTCGAATCCCTCTATGCCTCCCCACACCCACCT
>Ga0179593_1496176_pt1 | contig 10660 bp, 8 predicted proteins | sample CZODoug2_1_08_16_FD_185931 | JGI IMG/M metagenome (GOLD analysis project Ga0179593, IMG submission 185931) | Vadose zone soil fungal communities from Angelo Coast Range Reserve, California, USA - CZODoug2_1_08_16fungal (PacBio error correction) | ecosystem: Environmental > Terrestrial > Soil >... | reverse complement strand
CCCAATTGCCTTTTTTTTGACTTCATTTTGGCATTTTTTGGGTGGGGTTGTTGTTGTTTGGGGTTGTTTGTGTTGTGATGCTCCGTCTTCCTTCTTTTCGAAGACTGGGCCTTCGGTAGATATGGAAAGGTCTGAAAACTCGATTTGACCCACAAAATACCATCCCCCTCCCTCTTTTGAGTGCTCCGGTGACTCCCTTCTTTGTCCCCCGGCGGTTTGTGCAATTGGCCTCCGCCGACCCCGTGTTGCCCTTTTTAATACAACTTCAGGAACAAACGAATGCTGCAGGTCTTTCTTTTTTGTTGCCAGCCAGTTCTTCTTCTCCTTTCAAAACAATTCGCCCGCGTGCGACCCTCCCCCGATCCATCCGATTGATATATCAAAAATCTTTTTCCCTCTTAACACACTGTGCCTATCTTTCCAGGTCACCCCTTGAACGATTGATGGCGGGGCCGATTTGCAATGGAAGAAGTTTTTGACTACCCCCCCGTCTTTGTTACAAAGGCCACATCCTCTGTCTATCCTGGTCGTAACTCCCCCTAGCTGGCAGCAGCCGTCGAGCGGCGTTGACCGGCTTCCCCTTCTAAAAGCATCTCGACTCCTGTGAGGAATTTTCCGTTCCTCCTTCCCTCTTTGCCATTTAAGTGTCCCCCCCGTGAAGATTTATCTTGAACAAATCCACGATACTTGGACTACTCCGCCGTTGACCCTAAGTTCTTTCTCGTCCTCATTTCACTCAGGCTGGCCCTCTCCATCGTCTTCCAAAGGGCTTTTGCTTGATGCGCAACCCCTTCTTTTCCCCCCCAAGCTATGGAATTTCAAACCTACTGGATTCTCTCTTCTTTCATTTCCTTGAGGTCTCTTCCCCGTAACGATACCTTTATGTTGCCAAGGATCAGCCTCACAAGCAGTCCCGTCTCGAAGTTCATTTAATACGTTGAATCCTTCGTGCAGAGGGCCGAGGTCCATGTTTGTCTCCAGCGACCTATTCAGGACTTTCTTTCTTGATCTTCTCATCACCCATTACCTTCTGATGAGGAGGAGTCCCCGTTGTTTCATGTGCTTTTCCACATTCCCTTTGGTTCCACAATCCGCGTCTCTTCTTTTTTCAAAAGCCGACTCACTTTACCTCCCCAGCTATTGATCATCCTCTTTCTCGGACCGAGTTGACCCACCCTTTGTGTTTCTGGCGTCGTCTTTAATCCCCGGTGAGTTTGAACTCTTCCTTCCGAATGTTTCCAGAGTTCTTCTTTCACTACTTACTTAACGTCCACCTGCCTAAGACCTGGCCCCCACATCGACTCCAACTCTAGACTCAAGTGTTAAAGCCCTATAAATTCCCCAAATCGCCCCCAGCAGAAAGTTGAAGCATCTGCCCTTTGCGCCGTTATACCCTAATTTTAATTCCGATCACTCCTGGTAGTTTTTTTAGTCTAAGCTTTTCCCTCTACTCGCCCGCCAACCCTTCTCCAGTCACGCTGCTCGCGGATCACCCCCATTCCAGTCGGCCCGAGGCTTTCTCTTGATCTGAACGGCTATTATAGATTTATTGCTGCATACTATCTCTATATTCTAGCTGATCTGTAGTTGACCGTCCCTCTTCTTCTCGAAGTTGTACTGTTCTTGATTCTTTCTTTCCCGCCGGGCTCGATTACTCCTGTCCTTTTCCAGTATGATGATTTAACCCGCCTTGACCCATTTTTCTGAGATTTCCTTATGAGACCCCGCCGCGACTTCTTCCAAGTATTTTGCCCCTTCTTTCTTTGACTAGGCTTTGATTCCCCGTGTTTAAACGCATGCCGCAAACCCTTCTAGGGCGGGGCGCGTCTTCTCCCGCCGTCAGTCTTCTAGGAGTAGACTTCATTTTCCCCTTTTGTAGATGGAGTTTCCTCTTCTGTTTGTTTGATACCCATTCAGGGCCTTATTTTTCCTTCAGATGAGATAAACCTGTTCGCCACCGCACTCCCCTTATTTTACCCGTCAGGTCTACCCTGCGCTACCTCAATACTATGGGCCCCCTCCCCCCTTCATGATTGTCTCGTTTCCGCCCACGTAAGGTCAGTTCACTCTCCCAACACCCAGGATGATTTATCTTTTCTTCGCTCCGCCAATTCCCTCGTCTCCCTCCCACCCCCAGGCACGTCCCCCTCGGGCTTTTATATTCTTTTTCGATAGGAGAGTCATGGTTAGCAATCAACCCCCCCCCCCCCCCCCACCCCCACCCCCCCCCCCCCCCCCCCCCCCCCCCCCCCCCCCCACCAACCCCCCCCCCCCCCCCCACCCAACCAAGAACCCTTGATGATGTTTCGGCAGTTGCGTCGGTAAAAGCCGCCTTCCTTCTGCGTGCTTGACGAGGGGATGAGTTTCTAATCTCAACGTTGAGTTTCTCGTGTAATCCGGATCGAAGCTTTCTTAGTCAGTCTTGGTCGATTGACCTGTCCCTTCCATCGTTCATTCGGCTTGCGCCTTACCTTTATTCACGGCTACTGAAGACAACCACCCTTATATTATCCTTTGCGCCTGCCTTCGCGATGGGCGCGTTACAAAGAAAATTTAGCGGCTTACGGTCCTTCATTTCTTATGGCGTCGCTGTTCTCCAGGTCGTTGCGATCCCCCCCTTCTCAGCCCCCCCCCCCATCTTCCTGCGCGCTGGACTCGACGTCGCGTCGTTTTCCCGTTTTTGTATGGCGACCCTTGAATTCGGCAATTTTCTTATCCTCCACCTACTCTTTCTCTTCTAAAACACCCCCGGTACCTCCGTTAAAATAGAGCTACTGATACTATGCAAATCTTTTCCCAGTATGCGGTATATAGGAGCATCCCCATCCCTGCAAAACCCGCGTTTTCAAAATATCGCATAACCCCTCCGCCTTTTGTCTGAGTCTCGTCTGTCCTTTCATGCGCCCACCCCCATCAAAGCATTGAATCGAGTCTCCGCCTCTTAGCTTTTCTGGTCTTTGTACTTCCTAGAGCTCGAACAGCGCGTCAGCCCTTTGGACTATCCTCCCCAAAGAACTCCAATAGTAGCTCTTTTGATGCTCTTTTCCTACGAACCCTGACCTTCGCTTATGCCCCCCCCAGTCTAGGAAAAGTACACTTCTCTCAAACCTTCGAACTCTCTCCCTCGAGCGGGTGGCTTTCTTGGAGGCCTGCGGTTTGATCAGGACTGCCTCTACTTGCTCGTTTTCCCTGCGGTTCTTAGGTTGTAGTTCTTACCTCGGCCGCCAGTATCTTCATAGATTTGGCCACGCCCCTTCTGACAAGTGAAAACCTATCCCCTGCATCTCTTTTTGAAGAGATAGGTCTTCTCATACCGTACCGGCAGGCCCTTTCTGATCCCCCCCCCCCCCCATTCCAGCGCTTCGCTTAGTCCCTTGTTTAGACCTACCTCGTGTTCTCTCCCCCCCCCTTCCGATACGTAATCCGCCTCCCCGAGAGACAGAAACGGCCGTTTTCCCTGTTTTCAGATAGAGTGAACAGGCGTGAGGGATGCCCGGCGCCGTATTGGTTTTTTAGATTCTCGTTTCTTAAATTCTCGATCTTACTCCCCAATAAAAGACGTTAATTAATTCGATCTTCCTCCCCCGAGATTCCGAGTTGCGCGCGGCTATGGAGAATTATGCCGTCTTCTCTTTTGTGAGTCTGTCCCCCGAGTAATCCCCGATCTATAGAGACTTTCCGGCTCGTCCTGTTGAAAACCCCCCTCTGGCGTCGTTGCATCCTCCCCACACGTGATTATCTCTATTAATAATACCTCCCTTTTTTTCTCTTTGAGAGAGATACCTCTCTCTCTCCGTGTGGTGTCTTATGCCCCAAGCACCTGGGACCAGGCGGGCTTTAACGAAGTTTTGAGGAAGTTCCCTTGCGCGGATATTTCATAGCTCGTTGCGTATTTTGTTTCTCGCTTTACTCCAAACAGAGATTTTTGGGTTTTTTTTTGTTGGTGGTTCCACCCGATTCTACGGCGAAGCTCCCTCTCAACGCGACCAATGCATCTTTTATCTATCTTGTAAGCCCAACTCCCGTCCTTTTTTTCACTTTCAAGCCTTGCTGATAATACGACTTTGAAGACACCAGCCGCTCACCAAATCCCTTCCTCAAGATCCTCGACATAAACGTCGACGCCATCTCTACACCCCAGGTCCTTTCTTTTGTGTGCTCTGAGGACGGATTGCTCTCTATATGAAGGCCTTTAAAACCCTGATGAGGTCGCCCCTAGGCTCCCCTATCTCGCTCTCCTTTCTATGGTTTTTCTCTCGCGGAGCTCTGTCTTCCGAACAATCAACGCTTTATCGTACAATCCGGAAGATTGCTTTTTATTCGTGCTCCCGAGGTGACTCTGACCAGATCTCTTAAACGCCCCTGCGGCCCCCTCTGTCATCTGACTGCCAAGGCCTGTCTCCGTACGATTACGAAGACAGAGCTCTCCTCTTCGTCCCTCCGGCATCGGCCTCACGACCCCCCCGATCCTCTTTCTACTTGCGACGGTTTTCGATGGCTTGATCAGGGGGACTGACACTCGTCTTAGGTTTCTACATCGAGCATCCATCGCGATGAGTTTTATGGCTGGGACTCTCATCGGCGTTGGCTCTGCAGCTTGACGATTCAACTAGCCTCTAATAGGGAGGAGATGTTTCGTCCATGATTGGTCAAGTTTTCCCGGAAAGGACAGATCTGAATATAAATTTCAATGTCGATTTTGTTACTCTTTTTTTTCTTCGGAAGCTTTTTCCTAAGACTTCACCCCCCTTGTCATTTGCGAGAGGTCGGCCTTCTTGTACCACTTATTTCGGATTTTTTGCCCTAAATAGGCAGATGCGAGTCTCCCCCCACTGTATTCATTTTCTCTAACACCTGCTTCCGGAACAGTCAATCTCCTTGATTGCCAGCGCGCGCACTGACAATGGAGCGCCACTTGTTATTCCTTTTCCTCGTCATGACCCTCCAATTTTTCTTCTAATAACCCCCCCCAGACCACAGCCTTCCGCGGACGCCCGCTTGGCAGGGGTTTGGTGTATTCTCCCTTTTTCTCTAAATGTCTGATTCCCACTGACGAGATGCCCTTATATTATTTCTCTCTTTTCTCTATGAAGTTCACGATACTGAAATACTCAGTGCCGGTACCTCTAAAAATCTCCGCAGCGCTCCTCTATTTCTTCCCATTTTTTCGCAAACCTCCCCCTGTCTCCGTTCCTGCTTCAGCTCCCCCGCCCTGACTGGCTACTCGCCTGTCAATACGGCGATGACCCTTCCCCTCATGTTCGAACTGTAGTAGAACCTTCCATATATCTCCTAGATTTTTTCCACAACCGGCTTGCTTCTGAGTTGATCACGATTCCCCTGTTTCTCCGCTTCGAGCAATTCAAACTCTCTTAACTCAGATTTGGTACTCTAACTTACCTTTTGTTTTGTACCAAGTTTAAACGCCCTTATATAGTAGACCAGCCATCTTTTTCTTGCGAAGTGTGTCCGTCAAACGGTTTTCCTCACTGATTTTAGTTCCCGGTGTTGAAGCCCCCTGGTATCGCAATCTCCTGAATAGGCAGACCTCGCTTCTCCCCCTTTTATTTTGAACTACCTACCCTTCCTTCAGTCTAGGGAGTCTAAAAGCTTCGTACGGGCCGCACCGCGACCTTTCCTCTATTTCCGGTTTGCTGATTCTTTGGCCTGCTGTGATAATCTGCACCGCCTCTTCTCCCCCAAAATAAGGGGTAACCCTTCAGTTGCCTCAGCAGGTCTCGGGGCCGCAGTCTCCCTAGCTAGTTCCTATCCCGCGTCCAGAATCTTTTCTCTGAGCTCGAATAGAGGTTTCCCGAGCCTTTGCCCATTTCTCTCCCTCCATTCATCAACAACCTTCCTTCCCCCGATTCTCTTCCCGGCTGCCCATTCTCCTGCGAGGCATATGAGAATCCCTCTGCAATTTAAAGGAGCTATGCTCTTCCTTTTCCGAGAACCCCTCTCCGGCATTCCGTTCTGTACCTTGTTGTCCCCTGCTCTACTCGTCGATAGTTGGGAGTAGTCCGCGTCGAAAAATCCCCCATCCTTATGACCCTTGAATGACTCTTCTCCTCCCTCTCCCTCCTGCGTTTTTTTTTTGCCGAGCTTCCCCTTTTTCGTTTGTTGATTCCATTTTTTTTTTTTTTTTCTTATAGGCTGTCACCGTGAAAGGAGAGATATTTAATGGACATGATGTTTTTCCCTTTTCGGGAAAGTGATTTCGTTCCGACCTTACTATGCGTATTTTCCCCTCACCTGCTTGACAGTTCGTAGCATAGTTAAGAAAGCCAAACGGGGCTTGAACCAGATCCATCCAACAGATGGTTTTTCACCCCTCGAGTCGCGGCGCGTCTTAGTCGATTTTTTCATTATTGATTCTTGCTTGACCGTCTTTACCCCCCCCCCTTGACATTGAAAGACAGAACCCCCCCCCCCTACCTCTCCCCCGAAATCAGCGTTCTTGAATTCTCCCCCCCGGTATAACTCCCTCCGATCTCCACCTTATTCTCGGCGCGCGGTCCCCAGATGCATAAAAGTTATTCTTCTTTTCCCTTCTTCGACGATTCTGTCCCCCTCTTCAATTGTTCACACATGAACCTGACTTTTAGAGCGCAGAGACAGACGGCCCATTAGTTCCTCACCCCGCAACAGCGAGGACCCTTTTTTAGCTCTCTGTGTAGTTCCGCTAAATCTCCTCCCCTACCTCCGATTTTCCCGTCTGATTCCTCCTGCTTTTTTTTTCCCCTTCCTTTATTTATCGCACTTTCTGTCCACTCCTTGTCTGATTCTGGATTGTACGCTTCATCGACAGGTATTACAATTCGCCGGGGGGTGACTTCGCCTCTGCCGCTTTCCACACTTTTGAGGGCTCCTTGAGGGTGGTCAAAATTACTCTACTGCTTCCGCCTCTGTCGCCGCCGATAGAGTCACGATTTCTTCCTTTTTCCCCTTCACCTTCATGTCTCCGCACTTCTTCCACCTTCTTGGCCATTTTTTTTTTCCGGTAGATAGGCCGGTTTTTTTGATCCCCCCCAATTCTGATCATACAAAAACATCGTGGTCTTTGCTGATTTCTTCGCGATAATTGTGTTCCCCGTCCGACCTAGATTTCTTTCTAATGCTTTCCAAAAATGAACCCCTAGCTCTTCCTGAAAATTCGTGGCTTGATTTGCATTCACCTAATTTGTTTTTTTTCTCCCCCACAACATGAGGAAGTAGCAGCACCTCTAGGCGGCACAGTTTTTTTCCCCCCTTCCCCCGTTTCATTTGGGTACAAGGTCTTTGAGCGCGCCAATATCCCCTCCCCCGACGGCTGGCGGACGTGGAACAAGAATTTTCACGATCGCAGCCATTTTCCTCAGTTTTCCTCCAACATTTTTGTTTCCAGCCTACGGTGTTATCCTTCTCTTCCCCCATCCTCCGGTGTTTTCGAGATCTTCCCCTTTGCATATGGATGGAATCATGGGGATATACTTGACTTATTTCTTTTCTCGTGCCTTCGTTTCCGACAGCCACTGCCGTAGTCTCACCTTCCTTCGCGCCCAAGTTCCCTTGACCACCAAACTTAACACGACCTCGTTGTAGGGTATCCTGCCTCCCCGGTGGTATGATGGAGAAAGCCTCCCCCCCCAGTAGGGCGCAATTCAGTAAAAGGCCGCCCAAACCCTCCTTCTTACTCTGTTCCCCTTCAAGTCGCAATTTTCTCGAGGTAACCCCCACAATTAGACCCTTTTTTTCCCTACAAAATCACAAGAGATGAAACTATTATTTATCCCCAAAGATTTTGTTCTAGAGACACAAACTGTTGCTCCCCTGCACCCGTTTCCCCTTAGCGGTTGCGTAATCTTTTACGGTGAAGAAGTTGCGTTTTTGCTTCACAAGAAAATTTAAACCTTGCGGATCTCCCCCCTTAATCGGCGGGAGCCCCCCTCCCTTCCTGCATCCCTCTGTCCTCCCGTTGACTTTGCCCCCCCTCGTGCCACGCATATTGTCCTTTTCAGAAGCGTCTGAGTACTTCCCCTTCGCAATTCTACAGTGCCAGATCCGGGACCCAATCCCTTTTGATCCTTTTTACTCAGCGTGACCTCCCTTTGCTTAAATCAACACAAGGGGACATAATCGACGTCGGTACCCTTTGAAGCTTTATGCTTGCCATAACACCCCCCATGGTTCATCCAACCTCTTTTTACTTGGGAGGCTTTATTTCGCTCTAGCGATTTTCATGTGTGACAGTTATCATTCACCCCCTCATGCGCGAGCAGTCACAGCCCGGTTAATCCGAGCAAGGTTATTGCCCCCTCAGGCGGAACTTTATGAGGACCCCTTTGGCGTTCTCCCTTTCTAGTCTCTCCCCCCCTTGCCGCTCTGCCGCTCGTTCTTTTGCTTCCCTGTGCTCACCCCATTTCCTTTGAACAAGAGCTTTGTTTATCACAGCCTTTTCCTCCCCCAATTTTGAACTCGCTTCCCTGCCGCTACGTCCTGGTTCCAAAACATCTTGTATTTCTAAGCCCGTTAGGGACGGCCCTTCTCCTAATGACCGCCTCGGCTTCACTACGCATAGCCGTAGAACCTGTCCTTACCCTCAGAAAAAATCATGTAACGGATTCGCTCGACGCGTGTCCCGCCTAGATACACCTATCCCCGACAGCAAGGCTTGTCCGATGTCTCCCTCTCTGTTTTGGTGTTTGTGGGGGTTGTTGGGTTTTTTTGGTTGCGTTTTTTCTTTGGTTGTGGTTTGAGCTGTTTTTTTCTTTTTTTTTGGAGGTTGTGATCTGGGATACTCCCTCCCTCCTATTCATTAGACGTTGGTCCGTGTGAGTTCTCGACGTCCTATACTGAACGCCCACCATATTTCTCCGACGATGCATCTGGAGGCCAAATTCCGTAGGATCCCGGGGCGTTAGGCCTTTACCCCCCTATCAATCGCCTCTGATAGCATATTTCTATATATGAATAGATGTTAAGTGTAGGCCGCTGTGTCACGGGACTTTATGTGTTCTTTCTTTCGCCCGGGCGCGTGCCCTCCTCTCCTTCCCTCTCCTTCTGCTGATGCTGATGTTTCACCCCTCCAGATGCTTTGTTCTTTTGCAGCCAGAGAACCTTTTGTTACCCGGAGTGCGCTATTGCAGATTTTCCTGCGTTTACCCCCGAAGCCGCCAAACTCTCAGATCGTTGTTCGTTTGCGCTATTCTCCTGGGGAGAAATAGAACTTTTCTTAGGGGGAAGTTAGACTCTTCTCCGGGCGCGCTCGCCCTTCTTTCCGGTCCTCTGCGTCACCCTGTCTTCCCCCACTCTTCCCCGTTTTACACTGCGCCAAGATACAGGGCGGGCCGACTCTTCAGGTATGTTCTCTCTGTTTCCCGCCCCTGCCGCCTTTACCTCCCCCCATCAGTGATTCTATGAAAGGAGACGCAGGAAACGTTTATTTTCCGGACAACACATCCGCGTCTTGATCATAATCTCTAGGAATGGTTGACTTAAACTTGACCCTGATGACGTAATGCTTCTCTAACAGGCGCTAAAGTCTGAGTCTCCGAGTGATTGCGGACGTCGACTAGGCTTGTAATAGATCTAAGGTGCGGCGGCGTGTCTCTTTCCCTTCAAGTCTCGTTTCTCTCCTAGTTCGAAGATCCAAATAGCCGTGTCGGCCCTTTCGCGATAACACGCGTGCAGCGGCCCAGGTAAGGCATGATTTCTGTGTCGTGCTTAGTGGGCGTGGTCGATCGAGTGATCTCCGATAGCGCGCGGTTACCCGACGGCGCCCTTTGTTGCCGGACTCTGTGAACCTGAATTTGCTGGTTCTGCCCCCCAGTGCTTTAACTTCCATGCGTAATCTGCGTTTTCCCGAAAATTTGTGACCGTCTGCTTTCTCTTTGATACCGCATAATCCGTAGTTTAAAAAACTGATCCAGCACCCCCAAGCATGATCTGTAGATCTCGATCTGTCCCCTGCGCAACCCCTTTCCCCTCCCTTTGCCACATCCTTCGCCCCATACGAAGGTGGTAGGCCGCCGCAACTTCGCCGTCAACCCCTGATCCTCCTCCCCCCACCTAGTGCCTTTCTTCCGTTATGTACAACAGCACGCCGAGTATCCCCCTCCTGCCAAGTCGTTTTGCACCCCCGCCGCTGCACCCGTCTCTGTTTCCCGGACGCCTTCGCGCATGACCCGAGCGAGTCGATTTCTGTTGGTTTCGTACGATTCCCCTTCGCCGCCGAGCGATTCTCTGGCGAGCAAGTATCCCTAGACCCCGAGACTATTTATGAATTTCTCGTGCTTCCTTCATTCCTGAACGCACTATAAAACCTCCTTTGCATTCGATTTTAGTGCTCCCTTTTCACCTTGTGCGACAGTGTCCTTTTAACCTCCGCCTCCTGCTTACATCACGTTGAGCCGGTTCGTCTATTGCGTCAAACGCGGTTTCTCTCTCCGTCCCCCCTTCCTTTTTTGGCCCGGCGCGTCATGCCAGGCTAGATGATCCACGCGTCACATGGTGAAAACTTTCTTGCGTAGGCTTACAGGCTACCGATCTTGCTCTGGCGGCTCTGCGCGAGCTTGGTTTTAGCGCGACCAAGCCGAAACCCGCCGCGATAGGCTCTTTTTTGAGGTTATAGACGGCACCGCAATGCAGGAGGCTCCACGTTGCACCAAAAACACCCCTCAGG
>Ga0179593_1414249_pt1 | contig 10660 bp, 17 predicted proteins | sample CZODoug2_1_08_16_FD_185931 | JGI IMG/M metagenome (GOLD analysis project Ga0179593, IMG submission 185931) | Vadose zone soil fungal communities from Angelo Coast Range Reserve, California, USA - CZODoug2_1_08_16fungal (PacBio error correction) | ecosystem: Environmental > Terrestrial > Soil >... | reverse complement strand
CAAGGTTTTCCCTCTCTCCAGTAACGTCATGGTGGAGTCGTTAATGCGGGTGTATTTAGGTTCCCTTCTTTAATCGGTTTGATCCCTCTAATTTTGGGACGCTGTTTTTTTTCTTTCTGGTGCATCACCTTTTCCCTAAGGTGCTTTTCATGCGATTTTGTTCACGTTGACATGCGTTTTCCGGTCCTTTCTCCCAAATTCGACTCCAGAGTTGGTTTCTTTTTTTTAGGGATTGTATAAATTATCCCAACCCCCCCAGTATCTTACCACTACTCCAGACAGTTTCGAGGCCAAATTTGCGTGATTTCTTTTTTCGTCTCTTCAGGGCGCGTTTGGTGAGGTGATGGGCTCCAGGGAAACCCTGGTTTTCACGGCGTTCTTTTTCCTTGTTTGTGGTACTCTACTTCCAGCTGTTTTTTTTTTTTTCGACCCCTTTTGTTTGAGTTTCGTTGCCCCAAACACCTTTAGTCCTCCCCGTTTTGTCGTCTTGCGCTTTTTTTTTTAGCCAACTGGCTGTTACCGTGTCTTCCACCGGCTTTTTGTCATTTCCTGGCCCTCCCTTCCTTCCCCCCTTTTTTTTCCCCTTACCCTTGAGTGACTTTCGGATTCCCACTTCCTTCAGTTCCGTTTCCAAACCTTTTTGTTACTTTGCTTTCGCCTTCTTTTGCTTTCCAATTTATGTTTTGGGTCAGGGAATTTTCATTTTGATCCTCTTTGTTATTTGCCCCCGTTTAGAGGGAGGACCCCGTTCCTCCCCTTTTTCCACACCCTAGTACCTTGACCGAGTTTATAGATGTCGCCCCCCAGACTTTACTGATAGGTTTTCCTTGTGTAGACCCTTCTAACCCCGTCCTCTTTTTGGAACTTCTCTTTCTACCCCTTTGATCGGAACCTTTCTACAATCGTCACTCCATTCTCAGGTTCTTACATCTTGATCACTATGGACCCAGTTTCCCGTCTCTGTGGCCTTTTCTTCATGTTTTCTTTAGTTCCGAAGTGAGTTGTACCTGTGTTGATGGCAACCTCTACCCTGCACCCTTAATGTCCCTCTTGGATTCCCCCTTTCCCCCAGCCTTTTTCTTTTCATCTCCCGTGACTTTGCCAAACGCCTTGTGCTTTCCTGTAGAACATTTGAAGTCTCCCCCCCCGGCACCTGTTGCCCCCCCCTCCAGTCGCGCAGTTTTTCTTTCTACTCCACGTGTCAAGTCCCCGCCTGGGGCGTTGTCTTTCTGGTTCTCTTTCCCCTTTTCCGATTTTTTTCAAGTGATTTTTTTTTCTTTGGTTTACTCGCACTTTCAGGATGCCAGGGATTTTTTCTTTCTCAAGGTTTCTTCCAAACCGCCCTGTCCCGTCGACTATCTTCCGATGACACCCTTCCTTCCCCCGTGATCTAATTTGGACGCCTCTGCTGCAGGCTAACGTATTTTTTTTTTTTTTTTGACCATTCATCTTTTAACGCTCTTTTGATTTTTTCCCTTTTTTACCGAATTTTTGATACTCCGTGTAACCGTTCCCTCCAACATGACCCAAATTCTCCCCCCATTCTTTTGTGACTCGTTTACCGTTCCCTCCTTTGGTCACAGGTACATTTTTTCTGCCGCAGTTTGCGTCGCTGGGACTTTCGCGTGGCCCCGTTTTGACTCCGTTTTTTTGCACGGCCCTACTGCATCTCTACCCAACTTTTTCTGTCCCCAGAACTGGTTCTTACCCTTTTTGAAGGACATCAGTCCCGTTGTCCCGAGTCACCACCACACAGGTTCAAGTACGTTGGCCTCCTCCGCAGTTTCTTAAGGATCACATGGGCATCCCCTTTTTACCGAACTGGCAGCAAGACATCGCAGTTTCCCTTTTCTTTCTTTTGTGTGTTATGTACCATGCCGTACCGTCCTTTGCCAACGTTTTTGTCGGTGAACAGCTTTTTAGAATCACCTTACCTTGTCTTTGCTTGTATCTTGTTGACCCCCCCCTTTAGCTCCCCACAAGTGAACCCATTTTTAATGGGGGACCTTCTTCAATTACCCTTTTTTACTCCGGAGATTTTTTTCTCTTGGTTTGTCTTTTTCCTACTCGGGGGTCGCTGTTTTCCCTTTGCAGCCCCGGTCAATTTTTGGTGGTCTTTTTTTTTGGGTTTTGTTGCTTTTTTTTTACGACCTTCCAGAACTTTGGTCCCTAGTGCTTGATGACTTCCTTCTTTCGGACCTTTTTTTTTGTTTTTGGTTTCCTCCTGTTCTCTCCCTTGGCCTCCCCGGGAACCCGCTTTCGCCCGTTTCTTTTGGTTTTGACCGATGGCTTCTGCCACTTTTTCGTGCTGCGCTATTTTGAGAATTCTAGCGCTCCTACCCAGGGGGTTCCCCGGGTGAAAATTTCCCTTCTTTTGAACCTCCCGATCTCGAATTTCTCTTATTGAAAAGGCTAATTTTCTTGGGTGGCCATTAACTTCTCCGTCCCTCGACCTTATGAAAGATGGCTTTGCGTTCCGTTTTTAAGACGAACCAGAATTACCTCAAAAAGCTTTCCTGGAAGTTTAAGTTTAACCTTGTACCCTCCCCCCAAAGACCGTCATGTGCTCCCTAACTGCATACCGTTCCCAGCCCTCTTGGTTTTCGCGGGGTCTTTTTTTGGTCTCTTTAGCCTTGTCACTTGGGCCTAGGTTTGTATTCTTCCAGAAGTCCCGGGTGCGTGAGTTTTGTATTTCTTTCCTTTAGAGGTTTTTTTCCTTTCGACATCCCTTTGAAGGTTGCTGTGGTGGAACACCCCCACGTCCTTCCCCCTTTTCTTGTTCCCCCCGTAGCACGTTCTTCCGCTCCTCCTTAAGTTTTTTGACCGAAGGTCACCCCAACATTCTTTTTCGGTCAGTGACGCTTCTGTGCTTGGTTTTTTCCCCGTCCTTTTCCTTTTTCCAGGTTTACCCCTTTTCTCAGGCCCCTACAGACCTTTTTATTCTAAAGTTCCATGGCATTTCATACTACACTGCTCGTCGGCCCCTTTTCCCTTCTCTCTCCCGGAAATTGTGAGTTTCTAATTGTACGTTTGTCGCTTCTTGGAGGGTTTTTTTCCGTCATCCCCTGTCCACGTGTAAATTCACCGGGGCCTTCCTACTTTTCTTTTCTCCTCCCCCTTTTCGCTGCAAGGTTTGGTCCCGTTTTGATTTTTTCCAGTCTTTTTGATCCGGACCCTGTCCCCAGAGCCTTTTTTCCGGCCGTTCCGTCCGTTTAACCCTCCTTTTTCTCCTTTTCATTTGTGGAACCGTAACCCAGATCCCTCCATTTTCATCCCCCCCTTTTTGCTAAGAATTCTTCCTTCTCAACCCCTTTTCCTGTTTTGCTTTCTTTTTTATCTGCATCCGCCTTTTGTAGTTTTCCTTGCGTCGTGGAATGTCCCGTTGCCGCTCCCCTCCTTCCCGCGAATTCGTTCCTTGATGATTTCCTCAATCAGCCCGTTTTTTTTTTTTTTCCTCTTTTCTCCGACTTTGCGAATTTACTTCCCAAACTTCTTCAAAGTTTTTATTTGGGGCTAATACTGTCCTCTTATCGGCTTTTGTATTCCCTTCTTCTTCTTCCCACCCACCGAGCTGGAAACACTTTAGTCACTTTCCCATGCATTGTTCCTTTTTTTTAGGGTGTTTCTCCTCGGGTCCCCCTGTTGATATGCATCTTTTTTTAAAGTCCCCACCAAGCTAACTTTCTCTCTTCGCGAGCCCCTAATTATTTATCCGTTTCATTTTCCTTTTTCATCTTGCGATCATTTCCCCCCTCATTACACCTTTCGCTCCAGCAAATCTCCCCAGGCTCTTCCTTTGCACCCTTTTGCGTTTTTTAACTCCCGTTTAAACCTCTTTGCACGCCAAGTTTTGTTTCAACCATCCTTCCGGGTTTCCCGGGCTTTCTGGGGTGTTCAAAATTGGGAGACTTTTTCAACATTTGTAGTTAACATGTTGGTCCAAAGCTCTCTTTTCTTTTTTTTTTTTTTTTTCCACCTGCGACGATGCCCTTTTCCCCCACATTAGGGCCAGCCTTCCCGTCTTTGAGACCACTTTGATTAGATTTCGATATTCTTCATTTTCCAGTTGTGGAAAACTCGCTTTTTCCCTACCTCAACCTGCCGCCCGGTGTTCCTCTCTTTTTTGTCTTCTCTTTACCCTCTTTTTTTCCGTGTTCCCCTCCTTTGCTTTTTTGCAATCCCACAGTTTGCCCCCACCCCCAAACACAATCCCTCCTTGGCTGGGTACCCCCTTCCTAACTCTTTCCAAGCGCTGATCCTACACCTATTTCCGTGTTCTGTCCCCTTTTCTTTCCACTTCCCAATGCTTTTGGTCTCGCCTAGTCGGTAGTTCCCCCCCCCGTTTTGCCGGGCTTTATTGTTCGGATTGGAACCTCAGTTTGGCCTTCTTTTTTGAAGTCTTCCATGGTTCTTCCTACCGCTTTTTTTTGTTTGACGCCCTCACAAACAGCAAGGTTTTGGGTGTTGGGTCCCCCCCCTCCCCCCCAAGGCGCTCTTTGTATTCTTTTTTTTTTTGTGTCCACTGCAAAAACAAAATCAAAATCGCCCCCCTTTTTTTGTGTAAGCTTCGGTTCCCTGGCTTTTTGTCACGGTATAATTCCTCTCCTTCCCCCCCCCCCCGGTCCGGGGTTTACGTCGTCGCTGCACAACCCCCCCCCTCTTTTTTTTCGGCCACGCTCGTCCCTTTCATGACTTATGTAACCCCCCCCGTTCACAATTGGCAGTGCAACCCAACTGCTTTTTTTTTTCTCCTGTCCCCCCTCACAATGTTGTCCGGCTTACAACACTTCTTTCCCGTTCCCCCCCCCACCAAATTTCAACTTTCTGTTGGTTGCAGAATCGACGGGCGTGGAGCTTCAATATATTAAAGGCTTCCGGGAAGTGTTTTTTGGTGCACTTTCCATTACCAATTATACTTTCCTTTCCTCCTGAGTACCCCCACCCAGTTCCCCCCCACGACCCCCCCCCCCCCCCCCCCCCCCCCCCCCCCCCCCCCTTCCCCTTCACCTTCATTGCTTTCCCATGCGGTAACTTTGACTTACCTTGCCAAAGTCGTTTTTTTTTAGGCCTCCATCGTCAGGGTTTTTTTTCTATTCCTCCGTCCTTCATCAGGTCCCGTAATTTTCTTTTACCTCAATCCCCCCTGTCTGGTTTTTTTTTTTTTGCTGAGTTTAGCTGGCCGTTTCTTTTTTTTTTCCTCTATTTTAAGAGTTTTTCTTGCATTTACCCCCAAAGTGCGCCCCCCCTCATGTCGAAAGAGTTATCTACATTAGTAGGCTTCAGGGCCGATTCCCCCAATTGTTACAACTTCTTTCCTCTCGCCCCAAATTAACGTTTGATCTTCACACCAACTTGTGTTTGCTGGCCAGCGATTCGTTGAGATTTCACTTTTTCTCCCTCAGAAGAGCCTTTCATTGTTGGTGTAGTATTACCCTTTTTCTTTCACACCTTCTTTCTTTGTGCCAAGTGGAACTTTTAAGCCTGGCTTGTGCCCTTTTTTTACAACTTGTCCCCAACGTTGTCCGTGTGACCACGGTCACTCATCCAGGACCTCCTTTGCCTCTTCCGGATCTTTCTTCCCTTTCTCTTTTTATATCATTTCCCCTTTCCCCTCTGTTTTGTTTTGTTTTGACTTTTCCGAGATCCCCCTTAATCGTTACCACCAGGATTTCCGCTTGCCCGCGTGGCAGTTTTTTCGTCCGATCTCTTTCCCCTTCCACTCACGGGGACTTTTTTCCAAACTCACACATATTCTCTACTCTCCACCCCCCTATTTCATGCACCCAGGTCTTTTTTGTACGTATTTTTTCCACTTGTCCCCATCTTGCTGTTTGGCGTGCGGGAACTGCTTGTCTCTCTTTGATTCTGTGACACCAATTCTGTTTTACCACGATTTTTCCTTCTTCTTTTTTCTATCTGCTGTTTGACCTTGCCTTCACCCTTTACCACCTTACTTTCATGGGCGATCTGTGAACCATTCGAAGTTGCTGTTTCCTTATTCCCATTCGACCCACCTTCTTCCTTACAGCGTTGCTTTTTCAACATCACACAAAACGTTTGTCAGCTTCGTTACCTTCGTTTTGTTCGGCATCTACCCTGGACATCCTTTTTTAGTCAATACTTCGACTTCCCCCTATTTGCCCCTTCTTCTTGAGGCCCTGGATCATCCGGCCCTATGGGTCACTCGATTCATTGGCTGTTTTTCAGGCATAGTCTGTCTTTTCCCAAACCTTCCCGGCACTTCCCTTGGCCAAGCTTTTTTTTTTCGACCGGATCGCGGTTTCCTCATTCCCCCCACTTTCGCTTTTTTGTTGATTGTTTTTTCATTTAAAGCTTGTCTTATTTTACCGTACCTTCTCGATCATTCGCCCATTTGTTCACGTACCTGTTTCCCCCTGTTTCTTCCGTTTATGTTGGTCACACCCAGGCCCTATCGTTTTAACCGCTGTTGTTCAGTCTCCGCGCCCCCCTTGGTTTTGCAGTTTTCTATGGGACCGTTGTTTTTACCCTTATGCCCTTTCTAAATATTTAGCGAACCCCTATTGAGATTGTCAGTTAAACCCCCTTTTCCCCACTAACACCCCCCCCCGTCGCTCATTTTGTTTTTTTTCGTTTTTTACGTTTCCCTTCATTAGGGTACCGGGGAATTTGCCCCTTGGGGCACGAGGCCTTCCCCCTTTCCCCAAAGTTATGTTCCCCCTAAGTCTTTGCAATTTTTATACTTCCTGCGCTCCTACCTTTTCATTTTACAATTTTAACAAGTTTCGTTTTGGAATTTCCTCCCTTTTAAGGTTGTCATTTAACCTACAAATAGTTGTTTTTCTTTAGTTTTTCCTTCTGTTCCACCCCATAACAAACTGTTCGATTGGTTCAATCTAGGCACCTTCCCCCCAATTCTGCTTTCTCTTGTGAACCCCCCCGACTTCCCCCCACTTACCCCTTTGTCACCTTATCTCCCACTATACCCCAATGGCCCCCTTTTTAATGGGTGAGCGAGACAAGCTGGCCGATACCTTTTGGCTAGTATAGTTCCCCTTTCGATTAGACATCCTCGGCTTCCTTATGTTCCTTCTCCAGTTGGACCCACGACCTCACTTTGTTCCATTATCAGCCCTTTCTTTGTTCTGTTGCCTGTCACAAAAGTGCCACGCCGTGTGCTCTCCCTTTTTTTGAAACTGTCATTCCCCCCCCCTTTGGGCGTTTTTTCCACTTTTTGTTTCCTGGATGCTTTGAATTCGCAAGGCTTCTCCTCTTCACTTTTTTCTGATTTGAACTGGCGGTTTTTTTCCAACTTCTAGACGTGTAGTTGTTTTTCCGGGTTAAATAGCTTGCCTTCCCCCTCGTACCTTCCCACATATTGTTGCCCCGTTAAAATTTCACGGTTTGTCGATCAACTGTATTTCTTGAAAACCTTGGTTTACCCTTCTGCATAGCTTGCCGAATTTTTTTGTTTTGGCCCTCGGTTCCCATTTTCTATTTGTTCTTGAGGCCGGCTGTGATACCCTTTTTTCGTTTCTTCTCCCCTTCCGTTCTTTTCGGAACCGTTCTTGGACCCGTGAACGAGCGCGATGATTTCACGTTAACCAATCCCCCCCCCTCCCTTTTATTTGTTTGTCCGCACCTTCCTTCATTTTTCTGGTGAACATGTATTTCTGTTTTTTGGGTCCGGGTACACTGCTTGTGGAACTTGCCTTTACGTTTCATCCGGTTTTTTGCAAGCCCCCTGTCCAGATTACTTCTGTTTTTGCCTCACGGAATAACCTTTTTTCGCCTTCCTCCTCCGTGGATTCCCCGGCTTCATGCGAGTTCGTGCAATTTGTTTGCCGGTTCTCATACCCAACCAACAACTTAATTGATCTCATTGGACTTAGTGCCCTCCCCCAAACTGATTCCCCCCTTTTTTAGCACGCCCCCCTGTGCCGGTTCCCCCCTTTGGGGTATCTTCCCCCCCCTTCGGTCACGTCCCGGTATTTTTTTTTTTCCTTCTCCTTTTGTACTTCGGCACTGTCATGCTCAGGTCTCTTTAAACACCCTTAGGGTCCATTCCAAGCATTCCGTTGGTTTTTTTTCGTTTTCTTTTTGAATTTTCCTTTTTTTTTTTGAATTTGCCGCAAGGACTCTGGTGGTTTCCAAAACCATTCACCGGGTAGGCACAAGTGTACCCCCCCCCCCTTCCCCGAGTTCCCAGCGCTTATTCCATCCCCCCCCCCCCCCGTTTTTTATCCCAGCTTTTTCACAATTTGAGCCCACCCTGGATCGGGCGTTGTTGGGTGTGCGGAGGTGGCCCAGTGCGTTTTTTGAATGCTTTTCCCTTCTTCTTCTTGCTGTGTAACCACGTCCTGTATTTCCAGAGTTTTCCGTGTCTTTCCTTCCTTTTACGCCCCAGGACTCCAAGTGTTTCCGTGAAGCTTATTTTTCGCGTCTGTATGCGGCCCCCTTAAGGGTGCAATGGGCAAGTCTTTACACCCCTTTCGATGTTCCTTGTATTCTTTTTCTAGTCGCAGGCGTGTGTCCATTTGTTTTCCCTAGCCATCTTTTTTCCCACTAATTTTGAAAAATCTGGAACTGTGCTCCCATCCTAATCCCAGAGAACCCCCACCGTAATGCATGATTCAAGGCAGCTCACCTGTTAATTTTCCCTTTTCTTTTGTTCTAGATTTTTCTTTTGGACCAGTACACCCTGGTTTTCGTCCCCCCCATGTTCGGACCCCTTGATTTTTCCAGCCTGTTTGACCAGTGCTTTCCTTAGTGTTCCCTCCCCCCATCTGAATTTTTTTTTGAAGGTTTTGAGGTTTACCAAGGCCCTTTCTTCTTTCCCCACACGTGGCATGCTCGTTTGGCAAGTTTCCCTGGGGAAACACCTGTTACTTTTTTAGGCGGTGTTTTCTTGGGGATAGCGGATTAGTAGTTTTATGTATAGTTTAGGTTGGCGGGCTTCTCACTGCGCCAATGAATTCCCCACGCAACCGGAATGTATTAGAAAGATTCTCCTTCTTGTTTTTTTTTTTTTCTCCCGCTCTGGGCCCCCTGAGGTTAACACCCCTTTCCTCTTTTGGCACAGATTGAGAGCGTCCTATCTCTCTTCACCAACGGGTTGGGTCTTTCCCCTGACCCCAAGTTCCCCCCTTGTCAGAGACGCAGTGGACGCAGCCACTTGGGCGTGGCGCCAGTACCAGATTACCCTAACCACCCCAGTATCTGGCGTGGAGGCTAACAAGCATGACCCCCTTTTGGTTGTCTGGCTGTCGGACATGCTTTTTTTTTTTTTCTTGTTTTTTTTTCCAATCGGGATGGTAGTCGCACTTCCTTTCATTTTCCTCAACCCCTGGCCGCGTCTTTTTTATTAAGCTACCGGTCGCCCACCCGGAGGTGCTCCGCGTGTTTTTGAATCGGCCTTGCTGTCCAGGATTGTTTCCTCACATGTTTTCTACTTTTTCCCCCCGTAAGTGCACTTCTGGACTCCAGAAACCCCAAAGCGGTAAATTCTTTCTCGCCCTTTTGCCTTCTTTCCTGCTTTTTAATCGTCCAGCCCTCCCTTGGTTTCCCGGTCTGCTTTAGACAATTTGTTTTTCGGGTTCCTGTTCTTTTTCCTTCAGCCATTTTGGCGTTTTTTCTCTTGATTTATGTACCAGTTCCGCTTCCCGTCCGTTTTCCCCCAATCGGGAATCCTTTTTAAGCCTTTTTTTCCCATCCCGGTGACCTTCCCCCCCACCTTTTGATTCAACGACAAAGGTCTCTCCTTTCCACTGTTATTTTTTCTTTGACTTCAGCCGATAATCTTTTCCTTTGTCCCCCTGGTTACCTTTTTTTCGATCCCTCAAGTTCTTTTGAGTTGCATGATCCGTTTTCCCCCCAAAAAATCCCCGCGTTTTTTGGCGTCGCAGTGTTTTACCACGCCCCAAGACCCCGTTTACAGGCTTGCTGTTCAGTAGTTCCCCTTGAAGGTTAGCCGACTCTGTCCAGTGGTTGCCACTTCGCGTCCGGTGCATGATGTCCCTCCACAACCTACTGGACGACGAACAGTAGCCAACGACCCCCGTTTTCCCCGTCATTTCCCCTGTTCTTTTACCCTGGTAAGTTGCGTAGCCTTCTGGATCTTGGGAAGGTTCGTTCCCTTCTTCCCTTAACGGAGTTTGCCGTGGACTCATCGTCTCCCCCTGACTGCTCTATCAGACCCCTGCCCCGTACCCCGGTGGAGTGCTTCTTCCCTCCCCCCCTCGGCCTCTCGGTGCTTTTTATTAAGATTTTTTTTCCACCCCTGTTTTTGTCAGAGCATTTTCTTCCAAATGACTTCCCATCCCTTTCTGTGGTCACCCTACTTTTTAGAACCCATGCCACCATTTTTGGGCGGTTTCGTCATTAATAGCTGGGCTTTCGCGGAGGTTTCTGTTCTTCCCTGAACTACGACGGGGCCCTCCTTGAAAACACCCCCATTTTCTTGATGTCTTCGCCACTTTCCCCCCCACTGTCACCGCCCCCCCCCTAAGTCCCCCCTGCCCGGGGGGCCCTTTTTTCTATCTTCTGTGTCTTTCAGCCCCTCAAAACAGATTTCTTTCCCTGACCTCCTTTCCGTTAACCCCCCCTTGTGTGCAGCCAACTCCCCAGGTCTGGGGGGTCTTTTGGATTCGGTTCGGAACCCTTTTCTGAATTTTTCCCCCCT
>Ga0179593_1393285_pt1 | contig 10660 bp, 9 predicted proteins | sample CZODoug2_1_08_16_FD_185931 | JGI IMG/M metagenome (GOLD analysis project Ga0179593, IMG submission 185931) | Vadose zone soil fungal communities from Angelo Coast Range Reserve, California, USA - CZODoug2_1_08_16fungal (PacBio error correction) | ecosystem: Environmental > Terrestrial > Soil >... | reverse complement strand
CATCGTCCCCCTGTCACCTCTCATCAGACCTACTTTCCTTTTCCTTCCCTTCCTCCAAGGTCGTTAAACACCCCTATTGGTTCCTAAGATGTTCGTTTTTGCGTTCCTCCCCGCTCGTTCCGACGGCGAAGGATGATCTCAAGTTGCACAAAAACCCCCCAATTTTCCCTTTGATTTCCTTGGTCCTTTGCTTTTCCTCCACCTTTCCCCCCCCTTTTTTATTCGCGACTCACGGCTGTTAGCCAGGCTCATTGACTTGTTGTCTCCCAAAGGGAATTCTTTAAGATTCAGGTCCGCTCCTATTGCAGCTTAACGACCGGATGACGGTAATCTTTTCCCTTCCCAACCCCCCTCTTGTGTTTGACCGATATCTTCGCCAGCATCTCCCGTGGTCTTATCCCCCTCTCAAAGCTAGTTGCGAGTCTTTTCCTTCTCCTTATACCCCCTTTGCTTCCAAATTCCCTTCTCCATTTTTCGCCAAAACAAGTGTGGGGTTTGCAGTTTTATAACTTTTTACTTTCCATCCATGGTTGCCGAGGACCACCCCAGCGGATCCTCACGCTCTCTTGGTCTTCCCCGAGAAATGATGCTCCCGTTTTTTTGCGCTACTCGAGCGCGGCACAGCTTGAATATAGCAGTTGGTGTTCTTCACCCCCCCCTTTCTGTCAGATCTGACCGGAGACTTGCTTATTGCTGCGACCCCTCAGCCATTCAATATTGTATTTTCCCTTTTTTTCACTTTTCCCCCAACCTTTTCCTGAGAAATTCAATTTACTACGGGTTTAATTCTGGATCTAGTCGTGAGGGGCCGGGACCTTCCCCTCTCCTCCTCCCCCCCCAAAAAAAGCCAAAGTAATTTCTCTGGGTTGCCTGTCCTCCGTTTGACTCCTCCGAAACTATTGCGACCAAACAGGGGAAGAAGTTCATTCTTAAAAATGGTTTTAAGACGCGGGGTTTCCCCCCCACCCTCTTTTTTGGTAGGGCTGAGCAGACAGTTCAGGAAACCTCACTTGGGTAGCCGAGGTTGAGCGCCTGTCGCAAGGCCTATAGTATGGACCGTCCTTCCCTTGCCCACTCCTTCTCCCTCTTTTTCATTAGAATCTCTGAAGCGGGGTTTTGCTATACCTCCCTAGCTGGGAGGTTTGTGTAACCCCATGTCGAAGTTATGGTTTCCCCTCCTTTCTTCTCCTCCCTTTTTCCTCTCTGGAGTGAGGCTTTTTTTCCTTTGGAGTAAGGTGGAGCTCCGATAATAGCCAATATATATACAGGAGTGTGAGATTTCCCTCCGTTTTTGTTAAAGTCCTTTCCAAGGGTTCAATTATTCTACAGCGAAGGAAGAAAAAAGGACCAAAAACCCTCACACACCCCCACAACCCCCCCCCACAAAAAAAAACAACCCCACCACACCCAAAGACACGCCTCCAAACAAGACAACCTCCCAAACAACAGCCCCCAATAAAAACCCAACACCTCCAACGGAGGAATACCCCCTCCCCCCCCCCCCCCCCCTCCTCCCCAAACAACAACCCCTCCCCACCAATGCAGCATAGTAGCCGTCAACTTCCACTTAGTTTCCTCCCTCCCCCAAGGTGTTTTTCGAACCCTGTGTTGTGCACTGATCATAACTGTTCGTTGTTGTGCCGCTTACCTTGGATTGGGGCTTCGATGTGTTTTTTTCTAACGCCTGCCCCACGTCTCCCCCCTTGAATCTGTGGATACGCCCCCCCCCCCCTGTTGTTCTGATGAACCTTCGTTGTCCTGGGCGACTTTTTTGTTTGCTTTTTTCCCTTTTTTTTTTGGAGCAGGTATAGACGCTCTGCTCCACCGGGCAAAGAGTTTCGCTTTTCTTGAGAGAATCCTCCAACCTACCAATTACTCCTTTTTTTTTTTTCTTTTTTCCATTTTTCTAAAAGGGCCCATGAGCTCGAACGCGTTATCAAGTTACCTGCGCAAAAACCCCAGAATACAGCAGTGTAACCCTGCTCGTGATCATGCCGATCTTCTTTTTTTCCCCCCTTCTTTCTTGTGTTGATTCTGTTGAATAGGGGGGTTAGCCGTACATGCATGGTGCTTTCTGCATGTAAATACTTTTATTACACTCCATGAGTTCCCCCCGTCCTCCTGTGGACCTTTGGGGTGGAGGCGACCTTCGCTCTGGAGGATCTATTCCTTTTTTGCGCCCGCCAATTCCCCTGCTCCCCCCCTTTCCCTCGTTAGAGGTCCGGGCCGCCTTGTCAATCCGAGAAACGGCGGCCATATCTTCGTAACTTCCCCCCCCTTTCCCATTTTTCGTCTCCCCTGCGGACCTGCACAGATTCAACTCGGGGACACGAGCTGGTTTTTACCGCGTGCGTCCCCTTCGTTGCCATTTTTCCTCTTCATGTATGGACGTTGATGGAAGATGTAGAGTCCAGCGGAGAACCCTTTTGCGTCCCCTTCCTGAGTCCGATTTTTGCAGATAGACCGCCGGACCGCTGCCCTTATTTGAGTCTTGTTCGAACCTCGCGAGCTGGTTCAGTGCGTTTTAGTTTCCCCCCTGTTTTTCCCCCTTCCCTCCCCGACCCTTCTGGGCCCGGGGTTTCCGTTACTTTGGACGGTTGCTCCGACAGAGAGACGGGTATTTTCATCATCTTTTTTTCCCCGCCCCCCCCCCCTAGTGTATTTTGCGAATTCGAGACCTGCCCGTGCGTGAAGTCTTGTTGGATGCCGAGGGCCCGTTTTTAGTCTTCCTTCCGTTTTTCCCCGCCCTGAATCCCTGTCCTAGGCGTGTGATAGGGCGAGGCTCCTCCAGGCTGTTTTCCTTCATTCCCTTCTTTCCCCCCCCCTCCCCGTTTTTTTCTATCGCCCTGACAGGAAGGTGACGGACGCTTGGCGTCTATCACACGGCGACGAGATGTCTTCCTTTCTTCCAGGACTCTTTCCCTCTCTCTTCCCTCAGCACCCCCCCCCCTATTAACTGCCCATTGAGGTATATGCCTAGATTTACAAATAATCTATTTTGACTTCCCATCGGTCTCCTTCCTCCCTTCTCCTGGTTACAGAACACCTTGGTTATATCACACAGCCCGTAGGTCCCCCCAGACCTTCGGGAGTATTTGACCCCCGTTGCCCCCTCAAATCAAGACTTTGCCGAAACGCGCTAGTCGACACACATACTCACTAAGCAGATGATCCCGAGGGTTGGGATCCATTCCTTTCTTTTTGTTTTCCTTTTTTTCTTCCCCCCTCCTTTCCTCATGTCAGGGTCTGCAGAGCTGCGGAGCATTCCCAACAATAAACCACAAGGTCCCAATCCAGCCCACCTCTTTTCTCCCCGCCCCCTCGGTGGCAGAGTTTCACCCAAAGATAGTCAGAGTTGATTAATTCTTCTTTCCCTCCTTTTCTCTTCTAACTTTTCGACCTCAGGAATTTGCCCGGGTTCTCGGACCGACATGCGAATTAGTAAGCGCTCAGAACCCCGCGCCCGGTCCTCCTTTTTTTGTCCTTCCTTTTCCCATCTCTTTTCCCCATTTCTATTGCGAAAATTCGCACAACAAGATTGTCATACGCCTTCCCCCTTTCCTTCTTTTGTTTGCCACCGATGTGGGACGGCCCCCTTTGCCTTAAGCTCCACCCACACCCCAGTTTCTCCCCCCCCCCTCCCCCCCCCCCCACCTTCTATGTTTTTTTAACAGATAACCCATCGCTTTTTCCCTCCGAGACGAGTAGCATGATAGGATGGAGTTTTTGCCTATCCCTTTCTTTCCTATAGTCCTCATCATTTGCGCGGATCGCTTATTTTCCCACTCGCAACCAACACCCCCAGGAGGCTGAGTTAAGTAAGTTTCACTTTTGAGGATTTTCAATCGCCTCCCCCCTTCCTTTTTTTTTCGTTCGAAATTCGATCATACCCCCCAAAACCCTTCTCCAATCAACCCTCCGCTCTTCGTCCCAGGTAAAAACCTTTGTTCCCCCCCCTTCCATTAAATCAACGGGCCACAGCACAAAACGTGACGAATTTTTTTCCCCCCCTCCCCTCTGCTCTTTTTCTCCCCTTTTCCGAATTAAAGCTTCCCCCCCCTTATCGCCCCACCAACACTTTTCAGTGCCAGTACACACAGATTTTGTTTTCCTCCTCTCCCCCCTGGGTGGTTTTCTTTAAAAAGCTGCGTAAAGGGTGTGCCTGCCGATAATTTGCCCACTAGGAACGCTGCCCCTTTCTTGCTTCCCTTACCCCCCAAAGGGGATTCGTTCATACACTCCTGTAGAATTGTGGAGGGACTGACTTCTCTTCCTCCCGCCTCCGGACTTCCAGAGATCCAACAGATTAGACGCTACCCTGGATCAGGTTGCTAATCATCTTGCTTTAGAAACAGACCCTGCTTTATGTTAAAAACACCGAGGAATTTTATCCCTCCCCCTTCCCACACCTGATTCACTATGATTCATCATCTTGTCAGGATCCCCCCGAAGACTTGAGCGTTTTTCTTCTGAATGGCCTTTCTCCCCTTTCTTCCCCCCCTTCCCCTGATTGATTTCGCGCCTGAGCTTAATACATTTTCCCCCTTATAGAAGTTGGTCATTGTGGTTACCGGAACCGTCGGCCCCACAGTGTGGGACCGGCTTCCCTTTTCTCCCTCCCTCCCACCTTTTTTTTCTTGTCGGAAAGGTTTTTTGGTGCATCTTCTCCATCGTCCCTTTATTTGTCTTTGGTGTTGCACTCTTCCCCCCCCATGTCTCGAATTTTTGTACCCTTCTCCGAAGATCCCATCAATTAACACCCACGTCTTACGGAGTTTCCTTTTCTCCTTCCCTTGGGATTTTTGCTCTTATATCTTAGGGTTTCCATTTTTCCCCCCCATTCTTGAAAATTTTTCAGTGGTGGTAGAACAACCCATTCAATTCCTCCTACTACGAGGAAGCCTCTTTCGTAACCACCACTTTCTATTTCCATTTCACTTCTTTTGGGCCTCGGAGAAGTATTTCCACCCCGAGTATTCTTTTTTTCCGGGATTGACCTCTGTCCACGCACTGAGCTTGATGCCGCCGCTGTTCTACTCTCATCGGTCCGGCTACGTGCGATAGGACCTTCTCTGTGATTGCTTTTTCCCTCCTCGTTCGAAGGCGTACTGGGGATTTATAAGTCTCTCCTTCCCAACATCTAGCACCTTATGATCAATAACCTGACGGAGCTGGTATGCGTGAAGGCTCTTTCCCCTTTCTCCCCCCTTAGGTTAGTAGTTAATAATGCCGTTTCCTTCCTTTCCAAACCCCATGCTAGGAGGCGGGACTGGCATCGTCTTTTTGCGACACCCGATCCCCCCTCCGCTCTTGCCTAACAGCTTTGTGTCGATCAAGGAACTTACCGTTGTTGCTCCCCGCAAAAATTTCACCTCAATCCATCGGGAACCGTCTGGTTTAGGAAGGGTGTTCTTTTTCAGATTCTTCTCTCTTTCCCGTCCTCTCGTCGTTGATTTCCCCCCGCATAAAATCCCCTTACTCGACAAGGAAAACAACGGTGGTTAACCGCATTACCGTGCCGTCGTCATCTTCCACGGGCTCTCTTTTTTTTTTTTCCGATTTTCCCTATGTCCTTATTTTCCCCCTAATCAGTTGTTTTTTTTTCTCGAGTCGTCGACTGCCCACTTCCCCTCACCAAGAATATTCCGGAAAGATGCTTCCCCTTTCAAATCGACCACTTCCCCTTTTTTTTTTTTCCCTCCTTCCGTGTATGGTTGGGACCAACGGAGCGGACGAGACTTTCTTCAGGAATGCTCCGAAAAGAACCCCCCAACCCAAGGCCTCTTTTTCCGAGGGATTTTATTTTCCCCTTTGCTTCCCCCCGTATAAACCGTGTGGTGCGTTTCCCTGCCGGCTGTAGTTCTCTTTTGAGTGGTGGGTTCGTCCCCGGGCAAGCATTGCATTCCGTCCTGCCCAGTTTGCTTTCTTTTTCTTCTTCGGCATATTCCAGAAGGGATTCCCCACTACTTGGTCTGCCTCCTTCCTTCTTCCCGTCTCCTCTCTTGATTAGTGTTTATCGTCCACAACTCCCTTTCTATATTAATTTGCGACAGTGCCGAGTATCCCCAGCCTTGCACTCTTCTTTCCCCCCTCCCCCTTATTCCTAGACGTATTTAAACTTCAAGTTTGCTCCCGCGGTCCCCCCTCCCCCAGCGGCGGCCTCTTTCTCGGCGGGCCTATCTTCAATCTGGTTAGGTCGTTACCGTTTGAATAGCTAGGACCAACCTTACAATCTTCGAAGTGGTGTGCTGAAAAAGCCGTAGGTCAGCACTTGGTCTTTTGCCGGTTGTTTCCTTTTTTACTTATTTTCTTACCAACTTTTGATTGCAGTTTGTCATGGTTAACACTTTGGAGTATGGCCGCCCACTCCCCCAGTAAGGTCCCCCCCTACCCTCGTACCTGGTTTTAATTTGTTTTCTCCCCTTGCTCGTTTCAACTTGGAGCTTGCACGTCGACAGCACCCACAGAAATACAGGCGTCTTTGCCCGCCGTTTTCCTACTGCCCCCCTGGCCTGGAGGTTTTTCCCGTTTGCCGCCGTTCCTCAACATGGGGCCTTCTTTTATGTAACCTCCCCCCCACCTCTAAGTATTTTTTTTTCGGTTTCTTTCATCCCCCCTCCTTTCCCCCTCCCCTAATTGGATTTCCTGTGTGGAGAGCTAAACATTACCGACGACCGTCTTTGGATTCGGTTTTTCCCCCCTTCCAGCGATCGCCCGACGAAGTCTTTAGGACAACCTTTTTCTTTTCGTGAACATGACCCTCGCTGTTGGTATCTGTGTTGTTTTAGGTCCCCGCCTGGTGTTTTAACATGATCTGGTTCGTTTTTGGGTGTTTCATGGCGCTTGTTCCCGATATGGTACTCGTTTGCGTTAATAGTGTCCTCCTAATTATTCTCTTTACCTTTAGTGACGATCGTTACACCCCCCCCCTATTTTTTTTTGTTACAGTTTACAAATGTTGGTTAATCGAGGTTCCTTTCAGGCCCGCTCCTTCCTTCATCCGGCAAGCCCCTCGTATTTTTGACATGTACTTCTTCCCAAGAACAACCCACCGGGGTAGCTATCTTCGGCACACTTGTTCTTGCCCTGATTATGTGCCGCGCATAATGGATGTGGTTATCCGGTGGTCCTGCTCTCGTGAGATAGATGCATTGATAAGAGGTTCTTGTTGGGCTTTTGTGCTTTTCTTGCTTTTCCCCTGCGAATTGATGACCCCCTTGGCTTGCTGCTATGGGTTTTTTTTTGGGAAGTCCTTTTATTAATCTCGGCTCTCTCCCCCCCAGGTTTTCCCCAACTCTTTCGCTTTCTCTGAGCAGCTTTCCTCCCAGTCACCTACGATTAATCTTCCCTTTTGTTTTTTCCCCTCTGGTTCTTTCCCTTTCCCTCTGACTTCGCGCAACAGTGCAAATTGTAGACGTTATCAGTTTATCTCCCCACCCGAGCCCCTCGTGTAAATACTCGGCCGGAGTTCTAAGGCTTGGTCCCTTTTTCCCATCTGCTTTTTTGATTCTTGGGGCACTTGGGTTGTTGTCTTCACTCTTTAAGACGACCGCTGTAACTATTGAGCTTTCTTTTTTTTTCGCACGCCACTTTCCAGTTTCTTTGTATCCCTTTCTTGTGTGGGGATTTCCTGTGAGGTACCTTCCCTCCTTTCTTCCATCCTGTCGGCCAAATTGCGCGCTGCGAAGGACCCCCGTCACTGAGATCCCGCCTTCCAACTTCTCCCTTGGGTGGCATCTAAACGTACATTGTTTTAGCTACACGTTCTGCTCCCGTCCAAGTTCGACTTCCATGCCCCTATTTTTTTTTCCTCATTCTTCTGTCCCCCCCTATTTTTGCTGTCGAGAAGTCTTCTTGTGCTTTTGTCCCCTTTCTAAGCCGCTTACGCGCCCATGACCTTCATTGCGCACTACTAGTGAGGCGCCCCATAGCTCTTGCTCCCCCTCCCCTCTTGGAATCAGCTTGCTTTTTAGTTTATTTCTCTACCGCAGTATTTTCGGGTCTTCATCTTATAGATTCTCAACACCGTTTCAATACTAACCGACCCTTTTCTTGTCTGGTAAGCCACGGTTGATATTTTTCAGCCAGGCGTCCGTGCTTCCAGATCCCCCGAAGAGTCCGATTGTTTTTTTTAATAATCCACCCCTATTTTCCTCCCCCCCCCCCCCTCTCTGTTCTTCGTGAGGCCCCCGGACCACGGACAGTTCGTTGAATTTCTTTTGGTGCTGATCCAGGAGAGGACCTAGGAAGTAGTTACTTTCTCGTAATTTTTCGTTTCTCTTTCCTCGCCCTTGACCTTGAATTTCCATCTTATCTTTCTATCTCTTTTGTTTGGAGGAGATTTCGGACATTATTCTTTCTTCCGAATCCAAACCTTCAATTCGCTCTTCGTCCTGCCTCGTTTGAAGGCATCCCTCCCCCACCCAAGATCCAGGCCCCCTTGTTCTCGAAGCTCACGACAAAAACAAGCGGTTTCGGCCCACAGCGTGGTCTCATTTTTCCTTGTGCGCGGGCTCTTTAATCCCCGTCCCTTTGTTGCTTCAACTCAAACCACGACCTCCGTTTGCCAAAGACCCCCTGGCTTTTTGTCCTTGTCAAAACTTGGTAACTATCACCCCAGAATGTACCTTTCCGAAAACTCCCTTTTTTATCTGAGAATCAGAACTAACGCTCCCTCGGGCGGGGCTCCGGCGGCCGGGGATGTTCTCAAGGAGATCCCGTTAATGACCCAATTGTTTTCTTTTTTTTCTGAGTTATATCTCTCCCGCATTTCCCAACCAAACGGGCCATACAGCCCATCTCCCAAGGCCCACTCGGTGACGTCAACAAAAGATAGGCACTATTTTTAATTTAACTTGGACTTGGATCATAGTTTTCGACTCCTTCGTGTTCGCCTTCTTGTGCTAGTTTCCGCCTTTCTCGGATTAGACCTTGCGCTCCTTACGCTCTTTCAGAAACGCCTGGAGCTCTGGGGCACGGATGTCCGCCTTTTGTTCCATTTACTCCCCTGAAGAAAACTCACAAACCCCTCCCTTAATCCACGAATTCACGTCCTGGCACGACTCTGCCCCTTTTACATGCCCCCTTTCTCTCTTGCAATCTGGTCACGCGCCCCCCCAAAATTTAGCAAATCAAACCTACGAGTGCTGGAAAAACCGATCACTTCACCGGATGTGACTCAATTTTATTGAGTTACTAAGATTGGATGTTTTTGCGCGAGTTTAACCCTTTAATCGCGTTTCGATCACTCCCTTTGCTCCTGGATCAGCCTTCTTGACCAGTGATCTCAAGCACAACTGGGAGAGACTTTTACTTGGCTTTCTTCTATAGCCCAGTCACACTCTTGTCGGGTGTGCCGCTTTGCGATCGAGATTAAACAGGAATCCCCCCACCACCTTCGCCCGGCACCTCCAACCCGCTCATGATTTTGACCCCCTTCAAAACGGTTCCAAAGAAAACACAGCCAAAACTTCCCCCAAAAAGAAAAGGGCCGCGTAAGAACGGCGAGAGCAGACTCTCGTCCCCCCCTTCTCCCACTAGCCTCACCATCCCCGTATGGCCACACGTACGTTATGCCGTGCCATCCCACCCCCCCGATTTTTCGCGAGACGAGATCCCCCGGTTTCTTGAAGCGGTAAATTCGAACCTTTCCCAGGATCGAGGAATTCGCGTGTCCCCTTATCATTTTTATAAGTTTTTTTGCCCTCCAAACATTTCTTAACTTGTAACACCCCAACCTGCTTTCGTGGAATCCGCGTTCACTTAGAATAGGTGTATCTTCTTATGATTTCTTCCCATGACAGTAAGACCCACACCCTTTCCAGGATTACTACCGCCAAATATTTTTTGTCCCCCCAGATTCAGTTTGATCCCTTGGCTTTACCCATAAACTGACTCTCTGTTTCACCCACACCGGTTGATATAATACCTACCCCCTGTCCGGTTCAGCTTCTTCACTTTCGACCCCTGGGAAGGACGTGCAGGCCCCTGTTTACCGTCCCTCGTGTCTCTTTCGGGTGACTTGCTGGTGTAAAGGCCCCTCCTCAACCTCTCCAGCCTTGTCGGGGTAGAACGGCTCTTTTCCCATCATCCCGCTCCCCATTGTGGGAATGTTTTTGTCCGCTCCCCTCCTAGCCCACCAGGCGTCTTCGGCCTCCAGGCTACCACAGAAACTCGTTTAGTTAGGATTTCTTCCCCTTCTTACATGCTCTCCTCTCCTGTAATTTTTATTACGGTTCTTAAATGTCGCCCCGCACCTTTTTCCAACTATGAATTTTGCTAAAGCTCCCCCACCAAAGCTTCTTTATTGTAATGTTGGTATCTAACTTTGGGGTGGCCCTATGCCAGAGTGGTTTCCCCCCCCCCGAAAAGATGCCCCCTTTCTTTTGTTTTTGATTCCCTCGTCACCCTGCACTCTCGACCAATTTTGCCTAAGGTTTAGTCCCCCCCAATGCTATAAAACGTCGCGCTCCGCCTTTTTTCATTGAACACAAGATTTTCTGCTAGTGCTCAGTCTTCAGCTTCTCACAAAGTGGCCTTGCTGGGTTCTCCTACGGTCATTTTTGTTGATTCTCTTCAGACTCCTTTCTATTTTCAGAAGGCGTTCTGGAATCTCGTCGTAGCCTTCAAATCTAGCCTTTATTTCTTTGGCCAGTCAGAA
>Ga0179593_1257975_pt1 | contig 10660 bp, 10 predicted proteins | sample CZODoug2_1_08_16_FD_185931 | JGI IMG/M metagenome (GOLD analysis project Ga0179593, IMG submission 185931) | Vadose zone soil fungal communities from Angelo Coast Range Reserve, California, USA - CZODoug2_1_08_16fungal (PacBio error correction) | ecosystem: Environmental > Terrestrial > Soil >... | reverse complement strand
TCTTCCCGGAATGTGGAAACTTCTTCTTTTTTTCCCTGTAGGTTGTCGACCTTTGTACTTTTTACGCTGTTGTCTTTCCCCATCGTCAGACGGTTTGGATTTTTACTGAGGGAATGAAACCCCTCCCTCGGACTTTTCTCCTTTTTCCCCTTCACTTTCGGTCAAGGCCTCGGTCTATTGCGTCCTTTCGTCATAAGCAAACGTCCCCGTCTGATCTGTTTTTTTTTTTCCCCTCCCCCGCTTTTTTTCCACTCGCGTCCTTCCCTTCCTGTGCCGCGTCCTACCCATTTTTACCGGCCCTGAGCGTTTTTTTTTTTAATGAGTTCGTGCCCACGGGTTGAGTTCTCCTCCCTGCCCCTTTCCTCGAATCGGCTTGATAGATCGGCTTTGAATTCCTTCTCGACGGACTTTTTCGCAGATGCTCCTGTTTTTCCAGTCCCGTTCCCCCGCTGTGTACTCGTTCCGTCAGGAACCGGGCCCCCATCGAGTAGTCACAGGTCTATTTTTTCCCCGTCTCACCTGTCTTGGTGTTCTCTAAATACTTCCCTTGAACCCTTCTTCATCGACACTTCATATCCAGTTGTCGCAGCCACAAGTATGTTTGCGAGATTAAATGGTTCCATCGGCTTTTGGGATCCCCCTTTCCCCCCACCCTATGGGCTTTTCCTGACATGTCAACGCGTTCAATCCAGGCGGTATGGTTTCACTTCCGTTCATGTTCGTGACCATAAGGAGCGCGAAAGGTTGACCCACTTTTTTTACTCCCCCCCTTCGTTTACTCATCTCCCCCCTTCGTAAATTCTACCGATTGGATGAATCCTTTTACTCGACCAGGATTTCTCTCCCCCCCCAATTTCCTTTTTTTACTTGAAATTCCCTATTCTTTGAGGCCCCATCTCGTGATCCGATTCTAGACCCTGCCCTATAGCGAGTTACCCGACTTTTCACCTTTCGGTCCCTTTCCTCCCCCGCCGCCTTCCCTTCCCCTTCGTACAATACTTCTCCCTCTCTCCTGCCTTGGTTTCATTCATCGTACAACGCCTTATTCCCGTTGCTTTTTAGTTTGTTCACCAGGTTCTCCTCTCTTTCTTCCTCTTCCAAAGCTTTTCCCAGCCAGGAGTCTCGGTAACCTTGAGTTGAGGTGCTGATAGACGTCTCTATCGTGTTTTTTTTTTTTCGGCATGGAAGGAATTGATATCTCTTTTTTCATCTCCTTGGTGTTAGTCTCTTTTCTCCTTTCTCTCCGCCTTCCTTTTCCTTGAAACCCCCGTCTCCTAGCCTCTATCAGTCCTGACTTAACTCATTTGACCGTAGCATATTTGTCCCGAGATTTTTGTTAGGATTTTCGCTTCGCCTCGGACCTTGACTTTAGTGAGGCCTTTATTCCTTTGGCTTTTCCCAAGGACCTAAGCGATGGCTGCTTCGGTCTTGCCGATGCAGAGTTTTTTTTTTTTTTCGGTCGGGTCTTAGCTTTTTTCTTTAACATCGGCTTTTCCGAGTTTGTCGTCCCCCCTCAGTGGTCCCTGTTCTTCCTCCTTGTCGGATTCGTTTTTTTGCGCCTTTGTAACGAGGCGACAACCGGGTCTGATTAACTTTTTCTTTTCCAATGGGGTTTTCCTTTTTTACTGAGTTTTATTCGTCCCTCTTGTTCCCCCCCCTGCGTGGTCTTTTTTTGACGCGCCTGCAGGTTCACGATACGGGCGGTCCACACATTTTGAAGATTTTTCCCTTGATCTTTCATGATCCCATACGTCCCACTTTTGAAGTTTTCCCCCTCGCTGCTTTGGGCCCCGGGTTGCCGCTCCCGCCCATACTTTTGTGGTAGTCCGACACACGGGCGAGTTCGGTTTTTTAAGGTTATTCAATTTTAGTTTCTCCCAGAATTCTACCTCTGCCCCTTGCTTGGGCCTTCTCCCTTGTGCCCCTAATTTTTCTGTTCGTCCTTTCGACACGTCTTTCCCACCTCGGTTACCTGTTTTGCCCTCCATGGTTCTACTGCGGAACCGATCCTTTTAGGCCCCGGACCGTCTGCAGTGACCTTCTACCATCGCTTTTTTTTTTCCGTTGTTCGTTTATAAACCCGTTTTTCGGTTTTCTCACTTCCCAGTTTACATCCCTGAGGCCTTCTTCCCCTTTCCGAACTGCGCCAGTTAAGGGTCCCGGCGATTTTGAGGCCCGACTTTTGGCGTTTTACATTCCCCCATAGTTCCTCGTTTCTGTTTTTTCTTTTTTTTCCTGGCACGTCTGAGACCTTCCCCCTCACCCATCTCCTTCCCCCGAAAGCCCTTGACACAACCCTTCGGCCCCTAGGGTCTTTCCTTTCCCTTCCCAGTTTCCAACAGTACGAGTTTATTCACCCTTCGAATCTGACCTTTGGCCTCCTAGTGCCCCTTTTCCCCGGTTTCCCCAGTTAAGGAATCCCCTATCATTTATCCCTCAGTTTTTTTCTGCGATGTTTTCCTCCTAGGTTTTCTTTCCTTTCGGACCCATCACGTTTCAGTTAATGGTCCTTGGCCGTGGAAGTGCGTCTCGCATTCGCTGCCTGAAGCGCAGGCGCTGACGGTAGTCCTGTATTCCTGTCTCGAACCCCCACCGCCTTTCCTTTTCCCATTACTCAGTTGTCGGTCTCATGGGTGATCCTGCCCTGCGGCCCTACTTTGGCGCGCGTTTTATTTTCCCTTTAACCGATCTACTTACTCATCTCTTTCATCGCTCATTTTTTCTTAGCTGCTCACCCGTTCCTTTTTTTTTTTTTCCCGGGCCGCGTAGCGCCGGGCTTTTTCGGTCCGTCCTGGTTTTCAATCACCGGTTCATCGAAGTTGAACTTTCCCACGGGTCCCCTTGGACACCTCCGGTTTTTCCTTTTTTGACCATAACGCCCTAGAGTGATGTACTCAGCTTTTGCTCTTCCGGCCGATTTTTTTCTTTGATCAGGAGCCTTGGGATTGGTTTTTTCAGAACTCCCTCGACTTCTTGGTTTCCTCTTTCTCGAGCGATGTTTCTGTTGGACTTCTCTTGTTCAGCCCTGTTCACAGCTGACGCCGAGGGTTTCGTGGCTTTTCCGATACGTCCCCTTTGCGAAAGTTTTTTTCATTGGTGTATGTTTCCATGACGTCGGCTTTTGACTGTGGAGATGGAGGTGTTACCCCCCAACGCCGCCCAGATGTTTCTTCACTGTGCCTGTAGCACTTTCGGTCTCGAACCAAGCCACCCTTTTCCTCCAGCGACCCACCAGGTTTTTTTGCCGGCCCCGATTCTTTCTATTTCATTTTCGTGTCTGCGTAACCCTTTGGGAACCCTCCCTAGTGGGGACCGCTTAGGTCTTCTTCTGACTTGTCAAAAGCGAATGTGTTTTTGAGCTGGGCATCACACTCAGCTATTTGTCTCGACGTGCGTCGCACGACTTTCCGTTTCTACTCTGCGACACCGTTTGGGACCTTATCCCGACCACCTGAAAACTGGTTTACAACGACCCCCCAGAGATTTTTTTCAGGAGAGGGCCTTTTCCGTGGCCCTCCCCCCTTTTTCAAAGTCAGCACTCTCACCATGCGGTCTCCATCCCTACGTAGTGTCCCGTCGGGATAAGGCGGCCAATACGAAAACCCTGGTGGCTGTCCTCACTCCTTCTCGGCCCCCCGTTAGCTGCTGCAACCACTCACCGGCTTGTTAGTCCTTCTCTACTAGAGCTTATCTTTTTTTTTTGTTGCTCGCTATAGTAGGAGCTGTACGCACTAACCTCAGGTCATTTGTGCCGTTAAACTAAGGGTTTTGCGCGTTTTTAGTGTCAGACGACCTTTTCTGCCGCCCCCCTTTTTGGTGAGTTTTCGTTACGCCTTGCTCCGACGATAATTTTCGGGTCTTTTTGTACACGCCTGTTGTAGGTGATTTGATGTCGCTACCTCCCCTCCGGACAATTCAACCAATCTCCTGCCCCTCGGAGGGGTCTGTTCTTCGCACCTGGTCCGAGGTTTTTTTGGGATGTTCGGCACCCAGTTTTTTGCGATCGAATGTCTGTTGATTGAGAAGCAGTCAGGTCTTGCCTCAACCCTTTGCTGATTTGGATCTTTTACCCCTATGCCCTCCGCAGGTTTCCCCGTGACGGGCTAGATTGTTCCCAGTCCGTTCCAACACACTTAGTAATTTCGAGTGTTAGACTTCACTCACCACATTTAGACATTTTGATCCCCGTCGTTTCCTGCGGAAGTTACTGAGTTCCCTTGATTTCTTTGTCTCCCCTCGATTCTTGAATTTCTCCCGATAGTGGTCATCTGTGGCCTTTCTGTGTCCCCAACACTATCATATGGACAGTCCCCTACCGGACTTTCCCAATCGATGTCCCCCCTGTCGCTGTGGATGTCAGTGAGACCTCAAGACCTTTGGAGTTAAAAGTTCTTCTCCTACGTCCAGACGCAATCGTCGAGCCCGCTGCTGTCCAGAAGGTCGATTATCTGGATCCGGCGCTCCATTTTTCTTTAGAGGCGAGTTCCTGCGAAACTCTTTTTTATCACTTAGGGATTTTTCTTAGGGAACACCTCGGTGTTCCGCTCAGTTCTTTGACGGGCTCCCGCGCTTTTTTTCCCGGTGTATTGCGTCTATTTCCGAAGACCTTGCGACCCTTTGGCTGCCTTCCCACCTTACTTTTTGGATCGTACTACCCCCAGCATTCGTGTGAATGGCTTATATTTTTGTTAACAGCGGGTAGTTCCTCCTTTTGCTTCCACGGCGTTGCCCTCACGTCGTGATCCCCCCATGGAAGCCGAACCCTCTGCGACCCGTTAGCTTTTTACTCTGCGTTATTTGGGTTTGTCCTCATCATTCCTTCTGCCTTGCCCACTTTTCTTCAAGTCGGCGTTGATGACCAGTGCTCCCCTTAGATTTCCTCTATGTCAGGTGACTTAACGGGCTGGGTGCCTCCATTTTTTTAAATTGGGGTGATCGCGAGCTCGACTTTTCTAGGGATATGATATAGTGTTGCCGACCTGTGTTTTTTTTCTGGAAACCTTAAGTGTTTGGGAAGTGGTAGCCGGTTAACTAGGTTTTGATGGTTCCGGATTTTTTACTAGTAAAAGGTGTGGGATCTGAGGTGCAATCTTTTTCTCCTCTTTGCATTAAGCGTTGATACCAGTTTGGTTGTTTCTGTGTCTTTTTCGCAAGAGCCTTACTTTTCACGTCGAGCGATTTTTTGGTCGTGGTCACTCCCCAGTTCGGTCTCCCTTTGGAACGTGTCTTTCTTTGAGATCCTTTCGAATAAACGTCTTTCTGTCCCCGGGTCAGTGTCTTTACAACGGTGTTTTCTTTTTTTTTCCTCACTCGCCTACATCCAGTCTGGCTCGTGAAGCGGCCGACTACTTTTTTCTTTTTTCTTTGGTGCCGCAGATTTCCAATGATGGCCAGTCTTTGGATGGGTGGACGCCCCCGGTCTCTGTAGGAAACGGGTCCCCTCGAGTTCGTCCCCGGCTGAGGTTGACCCCCAGTATCCACTCTTTCTTTTAACTGCGTTTTCTTTACTAGGAAATGTCCTTTTTCTTCTTAACAGACCCCCGTTCTCCTCCACCAAGAGGCATTTAGCTTCAACTTTATGTCAAGAGGTCTATCTTTTTTTGACCCGACTTTCAACGACGGGTCGAGGCTTGGTCTCTAAGCTCAACTACCCTGTCGTTCTGTTGTTCTTTCGTGATTTTCTGCGCGTTGGAACCATCGTGGGACGCGGAGTGGACGCTTTCCCTCGTCAACCTCGACCCTCTGGGTGGAACGTTTAATCTCAACAGTTTTTCGCCCGCAAAAAGGCTTATGCACACGAATCCGCCCGTTTCGGCGAACCAGCGTGCGATCTCTTCTTTCTTCCGCTGAAATAGAGAAGCTCCCTTACCCTGCCCCGTTACCGGCCCAATTTTTTCGCAGCAACGGTCCCGCAACAAGCTCCTTGGACCATTCCGCCCCCCTCTCTCATCCGCTACTTCTTTTTCGATATGTCCCACCAGCCACCCTGAAATTTTTTTCAATTTGTTATTTTTTGAAAACGAACCAGCGGTCCCTCTAGCAGGCCGTCATGTCCCAATCTCGGACTCCCTTCTCTTTTTTACCTTGAGTTTTTCCTTGTTACTTATGCGTGCTTCCTATTTTAGTGTTTTTTTTTTTTATTCAGCGGGAGTGGGTTTTGTTTACTTCGCTCTCTCTTTCCTCCCTTTGTGTTGTTTGTCTTGTCTGATCTCCGTCTTAAAGAGGTACCTGCCCCTACCCCGTCCCGCGTTCGCTGACAGTCCCTCAGGTGAAATGTCCTTTCTCCTTCTTTGCGATGAAGGTTTCCCGCTTCTCCTTCTTTTTTCGCCGCGCCGGAATTCCGTTTGGTTTTTTCTTCTATCCCCCATGGAAGGCGAGAGGCTTTTGGTAATGGTCGCCTGTCACAATTTTTTGTGTGGGTTTTTCTTTTGCTTTGCGCTTTGAATTGTGAGTGTCCCTTCCCCTCTAGTTCTCCCGGTGGTAACCCTTCCTGCTTTTTCTTTTCGCGAGACGGTTTGATTCGTTTTGCTGCGCGCCTTTGACCGATTCTCCCCCTAAAGGTTTAGTTACCTTTCTCATTCAAGTTTTCCCCTCTTGTACTTGTTTGCTGCGCACGGCTGTCTTAGTGTTTTTCCCCTGATAGCCCGAGCATTCCTTGGTCCCTCCGTGTGCACCCGTCATGCCCGGCTTTTTTGAGATTTAATTTTATATCCTCTTCAAAAGTCGGTGACGTTAGTCACCTTAAGCTGGTCCGCTGGGCGCTCCCTCCATCTGGTGTATGTCCCCCCCCGGGAGAGGGACTTTTTCAGTTTGTTTACTCCTGCCTCTGTAAGCCCAAATGCCCCAGACGAATATGCCCTCGTGTCCACATTTCCGTCGAATTTTTTTTCCCTCACTTCGAGGTCCCCCTTAATCCGGATTCCGTCTTTCATAACTGGTCATGCTTCGGAGCTCCTGGGCTGTACAGCATCCTTCTCACTTAGTCGCCTCCCTTTGATGAAATCCTGCTTCACTCACTTTTATGATCCAACCGTTTCTCACCTGTCCACCGGGTTACGCTAGATTAAGTTTCCCTTTTTCTCATTGCTCTTCACGGGGAGTCACGGCCTGAGTGTGTAGCCCCATCTTTGACTTTTTTCCCCCTGAGACGCGTTTCTGGTTGTGGCCGCTTCGCTGCTTTTTTTTAACCTGCCTGGGCCAGAACTTTTTCCCTCAACCTTTCATAGTTCTTTTCCTTCTAACAGTCCCACCCTTTTTCGAAGTTGACGTACCACTTTTTTACATTCGTGACCTTCGATCTCCGGGACCCGGAGACGGTTTTCACCCTTCCTTGCCATCACCTATTTTTTCCTAAGCTTTTTCCGCGATTTATGCTGTTTTCGTTGCATGTCGGACCACCTTTCCCTGTTACTCCTTTTGGCCGTGAAATCATGCTTTCCTCTGCCCCCTGGTGCGTTTGCCTCTTTCACTTTTCAGGCCGGTTTAAGGTAAGGCCGTTGTCCGTACAAAAACCGCCCTCCTTCGACATGTTTACCCATGCCCTCAGTTTTCTTCTCCCTGGGGAACCCCTCTTTACTACGTTCTGAGATACCACTCGTCTGACCGCGTTTGGATTTGACACACGATCGCACGGTTCTGCTGGCTTGGGGTATGTTTCTCGCTCCACCTTCCTTTTTTTCCTTTCCTTCCTAGACTCTGTTTAGTTGTCTTTGAGAATACTTTACCATCACCTCTGTACTCTTTTTGGACACGTTCGCGCACTGATTCCACACCTTTTTGTTTCCCCCCTGACCTCCATTCCTTTGTGACGCCCCTCCCTTGGCGCTTGATAGATCTTACGATTTCTTGAGCCGGCTAGGGTTTCGCTTCCTTTTTTCTCGATTTTTTTTCTTTGGAAGAACTCGGCTCGATGCATCTTTCCTTCTTCTTCGTTTCCAGACCTTTTGGTAACCCTTCCTCTTCAATGTGGCGTGTGATTGTTGTCCGCCAACTCGGAGCATTTTTTTTGTATTCTTCTGAGATGTTCCCTGAGTCGTGCTTCCTCCATTCGTTCTTCTTTATTGTTTTCCCCTTAACGCCAAAGATTGTGGCCCTTAAGGGTCACCGCTAAAGTTTATATCAAATAACCCTGTCCCCTAGCTTCCCTCCCGTGCCTTCCTTCCCCCTCCAGTTTCTTTTAATTTTTTCCTGTGCTGATGTTCCAAACGGATGGCTTCATCTTTTTTGTACGCGTTTCAGGATCTCCTCTTTCTCGTTTTCCCCCCTCCGAACTCGTCGGTCAGTGTCAGACCAACGTCTTTCCGCCCGTTCTTCCTCGCTTCCTCTTTCTGCAACCGGTTTCCCCTGCCTTTCCCCTTTGTCCCCCCTTCGTCCCAACGCCTTCCTCTTGGAAGTCTTAGGGTCGTTTCAAGACATCCCTTTTTCCGCAATTCACAAGTTCATAAAAGATTATTCTTTCTTTAGCAAGCGAACTCCTCCCCCCCTCTTGGCTGCTCCCGCTTTTCGCTCTCCCCCACAGTTAGTCTGGAACACCCCCCCGTTTTTGTTTCTTTCGCCTAGCTATTCTCTATATTTTTTACTCTGTTTTTGTTGCTAGCGATAGATAGGTGGGATACGCCTCCCCCCCCGGGATTGGACCTTCCTCTTGATACGTTTTTTTTTTTTTACGAAGTATTGTTCTTTACCATGGGTGGAGTTTAAGCTTATACCTTACTCTCCACTCGGGCTTTAGTTCTTGATCTCCTGTTTGACTCTTTGCGTTCAGTTGGTTACTGTTCTTTTTTTTTTCTTCAACCCTCGTGGACCAGTCTGGCTTTTGAAGGTGACTATTTGTTTTGTTTTCCGGGGTCCCAGGCTTGTTATCCCCATCGCCTTCCCTCTTGCGAATCCTTCTATTCTTTCCTTAACAAGACTATGTGGCATTCCCTATTACCTTCCCCTAGGGTCTTTGATTTGATAGCTTCTGAGATGCGTTCAAAAAAGTCTCGTAACCTCTCGTTTTTCCTCTCATCGCCACCTTCCTGATCGTTTATCCTTGTTTCACAGTCCTGACCAAGTTCGTCGGCCTTGTGCGGAGTTCCAAGGCAGCCTTTTCTTTTTACTGCAGCCATATCTTTTTGCATTGTTCTCCCATATACATCCTCCCGATATGTGAAAGACTTAATTTTTCCCCCCTACCTTACCATGCCGCCCTGTCGGATGTGTAGTCTTCGTAATCCCCCTCCGGTACCCCTTCTTGACTACTCCAACATGGTTTTTTTTTTCCACCTTTCGAAAGCCGCTCTCGTCCGATCCGCGTAGGTACAGATTTTTATTCGTATCTTCTACTTTCCTGTGTTGCCGCCTCTTCGCCTAGTTCTTCCTGCTCTCCCCCCGCTTTCTTAAATCCCTAGGGGATTTCTTCCTGGAGGCCCCCCCGTCGTGATCCCATTTCCGGAAGTGTATCCTCACGTCTCTTCCCCTTTTTTCGTTTATTTTCACCTTACTGAGACAGCAACCCGAACCTTTTTTCTCTACGGAAAGTTGTTTTTAAGACCAATTAGGGTTTGTAGGCTTCATCCCCAATCTTATCTGCTCGCGGTCTCCTGTTGTTCTAAATAGCGGGAAGGCTCCTTTTTTTACTCTCTCCCACCCAGGTTTGCTATCTGGTTCGTTCTCCCCCCCTTTACCGACCAATTCTTTGAATTTTTCCCCGCACATTTCCGCTTCCTTGCTTTTGTGTGTCCTTCCTGCCTGCCATGCCCTTTCCCGAAGTACCTGCTGCGTTCGAACTTTTTCTCCCGGAGAAGAAGCTTCCTTCGGCCCCCCCTTCCGCTGGTGACTTTCCCTGGATGTGTTCCTCCCGGACTTGCTGTAAAAGCAGAGGAGTACGTTTCACCCCGATTATTCCGACCGCTTTTGCGTATAGTTTCGCGGTCCATTTTTCACACCTTTTTTTTCCTTTTTTTCCTGATGCGTTCTCAGTCTTTCACGATGTCTAAGCTTGTGTCTTTGTCCACCGGTTGGGACTGTTCGAAATGTCCTTCAATCTTATCTCTCTTGCCGAACCTTTCTCGCAAGTTTCTTTTCCGAACTCCTTCCTCCTTCCATCCCCGTCAACGAGCGATCAGTTGGTCGTTTGTTAAAAAGCCAAAGGGCGTCAAATCGCGAGTTCTCCTAAGTTACTTTTCCAGACAGTTCGACCATTTCCAACTGCCTTCTATCCCGGTTATTCATACGGTTTTAAGTTTTTTGCCCCCTTGGTTTTGGCCCCAGCACCTGCCTCCACTCCAAGAGCTTTCTGGTGCGCTCGATCTCCTGGTTCCTAGCGGCCTCCTTTGAGTTTGGCAGCAGATCCCTGGCTGGAAAGATTCTTTTCTAGTCGGACCGACGGTCTCCGAAGGCACTGTTTCCCCTCGAGTTAGTCCCAGTTTCTTGGTACACGTCGGATCTCCATTTTGAGTAAAGCCGGTCTTCTTCTCCCCCTAGGCAACTTGAATCGTCCTTCATCCCAACCAGTTCTACCTTTGGTTCGCAGAGACCCAATTAGTTAGGGTTCCTTGGGGCAGGGTTCGTGGGAAGGCAACGGTTCCAGACGGGGATGGGCGAGGGATGGCGGTAAGATCCCCAGGGTTTCTTGGTTGGCCGCCCGGATCGGGACCCCTGACTTATAGTCTAAGTC
>Ga0179593_1687169_pt1 | contig 10661 bp, 22 predicted proteins | sample CZODoug2_1_08_16_FD_185931 | JGI IMG/M metagenome (GOLD analysis project Ga0179593, IMG submission 185931) | Vadose zone soil fungal communities from Angelo Coast Range Reserve, California, USA - CZODoug2_1_08_16fungal (PacBio error correction) | ecosystem: Environmental > Terrestrial > Soil >... | reverse complement strand
TTAAACTTTTTGTTTCCTTTGCAGCGGAAGGGCGGCTGCCCCTCATTCCCCCCCTTTCTCCTTTTTTTCTCTCGCCTCCTCCAAGTAGCGCTGCGCCGCCAAAAGATTCTGCCAAGCCCCCTTTCCAGTTCCCCCGAGGTTTCGCCTAACCAGGTTCACGCACTCCCCTGACGAGGCCCAACCAGTTTTTTTGAGCCCCTCATTTCCCTCCGTTGTTTTTTTTTCGCGATGTCCTCCTTCATATTTTTTCTTTCTCTTCGTGGGGCGGGTTTGACACCTGGTTCTTCTTGTTGCGGGTGCGCGGTCTCTTGGAGAACGGGATCTTTGTTCGCGGTCACATGCTCCTTCGCTAATTTTTTTTTGCTTTTTTCTGGTGATTATAGATCTAGTCCTTGCTTTTTCCCCCCGTTTTCTTTTGCCCCCCCACCCAGAGGCCCTTTTTCTGCACCGCGCTTAGTTCTTTTTTCTGAGCCCGCTCCTATTCTATTTCTGATGGCCTCTTTCCCCCTTCTGTCTCTGGCCCTTGATCATCCGTGGCCTGTTTCCGGTTTTGCCCCCTCTTTTTATTATTTTCTAGGTGCAGGTCCCCCCGGTCGCCGGCTCAAACTCCGCCCGCCCGTACCCACTGTTTTTTTTTCGGCTTTGGCCCCCCCTTTGGATCTTCGCGGAAACTTTCTTGGACTTTTTCTTCCTTGCTCTCTTTGCTCTTGTCCCCCACACACTTTTCGGGTAGAATCCCCCCGTGGCCGAGTTCTCCCTGCTTTTTCTTTTTTTTTTTCCTGACGCTGTTTTTCCCCTTCTACACAAAATGGAATCACCCCTGGATAGCCCACTAAGATTTCTTGTCCTCTTTTTTTCCTTTTTTTTCCCCGCTTTGCCCGCCTGCGGCCTTTCCCCAGTGGTCAAATGGTTAGTTTTTGCGTTTGCGTTTTTTCCAATGTTCGTCTTACCCCTATTGACCCTTTCCTTTTTGTGGGAGTTGGTTCCCATTCTTCAGCCTACCTCCTTCAATGTTGGATTCATTCCTTTCGTTCCCCCTCCCCTCAGTTTTCTTGCCTTCCCCAGAAGCTGCTTTTGCGTTTTTCCCACCCCTTTTCAGCTAAAGAGTTACCCCCGGTTTCCCACACGAGGAACTGATTCGGTTTTTCTTTCCAACCTCCCGGGTTGAACGGCGTACCGAAGTTTCCCACCAACCACCTTCCGTCACCCCCAAAATCTTCCACCCCCTGTCCCGGTTCCCACTGAACGGGCAATAGTTCTGGTCCCACTTTTTGATTCCCTTGATTTACCCAAACTTTGGCGGGTCAACTCACCGGGGACTTTCTGAAAGGCCATCAGGCCCTTTCCTCCTTGGTTGGAAGCTCTCCAGGTTAGTTGCTTTTTTGGACATTGTCTGAATGGATTTGGCGTTCTGACTTTGACCCTTTTCCCTTTTTTGTGGCCAAAAAGCAGGTTTTGGTTCTTTTCTTGGCTTTGTGTATCCTGTTAGCATGTGTGGCCCCACCCCCCCTGCTTCATTGCGTATCCCTGCCTGTTTTTGGCCCTTTTTACCATCGGTTCAGGGTGAATAAGTCGACCCCTCGTTGCACCCCCTACCCTTTTTTCCGGAAGAACCCCACCGGGTCATCCTTTTGAATTTCGTGCTTACGTTCTGCCGCGACATTGGCGCCTTTTTTTTTCCACCACCGTTGTGGAATGGGTTTTCCTTTTGGTAAAAAGTTGGTTTGGTTTTACCAACGCATATGGATGGCCTGTTTGACCTTTCCCCATTTGGTTCTACTTTTTTTTTTTCCTCTTTTCGACACTTTGTCCCCACGGTTGCTCTCCCTGTCGCGTGAACAACCAAGTCTTGCCCCTTCCAGCAATTCATATCGTGGCCGTTGTCTCCCCGTGCTTTCCCCCATGATGCCCCTGCTGTTCCCTTGAAACCACATGCGTCCGACGAAACGTTCATTTTTTTTCCCGCGACAACTTTGCGTTTTTTCCCCCCTCCTTAAAAACTACCCCCCGCGCCTACCTGAGTCTGTGCCTCCCGTCATTTTCTCCCTTTTTTTATGATCCAATCAGCGAACTTATTCTTGCCTTTTTCTCCCCAACCACCTTTTAGTCCCTCGCCAATCGTTCCGGCCTTGAGATGTTCCTGTGTGACCCCACACAACCTCCTGATTTTGTTCCCTTGCCTCCCCCCCCCCCCGTCCTAACCCTCAGTTTTTAACCGCCTCCCTTGAATTTCGTCCCCCTCTCACTTCGCCCTTGTCTACTTCCTTCCCTTCTTTTCCCTAATCCCCCGTGTGTTGTTTTTGGTGTCTTTTTTGAGGGCTTCTTCTCGGTTTTCTTGATTTTTCCTGGATGGCCTTTGGGGCCAGTTTCGCTTTTCTCTGTTGGCGGTGTAGAGCTATGTGGTTTTCCCCTTCCCCATTACATTGCATGGTGTGGTCCTTTGTTTTTTTTCCACCTCTCAACTGGGCCCCGCTGTTTCCCCCTCTTCTTTTCGTTCGGCCCAACACGGATTCCTCCCTTTCTGATTTTTTTCTTTCCTTTTTTTCTAACACTCAGACTCCCTGCGTTTGCGAGAGGGGATCTCCTGCTGGTAGGACTATTTTTCCCCCTCTCCTTCCCCGCCTTCTTTTAGTTTCCTTTCCCCCTCTGTTCCCGTTTTTCGAGAGCATTCCCTTTTTCCTCTCAAGTGATCATACGGCAACTTCAAAATGCTTGTCAGACGTCAACCCCCTCTTCCCGTCCCCTTTTTCGTTCCCGGGGTCCTTTATGTTTCCAGTAGTTGAAGGCTGTACGCCCCCCCCACAATTGCCCTGATTTGTTTCCCAGGCCCGCTTCCTTTTTTCGTCGGTTTTCCCTAGCTTATTGCCCCGAAGGCTGCGCCCACCCCGTTCATGTGAAGACTCCCTCGGGGCGTCCTCAGCTCTTCCTTGGCTTCCCATCTCATGTCCCCTTTCTTCGCCCGCTATTTATGTGTGGCGCTGCCATGGCGTTTCCCCAACCATGGCCCACAAACGATTGCCTTTATTTTTTTTTCCTTGGCAGACGTCCTGATTTTCTGTCTAAAAGGATGTCTTGTCCCATGGTCACTGATCTACTCAGTGCTGGCCGCGCAGCCCACTTTCCCCTTCCCTTCTCCCCCCCTCCAAAACTCCGTCCCCTCCCGCCCCTTCTGGACAGGCAACCCCGTCAATCAGCTCCGCAGTGCTCAGCTTCTCGCACCGATCCGTGTCCACGATGGAATTCACCCCCCTTTTTTTTCCCCCGTTCACACGTTGTGTCCCTCCCCCCCCTTCCCCTTTCCAGCCCCCCCGTGGCCCTCTTCCCCTGTTAATTCTTATGAAGGATGTCGTTTTTTTTTGTCTTGACGCCTTGGTTTTTTTTTGTTCTTGTCACCAAGTTTAGGTTTTCTTTTCCGTCAACCCCCCCTCCCCCGCCTCTCCCTTATTTACCTCTTGGAATCAGTAATTCTGTGTTTGGCTGCCTCAGCCGCTTCTCCTTTTTTTTTTTCATTTTTTTCCCACACAGAAGTCATTGTCTTTTTTTTTTTTCCTTACTCTTTTTCTTCTTTTCCAGTTTCAGAGTACGGACTCACTGCCCCCCCTGCCGCCACAGGTGCCATTTTAGGTCTTGTCCCTTTTTGGACCCCCCCGTGGCGCACCGCAAACGACTTGCCCCCTTTTCCCCTTTTCTCCCCCCTCATGACAAATTTTGAGCGCATGCATCGCTGAACCATCTGAGGTTGTATCCAATACCCCCCCGTCTTTTGCCCCCTTTTCACGTTTTTTTGTCAGGTTTGCCTTATTCCGATTAAGTTTGCCAAAACCTCCCCCACTAGTCACCTCGGACCCTTGGGTATGTTACCTCCCTTTTTTTCCCTTGGTTCCATCCGCTTCCCCCCGTTACCCCTTGTTCCACCATCCCAACGTCAGGTTTCCCGTTCGTGGGGACATTCCCCTTTTTTGAGCAAAAACTTTTTCTCCCCCTTCTTTCCAGTTTCGGGCGCTGTGTCGGCCTTTTTCTTTGCTTTTCTTCACGCTTGACGAGTTTTTGAGCCCCAGCATAACGACCCACTTTCTCCCTTTGGTCACAGACCCCCGTTCCGGCCGGTTTCGCCATTGTCTAGATTATTTGGACAGTCTCCCCCCCTGCCTCAAGATGGGCCCAGGTGCTTATTTTTGACTTTTCAATCGTTTCACATTGCTCAACGTACCTCGTGGAAGTCGGCAGATCTCGGATAATCCCCGGGTAAACCACAGTTTCCCGTGAGGGCTTCACTTCCGGCTCCCCCTCGAGTCCGACCCACAGTGTGAAAGCCCCTAGACCCTCCTTCTGGAGGCGGTCCAATTTCCCCCACCTCCCACGACTTGATGCATTCTTTTTGCTTTTTTTTCCCTCGTTTTTTCCGAGTGGAATATCCAAGCCAACTTTTCTTCCCTCGTTAGTTTTCGGTTTTTGTTGGGCAAAGTGTTATTACGATTCCTTCTTTTTTGCCTGTCTCTTGGTTGTCCCCTATCCTACTTTTAGCTTCCCCCAGTACGTCGGTACGTTTCCAATCGTCTTTCTGGTTTCGCGTTTCTCCCCTTGGCATTTTTTTCCACCAGAATTATTTCACCATCCCATGTAGACTTGCACCGGCAACTTTTTACTCCTTTTCAATTCTTTTTACGAATGAGACTTTGTCAGCCCCTCTGTTTTCAGCCATGTTATGGCTTCCTTTTCATCCCTCCCACTGTCGCCCCCCTCTCGCTCCGTCGTTTATTTTTTGGATCTCTTTCCCCTTTTTGTTGGTTGTGGTTTTCACATTTGCCCCCCCTCCTCTCAGTTTTTTCCTTACCACAGAGTTTCCTTTTTTTCCCCCCTTTTGGTGATTTCTCTGGTTAAAAACCCCAGTGACTATCTGTCTTTTTTGACAGTTTCTCCTTCTTCCCCAACCTTCGGTCTTCCCCAATCCCCTTTCATTTACGGGTTCTAAGTTCCTCTCGAAGGCTACTAGTTTTTTTGTTTCCCCTTTGCCAATTAGCAAACTGTCCTTTTTTTTTGAATTCGACTTTGCATTGCCAAAGCCCCTAGCTCTTTTGATTCCTCGTTTTGAGTTCTTTTTCGGGTTCGTTCGTTTTTGCTTTGTGGTTTTTGGTCAACGGTTTTCATCTTTAAAATGGCCCACGGATCTTTTTTTTTGTTTTTCACTTTTTTTCCCCCTCAGCGTTTACCTTTCCTCTCCGGTTCTTCTGGGCCTGCCCGTCCCAGTCTTCGTGTAAACTTGTGCCTTTTCCTTCTTTTACTGGTTTCTGTGCCAAACACCTCTTCTGATTAGCGCTTTCTCATGGCTTCCTTGAGGTTTTGCGGATCCCCCATTTTAAGCGTAGGGAACACCCCCCCTCCTCCGAAGATTCACTCCATACCACCGTCTTGTAACCTGTCAGTTAACAACCTTTGTTTCTCCTTTTTTTTGCCCCCTTGGATTTGTGAGCTTAGATGCCCACAACTGGCGTTTTTTTTCTCACGCTTTTTTTTGGATTTCCTGTACTCCTTCTGTTGAGCTTTTCCCTATCTTTTTCCTTTAGCGGCTTTTGGTGGCATTCTCTGATGGGCGGGGTACCCTTTTCTGTCTACGTTGGGCACCCCTCCTTTGCAGTTTTTTTTTTTGAATGCCTGCATTGTCACACTGCTCGGTCTGCCAATCATCCGGTCTCGGTTTTCCCTCCGATTTTGCGGGCGGTTGCCCTTTTCCCTCAAGTGCATTTTTTTGTCCGGCGTGAGAACGCTTCTGTTGCCGCGTCCCCCTTCCCTTATCTCCCCCTTTTCATCGCCCTTTGATTCAAGCATTCCCGTCCTTCTGTGTTCCCCACACCCCCCCTGCCCGTTCGGGAGTGATTTTGACTGTTTGGCCCCCCTTCGTTTCCCCCGGTTCTGGGAAAACATCCTTCCCCTTTTTTTTTGGGAGGAAATTAATGCTTTTTGTTTCCCCGCTTTGGAGCATCCTTTACCTCCCCATTCAGTTCCCCTCATGCCCCGTTACCGGGGAAATTTTTTTTTCGTCTTTTCCCCTTTCCTCTTTTCCGTTTCTTTTTTCCTTTGTAACCGTTGATTTGTCTCTTTTTCACTTTTCACGTTTTCCCGAAACTTGGCCCCGGTTCCCGTCCTTCTTTTAATCGTGTGGGCCTTCCGTGTGGGTGCCCATCTCCCCCTTCCAGCAACCTTAGGTCGTTGTCAAAGTCGCTTGTGTTTGCTTTTTTAGTCGCCCCTGAGGATCAGCAAAGATCTTTCCTTGCCGACTGAACCCCGGACATCTCGACGAGGGTCCCCAATCCCCCCCCCCTCTTGTGAGATTTCTTTCTGCACAAACGCTTTGACATGATTTTTGTAGCACGACCCTCACCCTCTCCTCCCTTCCCCTTTTTTTTTTTCCCTGGGCCCCCGGTCCATCTCAACCTTCCCTTCCTTTTATCTTTATTTTTCACGCACCTTTGGTTTTGCTTAGGTGTCTTCCTTGTCAGATTGGTCCGGTTCCCCCTTCTTCTTTCATGGGCTCTGTTGGTCCGTGCGTCACATCTTTGGTTTTTTTTTTTCTTTACGCGGAACCTCCCCCACTTCACGATTTTTTTTTCCCCTTTTCGAGTTTTGTCGTTAGCAAAGATATCGTGTCCTCTTTCCCTTCTTTCTGCCTTTTTGTAATGGTACAATTCCTGTGCTTCTCGCCCTCGCGTGTGAGATTGGGGCATGTCGTTCGGTCGTCCCCGCCCCGTTTTCCCACTGGCTCCCCCTTCCTGATTTTTCCGTGACGCTGTGACCACTTTCCTCCCTTTGCATTCGTTTTTTAAAGATTGGGCAACTTTAACGATTCATTGATGTCCCCCCGGTTCCGTGCCGTCAGCTTTTACCCCTCTCTTTTCCCTTTTCGTGTTCTCCTATTTCCATCGACCACCCCCATTTGCTTTTGTTTCCTTGGTGTAAAATTCACCCTTCCGACTATTGATTTTCTCCACCTTGGGGCCAAGGTAGCAGCCCTTTTCCTCCCCTGGGTTTCTAATTTTTCGGCCGCGATTTTGACGCGCCCATCTTGTACTGGGATTTGCCCAAATTCTTTCGTGCACCCCCTGCTTCCGTCCTCTTTTTGCGGTGTGGAGCTGCCCCCCGTTTTCCGCTACCCCGGGACCTCTTCCTTTTTTTTTTATGTTGAAAGGTTGTCTCTCGTCGCGCCCCCCTGATTTTTCAGAGAAACCCGCACACCCCTTTCTTTCAGATTTCCTGGCAAAACCACTTCCCCTTTTTTCCCCAAAAGCATCCCATGACCACTTCCCCCCCCCCCCCCCCCCCCCCCCCCCCCCCCTCTCCAAACCCAAGTCCTTCTCTAATTCAACTTCCCCTCCCCTCCGACAACTTTAGGCGGTCCCTCCCTTGTTTTTGAAGAGTTTTTCAGCAGGCACTCACCAAGCCATAGAAACTTTTTTTCCATCTCGTCCCAATCCCCCCTCCCCCCCCCCCTCTTCCGTCCCGATCCAACTGTTGTAATTTTTCCAGGTCTTGCCGTCTTCCTTTTATGATTTTTGGTTGTCTTCTTAGGTGGCTTTTTTTCTCTGTGTGTCCCTCCCCCCTTCACCTGGTTTGCAGCTACCACCCATACACCCTTCTCTGATACCGGGGCCTTAGTTTTTTGTTTGTGGTTTGCGCAGAAGGCTTCCCCCCGGCCTTTTTACCCCCCCTTTCCCAGACTTGATGTCTTCTGGGCCCCTGTTTTCCTTTTTTTAAACCCCTTTCGGGGTTAAAAGCCCCTCTTCAGGTTTCGGAAAAAGGCCGGCCCCCTCCAAGTTTCCTCATGGTGGGAATTTTTCTGTCCACCCACCCCTTAGCCCCGCCAACTAGCCACCCTCAATGCTATTCCCAACTGCCCCTCGAGCAACTTGAGCCCACTTTCCTTTCTTTCATCAAAACTCCCTTTTGTCCAACCTAGAATTCCTTTTGCGTTTTGAGTTCCCCTGATCCCCACTTCTTCTTGGTTCCCTTGTTGGAAATCCCACCCCTTCCCCCCCTGCCTTGGGGATCTACCGTACACTTCTTTGCCCTCAGCCCCCGAAGTTCCTTCGTTACTTACCCACTTGCGAGTTAACCTTGATGTCTGGTCCCCCCTTTCTTCCCCCCCGTTTTTTTTTTTCCCAAGTGAGACACCTCTTTACTTCTGTTGTGAGTCAGCCTTGTCTTTTTTGATGGGGTTTGACGGGCGTCCCGTTTCTTCCCCTTTACACCCCCCTCCTCACAGCTACCTACCGTCAAACCCCTTTTTCCTCTTTTTTTTCACGTGAACTTGCTCGATTTCCCATGTTCTTCCCCCCTTTTTCATAATTGTTGCTCGGCAAGATGGGAATCTCTCTAAGGCGCTTTTTTCCCCTTTTTTTTAATTTTTCCACTTAAATCCTTTAAGCCATCTTTCTGTGGTGCCCTTCCCTCAAAACCTCCAGTCTTCTCCCCATGCCAAAGATTATTCTGTTTCAGAACGGCCCCTCTCATCCGAAGCGCCGTCCCCCCGCCCGCCCGCGCCCCTGGAGTTGTTTTTTTTCTTGTGGATCCTCCCGTCCCTTGTGTGTTTGGTGATCTTCTTCCTTTTTTCAATTTCCTCGTTGGGTTTTGAATCTCTCTGTGAGTCTCTGTTCGACCGGCTTTCTACACTCCCTTTTTTTTTTTTTGTGGCAGGTTTTTTTCTTGAGACCCTCCCCAGTTTCCCCTTTTTTTCATGTGGATTATGCGCTTTCCGGCGTCCCCGCTTTGTCAGACGCTGCTTTTTCCTTTGTCGCCGTTTTTCCTTTATTGAGTCGGGGAATGCTGTCCTCCTTTTTTTTTCCTTTTTTGAGACCATTTGGCGCTCCTTCCGCCTTTCTTCCACCCTTTTTTCTGCCCTTTATTTTTTTTTCCCGGTGGGCCGGGCCGGCCCGGCCCCTCCCTGTCCCACTCAATCCACAGTTTTCGACGTTTTTCCCCCTTTTTCAAAACCCCAGAAGTTATCCTTTTCTGTTTGCTCAGTCTTCGGAACTCCCCCTTTCTGGTTATTTGACAGTAGCTTCTCTTAGATTACACTTTCCCAACCCTTTTTCCGGTTCCCCCCTTTTTTCTCTTCCGGAGTTCTTTTCCTTTAGCGATCTTGGTGACGATTCCCCCCCGTTTTTTTTTTTTCCCCTTTCCCTAATTTTTGTTCACGCCCCCCCAGATTTTTTCAATGTTTCTTTAGGGGCCGGTGCTACGTTGCCGGCTCTTTTGCTCTTTTTGTTTGATTCGTTTTCACCCATTGTGCCGTTTTTTCTGGTTTTTTTGTGCTTCACAAAAAAAAAAAACCCCTTTTGTAGCTTTCCCTGGAACCAATGGCCCCTTTGTGATGCGTTGTTCCCCCCCAACCTCTTCCCTCATCTCCCCTTTCCCCGCCTCCTGGTTTCAACCCTTTCCCCTACCGTTTCTTCTTTTACCTGGACGGTGTCTCGTTTTTTCCTTGCTTCGCCCCCCCCCCATAAGCTTTCCCTCATTTTTGTCTTTTCATAAGAAGCGTTCTTTTTGATCTGAGCTCAACCCAAACTTTTTTTGACGGGGAATTTAAAAACCCCCGACCCTCACCGTCCTCCCCGCCCCCAACTGGCACCTTTTACTTTACTGGAATACCCCTTGGTCTTATTTTCCAGGGTTTTTCGTTGTTGATTTCAGTGCCCCCCCTTTCGGCCTTTTGCGACCCCCTATTTTTTCAGTTCACCTTTTTTCTAGGGTCCTCGTTTCTGCTTCAGTGAGTTTTCTCTTCCCTTTGCCTGGCTTGAGCATGTTTCTTTTTGAATTCTCTTCCCTAGGTTTGTTTCCCCCCAAACCCACCCTCTTTTTTGGCTCACTTCTTTTTCTGATTCTTTTGTTTTTTTTTTTCTGTTGCATCTTCCTTTGGTGAGATCCTTCTTGGAGTCCTTTTTTTTTTTTTCGGAGTAAAGGATTCCCGGCCTTTAGTTTTTTTTCCCCCTTTTTGCAGGGGATTTTTTCGTCCCCCGTCCCCCTTCATCCTTGGATCAGCACATAGTGGTTCACGAATTTCCATTTTTGACAGGGACACTTTTTTATGCTGTCTCCCTTCGCGTTCTTTGCTCCCCCCCACGGTTTCCGTTTTTTCCGCGTCCATGGGCCCCTCCTCGTTTGTCCCCACCCCTCTAATCAACTTTGTGGTTTTTCAAACAACCCCCTCCCTGGACCTTTGTCCTTTTTTCGTCGATCTTTCCGTTCGTGGAACCTTTTTTGCGTTGTTCCGGGTACCTCTGAGAAAAAGTGGCCTTCTCCCTTTCGTGCAGTCCTATCATTTTTGCTTTTTTGTCACCTTTTTTTGCAGCCCTTTTTCCACCCCTTGCGTAAAACGATTGTTTTTTCGGTTGCCTCTGTGGTCTGTCGTTCCCCTTCATATCCCCGCAATTTCCGAGGCTGAGTTTTGCACGCTGCTTTACAAGGGGATTCCTCCGCTTCCTCATCCCTCTCTTTCTTCTTGGCTTACCACTCCAACCTTTTTCTCCCCCCCCCCTCCGAGGCCAACGCACCAGTTCGGTTTGATTTTCCGCGTACCCTTGCACGCCGGACAACCCTGTCTTTCCCGGACTTTCTCTGGATGTCCCCCTATCGAACTGGCCAATTCCTCAACTTTCCCGCGACTCTAT
>Ga0179593_1647890_pt1 | contig 10661 bp, 9 predicted proteins | sample CZODoug2_1_08_16_FD_185931 | JGI IMG/M metagenome (GOLD analysis project Ga0179593, IMG submission 185931) | Vadose zone soil fungal communities from Angelo Coast Range Reserve, California, USA - CZODoug2_1_08_16fungal (PacBio error correction) | ecosystem: Environmental > Terrestrial > Soil >... | reverse complement strand
AGTTATGATAGATTCCTACACACTAGACGAGATGAGACTGTACCATCGGCCGCCATCCTGCCGTCATCCCCCTTTTCTCTTCCACTAAATAACTTCGGCAGAGTTCCCCCGTTTTTTTTTTCCCTAATTCCCGAAAAGATACCACTTGACATTCGCGGGCTTACTCCCCCCCACCGGGGGGCGAAAGCTTAATCTTTTGGTTGCTCCGCGACACTTCAGCTGCAGATCCTCATTACGAAGGTTGGACTTCACGGTCCCCTCCATCTCCTCTAACCCCAACCTTTCCCCTGAGGGTTCTCCACCCCCTTTGAGAAATCTTTTACCTTGTCTTGTAAGACCATGTAAGTGATCGCACTTCCGGTGAGGTGAAGTAAACCGACGCACTCACAGGCTTTTTTTTTATCCTCAGCAGTTAAGTAATTCAGATAGAGTCCTGCCATTTAGGCGTGTCGGATCTTAGTAAAAACATCGACTTGCATTTAAGTTCTCCCTTTCAGCCAATCGGCGACATGAATTTTTAGCCACGTTACGAGGCAGGATCCCCCCCAGTCTTCCCAGAGTTTCTGGAGTTAGGCTTTGTCCCAACGTCAGACCCCTCCCTCCACGAGGATGGCCTTAAAAGTTGGTCAACTTCGGACCCCCCCCCCTCGTATTTAGTATTCTTAAAACAGTAGGAAGTGAGATCTCCTTAGTTTCCCTCCCGTCCAGGCCCCGACGCATTCATAGCCAACACTCGAACCTCTCCCGAAGAATAATTGTTCCAGAGGTAAAGCGAATGCCGATGGCAGTGCCTGTTTTGTTACCCCCGTCCCCAAGTATTACCTCGGCCCTTGGGATAGAAGAACTGTGGTCAAGAGGAGTTCTCGCTGTTCTTCTTTTTTCTGGTGTTCTTTTTGTGACTGTGAGTCCCCACTTCCAGCCCGTACGCCGGTTCTCAGACACCCTTAGAGGGGGTTTTGCTTTTTTTTCTTTTTTCACGCGGACGCCTGGACTCCCTCTGCTAGCCCGTGGGTTGTGTAGTCTTCGATTAATATTTAAGAAGCACCAACCCTTTCCTCTTCCGATTTCTTAATTGAGGGTGAATGGTCTAGGAGGCGGAGACTTTTTGTTCTCTTCATCCTCTTCCGTTTTTGTTCCTCCCTGGGATTCCACCTTCTCGCCGCACCAGAACCTCGAGAAGCCGCGGAGTTCTATTGATTGGGTCGTCGCTCTCATCAAGAGCTCCGAGGCCCTTGCCATGTCTGAGTAAGTAGGCTTATCCCACTCATCCCCCGACCGCCCCGGTTGCCGCTTCTGGCAGAAGGCCCGGATTAGATTGGCACTTTTATCATACAACCGCGTGTCCTTCCCTCCTACCAGTATTCTTTCCGACGGCCATGTTGATTTTCCGTCTCCACGAATGTTTTGGTCCTCACCTTTCTTTTTTCTTAAACCCTTCACTAACCCTAGGGGAAAGTAGAGTGAGGCCACCTTCGCTTTCTTTTGTTTTTTCGATCAATGATATGTCCTTTAGAGTCGCTCTGGGAGATTTCGGTTAGGATAAGAGGAAAGAGCTGGTGCTCGCCAATCCTGATCTTACTTGGAGGAAGATGTAGGGCCACTTTTCACCATCCGGTGGCTTTTTTTTTCGTGGCTCCACTTCTCCGAGTTCCTCTGACTTCTCGTGTCTTTGTAGGCTTTGGGTTCATTTTCATCATAGGCTGACTAGGTTCTGTCTCCTTCGCCCTCGGTCCCGTTTCACTGTTTTGGCCTCCTTCGATCGACTTTTCCAACCGAAATGGCCCCACCCCCCCACCCCCCCCCCCCCCCACCCCCACCGATCCCCCCCCCCCTTAGGAGACTTCGGATTGAGGGGCTCTCTCGGTCCCCCTATCTTTACGGCCTTTCATCACGTTTCCCTCTCTCAAGGATCTATGTTCTTGACAAGAGTCAACCTTCCGAAGTGGATGTGAGAACCCATTTCACCGTTTTAGGGCGACAGGCGCCCTTGACATCTTCTCACAATCGTTTATTTGAAGGTTACCTTCCTTCTGCTGTTGATTGGCGGCAAGCTCTTCTCTTTTTCCTGCTGCCTGGACAGCCTCTCCTGCGGTGATCGGGTGTTCGAGATCTGGGCATTTTTTCCTGATTGTTAAATAGCCATCGCTTTCCCATTCTTTTAAATGACGTTGAATTACATGAATATCAGCCCAAGGATTGAAAGCCCCCAGCTCTTCCATCTGTTCCCCCCTGAGCCCACTATTTACGCTTCGCGTATTTTCCCCAATGAGAAGGCTCGTCACGCCATGCCAACTCCTTGCCTTTTTGGACCATTTCCGAGGCATGTGTATGACCGAATTTCTTCAGTTGCCTCATTTCTCCTGGGTTCAGTGTGTCAATTTCTTCACTTTAGGGCGGAGCCTAGTAGATGACCCATGTTTTTCCACCCTGCCTTGCCAATGCCTACTTTTTTCGGTTTGGTTACGTCCCCACGTCGGCCGACTAATATCGGGTGCCCCCATTTCCTTGTGTTTGCGCCCCTTTTGCCGGGCGTCTGGCGGCCCGGAATACCTCGAATTAGAATTCCATTCACGGGTTCTGCTATCATGTATTTTTTTCCGTCTCGTTCATCTCTTAGATTACAGACAGTTCCGAGGTGGGACCCCCTTCCCAAAGGCATTCCTTTATTTCCAACCTACACGTTTTTCTCCCTTTCGATCGTCCTCTCCCCCGATTGACCCCGTCGTAAATAATGGCCATTCTTTGGGGCCCTCGATCTCCCTCCCTTTTTTTTAGGCCTTTCTCTCAGATTTGGGTCAGTGAGTATGAAGGTCTTCCTTTTTCCCTAAAGGACTAGCATCCCGTTCCCCCCCGCCCCCCTTAATTTTCGTATTATTTTTTCGCGACTAGGGCCTGAAGCGACGGCTTCAGAGGGACCCTTCCCTAGCATTGGCCCTTCTTTTTCAACCTTTCCCTGCCTTTTGTTCCTTTGTATCTCCACTGTACATTTTTTTCGTCGAATCAGAACTGCGCGTCATTCTTCCGCCGCCCAGTGTTTTCGTTAATTGTAATGGAGCACAACAACAAGAAAATGAGTGCCTCATGCCAGACGGCCATGGTCTTCTCCCTCCCCCCCAGGCTTTTCATTTAGGGGCACCTAGTGAAGAATGTCTCCCAAGCTCGCATAGTCCCCTTCACTCCCCAGTCCATATCACCCGAGGGTTCCTACCCCTTGTAGATCTTTTGTGTGTTTTTGTACGGTTTCTTTTTCTTTTGCACCTTCTGATTTCTCCCTCCTTGGCCACGTATTTTCTTTTTGGGAGTTTCCCTTATCAGAAGGTCAGTTAGACGGTGAAACCCCCGAACCTCCCCCCTCGGTCCCACCCCCTTCCTGGACTCTCCATTCTTAGAGGCTTTTTTTTTTTGATACCGGTCCTCGTTTTTCTACCGCTTGTCCGAGATCCCTGGTTCCCCCCGACTCCGCAGCATTAAATTCTAGAAACAGTCAAACCGAGTTCCTTTGTCTAACTTAGGACCTGTCGTTTTCTCCTAAATTTCGCATCCCTTCCTTTGGTCATTTGTGTCTTTCTTTTATTAAGCAGCGAGTATCTCATGTTATTTCCTTCCTCTTCGCTCTCGAGGCTACTTCCTCACAAATCTCTAAGGCCTAAAAGTCTCTATGTAAAAACTGCGGCTCCCCCCTTCTTTTTGTCCTAACTCCTCTTGACAAACCTTGTGCGCGGTGGTCTCGGACGAGAGTTTCCAAGTTCCGCTTTTCGTTGTTTCCTACCCCCCCCGTGTCGGTTACCCGGTTTTTGCCCCTGTGTTTTGCCTATTCCTACCCCCTCCCCTCTCTTTACCGTTTCCCTTTTCTGATTCCTCTACGGCAAGCCCCCCCCCTGTCGTGATGTAAGGTCCTTTTTATCCGACAGTTGTTGGTTTGTTCGATCTTTTTTTCCCGACCTTGATTTTTTTTCTGTAAGCACCTCCCTGCACAAACGGTGATCGAGGGCGTTGGCTTATGAAGAGGAAGAGGAAGGTAGTTCCGGATCGGTGATCCTCCGCGCTTTTTTTTCCTCTATCCGTCCTGGGTATCCACCATCCGAATCCCTTGTATTATGGTTTAACGGGCTGTTGAACCTATACCTCCATATTTCGTCTCGAATTTATTTCGGCGGTGTCCCCCCCCTCCATGTATTCCTTCTTTATAGTTTCCTTGAAGTCTCTGGGGAGCGCGAAGTTAGATGAACAGGAGCGTGGCATGTCAGCTCGCCTTCCATAGCTCCTTCTTCGCTTTTTTTTTAATATGCCACTTGGCCTTCCTGTTTCCTGCGGCCGTTTTCTTCTAATTGAGGCCCGTGAGGAGCACTACTTTGCCTTTCTTATGGCTTTTGTCGCTTTGTTGAGTTTTCATGTTTTCCGATGATTTCGGAAATTGACTTCAGCCTTCTCCCGCTTTGCCCTTTCTTTCTCTGGGTTTTTTCCCTCGGAGGATTCAGGGTGTAACCTTTGGCTTTCCTGTCTTAACTTTTTTCACGCTCTCGCTTTCTCCCCCAGGACTCCATTCGTGCTGGACCTTAAAGTGTAAGAAACCCCCTTACCCCACATATCATTTTTTTGGCCGGTTCCGGATTTTATCTTAACATTCTTCTTTGCTGAGAGAACTTGAAGATGAGATGGGGACCCCGGAAAGTAGTCCTTGTGGAAATCGTCTCATTATCCTTTTCCTTGAACTACTCTCCTTCGAGGCCTTGTTTTCGAGGGTTGTGTACCCTCGATTCTTCCTTTCGTGATTTCCACTCCTTTTCGCGAGTGGCTTTTACTCAAAAGTCCCAGTGCGATAAGCCCTCCAACCACCCCCCTCTCCCACTTGGTTTGTAATCCTCCCCGGTTCTTTCTTCCTATGAAGTTTCCCGTTCGCCGATTGCAGAAGGAGATCCCGCGGATTGTGTCGTTTATCTTTCCGAGTCTTCAGATCTCGCCTCTTTATGCCTCTCTCCTTTTTCCAACCTCCGATCCACTACATGTCTCCTGATTGCGGTGTCCCCGGCCTTTGGTTTCTTTGACGTTCTCAATGCCCCCTGGGCTTTGGTGGCTCTTATAGGACCTACCAGGAAGGGGGGACCCCCGTTAATCTTTGTTTTCCCGCGCCTGGCACCCGGAGAGTTGCGTCGCCATCAGGGACCCAGATCAAATCAGCCCTGACACGATGTACTCTGGCCCTTTCTCGCCCCACAGGTTTTTCCCTTGAGGGACAGGACCTTCCTAGGGGTGGTCCAAACGCTGATGGTAAGATTTCAGTTGTTCCCCGAGAATCCCCTTCTTTTATCTGCCCTTTTTTGACCACACTTCCTCTTTCCTTTCTGGTCCGGTCCCTCCCCCCAGTGTAGCTGTGCCTGACCGCACGCCGACAGTCGTTCTCGTCCGCTCTTTGCCCGTCTAGGCTTCCCCGGCTCCCTCCTTGTAAGATACACCTTGTGGCCCCTCAGGGTTTTCCCTTGTACCCCTCTTTCCCCTACGTCCTACCGGCGTCGAAGAAGGCGCCTGCGTTCGTGCGGTCGATCACCTTTGTTTTTTATCTCCTTTTTCTGAACTTGTGCGGCTCTTTTCCCCTTGCGACCCGTCTTCCGGCCTTCGACATCCCGGTTTCGGCGTGTCACCTGGTTTCCTTGACTTTTTTCCCCTGGCTTTCCCTTCCGGTCCTTCAAGCTGAAACGCCCTGAGAGATGCGTTTCCCTCGAACCCGAGCGTCTCTTTTCTTTCCTTTTCCGGCCTTCTTCTGCGACTTTCCCTGCAGGTCATCCCAAAGGATGATGACCTTCTGGGTTATCCATCCCCCCATGTTGCGTGTCCACTTACTTTTCGCTTTTAATTTTCGGTAGCCTCAGACTCGTGCTTTTACCGACTCGGTGCCCTATATTCCACTTTTCCTCCGCTTCCCCCCCCTTTCGACGCTTTCTCCGTGGCATTCCCCTTTAGGTCTTTCTTCTCTTCGAAGTTTTCAAAAAAAGACCGACCCCTTTTTCCGCAGTGTTTCCACCCTTTCCCTCCCCATTTTCCCGACCGATCCCTTTTTTTAGAGATTTTCAGGACCGAGCAAGATTCGAGTTGGAGTCTACTCTTTTTTTTTTGAACGTAACATCCCTCCCACTTTCTTCCCCCCCTCTGAAAGGTGCCCCTCCCTTTTTTTGGCGCCTAGTCTTCTTCAACAAGAGGAGTGCGATGGACCCAGTGCACATTCTGGTTTTCGGCTTTTTCCCCCCCACACCCTCATGCCTTAAGAATTAAGTAAGTGAAAGAGAATTGCATGTAGGGTCGACGCTCCAACCTCAGGGACCTTACCCCCCCACAATGTGCCCTCTGTAGATAATCCTCTCTGGTCATGAGGTGGCAGTGTCTGTTTTTCACCTCAATTCTCCCTACAATTCTTTTTTTTATAGTTTCTTCTCTGTGGTATTTCTCTTTGTGATGAAGCCAGACGAAGATGGAGGAGCGTTTCTCTGCTTTCACGTCTTTCATAAACCCACATCAGACCCCTCCTCCGAGGAGTCCACTACTGCATGGGATGGTCTAGCGTCTCTCCTACTCCTTTTCGGTTTCTTCTCTCGCGCCCGACCGCCCCCCTCCAAAATATAGTAGAGAGGACGCGCCCCCTCTTTTTGCTTTTTTACGTTATCTTTCCCTCACCAAACGCCGACCGGCCCGCAGATTGGCATTTCCTCCCCTTCTTTCCCTCCCTCCCGCCCCCGCGCAGAGTCGAGACGGAAGCTTATGCGACGTTTGGGCCGATCAAACCCCCCCCTTTCCTAGTACCTCCCGCAACCCCTCAGATACTCCCCCTCTAGGAAGCGGGACCTCTTTTGATTTCGGATGTTTCGGATTTACTTCTACCCCCCACCTTGCCCCCCCCCCCAGGGCCCGGCGTGCAGATCGAAACTTGAATTCTTTCCGATTAGTTTCTGTTTTGTATTTCATATGGCCCCTGAGGCGCCCTCTTCTGGGCGCTGAGATATCTCCTTTCCCCCTCACCTTTTTTTTCCCCCGACCCTTTCCCAGAATTTGTTGATCAGATTCTGCCTCCCTTCCGTTCCCTCCCCCCCTATCGTTCTTTTGACGGCTGCGCCGTGGCCAACTCCCCGATCCTTTCTCCCCGGCTTTTCCCGGTGTCCCCCCTCCCCCTTCTTCTCAATTGCTAGGGCCGAACGTTGACGTCGATCCGTCCCCACTCTCGTCCGTCTTGCTTTTGTTTTTTTCCTCAGTCCCTTTCCTCTGACATTCCCTAATCTTAGACGTCTTTGCTTGGTCTGGTCGCTTTCCTCCGCCCTCCCCCGTTTTTTTTTCCTCCAGTCTCCTCAACGATGATCTTAGGCCTTTTTCGATGTCGGAATGTTCACCATTCGCGTTGTTTTTGATATACCGTTTGTGGTCATTGATAGGGGGGTCTGACGATCGGAATAAATTGGGCAGACTTCGTTCTTTTTCACTCCATTTCCCATCCCGGTAACTCCATTCTGCAGGTGAAGAGGCGACGTCTGCAGCTGGCCCCCCCGGTCAGATTTCTGTCGGGAACTGGCCGGGATAAGGAAACTCCGACCGCATAGGTAAGTCCTTGCGGTCTCCGGTTGATTCTTTCTTCATTTCGACCAAACGCCAAAGAGCCTAAGAAGTTCTGCGGGGTCCCCACTTCGAGGTCCAGCTTGTGGAATGAAGTAGACCACTTCTTCCCCTTCCCCTGCTCTCCCCAACGGCGACTAGAGACTGTGATTTTTTTTTCGAATTTCTCCCCCCCAGCTCGTCTGCTGGAAACTTCTTTCGACCTGGAGGCCCCGGCTCTCCCTTTTCAACAGCCCTGGCTCATCTCTCCAGTTGAATTTCCTCTCGGTTTGCCTCCTTGACGGTTTTTTTAACCCCCCAGTGCTTCCCCATGGTGGATCAGGTTGCTTTGTTTCCCCGAATCCTTCCCCCCTTATCCTCTCCCCCGAATTCGAGGACCACCGGGGTTTTCAGACTCGATAGAATTGTCTCTGATTTCTTTTTTTTCCCTTTAAATTTCTGATCCAGAAGACATTTAATAATCTGATCTGGACCAGGTAAGGTAATCTTGCTTTCGGGTCTTTTCTTCTTTTCTTTTTGACCCCTCCCCTATTTTTGACTCTGGGACATATTACGATTGGATTCGGACAGGCCAGCCGGAACAGCCTGTTCCCCCCTCCCTTAATCTTTCAAAGTACCCCCTTTAGAGTTTTTTGGTAACCCTCTAATGCGAGAAACCTATCGTCTCGCCAGTCCACCCCTTCCCTTCGTTTTTCAGAACCCCGTTCTTAATTCGGAAAGCATCCTTGTGGTTTCCCGTCTGTCCTTGCTCTAGGCTACCCCCTTTTTCCTGGCTGAATGATCAGTGAATGCTTCTCTTGACTCGGTACCCCCCCCCGCCTCTGCCTCCTTCACGTGTTCCTTGGGATGCGCGAGAATGAAGAGGTAAGCTTCCCTAGCCCCACTTGATTTGTCAAACCCCTAGCCCGATTTTTCTGTTAGTCCTTTTTTATCGCTTTTTTTCGTTGCGTGATCCACTAGAAAGTGCGTGCGGCCCCCCCAGTGCCGAGGAATTTCCCCCATCCCCCACCTCATCCCTACTTCTTTCCTCCTGGCGTAATGAGATTTAGTCAGAAGTGAAGCAACGGACCTTTTCCTTTTTTTTCTTGTCCCCCTTGGTACCCTGCACCAAGCCCCCGGCCTTTCGGCACTTATAAAATAGTCAGTCATACTCGTCCCTTGCCCCACTCCCTAATACCCTCTAGATTTGTGTCCTGGCCATACTCTCTGTCTTTTTAGAGAAAGAGTGCCCACCGTCTCGCCTGAAAGTTTTTCTCTAATCCCTTGACCGGTGCATTACTCCCTCCGCCTCGTTTCCTAAAACATTACTCGCTATTAGAACGCACCCTTCCCGAGTTCTTCTAGGATCGGTTCCCTCCCCCCGATTGTCTCGATCTAGATTTGTTCTTTCAGACCCCGCTTTCTCCTTCGCTCCTTGATGGAGTCCTCTCCACTTCCCGGGCGTTTGATCAGTCCCGCAGCCTTTGACCGGTTTTCCCCTCTCCCCATGTCTTCAGCACTCTTCCGGATCTCTTTTCTTTTTTTTCGAGGAGAGGCGGACCGCCGAGACGCAGCGCTATTTCTTCCACTCCATCTTCGCTTTTTTCGGATTTTCTTTATGATAGCTCTCCCGTTGCTGGTGGGTTTGAGCCCCGGATGAGATGATGGTTCCCGCGTCAATCCTATATGCGGGGTCCATCGTCCCGGCCGCTTCCCGTCGATCCCCGTCAGTACCGGCGGTTTTCCTGGATGATCTCCCCTTCCCTCTTATTCTAACCTCCCCTTCTTTTCCCTTTGTTCCCATCTCAGCACCCTGTAGAGACGTTCCATCTCCTCTCTTTTAATCTCTCTTTTTTTTTTTCTTGGATTATATAAGTCGGACCTCCCCTGTGGTTAGACTCAACCTGCATAGTTCTGCATTCCCCCTGTCAGCTCAGGGCAGTTGACGGCTAGGGCCCCCTTCCTCTCCTGTCTTCTCTCTGGTTCCGTACATACATCTCGGTACATTTCTCGTCGAGCGACGTTTTTTTTTTTTTTTACCCCTCGACGATCCCACTAGGCCTTTTCCCTTCCCGTCCGTCGCGCTTGCCCCCTATCTTTGCGTAGCCGTCCCTTTTGAGGCTTGGTCGATCAGTTCAAGAAACATCCTCTCCCCCCTCCCCCCCCTTTGACCGTGTCCCCCCCACTAGCGCCTGTCGACGTTCTTCTTTTTTCCCCTGTAAACTTCTTTTATGACTGGACGCGCCGAGGACATCTTTTATCGTCTAGCCTTTTCGGGCGTTACTATAGCGGGTCTTGCATAATGGCTTGATCGAGAACAAGTATGCAACCTGCCTTCTTTTTCTCTCTCCAACGTCTCTCCTTGGAGGATTTCCCTTCCCTCGTGTACCCCCTCCCCGGTTAGTACGGTTTCCTATAGGCCCAACCGTGCGACGCTGTGTGCCATTTTGTTTCGGACGGGCCATTGCTTGATTCATCTCCCAGATCTTTTTCTCCCCAGGACACCCTCAACTTGCACATTCTCTTCCTGACCCCTTTTCCCTTTTCTCTGAGTTTTTCTGACGATGTGGATGCCTGCCCTTGGAAGCGGGCCTTTGATTGGGCCATGGCTCCCGTCCCTCGGTCTCGTTGGGTTTTTCCTCTTCCTTTTCCTGCTTGCAGTCCGTCCTGCTGCCTGTCCTGAGATGTGTTGTGGGTCCTTTTGCCAGTGTCCGTTAGACGAACGCCTGGGAGATACTCTTGGTCCCCGAATCGGTCCCCCTTGATAGATACCCGCAGGCATTCAACGACGAGGTCTTCCTATGACCTCGTCCTTTCGTGCAGATTCTCGCTCCCGTGGAAGGGCTTTTTTTCGTGTTTTGGGGCTCGCCGCGGCACCTTCTTCTTCCAGCAGTCTTGGGCTCTTGCTTTCCCTTGTAAAAAGCCCCCCCTTTACCCCACCTCGAGATCGTTATACCTGACCGGGGTGGATTATGGTGTCCCTTGGGTTTTCACATTTCGGGCAATTTAAAAGGCCGGTTACGGCTGGTGTCCCCCAGCCCCTGGATTTTAATGATGTTCCTCTCCCCGGATTATGTTTACTTCGAGTA
>Ga0179593_1594424_pt1 | contig 10661 bp, 9 predicted proteins | sample CZODoug2_1_08_16_FD_185931 | JGI IMG/M metagenome (GOLD analysis project Ga0179593, IMG submission 185931) | Vadose zone soil fungal communities from Angelo Coast Range Reserve, California, USA - CZODoug2_1_08_16fungal (PacBio error correction) | ecosystem: Environmental > Terrestrial > Soil >... | reverse complement strand
CCACGGGGTGGAAGATCCCCACTTGCCTTTTGTTTGATGACTTTTAGTTCCTCAGAATATGGTAGGCTCACGTCCCCCGTCTTATGGACCTGCTGGATGACCTTTTCTTTCCCATCCTTTTCAGAAATAATATCTTCTCCCTCATGCCTCCTCAAAGAGCTCCCCCTGCGTCGCCCACGCTCATCTTAAGCCCGCGTAGCTTAGTCTCCGGACTCTCCTCTTTCGTGTTCCCTAGCGGTCCTCGGGAAGTTCTTAAGCTCATGGTACTTTGCCACGAATAATAACTCCTTCCTCCCCCCTTTAAGCGCGCCCCCAGGCTTTATCCCCCTCCCCCTTTTGTGCCGTTGTTTTTTGGATTTTTTTCCCCACGCCCCCCCCGCACAGGGCAGCGGGCCTTGGTTGCCCGCACCTCAACTCAGGGGTCCCCCTGCACGTTATTTTCCCCCGCACGCCGGCCACCTTCGTTTTAACTACGACTTCCCCAGCTTTCCCTCTAATCTTCTTCCGCTTCCTCTCCTTCCACGGCCTTCCTCCCATCCGTGCAAGGGCCATTGGTTTTTTTCTGAGAACAGGTGCTCTTTCCTTTTTCGACGGCTCCAGTCTCTGTCGGGCGTAGTCCCCTCTTTCTGGCGAGGCTGACCGGGTGTGCCGTTGAATCCCCTCGGCCGATGATTGCGTTCGTTCTCGTTTTTCCCCCTGGTTTTTGTTCCCCTCTTACCGAACAGTCGTCGTTATGCTCCCTAGTGTCCACCACAGTATGATTTCCCTCGTGTTCTTCTCCGGCAGCTACTTCATATTGATTTGACTTTGTGACCGTACCTCCATCTCGTTGCCCTTGGTCCCTTTCCCGCCCGTACCTGCCCTTGAGGCTCTTTCCGGGTTGCGCGAAGTCATCCCGCCGTTTTTACTGCGACCCGCGACACCCACGTCCCCCCTCCTCTCCGGGATCGCACCAGGGTACACAACGGACGATGATTCTCCCCGCGATGATTTTTGATTCGTTGAAGTTACCCCCCCTGCGTCTGTCTTCTTTTGTGCATTACCTTACTCTACGCGTCGCGAGTTTTCCCCCCCCTTGCGCACGGCTACTGACCCCACTCCCCCCTTGTGTAATCTGCTCCCCTTTTTTTTTGCCCCTGACCTCTTCTACTGAGGTAGGATAGCTCAGACCAGGACCCCCCAACCGATTCTCCTCACTGTGGCCATGTACGCCCGTTACCCCTGTTCACGAATATTTCGCATCACCGCAGTGAGAGTACTGCCTCCTCCGGGTGCACACGTGCTCCCTCTTAGATGGCCGTCCTTTTTGTACTTCCTCACCCCAGATTCGTCATCTCGGCCTCTCCCTGGACAACAACACCACGCTTTTCCACGAGGCCCCCAGCAGCTTTTCCCCCGTGGCATTCAGGTTTTCTCAACCCCGAACATCCCCTCCTTTTTACTTCCCTCTATCTGCTTTTCCTGATTTGTGACCCCTCTCAGACAGTCAATAGCGTCCTCTTCCGCATTTCTCTTCCCCTGGACCTTCGTCCCCCATTTCCAGGCGAACCTCCCCCATGTACGGGATTCACGCCGCTCGATCAGCGTGTTGTCCCCCAACGCTGTTTTTTTTTACATCGGCTTTTGACGTATCCCCATCTCAGAAGCCCCCGCTTATCCTGCCAACGATCTTTGGGCGCGGGCCGTCGTTTGATACCCAGTTCCCTTGCGTGTTGACCCCCCCCCTCCCCTGTCAGTGCTTCCCCTTACACGCGGCAAGTTGGCTGGGCGAGCCGCACATCACCGATGTAGCTCTTGTGCGGCCCTATCCCTTTCATATGTTTTACTTGCGTCTACGGGTCTTATGCCCGTCTTTTCGACCCTTGCTCACATGCCCTTCTTAGGATTCCCGGTACCAGCCCCCCCTGACATTGCTTGCAGCAGATTTTTGGTTCCGTACTTGCCGGCCTGTCGGTTGGTCTGAGGCCCCATTTTTCCATTGTTGACCTTGGCTCCCTAAACCACTTGTCACTTGATGGTGTTGTCGAAACACAGGTCCTTATGATATTTTAGTGCATGCGCGTCATCGATCGTGTACGTCATTCGAGCCCTGATGAAAGTGGTCAGCCCTCTTTGTGAAGGTCTCGTGTCTGATTTTGACTTCGCCGTCTCGAGGCTTCCTGCTCTAGCTGTCTGCCTTTTCCATTGGATGCTCTTCCTCCCCCTCCGATGTGTCTGCTTCGCTAATCTACTCCCCCGTCTACTCCTGGCACCATGCGTCTGCTTTTTTCCAGCCCTAACTGCCTTTCCACTCGTAACTCCTTTGGATTTTTTGCCTTAACACGTCAGTTTCGGAGTGCAGCAACGATAAATACCTCGACCCCCTCTTTTTTCTCAGTATTCTTACTCGCGGTCTCTTTGTTTCCCTACGTGATGTTGTTGAGGACCGTCCCTCCTTTTGCCGAGGTGCCTCTGACCCTTTTCATTGTGGTATTCCTTCATTTTTCTTTACCCGTTCTTTCCCGCTGGACTCAGTTTCGTTGGTATGAGTCCTTCACATCCTCCCCCCGTTGCCCTGGGCTTTTCCACACCCGCATTACGCTTTTTTTTTCCACGCAAGGGAAATTTTTCTCCCCCCTCTGTTTTTTTTTACCGCGGGATCTTACGTATAGATCGTCAATATCGTTTTTCCCGGCGTTCTCGTCTTGCTTGCGTGTCGATAGCGTCCTCCCTGCTTTTCTTTTCCCCCTCAGCTAGCACTCTGACATCTGTCCCCCTACACCAACCTTCTCGAATGGACTCTGTAGAATTGCTCACCTTCGCGCCATCTGTCCATCAGCGTTGTTTCTTCCCCCTTGCGTGGCGTCACTGTTGCTCCCACTTTTCTCGCATGCGAATTTGAGTCCGCCCATTTCCCCTCTTTGTCGCAACATCTGCATCTGGCGTGCTGACGGGTTGTGCTCCGTTTCCAACCTGACTCCTTTCCCGTTCGACTCGTCCCCACACACTTTTGTGTCCCCCACTAGAGTAGGTCCTTGGTCGTTACCACACCTGCCGAGCTCTGAGTCTTTCGCACCTTTGCCACTAGCTATGTCGTTCCTTTCACGACATATCTCACTTGATACCCCACCAGGATTAGGTGAACGATATAGGGATTCGATGCATCATTCAGTTATTACGCTCATTTTTATCCGAAGTCCCCTTCTTGTTTTAGCCTTTTCGCCCATTTCGTTCTCCATCTGCATGCCGTGTTTCTTTCTTTCCAAAAGCCCCCCCCCGCACCCCCGTTTTCTTGCACTTTTGCTGCTTGCACTTTCGTACCCTCGCTCTCGTTCATGTTATCGTTTTACTATCATCGAAGGGATGGCCGGTCTTTATCGACCCCTCCTCACGCTTGCCCTCTGCGCATTCCGGACATATTCACTGTAGGGCCGTTTATAACTACCCCCTCTCGTGAATGCTAGCTTCCCCAATCTAGTTTTTCCCCTTCCCTCTAAGGACCGAGATCGACTGCTTTTCCTTCCCAGACTCCAACTGTTGCCGTTCGCCCGGGCTATTCTTCTTTGTTTCTCTCCTTTCTCCCTCTAAGTCCAGACCTCCCCATGCAGAAATTTTCAAAAGTTGTCTGTTCCCTTTTAGGTACCCTCCTTCCGAGGATCTCCCAATTCATTTCCGGACCACGCCCTTATCTACTTGAGCATGTCCGCTTTTGGTTCCCTGGCCGGCGCGCCATTATTACCTCCGACCTTCGACGCGCTCCGGCTCTCATTGCACATTTCGTCGATCGCACGGTTTCCCCCCCCACCCCACCCCCACTGACTCTGCCCTTGACGTTGACACGTCAGCGCCCTTTTCCTGGAAGCGCGTTTCAATTAAGTTCAGGTACGATATGTGGCGCTCATATCGCTCGTTGCTCGCAGTTCTAACCGACCGTCTTCCTGTTCGTCTGCACTTTCTTTTTTCCAAGACCCTCTCAAGATATTCAGTTTTTAACTCTTCATGCACCTCCCCTCTTTGTCGTGTGAGCTTGAGAAATTGACGATCGTCGCTGGTTTTTGAATGTGTGACTCCCCTGTCCTCCGGTCTTTCAGATCGACACCCACGTTTTCCTCTGCTGGGCACTTCCCCATGTGAACTGAGCTTACCGATAAGGAACATGGGTGTCTCCCTTTTATTTCAGACGTTATTTTTGAAAGTTTTCCCCACCCATCCATCGCACGTTGCTGGTTCGCGTTCGTTAGTCGTTGGACAGATGGTAGGTTTGACACCTTTTTTGAGCGTCGCGGCCCTTTTCTCAGCTCAGATAGAAGAGCTCCCAAGGCCCTCCGACTCAAGAACTTTTTGCGTCGTCTCCTGGCAGGACCTTTTCCCCTTTGGCGATGTCCTCAGACCAGACTCTATCACATCGCATTTCGTCGTAGCCGGCGTTTGATTTCGTCCACCCTTTGCTAGTTTTAAATTTTTTGCCAACCATCAGCCGGCCCTTAACCTTTTGACTCCCGGAAATCCTCCGGGCTCACCGATTTTTTTTGCTTCAGGTCCATTCCGCATCCCCGACTTTGAGCGCCATGCGCACCTGTGTCTCGATAACGCCGCTGGACTTTCTGCGTACTTTTTTTCTGTTTTCCCCCCTCCACCTGGCGCGTGGTCCGATTCACGCGCACTTTTGATTATAGGGTTTGAACGGCAGTAGCACATACCTATCTCCCAAGGACATCACTCCGATTTCCTTCCTCTTTTTCGCCCGCTCACCCATAGGTGATTACGTCCGTACTCTGCAACGTGCCTTACCCCCCGTGGTCCTGCCCTTCGCTTTTCCCTGTCGCACAGCCCCCCATCCGAGCACTTGTAAAGCCCTCCCGCCTGTGCTCCGGGGAATCGTAAGACAAACCATATTGTTCCTTGTTCCACACCCCCTCAGACACGCCAGAGTCACGCCCGTTTTTTTTGCGGTCGTCGGTGGACACCGGCATTAGAACTCGATTTCTCCCCACGGTTTTCTGTTTTTGACTTCTGTGCACTCCTTACTAGGACCTCACATGGACGCGCGTCCACGTTCTTGCATCCAACAGAATCCCTGTTGACCGCACGTACTTGTTTTGTTCGTGTGAAGTGTCGCACGGGTGACGAGTCCTCTTTTTTCCTACCTTTTTTTTCCTTATCGGCTTCGGCGCACTGGCACACGCCAAGCCCCCCCCCCCTTTATTCCCCCTGCCTGCCCCCCCGTCTCCCCCCCCTTTTTCGCAGTGGTCCTTGACTCACCCAGATCGACATAAGCTCCTCACCCCCATGGCGAAGCACTTTGTACTCCCCTTGCTGGGACACCCGTCTTAGTGAATTCCCCTCTATTACCTTCCTTCGTTGCCCCTTATGAGGTGGAGCATGATGCTTCTTTGTTTTCATGAAGGAGGGCATCTCCGGCCCGGCAATCTCCGAGAGCCCTTAACGCGTTTCGTTCAACTTATGTGGTTCCACGTGGAGTGAATTATACACGTGCACCGATTAAAGACCCTTTTTTTTTTCATTAAACACGACAGTAACCGCACGACAGCTCGTCCTCTCCCACCAGCACCATCGTGGCCCTGCCCCCCCAAGCCACGTTTACAAGTCCTATCACACAGTGACTTAAAAGTCTCCGCGCACGATATCCGACAATTGAGGGAATTAGAAACCCCCCCCCCCTTGGTACTCCCAAAGAGTTCCCCGCTTTCCCGCAGAGCCTGCGGTTACGCAGGCCTTTTTTAGACGTCTTTGATTTGAGGCTTCCCCCAGTAAGGAGGGTGAACCCCTCTCCAAGAATTCAGACATGTGAGTGTGTCTGTTTCCTACCCAATCTTCAGATGAGTGGGCACGGCGTGCATTTGACCTTTGGCCTGCTGTTAAATTAATTTTTCCCCAGCAGGCTCCTTTCTCATCTTTCCAGACTCTCTTGCCCTCCCTATGATGTCTTTGGGTTGGTGACTCACCGGGATCTTCCCTGCCGCAATTCGCAATTTTGCCTTGATCCGCTGGGCCCTCCCCCTATAGGGCCTGACGGCTTGCTTTTTTCCACAGACAGTAAGGATAACATTTAGATTCCGCCTCGCGAACCCCTGTATATACTCGCCCCTGTTTTGTGGGACCCACCAAGGCTGTCAGATGCCCCGCCCAGACGCCACACACCACTGAACGCCCTCCCCAACCTCCAGTTTTTTTGCCACCGGTCATTCCATCCAAACTTTTTTCGTGACCATTTCACGAATGCCTTGCTGTCGGGCATTTGCTGTCAGTGTCCAGTAGAACCTGTTAGATGTAAAGCCGCCGTATTGAGCGCGCAAAATTTCGTGCCTCCCAGGCTTGTGTTTTGCTTATCGCGCCTAAATTCCCGCGTTTTCAGACGCCCGACCGCTCGACGTTTTTTTTACATGTTTTTTTTTTTCCTTGATCGATACTATTTCAGGGTTTTTTTTCCCTCACCCGTTTGACGGACAGTCCCCTGTTCGGCAAGTCCCGCCTGGATTGACCCCCTCGTGGACTTCTGTCAAACGCTACGTAGGTTTTCCCTGACGTTCACCACAAACGACGCTTCTCTTCGGCCGGTGCGTATGTCTGCTCACCGTACTGTTAAGCTTTAATGAATGGGGTCTCCTCGATTTGTTTCAGTGGAAGACTAGCGACTGCGCCTTGGCTTATGGGGGGGGTGCAGACAGCCCCCCAGTCCCACCTGTCTGGTATCGATCCCTTCCACGCCAGGAGATCGCTCTTGATGATGTTCGTGGTTTCTCGAACGCCGCCTTTTTAAGCTGATCCGGTTCCACCTTGTTCAATTGCTCATTTGGCCTTTTTTTCGTACGCCATATTCGTGTGATCTTTCTGAACGTCAAAACTTTTACCTTCCCCCTTGGGTATCTAATGGTTCTTGGCGTCTACCCTTGCCTGAGCGCAGTTCCCTTTTACCTGCACCACCATGTAAAGTGTTTTTTTTTAGATTTCTATTTCCCCTTTGTCCTTTTTTGTTGTGTGTTTTGAGCCGGATCACCCCCCGCCCTCTTTTCCCACGATGTTTTTCGCAGGACGTGTTGGTGCTTTCTCAGCGACGACCCCCCTGTGCCCCCCGCTTCCAGGCCCACAGATGCTAGACGTTTTTCTTTCCATAACCATTTTCATCCTCGTCATTCGTTTTTTGGCAGTGCTCTAAGGCGTCGACACATATTACGGTCGTGACCAGTTTGATCAGTGGAACGTTATGCTCCCCATATTGTCCCCTGAGCCCCTTCTGGGCCCGAAGGCAACATTTGACGGTCCATTCGGCCAGGTTCCTGCATACGTATCCTTATACTCACAATAGCATTCCCCCTAGTCCCCATTTCCTCCGCTTTCATTCACCGTTCACGAAGTTTTATCCCTTCCTGGTGGTTGCCGATGACCCCCTGACGGAAATGGATTACGTTTCTAGCGTCATCCAGGAACGGTATTGCTTTGTGTTCGCGCCCCTGCAACCGGAGCCTCGTTTACAGACGATCGCAAGGTTCGAACGAACAGCAGGATCAATTGCGCTTCTTTCATTAGTACCTTTCAGACTCAATCCGGTTCCATCCCCCCAACGCCCTTTAATCGCGGACTTTTTTTTATTTAACCCTTTTCTCCCTCTCTGTGAAAGGAGCCCGATTTGAGAGAACTGCTCCTGGTTCTTCCGGTACTGGCCTTTTTGGTCCGCCCACCGCGAATTTGGCCGGCCCGCTTTTTTTGCCGTTACCTTACCGCCGTGTTCGGAACGCAAGCGTTTTTATGTTCTCTTCCCGTTGAAGTTTTTTCTTTTTGTGTTGCACTCTGTCTGACTCCCTTTGCTATGGCAATCCAAGGTTCCCGAGTCGTTGGTCCACTCGCATTTGCACTAGACATTTCATTTAATACATACCAACAATTCTCCAAGGGTCCTTCCCCCAGCCCCCCCGCCCTCGCTCGCTGATTGCCGTCCCCCTGAGACTTTCCCGGGATGGTTCCTTTTGAAGATGGCGATTGTAGGTCTCCTGATGTGGAGTATTGCTTCGGCGGTTCGGCATATTGAACCCTGAGTATTTGAGGTGACTTTCACCCTTTTCCCCCCCCCGAGTCATGCAAGTTCAGTGGATGCGGCTTACCGGTGAAACTCTTTTTGATGGAATCACTACACGCCTACCTAAAAGTCGTTGTCTTCCTTTTGGACTTGTTCGCACCCCTTTTCTGTTGTTCCCTCCACTTTCTGCCTAATGTTGTTTTTTTTTTTCTCATATCATTGTAGACTTATGCCCCGCCCCCGACACCTTCGCTGTCATCCTATGTTGTAATTGAATTCCCCAATGCTGCGTCTTTCGCCGCTCCCCTTTACCCCTTTTGGGACTGTAGGAAAGAACCCCTTTCAAAATATACCGTGCGGCAAGTCTCCCCATATCCTGGACCCTCGAGTGCATTCTTCAGCCTTCCTAGACTGGCTGTCGCCCTGGTTCGATGTCCTGACCGATCGGATCTCTTACCTTCTACTCGAGATACGTGCGAGGGAATGGGACAGATTACCTTTGCCGGTGCGCCTCGCCGTACTGGAAGGTAGCTAGCCATTCTAAAGTTAAGCTTTTCTTGTTACTGGCATGGGCACTTCTTAATTTTTTCACGCGAACCTTTCCCCCCACTTTCACGCCCCCCGTTTTGCTGCAAACAAGACGGCGGAAGGACCTTGACAATCAGCTCCCCAGGTGGTCCACCTCATCCCTCTGACGATGGGCCTTAATTTACTCCAATCCCACTAGCGACCCCACTGCTCGTCCCCTGCTGCCTTTTTCCCCCCCTTCGCTTATGAACGTTGGTGCGGTATTTCCCGATTGTTTAGTCTGGACACAGGCCTTTTGTAAATTTTCGATGTTGTGTTTTTCCCTTGGATAGCTGTAATTCACGGGCCAGATCTTGTGGTATCCCTTTTTGTCTTTTGCCCCTTGTCCGCACGTGAATCGTTCGGTTCAGGTTTCCTTAGTATTTCTCGGAGCCCCCTTTCCTTCGTCCGGTCCTTCGAACGTATTATTTGTGCACGCTGGACTTTCCCAGTCCCGTGAGGGCCCCTGTGACTGAACTCTGCAGAGACACACCGTTACGGCCGACCACCATCCAAATTTTCCCTGCCTTTGGGCTGCAGATGCTTATCCCTGCATTTTTGCGATCAGACTCTTGTTCGGGAGTTTCTCCTCCGGTCCCGGTCACTAATTCCTCTCCACCAATGAATATCTGGGTCCGCTCATGTGTGGCTGCGCCCTGCAGCCCGTGCGGCGCCCAACCCCTTAATCTGTGACCCCGTCCCACGCAATGATTTCTTCTATCATATTTTTATGGTTTTGACCTGTCTTGGCAACCTTTCATCCCCGGTCACGAATTCTTTGTGCCATACTCTTCCTGCCGTGTTTTCTAGACTGTGGTGCGCGCAAAACTTGGCCCACAGAGATCACACCAGCCCCCCCCCGGTCGTATGAGACGTTTCCCGTTCCAAGGCCGTTCTTGGGATTTTTCCAACACCGAGTCCCTAATGGTTTTGTTTCTAATGGTTACTCCCCTACCTTTCATATGGGTTGACGTTTTTCCTAACCCCCCCCCATCGGCTGGCCCCCCTCCTACTACGACCGACAGGACTACATCAGCCTACAGGCCTGTGCCATCTCGTGCAAGTTCATGGCCCGTCTGAATTTTAACAACTTGTCTACATGCAAACTTCCGGTGCTTACTACTATCTTTTTGAGTCCTTCATGTTTTGTCTCAGGACTGAGTACGCGGTGTCAAAGATTTTGAAGTTTTTGGAACAAAGTACCACACGCTCATAGCATCAGCGCGGGTCACTGCCCCCCCTCTTGTCTGTTCACTTCAACGATTTCCTGTGAATTGTCTCCGAGTTTTCCTTAACCCCGTTCCGGGCCCCTTTTCCCCCCCCCTTTCGTAATTGGACCCCCTCATACAGGTTTTTGAGTTAGCGACCAGTTAAAAACACCTGCCCCTTCCACTGCCCACGTTGGACCTTTCTACAGCCAGGCCCAGACCCAAGAATCTACCCCTGGCCCGCCCTATATGTCCATTTTTTCCCTCTTTTGTCCCCTCCCATCTTTGTCTCTCCTACTCCCTCCGGAACCCCGGACCGCCTCCCTGCTTTATGCTCGAACCAGATTTCCCCCGTCTTCCTTGGTATGATTCTTTCTTGGGGGATGACGGTCACTTTACCATAGTGATCATCCCACCCTTGGTGTTTTGGTTGCCACTACTCGTAGTAGTCTTTATTGCTTCACTGGCCCAATGTTTATTTCCGTCTTTTACCGTAGAACCCGCGAGCTCGGCTCTATAACGGCTCTGTCATCCTTCGGTCCCGCGGATCTTTTCCGTCCACCTTCCGTCGGGACCGGCCTTGCCGCACGGCCACCGCCTTTGGCTTGGACCTTTTTTCCTCAAATGACAGTGTATGATGCGTTCATTTGACCCAGCACGTCGTCTTTGTGAATCCTTCCCCTACATCGAAACCCCTGGTGTTTTCTGTCTGCTTTTTTTTCCCGGTCCGGATGCTATCCGCCGGATGCTGTCCCCTTTTCCCTCCTTGAATTCTTGAGCGCGTTTCGCTTTTGCATGATTCCTCGAGTCAGACGTTGTTTCTTTGCAATGTCCGTAGTTCGGTGCCTCAGTGGGTGTTTGGCCTTTGCTTG
>Ga0179593_1564824_pt1 | contig 10661 bp, 10 predicted proteins | sample CZODoug2_1_08_16_FD_185931 | JGI IMG/M metagenome (GOLD analysis project Ga0179593, IMG submission 185931) | Vadose zone soil fungal communities from Angelo Coast Range Reserve, California, USA - CZODoug2_1_08_16fungal (PacBio error correction) | ecosystem: Environmental > Terrestrial > Soil >... | reverse complement strand
TGAGGGAGAGTTTTTGCAAAAAAGTTTTCCTCGAAACGGTGCCTTCTTGTTCCCCCGTATTTTTTGTCTTTTCCAATCGCGTCTTTTTCCCCTGGGGCCTGGGGGAAAATGTTTAGTTTTCCCTCCGGGGCCGGGACGGGGCGTTTTCTTCGGGGCGGGGGACTTTCCTGGGGGTTCGCTTATTGGTTTGTATTCTTGTTTGTGCCACTTCCTGTTCTGAATCTTTCCCATTTCGGGGGGGGACCTGGCCGGTCCTTCCAAAAAACCATTTCCCGCTCGTGTCGGTATTTTACCCGGTGGAAACTTCCCTGGCGACGGTGCAACCCGGTTAATGGTAATCGATGTCTTTTTTTTTTTTCCACGTTCTTCCAATTGGGCTGCCGTTACCGTTGTTTGGGATGGATTTTCGTTTGTTTCCTTTTACGTTTGTCCAACCGAAAACATAAAAAAATTGTTCTTGCCCCGATGTTTGGGGTTTCCCTTCCTTTTTTGGGGGGGGGCTGTCCCTCAAAAAAAATTTATTTCCTTGTTGGGGGGGGGGGGGGGGTCCCTTTTCCCCCTGTGGTGCAAGATTGACCGCGATCTTCCTTTAAAATGGCCTTGTTTTTTTTTTTTCCCGTATTCTCTTTTTGGGCTTCGTTCTAAAGGTTCTTCCCCGCGGGACTCCTTTTGTTGGGTCACCTGCGGGTGGTCCAAGCGTTCTGTTGACATGATAGTGCGTTTTTTTTCTCGCGGGGCCTACCATTCTTACTCCTATTTCTCGGCTTAGTGTGCTTGTCCGGGGTTGAAACACTTCGGGGCCCCCCCCTGAGTTTTTAATAAAAGTTTTCCCTTACGGGGGCAGGTCGGAGGAAGTTTTTTTTCTTTGGACCCGCCGCGTTTTTTTTTCTCGGGTGGGCCGATATACTTTAGGACGATGTGCGGCCCGGTCCTGACGGTGGCGCTTTTTCCCCATTTGGGGAGTTTTTTCCCTCCCTCCGGATTGGGAGGGGAATTTCGGTTCGAAAAGGGGCCGCCAAACCCCTTGTGGTCAGGTTTTTCCCTTTTTTTTCGTTGATGAATCCCTTCCCTTTTCACGACCCACACAACCCTTTCTCTTTATTGGAGTGTCGATCAAAACACCCCACCTCTGGTTTGGGGATTTCACGGAATCGTTTATCTCGAGTTTTCTGAATTTCTTCTTTCTGAGAAAACCAAAAAAACGGTTTGGATTCTTTTTTTCCGCTGGGACAGGGGGCGGGAGGTTTGGCTTTGAACGGGACGTTTTTTTCCTTTTTGTTCCATGTCCCCTTTCAACGGGCCGGGGCCGTCCCCTTTCACCTCGGAGGGTGTGCCACTCCTTTTTTCCGGTCAAATCCGGGACGATTGTTTCTCGGGATGTCGATTGTTTTTCTTTGTTGTACCACCAGGTTTTTTCCGGGGGGGACATTTTCCCAGAAATCCCCTTTTCATTCGAGGACGGGGCCTTTTTTTTTTTTGCCCCCATGTCGGCATATGAACGAAACCCGAGGGGCGGCCCCCCTTCTTTCGTGGAACATTCCCCTTCCCTCGTTCTTCCGATCGCCTTCTTTTTTTCGGCCAAAATAGGTTTGACCCCCAAACTGTATTGAGGTTTTCCTTGACTTCTGGGAAAAAACGTTCTTTTCCCTATTCCGACCGGCCGCGGGGGGCGTTTCTTTTTCTCCTTTTTGCAAAAAACTTATTTCTTTCCGGGGGGCCGTCTTTTGCGGCTGGGCGGGGGGAACCTTCCTTTCCCTCCGGGCCGAACCCATTTTCAAAGACCCTTGTGCGTCATCGGGGGGGAACCACCCCGGCAAAGCTTTTTATTCGGCAGGTTTTTTTTCCCCCCTCCGGGACCAGCAAAAACTTGTGGGCTGTGGTGGTGGTTTCCTTTTTCCAACGGGGGTTCAAACCTGGTGTTATGGCAAAACGCTTCTTCCCCTTTTTGCTGCGGGTTGTCTTTCCATTCTTCTTTTTTTTTTTTTTTGCGGGAAAAGGCGTTTTTTTTTCGAGGCGGCATTTCCCTTTCTTTCCCTTTCCCGCATTGGTTCCCCCGACAATGGGTTGGGACTTGGACGAAACAGGTTGGATTTTTTTTCCCGACAGCACTTGCCTTCTTTTTCTCGGGACGATCCTTTCTCTCGCTGGGGAACCCCCCTCTTCCAATGGTAGGTCGGCCAGCCTGGTGTTAAAACCCTTTTTCTTGTTTTGCGTTAAACCTGTTCTCCTTGGAAAAAACTTTCCCTCTCCAAAAAGGCCCTCCAACTACGATTAAGTCCGGCTTTTATGCCCAACCGCCGTTGATTGGGTGCCCGCTTTTTTTCTTTTTCCTCCTTACTCGTGTTTTTTCCCCTCAGGCGATTTTTTTCCTGATCACGGGTGCTCCCCCCCTTTGAAAGACTTCTTTTTTGTGCTTTTTGTCCGCCTGGGACCGGGGGGACTCCGATTTTTGCTTTTCTTGGTGTTTTTTCCCTGGGGATAATGTTTTGCCATGTTACCCCAGTGAAGGGTCGTCCTTTACGGGGCCGGGGACCGGGGTTACGTTTTGCTCCACCCCCGGCTTTTTTTTTTTGTCAAAAGCATCCGCTTTTTTGTTTTTTTCACGAGTTTTGCTTTCCATCTGCTGGTTGCTGTTTTTTGGAAAATGGGGTAATTGAGCAAAGAACGCCCGCGGAAGTTTTTTTTTTCGGCCGGGATTTTGTTCGTCCCTCCAACCCGATTTACACCCCCCCTTCAACCGTGAAAAAAAACCCCCCTTTACCCGCGTGGCCCGGGGCGGTCCTCGCGGTTTTTTTTGTTTTGGTGAAGGGGTGGTTTTCCGGTTTGCTTCCTTCCTGGTGCCTTCTTTTTGGCATCAAGGATGGGGGGGGGTGTCCTTTCAGTACGACCCCTTTTCCCCCCGTGCCGGCTTTCAGGTGACAAATATTCATGTGTTACGGATTCCTTTTTTTTGGGGTCACCCTTCTTATCCGAAAGGTTGTGGGGACTTTTTTGGGGGAAGCTGCCTATGTCGTGGTCGGCGGTAAGCCAATAACAGGATTTTCCCTATAGGTTTCCCCCATTGGTCATTCGTCCCCACTTGGTCCCGTGGAGTGAAAGGGGGGGACGCTCCCTTTTTCACCCCCCAGTTTTTTTTTCTTCTTTTTTTTGGATTATATTTTAAACCAAACTTGCCTTTTCTGGTTCTTCCTCCCCTCCCTTTTCTATAGAATTTGGTTAGCGCTCCCCCGCTTTTCAGGACCGAAAAAAAAAACTCCAAAAAAATGGTTTCTTTTCCCCGTTTCCCCGTTTCAAAAAAACTCAACTAATCATTGTTACCAATGACGAGGTTTTTTCTATCTTCGTAAATTTTTTTAACCAGCCGAACCCACCTCTTTTTTCTTGCAAAGAGGTCTTAACCAGTTTTTTTAACATCCACCCCCACAACACCTTTGGGATTCCTCCTTTTTGCCCCGCCCGGATCCCTTTTTTCTTATTCACCGGGGTCACCCTCGCCGTGAAGCTTTCTGATTACCTCCCTTCCCTTTGCCCCCTTTTTAAATTTTACCACCCCCAAAGGGGGAACTGGAATCACAATAGGCCGCGGTCACTTTCCAGCCCGGGCATTTCGAGAAGGACAGCCCTCTTTTCCCTGTTCGTTTTCCCGTTTCCCCCTTTTCTAGTTTGTATTTTGGTGTTTCCCCACTGGCCCGGAAAATTTCCCTGGGGCACAATCTGTCCCCACTTTGTTTTACCGTTAGAAAACATTTTTTGCAACAGCGAAAGGCCTTTTTTTTCCCCTTCTGGTCGTGTTTTCCGCGGATTTTTGTTTTCCCCCCAGCCTTTTTTTTTTAGGCATACGTCCTTGCGTCAAATCCCCCTGACATTCAACTTTCTTTCGGGTGTTTAACCATTTGGTTTCCCCCGAACCTTTTTTTTGCCCATGCGTCCAGTTTCAGGCAAAAAAAAACAACAAAAACCTACTATGAGTCTTCCATTTTCCCCCTGGTCCGGAATTTTTTTGCCTTCCTCGGGGGCCTTTTTTTTTGGGGGGCCGGGAAGAATTGTTCTTTCCAAACACTTCGCACTGTCCTCCATTTCACACAAAAAACAAAAAGTCCTTTTTTATTCCGACGGCATGCGGTCATGGTCGTTATCTCCGGGTTTCCAAGTCTGCTAAAACGGCTCTTTTCAAATGATTCTTGATTTGGTCGGGCCCGAAAATTGAGGTACGTTTTAATTTGTTCCTCCCCCTTGATCTTCGGCCGCGGATATTCCTTTTCCCTGGGCGGGGAAATACTTCTTTCTTTTTCGATCATAACCTTTAGTTCCTTCACCTGGGAAATGCTGGCTTTCCTTCTTTTTCCCTTCTCCACTGTAAACACGCCTTTTCCTCCTCATTCGGCAGAGCCTAGCACGATCCGAAGTAGCGTTATTCCCTTTTCCCCCCCCAGTGACGAACAACCAGCTGCTCCTTTTTTTCCTTCTTTCTCAAACCCTTTTTGTTGTCGATGCCCGCTTCTGCGAATGTCCGCCAGCGACCTTTTTTCGTTTCTTCGGAAAGTAGTCTGGTCCGGAATCATTATTTAGATCGCCGACAGAATACCTCTTTTTTCTCCTTATTCGCGTGAAAGAGTTCATTCCTTTTTCATCATACAGTTATATCTTTGCTCGACTTCTTCCACTAATGTCGTTTCTCTCTAAGGCTCCCGTTCTTTACGAGATAAGTTTTTGGGTTACAGTGCATATGCGTTCTTTTCCCCGTTCAGGGTCAATTCGATTGGTTTCCGCCGGCCGCGACGGGTCGTCCCTTATCCCAACAAACTTGCGGCTCTTTCTGTCAACGCTTATTCCCTCCCTTTTCTCGTCTGCGGCCGTATCCCCACTTTTCCTGCGACGTCCGTCGTCTTTCTTGTCAGCGCTCGCTCGTCCTTCCCCGTTTCTCTTCTCTAATCAGACACTAGATATCCTTTCTGCCCCGAGGATTTCACCGCGGTTTTCCTCTTTTTCAATCCCTTCCTTTTTCAAACCGCGCTGGATTTTTTTTCCGACCTGATACGCCGGTTCCTTTCCCACTCCTCCATCAGGATCACGTACGGCGATTTCAGGGCTTGAACTGCACCGAGCCCCTTTTGTTCCACCTCGGCGTCCCGGCGCGATACGCATTGGAACGCTCTCCTGACGTAGAACGTTAAAACATTTTTTTCTTTCCTTTTCCACGGAGTTGGCCCGAAGTTTCTGGACTCTTAAGCCGGTCGACTACCATTTCTTTCCCTCGATATCCCCTTCTTCGCTCCTGGACCACCGCATTCCCGAGAGCAATGATCACCTTCTCCCTCCTCCTTCCATACGCTTGGGAAACACCTTCCGTGCAAATCGCAGCCTTTGTCGTCGCCTCCCTTTTGCAGAACATATGTTATTGCAATTGCAGCGTATTCTCAGTTCGTTGACCAATCTCAAATTCACCCAATGTCCATTACGCAGAATTTGGCCAAAAGTACGGTCTTTTCTCCCATTTCAGGCTGGTTATTTAGTTTTTAAATCCGTTAACTTCTCAGGCACCGCCGGGAAGTTCCTTCCCCCTTCTCTTTTCCCTTCCACCTTAACGTGAATGGACCCCCCCACGTTGCCAGCATGAGCGGACCCCTCTTCCCCCTCCTCTGTCGCCGGAGTTGTCGCATTTTCTTTCAGGCCCCACGAGATTGATAAGTTTCCAATTGGCCAATTCAGGCCGTGTTCTGGCAAAACTATCTACCAATCTAGCTCTTTTTCCTTCCTCCTACTTGGTGCTTTTTTTTCTCTTTCGTCCGCCGCGAACAACTGTCTTTCCTTTGAACGCCGGTAAAATCGAGGCGATTTTGGCTCACAACTCAGGAGACAGCGGGCGCGAACTTTCCTTTTTTGGTCGTCATGTTGGCAACGTGCGTGGCACATCACGTATCTCCTTTTCGGACCTTCTCCTTTTTTTTGCATAGATCACCCATTCCGCGAGGGTTCCTCCTGCGACTGCAACCAGCCGGACTTTTCTTCTCAGCGCGCGGTCCCTGTTCTGGCCAATGGGCTGCCGTTCCTTTCAATTGGGGAGTTCGGGTGCAGTTTTTTTTTCACTGCTGCGCGGCTGTACGCTTTTTCTACACATATGGTCCATGCATTTTTTCCTCCCGCGCTCATTCTGCGAATTGTTCCACTGGTTCCGGAGCGTAGGGCGCCTTTTCTTTTTTTTCCCCCGGTGATCATTTTTCCCTTCGCCTGCTTTGGCACCTGCGGTGTCAGCGCGTGGTTTCCCGTGGATTAGCGCGAATTGGAATTCCTTTTCTCGCGGCTTACAGTATGTACGAAGAACTGCACCCGTGTACAAAAGAGTTAAAGTTTCCTTTCTTTCTTCAGACTCTTTCCCTTTTTTTTTCTTATCGCGGACATATAGCTTTCTTTTCCCTCAATGTCGACGGGGCGCGGGTGCCCTCCCTTCCTTCCATCGACGGAAGTGATTTGATGATGTTTGATGCGGAGTCTCCCTCCCGGTATTCACCTTCTTGTTCCAGCCCGCGGTTTTGAAACTTTTTTTGAGAGTGAGAAACCTCCTTTCTTCCTCTGTAGCGAGTGCTTATTCACGCGACAGTTTGACGTTTAGCCTCTCTCTCCGGGCCTTTGCTTCCTTCGGACGTCGAGCTTACGGCCGCCGCGAAACCTTCCCTTTCTCCTCTCCTTTTCCCGAAATCGCCGCTGTTTGTGAGCGATGACGACACCGTCGAGGCCCCTTTTCCCTCTTTGAAATGATCTAGAGACCTGCCCCATTTTCTATGCACGTACAGCCGGACCACCCCCTTCACGTGAAGCGCTTCTCGCAGAATCTCTCTTCTTTCTTTTCCTTGAGCAGCAATCGGTTTATCCTTGATGTAGATTGTGAAGCTTGACCCCCTCCCTCTTCGCCGCGGCGTTTCTTGTTTCTCCCTGAAAGTATTCCGGCCAGGAATACCGAAGGGCGATGCGGACATTCCTTTTTTCCCCTCGACTGCGGCATAGAACATCCTTTGGTCTGTTTGGCGTTTGAGTAACAAGGTATCCCACAAAGAGGCCTGCTGTTTTTCACGGGTCCCTGTCCACTTACCCCCGCGGTTTTCCTTTTTTCCGCTTGCTTGTGCGGAATTTTCTTCTATGCTGAGTGACCCTTCCCTTTTTCCTGCAGGGACTGTTCTGACGACGACGTCTTTCGCTCTTTCCCGCTCGACCTTCCTGAGGACCGAGATCTCGCTGGGCCCTTTCAATTACGTTTGCTTCCATTCGCGAGGCGTTTAATCCCCATAACACCGAGGGCCACTATTCCACTCGCTGCGTTCGCTTGTGCCACCCTTTATTCCGGCGATTGTCTTTTTCCTAATTCTTGGCCACCATTTCCTGGGCATGGAAATGGAAGACTCTCTTTTTTTTTCCCGATGGCTTCGCGGACCCTTATACTGTACCGGCAGAGTTTACTTTACTCCTCCGCCTGCCCACATTTAAGCATCGCGTTTTTTCTTTTTTCTTTGCTGCGCTTCGCTTAGACGTGATGACGGGAAATGGGGCTCTTTTCTCTTTTGCCCGCGAGTTTCTCCTTCGGATGGTGAAGTACAAAAAGCTTTCTCCTTACGTGAACGAAAAGGCGTTTTTCTTCTCGTTATGGAAGGGGGGTCTCTTGCTCCGTGGGCCGTCTTGGCTAATGGTGCTACCTTTTTTTTCAGGGCCTTCCTCTCCCGTCCTTCGGCCTGCGTTGAAATATCGTTTTGGCGGGATTCTTTTCAGGATGTGGTTTGACTAGTTGAAAGACGCTGCAGATTTTTTGCCAATCCACTTATTCTCCTGTTTCCAAATTGTCCTCCTTCCTTTTTTAGTGAGTTGACGGGACGCTCCTTTCACCACTTTTTCCGGCTGAAGATTGGATCTCTCCTCCTCAGCGTTTTTGTTTCTTTATGGTATATCTCAAGATCTTTCATCCTTTTGAAAAATGGTTCTTCATAACTCCCCCCCTCAGATACTGTACAATGCTTAGACAATTTGGCCCCTATCTCTTTTTTTCCTTTTTTGCTTACCGCCGACCCCCCTCGGCAGCGTATTACCCTCTTGGATCACCTGGCTTCTCTTTTCTGTCCGTTCCGACTCACCGGGAAGGCGCGTTGTCTCCCGCCACAACTTTTACCTCCCCAAAGCCCGGCCACCACCTCTTTCGGAACCAACATTCCAGAACGCCCTGCCGCTTCCCTGTTCAAGGACTGTTAAAGCTATGGTGTATGCTGTCCTCTGCGCACACTCACAACTCTGCACCCTCTTCTCTTACCCATTTTTTTTCTTTTTGATAGCGAAAGCAAGCACTCCCCGCGATGCTTCCCCCTCTCGTGGAGCATACGTCGACCCATTCAACTAGGCTTTACATGGTTCTCAATAGGTCGTCAGGCGTGGCCTTCCAGCATACTCTGGTTTTTTCATTTCCATGCCAGTGATCCACGAGAGCCGGCTATTCCTCCGATTGTAGATTATTACCGGGGGGAACCCTTTCATAGCTCCTAGGGGCCGTTCTTCCCTTGTTTACGTCTTTTTTTCTAAAAAGGATTGATACCAGTGCTTTCCTTTTTCTTTAATTGTTAGGCGATCTCGGCCTTGCCGGATCGTTCTTCTAGGTAATTCGCGTTTCATACTCTTTTCCCGTCCTGAGGCACCTCTAAGCATGATGAAGACGGCCCCCCCCCACTTTCCGGCACGAATCGCATTTCGCTAGCTCGCGATCACTTACCGCAAGAGTTTTTTCCGTGAAGAACCACCGCATGTTCTTCTTTCTGTGCCTCAAACGCCTCATCCGCTTGCGTGTGTTCTTTTCTTTGAATTTCGCGGATCGGCGCATTTCTCTCCTTCGTATACGGCTTCTTGAAAGTAGTCCTGGCCGGAAATCTTTTTCCAGCAGAAATAACGCCGTTAATCCGGTCCGAGGAAAGAGTTTTTCAGCTCTCCAGTATTCAAACCGATTCCTTTCTTTTCCCCCCCTTCGTGAGATTCGTTTTTCTTCCTTTTGCACGAGATCAGCGGTGGACCGTCCTTCCATGTCGCAGTCCCCGCTGACATGTTCACATCGATCTGGATGTCGCCCCGCGGACGGCGTTCTCCCAACTTTTTTCTTATTTGCCATAGATGTCTTTTACTTCTATGACCATGACCCCGCGCGACGTCTTTTTTCACCTGCTCTTCCCCCATTTCTGTCCAACCTTCTCGTCTCTCCCTCCCGACGAGTATCACGGGGTTAATGTCTGCTCGGCAAGTGGGGGCTTTCCCCCCTTATATCTACACAGGCGTTTTTTTTTTTCCTCCCGCCACTTCTCCTCGGATCACGCCTGCGTAGGAACGCGCACCGTTCGACATTGAGTTTCACCCCCCCTTCTCAGCTCTCTCTGCTTCTTTGAAGCGCTTCAAGAGTCTGCGCTTTTTAGACGTTAAATTTTTCCCCATGTAACTTATAACTCTTTTTTTCGTCGGAACATAGGTAATCGCCTTCATTTCCCCAATTCGCGATAAATAACTTTCTCGCTGACCCCCTCTAGTTAACCCCGCCGGCGTCCGCGAGACTGATCCGGCTCAATACGCTCAGGTCCCCCTTTCTCCTTCGCCAGACTCTCCCTTTTTTCTTTATCGTCGCGACAGTCTGGCTTTGGGACCCTTCGTAGTTTAGCGGAACACTTCATTTCCATTCTTTCTCCATCACCCAATTTCCCTTCGGGCAGCCCAAATTTGCCCCTTTGATTCTTCCTCTCATTTTCTTTGAGTCTCAGGGACACCCCCCCCCCCCGTATACCAGAGCGGCCTTTGGCCGCCGGGAGGTTCCTTTCCTTCCGAGATTCATCACTTAACGTGTCCTGGGATTTCTTGATCCTCATTCCGCGCTTTCGGCGTCCCTCGTTGTCGCATGCCGATTTCAGGTCCCTTTCTTGCGATTTACCGTCTTTTTCCCAATAGGCGTGTTTCCGCGGATTTTCCCTTACTATATTTCCTTTTTGTTGTTGTTGGAGAGCTCTCCCACGGCGATTGGCGAATCCGGTACCCCTTTCTCTCCATCGAGTGGTTCTTCCTTTTTCTCTGCGACAGCTTTCGCGAAAGAGGCGGAATTTTATTTCTTTCTTTATCTTTAGGTGATTTACTCTCGGTCTGAAAGCCTTTCGCTCTTTTCCCGATCACATTCACGCTCGGGTTATCTTCTAATGAACCCAGGTCCCCTGCTTCGCCGGTAGTAATTTTTTGTAATTTTTCTTTTCCTTTTATTTTGATTTCACGACTGCTGGCGCGGCTGCTTCCCCCTTCTTTCCATTGCAAGAAAATCTCGGCGACGATACCGCGCTTCTTCTCCGGGGACCTTTGTTTTTGCCCCGGAGCTTATTTTTTTTTTCCTTAGTGATCCTTTTCGCGAAGCCTTGTACCTGAAGGTGTCCCTTCCGCATAAGTGCGCCTTTTCGCGGAATTGGGAAAGTCTACCTTCTTTTTTTTCTTTTCTGTCCCAGATCTTTCCCCCTTGTACAAAGTCTTTCTCCTTTCTACGGCAGGTAGGCTGAAAGCGCGTTCCCTCTTCCGATATCTTACTTTTGAGCGTGCATTTTCCCTTCCCGTTCCATAGCCTTTTTTTCCTTAGAGCCGAACCGTCGAAACTTTCCAGCCCGCGGTTGACCGTT
>Ga0179593_1544288_pt1 | contig 10661 bp, 12 predicted proteins | sample CZODoug2_1_08_16_FD_185931 | JGI IMG/M metagenome (GOLD analysis project Ga0179593, IMG submission 185931) | Vadose zone soil fungal communities from Angelo Coast Range Reserve, California, USA - CZODoug2_1_08_16fungal (PacBio error correction) | ecosystem: Environmental > Terrestrial > Soil >... | reverse complement strand
TCATCCGCCTCCCACCCCTTTCGTTGCCTTCTCTCAAAGAACCGATAGCAATGGTTACCTTTGCGCACCCCCCCAACCCTACTCATTCTGACTTCCTTTCAGCTTTCTTCTTCGGTTTCCGCGCTTCTTCCTCCTCCTTTCCTTCTTGGAACCGCGCTCAGTTCCCCTGTCGCCCCCTTCCTCACTTTTGTTCCAGCGCTAGCAAATTGCCCCTTACCTTCATCGTGTTAGCTGATGCTTGGGAGACGTCAAGAGCCATTCCGGCTCTCTTTCCCGGTTCTCGCGGTTTTCCGAAGGTCCTCTAATATCGTTCTATCCCCATGGCCATATGGTCTTCAAGCAACGAGTTCGTCAAGGCATACGCGGTGGTCCACTGGCACGCAATGAGTTCTCCCTCGTTGCCTCATCATACGTGCCCCGTTCTCTTCCGAATGACCCCTTTGCTGCGTTTCACCCCTACCGGCACAGCGGAGGTGCGCGAGCGGTTATTAAAGGTCGTTTAACGGGGTCTCTGTGCCAATTCGAATTTACCCCGGGAACGCCTTTTACGGCCTGACAGGGTTCATGAGTTTTGTAATCTGTGGCCAGTCTCGCATTCGTGCCCCTCCCCCTGGATTTCAGTCCTACCGGCTTCCGCTCCCCACTAACCTGTCCCATGGGAGGCGCGCCCCTCTCCGGCTCCGATCTCCTCGTTGAAGTCATAAGGTGTTTGGTTGGGTTTCCCCCTCACGAGAGGTAAGTCGGCCCCCCGGTTCTTTCCGAATTCGTTCCCAGCGCCCATGCTGAGTGCTTTTCTGCCTGGCAACCTTACGTTGCCCAATTTCGTCTTGATTCCTGTTTGAGTTTTTTTTTTAAGCGTTCCGCCTTCTGTCGACTACTCCACGCTCGCATGGTAACTCTGCTGGCATCGTTTTTTTAAGCATCTTTTCCCCCTCTTTTTTTTCCAATATGCGGCGAGTCAACCCCCATTCTCCTGACCACCAGGCTACTGGTTTCGGCTTCCCCCTTCCTCGGCTACCGATCTGTCTTCTTTGAACCCCCCCCTTCTTTGTTCGTGGACTTTTGAGGACGCCCCTTCAGGTGAGATTTCCTTAGAGTTAGCATTTTGGCCTCATTTTGCGGACGATTTGGTGACTCGACAATAGAAGCCGGTTCTTTTTGGGCTTCTGTTTGAGAAACGCGGAAGTTTTGCATTGTGACCATTGGACTTATTAGCTTGCCCGCGTCTCCCCCTTTGCGAAAGCTGTATTGCCCATGATCTTGCAACGGTGCCGGTCCGATCTTTTCCCCCTTGAACCTTTAATTGAGACAGTGTCTCCGTTCAATTCTTCCCCTTGTTTGGGTTGGGCGGGTGGTTCGGACCCCGCCGTACCTGGACGCCTTTTCACTAGCTCTCATTCTTTTCAACCGTATTACCCCGTTTCACCTTGGTTGGCTCCCCTTGAATGCGGTGGACTAACCAGATGGAGTTTTCCGGAATACAAAGTAGTTTTGGTTATGTAACGCGATCCACGCAGCGAGAAACGACCAGAGTCCACCTTGTATGCGGATCGTTTTCTTTTTCACCAAACATCCTCTGTCTTTTCAAAGCAGCTAAACCCACCAGCAGCTCTTTTGGAAAGCCGTGACTTGCTTTCGCCCTTTTCAGGGTTCCTGGCGATCATCACTTTCAGTCTAGCGGCTGATAGATTACCGGTTCTTCCCTCCACCCGCGTGACTAGCCCTGCTGAGCCTGGCCTGAAGCCGGGCGCTCCAGAGAGTCCCCCCTCAATCTTTTAATTACCATTCTTTTTTTATCCCTAGTCCCCCAGAGGCTAAATTCACGCGAATTGACAGTTCCACCGCGGTTAGATATCTATTGCCTCTCATGTTGAGAGATCTAACTCTTTATCAGTGCTCGGGCGCGTGTCCTAAGTTGAGTTGCTTTCGGTTCGAATTCCCCACCCCCCCCCCCCCCCCCCCCCCCCCCCCCATGGGCAATGCCGGTGACTTAGTCTTTTGAGGACGCGGGACGCTCCGTCGTCAAGACCGTCTCAGTAAGGTGCGCCAAGGACTTGATGGTCCTCTAACTATGACTCGTCAGCCATCCTGCGACGATTTTGCGTGCGCCCTAACCCTGAGGGCGAGCATCTTCCCCTGCTCAACTTTTTTTCCGCTGCTTGGTGGTTTTGCTTTTCCTTACCTTGTCTAATCCCATCTAGGTTTGCGAGCAGGACAACCCTTTTCTTACTACCGCTTCCTCCACTTTTTTCGAAATAATTTCCCTGGGCCCCGATTTGAATCTGTACAGCTTTCTTGATCCCCTTTCAGGGACTTCTTTCCCTTCCGTGGTATCCCACTAGCAGGGGCATGTGACCGTGACCTTCTGTGCAAGTTCGACCTGCTTGGGGCATTCTTGCCTCACCGGTGCCGCTCATGGCAATACGTTTTTCGGCTCCTTCCCCCTTCCGATTGATGGTCCGCGCAACCCCCCCAGCACCTGTGTTTGCGCCACAACCGCACGCCCAACTGGAACCATCCGGCTTCTCGCCAACGTTGTCGATTCACCTCGTCTTAATTTTTTTTCTTGCCTCCCCTTCTTCTCCCGATCATTACACCGTTGTGATCGAGGCCCCATTTACCACCGGATACCTTATTTTAGCGTGGATCTGCCAGTCTCCTGTATCTTTGGACTACGCCACCACGTGTACTGCCTTTTGTCACTCGGCCGGAATTTTTCTTCATACTCGCTTTCCCCCCGATGCGTAACTCTAAAAGGCTCGATCAGAAGATGCCTTTCGATCGGTCGTATTCTCCTGAGCATGGATCCTCTGATGCCAACCAGTAGATGAATGCAGACTTTCTTCCCTTTCTGGACTTGTTGATCCTTGGCAATTTTCGTTTCTACCAAATTAGTGTCTTTTTCCTTCTCTACCTTCACGGATGTAACCACACACGCCCCAAACGTAGAGCAAGGCATTTGACTCCCGTCCCTGCGAGCCTCCCCTTTGTCTGCAGGGATCAGGGAGTTATTGGGAGCCCCCGGTTACCCTTCCCCTAGAGTTATCGCGGCTGGCGCCATCTCCCACCTTCATCCGCAGCCCGTGAGGTTAAGTCTCTTCTTCTAACTTGTTCCTCCGCAGGTTCCGCGTAGTCCTTGCTTATACGCGTTGCCTTTTTCTGTCCGTATGGTGGCTTGTCCCGGCAACGCAGACCAAGGGCTCGGGAGCCCAACAGGATGAACTCCCTTGAATTTGGCTTCTCCATTGATGGGCTGAGAGGTCCAGGGACGTTTTAGGCGGGCTTTGGGCAGCGACCTGCGTACATTCTATTCTTTCCTGCACCTTTCGGACCGCGATTCCCCTGACCTTCTTCTTTTTCCTTCCTCAGCTGATCGCCGTCATCGTCCAAGATGTACCTTCATGTTTCTCTTCGGTCTTCACCACCACGTTCGTCGCCATGCGGGCCCCGTCGTCCGTGAAGGCGATGATTGATCCCCGAACTCCGGAAAAACTAAGTCCTTATTTCTAGATCTTTTCATGCGTGTTCCCCCCGTCATCGGGGTGCCCTGCTGTTTGGAGTTGGACCAGGCAGTGTTTGCGTCTTCAGGTATCTTCTATTTCTCCTCATCCGTTTTTGCGAGATCACTTTCCTACGCCTTTCTTACGGCGGCACTGCCGCTTTGCGGTGTCATTCTTGTTTTCCAGGCAGCTTCGGTGCCGCCACCCCTCCCCGCCCCCCATTTCTTCCTCAGGTTTCGGAGCATTAGCCCGTCCTTCATCGCCTTCCGGTTTTAACTCTTTTGCCGTAAGAAGGGGTTACCATTTTTTTCCATGCCCCGCGCAACGGAAGTTCATCAGGGACCTTTTTTCGTCCGTCTTTGGAGCCCGTAAATTTCTTCCCGGCCCCTCACCCGGCTCCAGGTCTGGGTTCTCAGCTAAATATCGGTTATGACAATTTCTCTCGCGCGTTAATCGGCGACCCCGCTCGTCTTTTCCCTTTCCCCGTCAGTTCCCAGCCTCTCCTGCGCGGCTGATGTGTGCCGCTTCAGGCATTCTCCGGTTTGCCTGCCAGAAGACAATGTGGTCCGTCACTCCCCCTGTCTCCCACCGACGGGGTGGAGAATAGTTGATCGTCGGTCCTTCCGGGCTTCCCTGCGCCGGCTGCCTGTGAGAATTAAACCTTTCTTGCGCCCCCCGCTCTATGGACTGTGATGGCTATCTCTGCTCCTCACCGGACGATTGAGGCCGGCGTCGTACGGTATTTCCTCCTTCTCCCTCTCCTCACATTCTTTTAGAGAACTCTACGCGATCTCAGTCGTTCATACGTGTGTGTGGTTTGCTTCCAGAGCGGGAAGTCTTCCTACTTCTTTATGTGCCTCCCCGAAATGCCAGGCCTTTGCTTTAGCCTCCTTACCCTATAGCTTTCTCTTTGTACATCTACTTTTGAGTCAGCGATCCTTTCCCTGCATTGATACCCGACTCCCTTCCCTCTTTTCGGAGCCTTTTTCGGCGTACGAATCTTTTTCGGCCTCCCACTTTCGTTCAATGCAGTTGCCAAACACCTTTTCTCGACACACCAGGGTTAAGAGTTGGTTTTCCCTCCCCGTTCCCCTGCGCTCTCTGGCCCTTGCAGATACACTATGGACGGATTTGTTCACCCCTTCTTCTCTTTATTCTCCTCCCAAGGTAGATGATCGGGATAAGCCTGTTCGCATTCTGGTCCTCAAGCCCGAGATTCTTCTTGCCCTTCTTTTATGACCTTTCTCTTTCCAGTTGGGGATTTTTTGTGCGCCACGTCCCCGTTGGTGCTCAGTTGACCATTCAGCAAGCCTCGGCCTTCATTTTAGCGTGATCCGAGTCTCCATTAAAAGGTCTTATTTGCCTCCTTCATTACGGCGGGGCCTTTCCCCGCCCGAAGCGGTCGAAAATTGCATTTCCCACGCACCCCCTTTTTCACGCCTACGGGGTGTGTCGTTTACCCCCGTCAACTCTGCGTCAGAAAGATTTTTCCCAGGATACATAATTTTCGATTGCACTCCCTCGGTGAAGTGGCTTTTTCCCGGCGTCGGGATCGGCTTCTCCGGGTCAATCGGCTTCCTCCGACGATGTTTTTTGAGCATATTCACCCCCAGGCGTACCCGCCTTTTCCCAGCCGGAAAAGCTGTCCTGTAAGCTTGGCGTGTCTACCTCGCCATCTCCGCGCTTGATCGACTTCCATGAATTTTTTTGGAACCCCCTAACCTCGGCCGTTGACGCGCACTGGACTGCTTTTGCCGCCGGTCCAGGCGTCCTTAAACTCACTGGTCCACCGGCATGACCAGCTCCCTTTCGACCATTCCTGCCTTGGAAACCCGCTTCTCCCCCGTTAATTTTTCTCTGCCCCTGTTCCCAGAGGTAGATAGATCTCTTTTCTTCCTCCGTTGTTGCTTTATAACGCGTCACTCATTCTTCAATTCGTTGGCCGCTTTCCTGAGGTTCTCGAATGCGAACATGGGCATCATGTGACGGCGTTTCTTTTTTCCGTCGGCTTTTTTTAGCCTTGCTCTTCATTTTTTTTCCCGGCCTTGATGTCGTTGTTTAGGAAGTCCCACTTTTTGATTTCCTTTCCCTTTCTTCTACGCTCTCGTCTTGACACGATGATCGCCTACGCCCTTGAATGGCTAGCCTCTTCCCATGCTCAACGGCTTGCGGCTGGTGGTTCCCCTTTTTTGTACGCCCCTATGATTTCCCCCTCTAGAGGTTCTGTCGACGAGAAAAAACCATTTTCGCGACCGCCTCTCCAAGCTTTCTAGAAGGGGACCCCCTATCTGGCCGATCATCCGCTCTTCTTCCCCCTTCCATCTTTTGGGTTTACTTCCCCCTTTTCTTGGAATTGCCCCCGCGACAATGGAGTCAATCCTTAAGTTTGACCTATGCAACCCTTCTCGCTCCCCTTCATGGCAAATACAGCCTCCCCCCCTTGGAGACGCGGACCCGCTAAAACATTTCTGTACTTTTTTTTACCCCCCCTTCCCCTTCCTTGGCTGCACGCCGACAACCTGGTCCGCCGGCTTCCTGGAGTTTTCGAGGGCACCACCCTCGCGGCTTCCGGACCACCCTTTTATTCTGAAACAGTTCGATATTATAACCGTCCCGCCACCCCTCCCCACGCACAGCCTTACTTTGGTCCCCCAACATAAGATCAGTTTTGATCTGCCCCTTTTTCCTCGTCATGTATCATTTTACGGCGGACGCCACCCCAACGATTACTGTTCCTGGTTTTTTTTCATAGGTCTGCCCGTGTCTCAGCTCGTTCTTCTCGGTCAACGAGGCGTAAAGACTTCAATGTCTTTGTTATGACAGGTACTTTTCGTCCGTTGCAGGCGGATCGCCCGGAAACTCTCTGGCCTCCCCTGACCGTGATTGATAGATATTGCAATTTCGTTTGCAAATTCGATTCGCGCATCTATTACCCCTTTTGCCGTCCACCGCCCCCCTCTTCGGCCACGGACTGGAGATCTTCTTGAGCGTTGCTCTTCATTTGAGCATTGCTCCGTTTTGAGCAGTACGCCCGTCCTATTTCCGTTTTCTCGAGACTTCCTCCCAACATATCGGCCGAAAGTGAGGTTCGGCGCGGCTGCTTTCCATTCGAAACCGTGTGCCGTCGTAGTTTCCCGCCGTCGGGACCTGGAATATACGCGCGACGATGCCCCCTTTTGCTCCCCTTTTTTTTTAACCTTGCCCACGCAACCCCTTTTCTTCTTCCCCGGCCCGGATGAAGACCTTCTGCACATTACGCGGCCGCGTTTTTCTGGTTCCCCTTGGGACGTGCCCCTGTATTGACCGGAGACTGCGGTGGTTCCGTTGATAGGCTTTTCTTGCCTATGCGGCCTTTTGTCATCTTCCCATGATCCCCCCCCGTTTTTTCCAGCGAAGACTTCCGTTTCTTTTGGCCTTTCCTGCCTTTATCCCGCACTCGTCGTCGAAACCTCCCCCTCTTGTTGGCGAGCTTTTTCCCCCACGTTGTAGCCTCCTGCGGAACGGCGCTCGCGTTAAACTGTGTTAAAGGTTCTACCTTTTTTACTCCTCGGAGTAAAACTGATGTTTTGAGAGCGTGGTCCCAGCTCGGGCAACCAGGCAGGTTGCCTGCGCGCAGGCCCCTACGGCATGGATTGGTCCGCAGGCATTTTATCCTATCTATTGTAGCGCGTCATTCCCCTTCTCCATCCGGCGACCGGCCATGCCGTGGCCCCCTCGCAACGTTGCTCCCCCCTCGCTTTCCCGCGACTGTTCGCACTCTATCTTGACATCAGTTTCCTTGAGGCCCTTTCGGGGACGCTAATAGAATTACCCGCTTCCAATTCCGAGGGCGGTCCTCCCCACGTGGTTTCCCGCTCGCCTAAGGCATCCGGGTTATTCATCGTGTTTCATTCAAGGCCTTTGCGCTACGTAAAGGAGTGGAAATGGCCTCCCGTTGTCTCGATGGTGAACAGAAGGTGCCATTCTCTCCCCTCTCGAGCAGTGTGCATATGTCTCGTGACCTATCACGGAGGCCCCTCCAGTCTTTGCGCTCTAAGTCCAAGACCTTTTCACCCCCGCGAATTGTGCTGCCGCGGAAGGCGCATCCGGGTGCCGGCCGAGCCCATTTTTGAGGCCCGAGCCTTCCCGCCCTGCAGGATTTGGCTCGGAGCTCGTTTTTTCAGGCCGTCTGACTTCCCCCCTCTGCACGTCAATGCCACGGTGAACGCCTGTACTGACGCAATTGATTTTCTTTTCAGGTCCCGCGATTCACGCTTGACGCGGACGGTCCGTACCTGCCCAAGAAAGACACCGGACCGATTCTCCCATGGGAGGCCTCGCAAACTATCTGCTCGATATCCAGGCCTTGCCCCCTTCTTGCTCCTTCGTACTTCGCGTCTCATCCGACAATTTTTAACATTGCCAGGCGTTGTCCATCACTGACTTCGAAAGTTTGCTCCCTTCTTCAGCGCCCCCTCCTTTGCAGGTCACAGATAGATACAGCCCCCCCGATCGCCTTCTTTTTCTGTTGAGGCCTTTTGGCTTTATCATATTGTGACCTCGGCTCCCGAAGCTTTTCTCGGGTTCACCTTTCCCGAAGTCTTACAAGGAAGTAAGCGTTTTATTGGCTTCCCATCGGTGATACATGCACTCTGCTCCCCGCTGACGTATTGGAACAAAAGTATCCATTTGCGGGGAGGGCCTCTTTTCGTCTGAGGTTCGCTTTCCTTTAGAAGCCCTTTCTAGGGTGGCCCCCTCCGACGGCTTGGTCACTCCCTACAACGTTGCGCCCTGACTCGGGCTGTTTCCAGTTGGGGTGGCGGGCGCCACGCATTATTGGCTTGGTGCATTCCCAGCATCTTTTTCCTGTGTCCTGGGTTAGCTATAAGAGTAACAATTTGGCTCCCAGTCTTTGCCATGATCCCTTTCCGGCGTGCTCCATTGAGCCCCGATCACCCAGCTGAAGGTCGCCTCCGAACGGCCCCCTTCGGGTGTTAGACTCGGTTTTTCGTTTTTTCCCTTCCTCGGAATCATCGGATTTAGGAAACAGCAGATTCACCTCGTGTCCGGTGCCCAAATGGGCCCGGGTTTGTAGGGTTTTACTTCCTTTCTCTTGGTGTATTTTTTTTCCCTGATGTGAGGCAATCTTCACACAAAGGTCCCCCCGCCGGGAACCACCAGCCTGGAAAGCGTGAGGGTCAGTTGCTCCGGCGCCGGCGATCCTCAATTCGCCCATCGCTGAGCTGATCGCATCGCAATACTTGAGTAGAACCGGACCTCCCAAGCGCACCTGACCCTCGCTTCTTACGCCGGCGTCTTAAATGGTCACGCGCATTCTGCACAATGGGCCACCTCCTTTCTCTTTAAGTAGCAAGTCTTTTTCTCCACTATTGACGAGTTTCGATCCTTATTGTCTGACCTCGTTTTGAGAGTCTCCACCTCGGTCAATTAGGCCCGTCGTCAGTGGTTCCTTAGGACTCATGGTCGTTTGCCATGGGCTCCCTCCGCTTTTTTTTTTCTGCTCTCTCCGGAGTTTCACAGGCGCAGGCAGTTGCTCAATTCCTTTTTTCGGACGCACGTTTTTGACGGAAGTATTTGTACTCAAGGAGCGCGATGGCAGCCTTGGGTGATCTCCTACGAGACTCTTCGAGAAGATTAACCCAACTTTATAATTCTTCCGCTGAGTATGGTTTCCGATGTCTCCCTTCCCTCTTGTTTGCTCAACGACATGGTTCTGCAGACCTCTTTTCCAGCAAGACTACCGCATTATCCAGCCCCTTATTCAACTTGGTGGGACTTTCTTTTGCCAGATCCCAGACATGACCGCGCTCCTTTAGTTCCTCTTGCTGACCGCCTCGTTAGGTCCCCCACCCTCCGGGGCATTGCGTCGGCTGAAATGGTCTGTCGATGCTTTCTCCCCTTTTCGAAGTATCGAGTGTCCTTCATGGCAGCTTGAATGTGCGACCGTACCCTTGCGGCGAGCATCTGCTGATGGTCCTTGCACCAACGGCAAATTTCACCCCCCTTCCTCCGGATAATTGCTTAAAAGTTTGTCGACACCAAGCTCTTTGCGTGATTCCCCATGTCTTTTCCCAAGATCTTCCCCCGTTCTTCCCCTCCCGGGCCTCCATAAAAGCATTTTTTTCCCCCCGTGGCTTCCTTAGCGATCTTTTTTTATAACGATGGTACCTGCTGCCCGACTCCCCCCCCTCTCTGGGTCCTTTTTTCCGGAATTGGTGTGACGCCGCCTATGAACCCTGCTTTTGTTCCGTCCCACCTCTTTTCAACCCGCATAAGGCTCGATTCTTAAGCGCAGGTCCTCGTGTCTTCTTTTCTTCCCTGCCTAGGCGGATCGCTGACGCACCACATTTTTTTTTGGAAGACCAACTCGTTTTTTCTCTTCGTTGTTAGGCAGAAATCTCCTCTTCAATGTCGTTTGCACACGCTGGCAGGATTCCCGTCGGCTGCTCACCCCCGATGGACCCACTGCAACCGTTCTTGGACGGCCTCTCTTCCGGAGCCGAGCGAGTGCGCGCCTTTACATGTCCTCTCCTGTTAGGTTCTTTTCATCCGGTAAATCTTCGCGTGATCGCTGACTGCACATATACCCTCCTTAACTTGGCGGTCTTTTCCCCTTTTCCTTCGATTGCATCCCGGAGAATTTTTCGTCCTTTCCCGTGCTACGCGCGCCCCCTTGTTGCCCTGCGTCGTCTTGCGCCGGTCTTGCCCCTTCCCCCATTCATACCGGTTCAACCGGTATGACTTACGGAGGCACAATTCGCCTTTTTTTTCATTTTTTGGAGTTTTCTTACTCTCTTGCGGATGACCGGAGGTTTTTTCTCCGTGAGGTCCCCCCGATTGGGCCCTTCCCCCTCTTTTAGAGGTGGCAAAAGTCTTTTGTCCTGCCCGCCCGCCGTGAACCGCCCCGGCCGGCCGGGGCTAAGTTTCAAGGCTCCACGCACTTCTAACCTCCACCTACTCTTTACCCCTTGACCTCTTTCTTTCTTCCCTTCCCCCCTCCGCCCGGCCCGGCGCCGATCCGTGGGCTGCGATGAAGGCCACCGCCCGAAATTCCCTCCCCTCCCACCTTGGCGTTCTTTTTCCGCAACCATGCGCCGGGAACCTTTTGATCGGGGATGTCTTTTGTGCAGGGCCTTTCTGGAGCAGTCTCCGGCGTTTAGG
>Ga0179593_1535662_pt1 | contig 10661 bp, 10 predicted proteins | sample CZODoug2_1_08_16_FD_185931 | JGI IMG/M metagenome (GOLD analysis project Ga0179593, IMG submission 185931) | Vadose zone soil fungal communities from Angelo Coast Range Reserve, California, USA - CZODoug2_1_08_16fungal (PacBio error correction) | ecosystem: Environmental > Terrestrial > Soil >... | reverse complement strand
AGGTCACTTTCCTTCTCCAAGCCGGAACCCTTTTTTTTGTCGGTCCCAGTTTTACCCCCCTCGCGGGCTCGAATCACTTCTTTTGACACAATGAGTTCACCAGTCGTCTGTCACCCGCCGTTGTCGTTGTGCATGGACCTTTCTTCAAACGCTTCCAAGCCCACTGCCGGCCCATTATTTTCTGTTCGGCGGCGTTTTGCGCGAGCCACGTCCTTTTTTCTCGACTTTTGGTGCAGAAGCACAACCTATATCTCGGTCCGCTGGAGACCTTTGGCCGCAGCTTTTCGTTTTTTTTTGGGGCGGGGTGTTTTGGGGGGGCAGGGGGGTGGGTTTTTTTTTTGGTGGGGGGTCTTTTTTTTTTTTTGTGTGGGGGGGAGGGTTGGGTGGGTTGAGACGATTCCTCAAGCTTTTTTTTTGATTTTTTTCCTCCACGGCCAGATGGGCCACGTTTTCTTTTCGCATAAACATATGGGGCTCGTTCTTTGCCATTCTTATGGCCGCCCTTTTCGTCTGTTGCCGCTTCCCCCGTGACTTTTTCCCTATCATGCTTGATGGGGGGTTCGAACGGAATTCGAAGCTTTTACACCCCTTGGGTTTTTCCCACAAGGTTTTTTTCCCCACCGGCCCCTAATGCGGGCAGCTGTGCGGCACGATGGACGGTCTCGCTTGTCTCACTTATGTGTATTGCCGACTTCCGGGCCGCCTTTTCGTGAAACCATGTGCAAACTTTAAAAGCAGGGAACTTTTTTCCTAAATGCTGCGTTGATGGCGTTCATAGTTTCCCTTTTTTGCCACCCCGAAGATCGGAGGGGTTCTGCCGCGTGTACTCCCGCGGGAGACCGTTTTCTGACCGCCGGAATTGGAGACCCTTTTTTGATCTCCCTTGTCATAACTCCACTTTTCGTGTTTTTTTTTCTTTCTCTGCAAAACGCTTTTTCGGCTTTTAATCGAGATCCTATCTTACGGAGGTTGCTCGATCCGCCGGGTTTCGTTGGTTGCCTTCCCGATGTGATAGAGCAGGCTTTTCTTTTCTGCAAATCTCCTCCTGTCTCTGAAGGACCGTTTTTCGACAGTCCGTGTTCTTGTTCCAGTATGGAACGACACCCGACGGTTTTTGCTGCGCCGCAAAACCGCCTTGCCGACGAAGGTCCCCTCGTCTCTGGACGAAGCCCCTCCTCTGAGGGACGGAGGCCCCCCGGGCTCAGATCTCCCCCTCCAAGAGGCTTCGGGGGACGCGGTTCGAAGTACTTGCCCCACCCCCTTTCGACGCCGGGAATCGGGTCCTTACCCGCGCTATTTCGGGGGGGGCCGTCTGTACCAGCCGGATTTTGATTGGGCGCTGGCGTTTTTGAGGCGCAGCGTAACCCCCAAAAAAACAATCGGTCCTCCGGTCCGCAGGGCTCCCCCGCTTCAACCTCACGTTGACCTCTCAATAGTGTTCATTCTCTTTTTGACGGAATGGCTTGCCGGGCAGGGCGTCTCCCCGCGAGCGGATACTCTTCCCCACCTCTATCGACTCCCTGCGGATTTTTACCTTATTGGTTTTGCCCGAAAATTGAAACCGGGGTTCCGTGATTGTGTTGAAGTCTTCTATAGGGTGAATCCTAATCCTCAATCTTCTTGAAGAATTTCTTCTTCTCTTTTTTTTTCCGCTCGCCCCCTGATTCTTTTTCCCCTTTCTCTACGCACTCTCACTTCCTTCTGCCCTCTATCCTTGCCCGAGCACTCACCACACTTGAACTTTAATTCAGTGACTGAGTTTATCCCACTCCGACTTCATCGTTCTCCCGCTACAAGCTGTTCCAAATGGTACCCTTTGGAGAAGGGATTCCCATCCTAGTCACACGTTTCCCCCTACTAGCGGGGACTCGGCCCCCTTCAGACAACCCCCACCCCCCCCCACCCATCTCCCATCTCTCTGCCTGCCTTTCACCTTCTTCTTTAACTCGCAAGATACCTGTTCCCTCTACCTTTCCGCCCTCCTACCCGACGCTACCCTCCCCAGGTCCACATCCTCCAGCTACCCCCCTTTATTCCTGTTCCCTGCTTCTTGACGTCTCCAACATGCAAAGGCTTCTACGGGCACGAGGAGAAAGAGTCTGAAGAGAGTTTAGGAACTTTTCCTCTGTTTCTTTTTTCTTGTCTTATTTCTCGATGCCGATAATAACGTCCCCTCTTTTTCTTCACACGGTTTGTTCCGGATCGTCCCTTCCTTTTCGAGGGTAGTAGGGACAAGACTCCCTCTTTCCCAATGACCTTCGCGAGCCTGACCCCAATCGTCTATCTTTTCCTCTTTCCCGTAGGATGGTTCCACGAGTTTGATTAGCCATAACCACTGGCGGATGTTTTCAAATGGGGCTCCCGTCAATAACGACTTCTCCCCCCCGTTCACTCTTACATTTCGCGATTGGCATCCGGAGTTGCCAGCCTTCCATGCAACGCTCGGTCAGTTTTCGGACCGCCGGAAGGGATTCTCTTTCCCCATCATGGGGCTCTTTTTTGTAGAGGGGGTGCGCTCCTTATACCGTCGTTCTTTGTCCGCAGGAAAACACCCTGCACGTATTTTCAGGGCAAGGGCGAAACTTTTCGGCGGCGCAATTATTCTGAGAATACTTCTTTTTGGAACAGTTTTCAAATAAATTTCTTTGCGACTCTTTTCGTTGCTTACCCCCCTTGTAGTTGTATTCTCTTTTGATGATAGTAACCCTTCCCCGGAGGTTTGTAATTGACTCCTCGACGATCCTTCGCCCGCGCGCCTAGGTTTTCAAATTCTTTTCTACTTGGAGGTGGGACTTTTCCGGTCCATCCAAATGCCTTTCCCAATGGGGTTAGATTTTCCTTTTTTTCAGTGAAGTCTCCATGCGCTTTTTCTTCGTACTAGATATTTCCCCCCCCCCCCCGGCGCGACGGCCTTCTATCGAAGGGTTTTTATTATTCCCCAATTAACCTATAGCGAACATCTCTCCTTTTGGCCTGCGCCTCTATGCCGAATCATGCGCCGTTTTTTCTTCCTAAGCGGCCCTTTTTCCCCTTTCCTGAACTCGAGTCTTCCTGGCCTTCCTCATCGCGGGAAAAGGCTCAACCTTTCCTTCCCGCACAGCGTGCTCTGTTTTCCTGTTCTTCCCTGTAATTGCCCCTTCCAGGCTCTTCGGCTGCCCTTTTCTGAGGCGTGGTTCGGGGACTTCGAGTCCAAGAGATCGACCTCCTTTTTTTTCTCGAATCTTTTTTTGTGGAGAGGGAGTCGAGACATTTCCTTACTCGCCCCTCCCCGGGACACGCTCCGTTCACCATCGAAGATCCCTTGGGTTTTGGGACGGTTTTTCCCAGAGGTAGACCGGAAGCAAACCAGCTGGTTTATTACGAGCCCACTTTTTGAGGAAACTTCGGTCTTTCCCCTCCCTCTCTATGAAAGGCGTTCCTAGTTGCGGAGTGCGGGTTCATTGAGCTTGTACGGACACTTCCTTCGATGTTCTTTCCCGTTGCAGCCTTAACAATGCCGCATGGCCCCCTTCGTTCTCTCCTGAGAGGTTCTTTAGTTACCCCGTACTATTGTTTTTTCCCTCGGTTTTCTGTATCCTGATCTTGACATCGGTCTTCCGGCCAAGGTTCTTTTCCCCCGAATCCTCTGCAGTTCACCGTAAACCGACTCGCCCTCCCCCCCCCGCCCCAAGAATTTTTCCCGAGGCGCAGATTTCCTCCTTTGATGCACCACGGTTTTTTTGGCAAGGGGTCCCAAAACGATTTTTGGGTGACTTTCGGCGGTTTCCCCCCCTCCAAACACCTTCATCCTCCCCTAAGCACGCCGTTTCTCTCCCCTCCCGGATTTCTTTCGATGGATTTTTCAAAGAAAGCCCCTTGACTCCTACCTATTGGCCGCCTTTTCTTCCAGTCCCTCGATTTTTAGGATCGTCTCCCGAAGCGTCCGGCCTTCCCCCCCCCCCCCCCCCCCCCCCCCCCACCCCCCCCCCCCCCTCTCGCGACACCCCTTTTTCCCTGAGCGCCCCCCCCCTCCCCCTATACGATCAATCGCCCATTGTGCGGGAGGAAAGCCCTTTCTTTCCCCCCCTCTGCCTGACCTTTTTTTCCTAGGCTTTTCCGGCCCTTCTCGTGCAGTTCGGCATCGCCCTCTGTTCCGTGGGTCAGGAACAAGGTTTCCAGCGCAAGAATTTCTCTTTTTTCTTTTCCCTTTTTCCGTTCCCCTTTGTCTTGGCGATTCGTGGTTTCACGGTTCCACAACCCTCGTCCCCCCTGTACGAACTTCAGCTAGCGGCTCGTTCCCTCTCCTCCTTTTTCGTCGCGAGGGCTCGGGTATTTTTTGTCCCGATTTTTGGTCACGATTGACGTCCTGTGTCCCTGCTCCCCATGGGACCTTCGTTTCTTTTCGCGAGAAGGCGACTCTTCTATTTAACGAGCGTTTCCCTCGGGAACTATGCCCCTTTTTATAACGTGGATGATCCATTTCCAAAAGATCAGTTGGTTCCTTCTTGCCCGGACCCGGCGACAAGTCTGACATTCCACGGGGCATTGGGGCTCCTTCTTTTTCTTCCTCACCTCTCCCTAGGTCTAGGACCTCTCAGAAAATCTCATCTCACACCATCCTCTGACCCCGGTTTATCGTTTTGGCCCCCCTCCCAATAGCCCCTTTTCGGTCGACCTTAGTAGATCTCTTTTTCCCTCCCCGATCGCCTTGGGAGAGGGTCAGGGCTGCAGTGGGCTCCCACCCTTTTTTTCCCTTTTCTTGACACATTTGAGGGGTTTCGGGTGAGAGGTCCCCCCTTCAAGGCCGCTATTTTAGGCGTTCTCTTTTCCCACCCCTAAGCCATCACTTCCCCTCAATTCGAGCACATCTTTTCCGTTCCGAGACCCCCCCCAGAAAAACTCGGGATTTTTCCCCCCCCCCACCGTTTTTTTTTTTTCTGGACCGGTCTTTCCTTCTGTTGGCAAGGAACTCTCCCCGCTATTGGCCGAGTCGCTCCTTTTTTTTTTTCTTTGGTTTTGGTATGTTGAATTTAGTCGCTTTTCTCTGGTGCTAGAGAGCCAGGGTTTGGCAATGGCTGGGTTCGGCGCAGCGATTTGCCACGTCTCCTTAATATCCTGACCAGCGGTCCTTGTCGTTCGAGGGGACCGGTAGCCCCTTCTTTTGCAGACACCGCGCATTCCCGGTCTCACACAATGTTCTTCTTTTTAGCTTCCCTGGTCTCCTTTCTCTGGCGGATTCGCGAGGATGAAAGGAATCCCCTTCCTGGTTTCCCCCTAACTAGGAGTATTGAACTGGTTCTCTCTCCTGCCAGCCTCTTTCATCTTCGGGCTTTGTTTTTTTCCCCGCTCCTTCCCCTATATGATCTTTTTGGGTTCTCCACGAGTTAAGCCTCCTTTAAAGTCTTTCTTTTCTCCCTCCCCGAGTGGGAAAGCTTCCCAATGGTTTCCAAGGGGTCTGATGCTTGCCGCTTGCCTTAGTTTCTTCCCTCAGCCTTCCCTTTATGCGGATCTCCAAGATCAGATTGAATGTGCCCCAAGGTTCCTCTTGGCGCTGTCTTTTCGTGACACCTCTGTGGTGGCCGGGGGCGGCCGTGATTCCCCTTTTGCGAATGCCTTCCCCCGAATATGCCGCCGACCTTTTGTTCATTTTGGCACTCTTCTCCGCGGCCCAGAATTAGGGAAATCCTTTCCAGAACCCTATGGGTATTTTCGTTAACTCCCCTCCCTTGGAAACTCTGAGCGGCTTCTCCCTCCGCCAAAGTTTGGGTCGGACTCCCCCCTCCCCTTTCGGGCCGCCTTCCCAGTGTTTCTATCCTTCTTCTTTGTGGCCTGATGCGGCCCGCGCGCCCTCACCCAGTCGAGAACAACCCCGGCTCCCTGACAGATCTGACCAATTCGGCCCTTCTTTTTGCGATACTTCCTTTTTTCCCGTAAGGATCTCTGTTCTGTCAATTTCACGACGACCTGTGGAAGGAGGCCTCCCCTCTCTATGTAGACTCTCTCGGTGAATTCTTTATTCCTGTGACCGGTCCCTCAGCTCTCTGTCCGCACGCACTTGCTTTTTTTTTTACCTTATAATTATCTCTCCCTTCCATCTCCGTTGTTGTGTGTTGATTTTCCCTCTCTTGGGTCGGACAATTTCGCAGCCGGAACCCTTAGGCGTCCTGGTAGTCCGCTTCTCTACAGACAATTTTCAAGAGATCCCCCCTTCCCCTCTCTGTCGTTGTTCAACCTGCCCTTCGTTGATGCTGAAACTGGCTCTCTCCGCATCATCCCCCCTGCAGCCCATCTCGCCTTAGTTTTCTTTTCCTTGGTGCTCAGAGAGCCTCACTGGGGTTGTGGCTTTTCTGCTCGCGGCAGGAAGGCCCCAACGACCCCCCATCGATACTCTCTTCCCCTCTTTCCTCTGGGGGAGTGGCCGCCCCCGTCCCTTTGCCGAGGCCTCACCCCCGTGGGCGGCTAGCGCGCAGCTAGCAAACTTTCTGTGGACTTATTTAGGACGCTCATCTTTTCTTCTGTAGTCTTTTTTAGGCGATTCTACAGAGTGTTTCTCCTCTCCGAGCGCAGGGAAACCCCCCCCCTTCCCCCTCCTCTTCTTCCTTTTTCAGAAGTCCTGTTCTATGGCCCCTTTCTCACAGTCCGGGTGGAATCCCCCGGCACTCTGCGCAATTGAGGAACCCCCTTTTTTCCGGGCACCCCTTTGCTCGATCTAGAAGTCAAATATTCCTTTCAAGACAACTCCGGCCTCCATTTGGAAACTTGTGCAAATCTCCCCTCGGGACTTAAACGGCTTTTGATTTCCTTTGCTTGGTCCCTTGTTTCGAAAGAACAACCTAGATCAGCGAGGGGGTTTCTTTTTCTTCTCGGTACCTTTTCTTTTCCCCTTCGCTTTTTTTCATCCTGGAAAGTCCTTCCGATGGATGTACCTCCCCAACGGTTTTTTTTTTCAGCCATATGATTTTCTCCTTGCCTGCTCTGACGTCATCGCTATTCCGTATCTCCTCTTCGGCGGCGGATCTCAATTAAGCCTCCGTTTGTTTTTACATCTTCTAGGGGCTGCCCTCAAATTTCCCTAACATTCCTCATTTTTTTTTCTGGAGTTTCGCCGTTATTCCGACCGCCACAGTTTCCGAACCGAAGTTTCTCCTTTCGCAAAACCCTCTCGAGACCCTGCGTACGAAGCCCCCCCATAGAGGCTTTTCCAGCTTTTTTTTCCCCTTCCCCCCCCTCCAGCGGAACATCCCGCCGAGAAGAGACGCGGTTTCCCCCTCGAACTTCCGGTCTGTTCCCGCTCCCTTTCTCCGAGCTTTTCTTTGCGCGGGACCTCCCGCCGGATTGTTTTCGCGAGTTGATTGGCTTTTCTGTGGTTACCCACACCATCCCCCGTGTCTATTCTCAAAGGGCCGTGATGTTTTTGATTTTTTTCCCCCCCCTCCCACTCTCACTAGGTCATCGCCAGAGAACTCTCTTTTTTTTTTCCTCTTTCACGGCGGCATCCCTCATCCCCCCCTATCAGGCTAAATCCCTTCCTCCTTTACTGCCCGTTTCCCGCGATGAAAAAACTAGTATTGTACACTCTTTCCCGCTCTCAGAAACCGGTTCATATTTTTTTTCGGGTAGATTTTCCTTCCCCCCAGAAAGGTTAGAGGGAAGTACGGTCAAAACTTTATCCTTCCTAGTTTCCCCCTCAAACTTTTTCTCTTTTTTCTCCTTTTCCTTCTTTCATCGTCCCATGATCAGGCGAAAATCTTGACCTTCCTTCCAAGTTGAAGGTTCAGCTCGTTTCCTGCTGGGCTAGCCTTATGTTCCTCTAGCTCTGACAGTCCCTCCTGCTTTCCTCCCCATTTCCGGGTTCGGAGTACACTCTTTAGATGGGGGCCCCTGCCCCAGAGATCGGACCAACCCTCAAGTTGCTCGCGAGAGCCCTTCCCCCGTCTTAGCTCTTTTTCCCTCTGACGAGTTGCCACCCTTTATCTAAATCCCCCCTTTGATGCAGGAAGGAACCTTTGGCCCAGGTAAATCCCTTCCCTCCACCCTTGTCCCCCCCGTAGTAGACCCCGACGAGAGCTCCTATCAGGTTTTTTATTTGGCATAGATTGGCAGAAACCCTGGCCTGGGACGAGGACCCCCCCTGAAGGGCTTTTTCCTCAGGAGTCTCGAGTTTTTTTGGTGCTCTTCTTTTCTAGCGGCGAGTTGTCTTTTTATCTGTATTTTTGCCGGCATTTTGGTACTCGTTTCTTTAGCCCTTTCAAAAGGGCACCAACGACCCTCTGGCGGAGCCCCTTGACCCGTGTTTCAATCTTTATCGGGTTTTCATACTCGCGTGCGTCCTTGTTTTCGGATATGGACAACTTGGGTGGTAGTTCTTCCCTCTTTTCCTTCCGAGTTTCCGCGATCGTGGTGTTCCCATCCCCCCCTCTGCCGACCTTTTTTTTTTTTTTTCAACCCTTCCGCGTGCGCCGGTGAAACCTTTTGTCGCTCTTGGGCGCCCTTTTCCGTGTCTTCCCCCATGGGCAGACGGGTTTTCTCTACCTTTTTGTCTTTTTTCCGTGCTTAGCGTAGTCCTCGGACTAAAAAACAGTGCTGACTCCCTGGCCCGTCGTTATGAGCTGAGACCCACCAAGAGAATTTAGACTTTGACTTTTCATTTGTCTTCTGCCCCCCTGACTACTCGAGCAGAATTTTTTCGTTGTTAACTTTGAAGTCCTTGCGAACCGCGTTCCATTCCCCCCCCCTTAATTTTTTCCCCCCCAGTTTAATTAACCTGCCTGGAATTCGTAATACCCCTTTCCTGTTTAGTTTGGCTTTCCCCATGATTGACCTCCTTCCCAGTCGGATTTTGGACGGCGTATTAGAGTGTAGGGGAGGGAAGGACCCCCTTTCTCGATACTTTTGCTATATCTCTTTTTCCCTACGTTTTGTGTCCCGACCTTTTCCCTTTCATCTTCATCTTCTTTCTCTGGAACGGGCCCCCCCGCAAAACGAATTCGTCCTTTTGTAACTCCGCCGTTTGCCTCCCTTCCTTCTACGGTCAAGATTTGTCAGGCAGAGAGTCACCTTCCCCTGAAACCTTTTTCTCCCGGGATTCTCTGCGTTTGAAGGAAAAAGTCGGACTCCTTTTTCGTACGAGCCACTTCCTCCCCTCTTAGCCTCTTTTTTTTGGAATTTTTATCAGTCTTTTCCCTTTAAACGAATAGGGACTGCGCGGGATGAGGCTACTGTAGAATTTTCACTAGCGTAACCCTTCAGCAAATGTCTCTCTTGTCCTTTTCTCTGTTAGATACCCCCCCTTATTGCCGGGTCTTAAGTCCTCTTTTGCAGTTTTTTTCTCTTTCTGGCAGTTCCTGCTTCAGGGAATGCCCTTAACTTCCCCTCACGGACTTTTCCACATTTTCAGTGCATTTTCTTTCACCTTCCTCCAACCCCCTTTAAAGAAACTTAGCGGACCCTTTTTTGTGCGCGAGTATTGCCAGACTTCCCACTGAAAAATAACGTGGCCGGGAGAGGACTCACGGGCCATCCCTTTCCCCAGGAATTTCGTGAGTTCCCGTTTGGACATATTTCTATTTCCCCGAGACAGACACCACCAAGGGGAATATCCAGGGAAGGAACTCCCCCTTTTTTTGAGAAAGTAAAGCATTATGGATTCTCTCCGGACTTACTAAATAAAGAAGTTTTTTCCCCCTCAGATTGACTTTCTTGGCTTTTTTAAATTTCCCCTCCAGACTGGACTCTAGATCGATCCAAGATGTGTTTTTTGCTTTCAAATTACTCCTGAGCCTCTCTCTTTCTCGTATAGAAAAAACAAAGTCAACACGAGATAGAATTTATCGGTTCGGGAGTGTCCGCTACCCCGCGGGTTCTTTAGGAAGTTTCCGCACGACACGTTGCATTTCGGCATTAGAGTTTTTCCTCTTTCGTGGGTAATTTTTTTCCAAAAGGGTGGTCCTTTCAGGCATAGTGTTTTTTTGAAAGCCCCTTCCGAGAAACGTTGATTCCGATGGAAGGGAGGGCACTTCCGTAATTACGCCCCCAAGGCTTCTCTCTCAAGGGATTTCCACTTTCATTTTTGCGAGAGATGGGGAAGAGGATCGGGAATTCCCTCTTAATTCCGTGACGATCCGACTTTCTCACATCTGCATGTATTTCCGCCGTCCTTAGCAAGCCCTAACTAGCCTCCCTGAAACGAGGGAAACCTATGCAAAAGGATTTTTTTTTTTCCGTGATTTAGGGAGGCCTCGCATTCCCCCCTCGCGGTAAAGATCGCCAAGGAGCCTCGACCAGCTGACTCTCCATGACTTCTCTTCCCCCGTCGTGAAGACACTGCTCAATATCCTAGGCTTCACACATCGAAGCCCCATACACAAGAAATTAGATTCCCCTTTTTCGGATAATTCCTTGTTAGGTCCCCTCCCACCACTTTTTTTCCCCCCTCCCTACATCTTTTTCCTTGATTAGATTTCCGTCCTTCATAGTGTGCACCTATTTTGAATTTCGCGGCCCCCTTGGCCATTCCTTCCCCCTTTCGCGGGCTACTTCCCTATGGATTCTTGGGTTCTTCTCCTTTCACCCCACACGCTTTTCGACTCGAACACGATTTTTTTGTTCGCTGCGCTTCCCACCTAAGACAAGCCAAATTACTTTTTCAGAGCCCCATCGACCAAACGCTAAGAAGGTAGAAC
>Ga0179593_1521667_pt1 | contig 10661 bp, 21 predicted proteins | sample CZODoug2_1_08_16_FD_185931 | JGI IMG/M metagenome (GOLD analysis project Ga0179593, IMG submission 185931) | Vadose zone soil fungal communities from Angelo Coast Range Reserve, California, USA - CZODoug2_1_08_16fungal (PacBio error correction) | ecosystem: Environmental > Terrestrial > Soil >... | reverse complement strand
CTTCCTTTTTTTTTTTTCTGAGAGTAAATCGAGATTTCTTTCCCTTTTTCCCCCCCCCCTTGCTCCCTTAGTTGGTTTTTCCCCTTTTCCCCGCCCGGTCGCCAACCCGTGCCCCCTTTCTTTTTTTCCTGAAGACTACCTCATCCCCCCCCCCCCCCTTTTTTTTTTTCCCCCCCACAGGCAAAACTCTTTTTTTCCCCCCACGTAGGGCGGCGCAAGATTCTATTCCGGTTCCTCAAACGTTGGCCAATCTTCCCTTTCTCTTCTGGTCTACGATAAGGACGCCTGGAGGCTCTCGTCTCGGTCTTCGCCTTCGCCCCCCTTCTTTTTTAAGCGAAACACGGTGCTTTTTTTCCCCTGCTCTGGTTCTCGATTTGGGGCAGATTTTTTTTTTTTGCCAAAAGGACACCAAAAAGCTTCTTTTTTCCCGAGGTTTTTGTTTTCCCCCTGTTTTATGACCGGGGTTGGGTGCCTCTTTTTTCTTTTTCTTTTTGAGAGCCTCACCTTTTCCCCCCCCCCTCCCCCTGTTGCTCGTGAAGAGTTCTCATCACAACCCCGGGCCAGCCCTTTTTTCTTTTTTTTTTTTTTTGACCATTTAACCAGCCCAATTCGACTCCTTTTCTCCCCTCTTCCCTTCCAGGACCGGCATCAAATCCCCCCTGCAAACCTTATCGGTTGACTATCTGTCCCTTTTTTTTTTTCCCCTTTGTAAAAACAAACCTGACCTCTCCCTTCCTTTTCGGCCAATGGTACGACACCCCCACCCTCTTCCGTCCGAGGCCTCTTCAAACCTCCCTTTCCCCTTGAGCATTAGGACTTTCTCCACTTTTTTTTTTCTGGCTTTTGTGGCCTACTCAATACGGGATATTCCGTCGCTTTTTTTTTCTAAATTAGACGTCCCCTCCCCCTGGATTACGGTTTCTGACGGTCCGCCATAGCTTGTTTTTTCTTCCTTTTGTAATTGGGAATTAAACGGCGTTTTTCCCCCCTTCCCCTTCTCCCAATCAGGTGTTCCGTTCACTTTTAAGGATACTTACAAGGATTTCCAATCTTCCACCCCTCCTTTCTTTCCCGGAGGGGGGCCTTTTTTTTTCCCCCGGTGGTGCACCCGTGTCAGAAGCCCTTTGCTTTAACTTTGGAAACCGCAGGCCCTTCCTTTTTTTTTTTTCTTCAGGGAAAAACGTTGCGTTTCCCTTTTTTTGCTTCCCCCTCCTGAATCTTCGTTTTCCTTCCAATTCTTTCCCAAAAGTCGGAAGATTTCCCCCCCCCCTTTTTTGATGGTTGAAGGGCCACCCCCTCCTTCGCGGACCTGTCTTTTGACTCCTCCTTTGCCTGTCGGTTTCTCCCGCGGGGATGGATTCCCGTCCCCCAAACAATAGTTATAACCCTTTTTTCCCCCTTCAATGCGCGACTATTTTTCCTTGGCCCCCACTCCATCAGGGCCACCTTTTTAAGCAGATTTTAGGCCCCCCCCCCTCCCCCTTCTTTCCTTTCGGAACCGGACTTCTTTTCCTTTTTTTTTTCCATCGATTTTGCAGGATACTTTCCTTTCTCTCTCCCCTCTCCTGTGAATAGGAGAGATGAACCCCCCCTTCCATCCTCTTTTTTTGTACAAGGTACCGTCCTTCGATCTCCCCCCTCTTGGCGCGGAAGTCAGGGAATTCCCCCCTCTTTCCCCTCGAGTAATTTTAATGACCACTTTCCCTTCCCCTCCGAAAGCCCCCCCGCATCTCCCCCCTCGAAACGAATGACCTCCCCCTTGGCCAGAAAAGGACCTATTTTTCCTTATCTTTTTTTGTGGGGAACCCCCTCGTTTTCCCAAAAGGAGTCCCTTCCTTTTATGTTATTGCGTTTCCCCTCTTCCGCCCCGGCAATTGTTTCCAACCACTTCCCTCCATGAAAAAACTGACACTTCCACACTTCTCCCCCCAGAAAGATTAGTGGGCACCCTTTTTTTCCCTCTCTTTTGGCAACCGTTGCCTTTTTTAGACACGCTTTCCCTTTTTCCCCCCCGAAGTATTCTTTTCCCCATTTCTGGGGTGGCGCTTGATTTTTTTTTCCCTGCCAAGAAACCGTCTTTTTTTTTTTTTTTCTTTTTTGCCGAAATAACGGCTTTTTTTTTTTTTTTTCGTTCTGAAGAAAATCTTCTTCCTTTGAGAGCGGTCATTTTTCCTTTTCCCCCAACAAAGGAGTCCCGGCGACTTCGGTCTTCCACTTGTTTTTCTTTCCGCACGCCGTTTTTTTTTCCCCCCGAATTTTGCCCAAGGAGAATCCCCCTGAAGTGTGATCTTCATTTCCCCTTCTCTCCCTTCTCGAATAGGGGGTACCCCCCTTTTTTTTTCCACCCCTGGTTTCCAACGTTTTTCCCCTGACCAACGTTGGCCCCCCTCCTCTCCCCTCCCCCCCCCCCGGCAACGTGGATTTTCCCTTTTGTTCATTTGCATTCGATAAACTTGACCCCCATTGCCGAGAATTCTTGGGTTTCCTTTTTCGCGCAAGAAACCCGCTAAAATATCCTGGGCTTTTGCCCCCCGAAGGGTTTTTTTTCCCCCCCCCCCCCCTGGATTGAAGATCGAACCTTTTTTTGTTCAGGGCCTGAAAATGAAAAGTTTCACCTCCTTGTTTTCCAGGTTCTCGTCTTTCTTTCCTTGTGACAATGGTTTATTGTGGCTTTTTTTCCTTTTTTTTTTTCCTTTTTGTCAGGAAATTGACCCTCATTTTGGGGCCTCCTTTTCCATTCTTGACTAAGACGACCTTTCGGTACCCTTGTCCAAACCTTCTCTTTCCCATTTTACCGTCGAAGATTTTAACTTCCCTTCTCTTTTTTTTTTTTTCTTTCCCCCTCCCATAGATGCCGGCCGATTTTTTCTTTTCGCAACGGAAGGAGGAGTACTTCTCCCCGCCCTGTTTGGCTTTTCCCCTTCCCCCAAGAGGAGAAACTCCCTTTTTTCCCTAGTGGCCTCTTTTCCCTCCCCCCCTTTGAAAAATATTCGCGCCAACTGTAAGAATATTAACGTTTTTTTTTTTCTTTCCCTCCCCCTTGAGGTATAACCCTTCCTTTCTTCCCGCCGTTATCCATCCCCTTAAACCCCGCCCCCCCCTTTCGAGACTCTTTCGCCCGTCTTTTCCCAAAATGTTTTCTTTTTCCCTGGGACAAAAAGGCCTTGCCTTTTCCTTTCTTTTTTTTCAGAAGCCGAAAGGGTCTTGATTTTCACACCCCTTTTTCCTTGAATTAAGGGAATCCTTTCCTTCCCTCCGCAAAGTTGACCGACCACCCCCCCGCCTGGCAGGGCTGCGTTTTCCTCCTCAACTCTTTTCTTTTTCCCCCAACAGTGTTGCACCCCTTTTTTTTCGTGAAAGTGCCCCCCCTTTTTTTTTTTCGGGCGTGTGAAGACTGCATTCCTGTTCCCCTTTCCTTGCCAGTTAGTGATATGAACTTTTTTTTTTTCCCCCTTTTTCGGACTATGAACGGGGAGATAATCGTGACCCTTTTTTCTTCAAGGAAAATAGTTCCTTTTCCCCTTCCCCGCGATTCCCACGAAGGAACCTTTCGGCCCTTTTGGAACCGTCCTCCCTTTATTCGAAGGACCCTTCCAAAGTGGCTTCCACGCGCACTTTCCCTTTCCTCTATTGGCGTTAGTTTCTCTTTTCTTTTCCTCCCCCCCCTTTTTTCCCTTTCCGTTAACAAAATTTTTCCCGGGTCCACCAATGACTGGTTCTCTTTTCCCTTTTTTATGCACTTCGGGACTTTCCCCCCTCCGGTCTATTTTTGGTAGGTTCCTCCTTTTTTTCCCGGCCAGTGATTTTCGATCGAGGGGTTTTGTTGTGGAAGGGGGGGTGTTTTTTCTTGAATTTGAGTGGAGACACCCCCTTTTCCCCCCTTTCCGATTTTCCTTTCTAATAATAATTGGCGAAATTCTTTTTTCTGTTCCAGGCTGATCCAGTTTCTTTCCCCTGATCTCCCGCTGGACACGATTCGAATTGGTTTTTTTTTCCCTGGGTAAATGGTCGGATTCTTTTTTTTTCCCCCCCTCTGGCTGGGACCCGGTGTGTGTTGACTTCATCGATAATTACCCTTTTCCCCCCCTCCTGGAAATGATGTTGAGTGGCCTTTTTTTTTTCTGTTTTGAGGCGCTTCCTGCCTCAAACTTACCTTTTTTCCCCAAGGCGGTAATAAAAACCCTTCCCTTTCCCCCCTTTGGAGAAATGTCCCTTTTTTTTTTTAAATTTTTGCCAGGAACCGCATTTTTTACTTCTCGGATCGCCCCCTTTTGTAAAAATAAAGAGTGGTAGCTTTTACTTTTCGAAGATTCCTTTTTTCTTTCTTCTTTTTTTGCCTCCACTCCTTTTTTTTCCTCCTTTTAAGAGTGATGTTCGTTGCACCCTTTCCGCTTAGAGCAAGGCCCCCCTTCCGGGGATGGACAATTTTTTCCCCTTTTTCCTAGAAGGAGGGTCGTTTTTTCGACTTGGACTCTCGTGTTGGGAAGGACTTTTTCCTTTTTTCCTGGGGAAAAGAAAACCCCTTTTTTTCTCTAGTTTTCTCTCTGAGGGCATGCCGGTGTTTTTTTTCTTTTTTTTCGCAACCGTTTGAAAAATTCCCCCCTTTTTTTTTCTAGGAGTATTGCCGCTTTCTTTTTGCCGGTTTGAAAGTTGGAACATTTTCTTTCCTTTCCTCCCCCCTCCATTTGCCGAGCAGCTTCCCACACCGGGCGCAACAACAACTTACTCCTCCCGTTTTTGGTTGTTTGAGCCTCTCCCCTTTCTGCCGGATGTGGCGACGTCAATTCGCGCTTTCTCTCTTCTTTTCCCCCTTTCCCCCTTCCCCACGGCGCCTTTAGTTTCGGTTTCGGGCCGTTCTTTTGCGCCGGCGCCAAAAACCCTCCCCTTTTTTCTATCTCAGGGATGAATGGCAATAACCCCCTTCTTTTCTTTGCCGCTGGAAACCCCCCCCATTCCAACGACATCGGCCCCACCTTTTTTTTTCTTTTTTTCTTCTCTCCGAGTATAGTCACGTCCCCTTCCCCTTTTCCGTTTGGCCAGACTTCCCCTTCGACTACAAGACGGGAACTGTCTTTACCCCCCCCACGATAAGTCTCTTTTCCTTCCAACCCAGAATTAATCTTTAAGACTCTGAGGAATGTTGGCCCCCTCTTTTTCTCCCTTTGTAAGAGGGGGTATGGACCCCCCCAAGGAAAGTGTATGTTGGTATGGGAATTTTTTTTCCCCCTCTTTACTATGGACCCCCCACCCCCATTTTTTTGAGGCAGGAAGTCCCTCCTTTTTTTCTTTTTAGCAAAAGCAATTTCTCTTCCTTTTTCCGCAGTTATCTCTTCACCCTTTTCAGACATAGTTGCCCCACCCTCCCTCCCCCCTTACCCCGGCAACAAATTCTCCCCTTTTCCGCTCCCTCTACCATCCAGACCGCCAGCCCCACGGCCAGCTAAAGAAATTTTCCTCCCCCTTTGAAATATATGAAACTCTCTTTTTCTCTTTTTTTCCCACCAACCTCCCAGTGCCCCTTGCTTGAAGGGGGCCCACTTTTTCCCCATATATTAGGAATCCCCCTTCCTTTTTTTCAAAACAGAAAAAACCTTTCTTTATTTCTATTCGAATGGGACCCTGACCCCCCACCTCTTCTTTGGGATATACCCCCCTACCTCCTTATCCGTTCCATCCCCTCACTCTCCCCAGCCCCACTCACTTCTTTCCACCCCCATTTCACCCATTCCCTCTGCCCCCGTTTTTTCCCTCGCACTCACCCACCCCCCCCTACACCCCCTACTCCCCCCCTCCACTTCACCTCCCGACCACCCCCCCTCTCTTCCCCCTCCCCCTCCCCCTACCCTACCCAGCCACAATGTCTTCTTTCTGCGCGGAGGAGCTTTCCCCTTCCAAATTAGACTCCCTCCCCCCTTCCTTCTTAACGGCCCCTCTTCCGTCCGCCATACGAGTGTTTTTCTTAGGCCTCTCCTCCCTTTCACGAGTTTCGGATTATCCCTTTTTTCCCTCCCCCCCCCCATAAGGTGTTTAGTTCAATCCTTTTTTTTCCAGGATCTTTAAAAGTCTTACCCCAAAGAGGCTCTTCTTTTTCCCCCCTGAAGAACTGTTTCGGTCGTTCTCCCCACCCCAGTAGTTTTTTCCCCTTTTTGGAAAACGCCCTCTTTTCTTGTTATCCGGTTCAAACTTTGCGGGATGTTTTTCCTTTCTGCTCCGGAAAATCTTTTTTTTCTTTCCCCCCCTTAGATCTTCGGCAAAAAAGTCCCTTTCAAACTCCCTCTCTTTTTTTGCCCTGGTGATCTCATTTGGTAGGGGCGTTGGGAGACCCTCCTTCTTCTGGTGGCTTTTTCTTCCCGTCCGCGGGGATGGATTACTGCTTTCCCCCACAACAAAATCGTCTCCCTTTTTTTTTTTTCCCCGTTAATGCGCGACTACGCAAAACTTTTTACCCCTTTCGGAAAATTCCTTTCGCCCTTCTTTTTCCCCCGTCCCCCCCCCCCAGAAAAAGGGTCCTTGACCGTACTCCATCTTATTAGACTTCCCACTTTTTTCCTTTTTGATGTGTATACTTAACTTTTTTTCCTCTTTTCTTTTCCCTCCTCCGGAACCCCCAAAAGCGGAAAAGAGTTTCACCCTTTTTTAACGAAAGCGCGGCTATCTTCTTTTCCCCTCTTTTCCCTTGCCCCGGAGGGGACACCCTTTCTTTCCTGACAACGGACCCTCCCTTTTTTTCCAACAAAGAAACCCCCCCCCCTTTTTTCGAAGCCGCACCTTTTTCCTAATTTAGGGCCCGACCGGACTATTTCCTACCGGTTTGTTGGGCGTTTCCCCTTTTCCCCCCTTGAAGAAAAGTTTCTGAGATATTTCTTGCTTTTGGCCCCCCTTTGCAATGTTTCCCAACTCTCTTCCCCCCCCTTTTTTTCCCAAAACTGACCTTTCCCCTTGGTTTTATCGATCAGAACTTCCTTTTTCGGCAGTGGTCAGGACCCCCTCCTTCCAACAGGGTAGCCGTTTTCTTTTTAGAAGCATTCTTTCTTCCCTTCCCGGCACGTAATTCCTTTTTTTTTACAATTTCTGGGTGGGCTTTTTTCTCGTCGTCCTGAGAAAACTTCCCCCCCCCCTCTCCCCCCCCCTTTTTTCGGCGGCCATTTTCCTGAAGGCGTTCGAGACTTTCCTCTTTCATTACTCCCCTCCCTTTTTTGTGGTGAGTCTTTTTTCTCGAACGCCTCCCACCTCGTTATTTCCTTTTCTTCCCTTCTCGTACCTTTCTCAGGGGACGACGCGCTTGCCACCAGACCTCTTCCCCTCTCCCGGGAGTGGCCCCTTCTTGTTCTCGAAGACCCCTGACCCCTTTTTTTTTTTATTCAAAACCCCCCCTTTTTTCTCTGTTCCCTGACCAACCCTCCCACGATATTATGATCGATTACCTACTTTTTCCCCCTTTCTGAAGTTCCCCCTTTTCTATGGGATCCTCCCCTTTTTGGAAAACAAATTGCCTTTTAATATTGCATTTTTCAGAGAATTCTCCGGAGAAACCGAGGCCGATTTCTTCCGTCTTGGGGGTCCGGTCCCCCCCCGTTTTTTCCCGCCAAACAACACCTTTTTTCCAGCTCGAAAAAAATTTCGGTTTTTTTTTTTTCCCCTCCTGGTTTCCCCCTTTTTTTTTTCAGTCCGATTTCGGAGCCAATTTTCATGTTGCTTCTTTTTTTTCCTTTTCCGGTTGTCAGGAATGACTCTCCTTTGGCAATTCCGGGACTTCCAGCTCCCCTCCGCGATTAGGCTCCCCTTTCTTTCCGCTTTTTCATTCTTCGTTCTTTTTTCCCCTTTCATTTTTAATCGGGCTCTAAGACCTTTTCCCCCCCCTTTTTTTCTTCTACATGGCAAAATCGCTTGCGCCGATTGGGCCGTTCTTTTGAAAGAAGCTCATTTCTTTTCTTTCCGCAGGACAAGGAACTTCTCCCCCCAACTCGGCGACCTATGGGGCAGTGGCCCTCTTGTCTTTTCTTCCCTTTTTCCCAATATTTCGCGTCCCCTATTACCTTTAACGGGAAAAACGTTTAGCCTTACCCCTTTTTTTTTTTTGATCCGGCGTCCTCCTGCCCGTTCCCCCCCCCCACCATTGCGAGGCCCCCTTTCAGGGCCCCTTTTTTCCGGACAATTGTGCCACCACTTTTTCCCCCGGCAACTTTTGTTTTTTTTGCCGCTCCCCCGCTTATTTTTGTTGGCTCAGGGTCTTGCTCAAGATTTTTCCCCTGGACAAAAGACAGCAAAGAAGCGCCCCTTTCAAGGAAAAGTTGACCTCCTTCGGAAAATAAACGCCTTTTTCTGTGGCCAACCCCCCATAAAAGCATTAAAGCCCCTTCTTTTTGGTTGGCTCCTGACACCGGTTTTGGGCGTGTCCACTTGACCAAACTTTTCGCGTGTTTGAAATTCCCTATCCTGGGTTTTTCAAATTTCTATTTTTTTTTTTCCCCCGTCGGGATATTGTCCCCCCTTGAACCACCGGATTGTTTCGAACGAGGAAACCGGGGTCCCTTCTCCCCCGAAACGGCGTTAACCCCTTTCAGGCACTTCCCTTCTTTTTCCAAAAAGCGATGGGCGACCGTTCGAAGGGATTCGCGGCCTTTTCCCTTTTTTGACGTCGAAAATGGATTTTTTTTTTTTTTCCTCCCCCCCGCGCCGTCTTAAAATATCGCTCTTGGACTTTGTTAGCGTAGGTTTACGAGTTCCCCCTCGAAAGCTTAGTTTTTCCCATTTTCTGTCCTTCACTTGAGTTGGTTATGTTTGAATATCCTTTCTTTCTTCTTCGAAGATATTTTTTCCCTTACCCCTTGTTGCCTCAACCACTTTTTTTCTTTCTCGGCGGGTGTTGGGTTTCAGGTGGTTTTTTTGAAAAAATGAAAACCTTGTTTTTTCCTTCCGGCCGGCGACGTCCACCGATAAAGTCTGGCCGACCTATTTTTTCTCTTTTTTTGGTTTGGCGTTCCCTTGGCCGGTTTTTCTTTCTCCTTTTTCGGGGCGCCGGAAGCTTCTTCTCCTTTTCTGGGATGGGTTTTCCCCCTTGGGGCAACGAATTCTGGCCCCTGTGTTTTGACGCGATATCCCACCACTCTTCCACTAGTCACCCCTTTTTTGCGTGGTCTCCCTTTTGGGGCTCATGCCTCCAAAAAGGACCCCAGGCTTCCTAAAACATTTTGCCCAGGGACCCACCGCGTCTCACTGTCTCTTTGGTCCTCGGAAACCTTTTCCCTTCAGGGAGAGACCCCTGAGCACTTTGTCCCCCTCGCGTGGCCTTCAAAAATTATTCTGGTTTTTCTTCCCTTCTTTTTCAAGAACCGTCGGATTTCCTTTTCTGTTAGGGCCACTTTCTTTGAGCGTAGAGACCCTCCCCCTTTTCTGGACCAAAACGTTGGTGCCATTAGTGACGGGCCGTGGAGGCCTCTTCCTTTTTTGCGATGGTCCGTTTGCATTTTTTTTCCTGTGTGTTTCCAAGCTCAAGGGAACCCTTGTTTCTTTTCGGGTAGGCATTCATCCCGGAGTTTTGCTTTCCCTTTGCACAGGGGGCGGTTTGGCTCTTCCCCCCCCCCCCGGAAAAGGGTAGGAGAGGTTGGTCCCCTCTTTTTCCCCCCCTTTCTCCGTTGAGTGGAAAATGATTCCTCTCCTTCGAGGTCCTTTCCGCTCAGCAGGGCGCAAATTTCCCCCCCCCTCCTCAGCCTTTTTTTTTTTTTCTTTTCTTTTTCCTCTCCTTTTCGCGTCAAATCGCATTTCGCCTTTTCTCACTTCCAAACTTAAACCCCTTCTTTTCCTTTTCTTTCGGTTCGCGGCACGAATCCTAACCGTTTTCTTTCTTTCCCCCAAACCGCCCCAGGCATTTCCCTCCCTCCCTTTTTCTCTTTCATAACCCTTCGGTTCTGGGCGCTTTTTTCAACCAACACATTTGCACTTTCCCACCACCGCCATCGCCCACGGTATTTTTCTTTTTCCTTACGTTCAACGAATTTCCCCCCTTTTTTCCCGAGTAACTTATTCGATGCCGGTGGCTCTCCCCTCCGAACGACTGGAGGCTTTGCTTTCTGGTCTTCGCTTTCGAAAACCCCTCCCTCCCCCCCCCCTCTTCTTTTGCACCGCGGCTCGGTCTCCTTTTGGGCATTGGTTCTTTTCCCCCCAAACAATTCCCCAAAAACCTTTTTTTTTTTTTTCTGGCCAATGGGTTATTTCCTTCCTCCTTTTTTTTTTGAGGCAGGAGGCGCCTCCCCTTGCCCCGCCACCAGCAATTTCTCGTTTTCTTTTTTTTTTCTCTCTTCAAACACCTTGTCCCCTTTTTTGCCCCCAAAAGGGAATCCGGCCCCCCTTTCCCAGTTTTTTACCCCCACTTCTCATCTTTCGCGCTCCCTCTACCTTTCCTTTTTCCTTCCTGCCTGGAAAAACGCCAGTCACGACCTTTCTCCCCCCCCTTTTTCCCTATATGACCTCGCGCGGATTTCCCCCCCCCAGGTTTTTCCACCCACCCCAACCCTGAACCCCGCCGCTCTTTCTTTTTTTTCTGGCCCAATTGGTACCCCCTCCCCCTTCTCCCTATCAGGAGGAAGGCATTTCTTTCTTTTCCCCAAAGTCACCCAACCTCATTGTGAACGGGAGCCTTTCTTTCTCCCCTTCCCACGCTT
>Ga0179593_1507359_pt1 | contig 10661 bp, 8 predicted proteins | sample CZODoug2_1_08_16_FD_185931 | JGI IMG/M metagenome (GOLD analysis project Ga0179593, IMG submission 185931) | Vadose zone soil fungal communities from Angelo Coast Range Reserve, California, USA - CZODoug2_1_08_16fungal (PacBio error correction) | ecosystem: Environmental > Terrestrial > Soil >... | reverse complement strand
TCCCCCCGTCCCTTGACAAACCCGCAGCTGAGTTGCGCCATAGTTTAGACCGAGCGCCCTATTTGAGTTTGACGCGTGTTGTTCCTTTGACCGTCTTGGTTGACCTCCCAGCGCGGCTCTTCTTGCTTTCGAGTTCGGCTGCCTTAGCATAGTTTTATCTTCACATGTAGATACATTTGGCAAAAAACCTCTATTTTCACGTTTTTTCTTTTTTGATCATCCTTAAGAGGGAAGCTCTTCTGAGAAGGTCCGCGTTTTAGAGGTATTGGCGAGTTCGGAGCCTCCTACCACCCTCACAATGTTCTTTATTCCCTCGTTTTTTATCTTTCTTTTTGGAAAGTAGGGTCCATGCTTTTTTCGTTTTTATCACAGGACTCGTACCTCTTCTCCTTTCTTCCCACTCCGTGCCTCCCCCCAGCCGCGCTCTTTTCCAGGAGCTTTCTGGAGCTTTTCAACGGGCCGCCAGTTTAAATCAAGTGGAGCCTCACCAGTACGGAGTACCCCGCACCTTTGCGTTCCTTTCCTCTCGCGCGTTTGGAGAGTGACATGGAGACTTCTTTCTTTTCCTCACTGTGTGTTTGCCCCAAGGGCGCTTCTCTTACTTGTTCCGCTCTCAGGCCTGCCCACATTTCTTTTTCTGGCCATGCGCTTCTTTTTGGACCCCAAGGTCTTTAAATTGGGCTTTTCTCCCCCTCCCCGCCCATATCTTTGTAATTCCTCATTACCACCCGACCGCGCTTTTTTCTGCTCGAGATTTGGCGCCGTGGGTTGTCGCTTTTCGCCTTTCCTTTCCGTCCGAACTGTTACGTTTCCACTATGGCGCCTCTCGCTACCTGCTTTTCGTCGATTTTTTCTCGTTGGGAGGTTATTCCGCTCCCAGTTCTTCGGATTTTGTTCGCCCCCAAGACCTCCCCACTGGCAGGCTGCGTTTTTGAAGAAAAGGCCACCTTTCTCTCCTCATGAATTTCGTCACGACTCTGCCTGTCCGAATTCACATTCTTTTTCAAACCTAGCCCCTCCCTCGCCCCCCCCTTCTACCGCTCGTCTGCCTGCGACTGATTTCTTCAGGTTTGATTTCGAGCCCTTTTGTTGCTCCACAGCTTTTTCGCCGGTCTTTTCCCCTTCAACTCGCGTTGAGCGTCTGTGAACAGTTTATCTCGACAATTTGAAACCCCTCCCTAAAGTGCCCTTTCCCTACTAGGGTGGGTAAGTTTCCCCTCTCTTACCTATTGGCGTATTGTTTCCTACCCCCTTCTTCGGGGTGACATTAAGTCATGTGGGGAATTTGGTTCCGAGATTCCCTCCCTCTTTTAGACTGTGAATTGTTGGTACATGAGCTTTAGCCCTTTTTTGCAAATTTCATCCTCGCCGACAAGACCCCTCCCTTTTCTTTGATCCCGTTTGCATTTTGCTCAAGACGGCTCGGTTCTTTTTCACGTTTTATCCGTTGATCCTTCTGCGGGTGTTTTCTTGGCCCACCGTAATCGCCCTCTGCCCTTATGGCCTTATTTTTTGCCCGGCTTCTTTTTTTTTTTATATAATCTTGACTGTTCAACGGACATTGCTTTTTGCATCTAGTTGCCTTCGTGCAGACATACCAGTCTTCCGAGCGGGTTTTTCCGTCTGAAGCCCATGGGATCGGAGCGCCTGTTGGGTCCTTTTTTCCCCCCCTAGTAAGCCACGATTCTCAACGCCCCTGGTATATGTCACGTGCTTCTTTTCATGAGCCCCATATACCTTCTTTGTCGGCTTTCAGCACGCTCTCCTTGAGCAGAGTTAAATTGTCCTCATGCTAAAGATCTCGTACTCAAGGGGCGAATCAACCCCCATCTCTCTTACCGTTTAACCGTGCAGGTCCGGTGCTTTGGAAATCCGCTCTCATTTATTTAGGCCGAGATCCCACTTTGGTTATTCTTGAAGGTCGTGTTTTCGGTCGTTGCGCTTTCCACCTTAAACTTAGTCCTTTTTGCGCGGAGCTCGGCCAACTATCCCACTTTTTGGATGATCGAAGGGTCGATTTCTCAGTTTTCATGTGTTTTCTTTGCTTCTTCTTTAGGCGTTTTTTATTGAAGGGCAATTCCAGAGACGCGCCATGGAGAATTGGTCGGATCTTTTTTCCACTTCGTCTCGGTCGTGCTGCTTCTCCCCTACACACACATTTGGATTTTTTGTCCTTCTCCCCTCCGGCAAACCCGTCCTCGTGGTCGCCCTTCGGCTACCAACTTTTCCCTGACTCCTGACGTTTTTTTTTAGGTCAACCAGTCACCACTGGAAGATGAATCCCCAAGGGCTCTGGATCTTTTTTTCAACCAAATCAAGGATTTCAGAGGCTTCTTGAAATTAGCCCTTATGCTGTGTCCTTTCATCAAACGACCTGGACGGGATGGTCGTCTGTCTTCATCTTGATTATGGAGACCATCTTCATCATTTCCCGTAACAACTGCCTCACCCGACAAGACTGGAGCTTATTCCCCCTCCCCAGTGATTGTCTTCTCTTGTGTGAGCATTAGCGTCTTTTTTCCGGTAAGAGATTCGAGTGAATTCTGCACTATTCTTTCACAGCTCTCTCTTTTCATCCTCAAGTTTGTTGTTTTCCGTTTTCGCATGATGTTTGAAACCCTACCAGCGGCTATCAGTCTCTCCTGCGGTTGCGCTCACTTTGATTCGCCGTATACTGTTTAAGGGGGCATCACCAGATGCACCGTCGACTCATCGCCGGCTGTGTTAGTGCATTTTTTTTCCCAAAGGTTCCCAAGGTTTTCTTGGCCAGTCTACAATTCCCAATGTTTCTCGATCCTCCCGGTTCCCCCGGAGTGAATTTTTTTTTCCTGAAGGTGCCAACGTTCCTCCCCGTGGACCCAGATTCTCACAATTCCAGCTGCCCTGTTCCGGGCTTTTGCCCTGTCACTGATGTCATTTTTTTTAAGCGTCCGCTTCGACCGGCGTGGAGAGAGGCAGCCGTCAATCCGTTTTCCATGAAAGTTTTTTTCGCCTATTCGACCGCTTTTCGTTGTTTTTACGTGCGCCCTTTTTATGAACCCCGTCCAAGTGGACTTTTGGCCTGTTATGTCCCCCCTCGCAGCACTCCGTCCGCTCCTCCACATCCGCTCCCCCCCCTTCGCAGTTAACCGGTCGGCGGTGATGCCCGCGTCTTCCCCCCCCAAAAGCTAGTCCCGGCGGATCGCCCCCCACGAAACTCCGCCCCGGCGAACTTCCCTTCCAGTACCGTGGTCGGGCTCGTGCGCAAGTCGACCCGTTTCTATTTATCCCGCCTCGCCTCCAGCACCCCCACTCTCGGAAGACCCCTCCCATTTCCGTTTTTTCTCTCCATATGCACGTTTTTTCATTACACCGTTTGCCTCCGAGTTTGATCCCTTTGATCGAGCGCTTTCCTGGATGATTCGCCCCCCCGTGTCTTTTTTGAGAGATGGATCCCGTAGTCATTTAAATTGCTTTTTTCGCGGCGTATTTTTATCTTTTCGCCCGCAGCTCATGTTGGGTCTGGCTCCTGGGCACGCCGCTTTAGTAGTGGTGGATTTTTTTCACCTTTCGAAATTTTCCTCTTTCCCGCGCGGAATTTGTTTTTTTGAGGCAGCACTGATGAATTTTCCTCTAAAGATAGGCATTCTTCGTATCCAGCTCCTCTCCGCCAGCTTAAGTCTATATTCCCTCCTCCGCGCGATAAGAAAGGCACATTCGCCATTCCCATATACGTTACGTTTCTTCGTGCCCCACAGCGAGGCCGGGTCGCAAAGAGCCGCCGTATCAGCAGTTCCCGATCTTCTATGTGAGACAGTCATTGCCTCTGACCTCCAGAACACAGGATGGTTTTCGAGGGATTTAAACCATTGAGGCGCTTCCCTGCCTGGTAACCTGTCTTGTTTTTAGCGTTTCTGATCTTCTCCCTATTTGTCATTCGGGGGTCAGTTCCCGCCCCTTCCCTCTGCTCGGAAAATTGCCCATTCCTCTTAAGCCCGGCCTTCCAACCCCTCTTACGGAGGACTTCTGATTTTTGTGGCAAGCGGCGCGCTGTTCCTAGACTGGTCCCTCAACAAGAGCATGTATTCCCAGGACCTCGCAGTTACGAACCGAATGTTTTTTGCCCGTCAACGGTCTCTTCCCGCCCGATTAAGCCGTCACGCGACTTTCACTTGAGTCTCGTACCAGACGCCCCCTTTGACTTTCTTCCCTGCCCCTCGTGATACTTAATGCGGGTACTTTTCCCAAACCGCAGTTTGATTCTTCGCCACTGCCCCGTTCCTTGTTTTTGCTTCTTGGGGTCCTGGCTTACCGCGCGATAGAAGACTTCGAGACCCCAAAACCGCTGCCCCGCACTGCATCATGCCGCTCTGGGCTCTATAAAGTTTCTAACTTTAGGACACTACTTTTCCGCCCCGGCATGGCAACCAAGTCATTTTCTGTATCCCTTTCTCTCCGAGTGAGATTCTTGGGTGGTTGGTGTAATGCCTTAAACCTCTGTCGTCGATGCTCCCGGCAGACATTTACCCCCCCCCCCAGGGTTTTTCCCTAGCCGTGACGTAAATCTATGGTTTTCGGCCTGCGCTGAAGCCCCTGCCGCGAGGCGCCCTGGGGCCCACACTTGATGACAGACCCACTTTCACCCCAGATAGATCTAAGCGTTCCCCACGCGTGCGCCTTGGCCGCCATGGCTTTGACTTTCTCAATGTTCGTGTGCATTCTCGTCTTTGTTTATCTCCCCTACTCCTGGAATCCGCTCGGCTTGCTGTTGCGTATTGACCTGACAGTTTACGTTTCTGTCAGCGTTGATGATAAGAGGTTCTATCTCGCTGGGCTCGTCCTTTCCTGTCTGCCTTTCCCTTTTCCCATCGTGCGTATTTTGCAGTGCCGTGGTGCGCTTGCGCCGTGACACGACCCTATCGCGAACGCTTTGGCGCCCGTCCTTCTTCCCCCTTCCCCCTCTTCGCCGGTCCCTTTTTGAGAAGGCTTGACCCCCAGTGAAAATTGACCTATTTTGTTTTGTGAAGGCCCTTCCGACGCTAGCGAGGCTCCCTGTCGCAGCCGATTAAAAGCCGTACCCAGTTCCGTAAATTTGCTTCGTACGCCTCAGGTACCCCACCCTTTTTCCTATAGGAGGAGCTTCAGATGCCAACAGATATGCTCATCGGGCGCGTCCCTTATTGCAAATATACGGCTTGAGTGTTTTGTCAACCTGGTGACCATATCTTACACAGCTGTGTTTTTTTTCTCTTTTCCATTATTGTTGTTTTTTTAGAGATCTTTTTTGAGCTCATACTGGCCCCTTGACGTGCGCCCTATTTTCGGCATCTTGAGACTCTTGGTCGCTTCTTTTCCTGGACCTCCCACCGGAGATCTTTTATCCTCCTGGATATTTCTTTATGGGCGCCGCGCCGATCCGCTTCTTGCTGTCCCCTCATGTGACCCCTCCTATTTGTTTTTTAGAAGCGTCTCCCTGAAAGCGCTCCGGCGAAGATTTCCTTTCGTTTTCCCAGGGCCCAGTTTTCCTCCTTTCTCTGTTTCTTTCTCTTGCGGCGCTGCCCACGTTCCCGCTGTAAAATAGTTTAACCAGGTTTTTTTCCAGTCGTGCTTCCCTGCATGCTCCTTTTCTCTACTTTACGGCCCCTCCCTTATTGACGCTTTCTTCGTATCCGAGTCCGACCAAGTTTCGGTTTTTTTACTCTGGCCTCATCAACGATGACTGGTACTCGCGATCTTGCGTCCCCCCGGACTTCCGTGTGCGCACTCCGAAGTAGTTCCCCCGCACATGAGTTTTTCTGATCGCGCTTGTTTTTGTGTACTTCTCCTCGCCCCTATTTCTGCGTGACTGGCTATTTCAAAATGCCCCCTGGCGCCTTCGCTCAGATCGGCAGCTCCCCCACCATCGGAGTTTGTCAGCCTCGCGGCGGTTTTTTCAGTCCCCATTACCCGTTTTCCCCGTGTATGTTGAATCCCGAAGATTCCTCCTTTTCTATGATAATTCCACCCCGCCGGCGCGCACCGGCTTTCGTCTTTTGCGAGCAACGTGTGTTGAGATGAGGGGCGTCCATTTAAGGGCCCGAAGAATCGTCTTGCCATTTCTAAGAGAGAGACCAATTCGGGCTAGAGTTTTATGAATTTCCCCCTATTCGGTTCCTTTGTTTTTTTTTTTTTGATCGCTTCCAATTGTTTCGGGCTTTAGAACGGACAAGGCACCGGTAAGGTGTGGGCATCACCGGATTGGCACTCCCGCCATGGTGGCCACCCTCCTTTATTCGCACTGTCTTCAAATTTTTCCCGTCTTTTGTATCCTTTCTCGGTTTGCTTGTTCCGCTTACTTGAATGCTCTGAGATCTCTTAAATTTCATAGTTTTTTTCGAACCTTGGTGCCTGGCTTCGTGTTAGTCCCGCCCTTTTTCTCAGAGTCGTCTGGAGACTTTGAACAGTCTTCTACGCGCCCCTCGTTCCCCCCATCTTACGACCTTGTTCCTTGCCACGAGGGCCAGGTTACGCTCTTTCAAATCTGGTTGATAGCGGAGTTTGCCCCCCCATCAGATCGGTTTTATGCGTGGCTTTCACTGCCTCACCTGATCGCGATCCAGGCACTGGTGAAAGCATTCGCGCGTCCTGTGGAGCCCTTTCCTCGTCTTCCCATTTCTTCTTCTCTTGAGGGGCTTGCACCCGTCGCTTTTTTTTCCGGTTTTTTTTTGGGCATTCTCCTCATCTTTCCCTCCGTTGATAGCTCAGTAGATTATTTCAAAGAAAGCCTCGCCCTTATATGGGTGTGCGAGTTTTCCTTGCGTCCCTTCCGCTAATCTACAGTTAGCATTTTTGAGTTGCGATGTCTAGAATGCATGGGATATCCCTCTCAGCGTTTTTTTCTGACGCTTAGTTTAAATTCGCGATAATTTGGCAGATCGTAGCCGCTTCTTTCAAGGAAAATCTTCTCTACTGCTCTCCACGCCCTGGTCTATGACTTGCTGTGCGTGTCCCCCTCCGACACATTATTTTTCAAGACAGGACTTTCTTCAAGCGCATTCTCGCATTGCGCGGTAGCGAAATGCTCCTCGCGTACTAATGGTGCTTCATTTACTTTTTCTCCGAGTAGTATAACCTCTAGCGGTTACGGTGATTTTGGAACGGCCGGACGATGGTCTCTGCTGATAATTTATTTAGGATTGGCGACTTTGCTGTGAGGCTTCCTGCTTGAAGAGCTCCACGCGTTCCTCGCTGGCTCCTGAGGCCCCCTCCCCCCATAAAAGTTTTTTATTCGGGCGCTTCCAGCGGTGTTAGTGGCGATCCGGCATGGTTGCGCTCTTGTCCCGAATCCCTTTCTCCCTGATCTCCTAAATTCCAGGGAGACTTTTCAGCTTTTGATGCATAGCGTTTGACTGTTTCACTAAGACACCGACAGTTCCCACCTTCGTTTGTTTTAGTTTTTTTCCTTTCGCTAACGTCCGGCAGCCACCCTTTCTGGTCCCACGGTTGCCTTCTCCGACTTCCTATACTTCTGCTTGACGCTAAGAGAGGCTCAAATGATCTGGATCCCCCTTCAACAACGTTTTCGGAGCCCGGCTCTGGACTTTTCTAAGCTCCTTCCCATTTTTAGGTAGCGTGAGTCCTCCAACTCCTAGAGGAATTGGAGCTAGCCGAGCCTTGATTTTTTTTTAGGTCTCCGGCACTTCAGTTGACTTTGGCCCCGTTGGCGCCTCTTTAGTGTCTTTGCTGGAGTAGACCAGGATGGACTCTTGGCTTTCCGGATTTTTTATATCCTCTGGTCCAATACAAAGGGAGTAGATCCCTTTCGCCGGACGCATCCGCCGGAAATTTGTATTTCAACATCATAGCTTTCCTATAATAATTGCTCTGCTTGTTTGAGTCGTTCCCCCTCGTTTCCCGCCTCTCCTTGCCCGCAGTCCAGTCTATGTGTCTCGCACGCTGAGCCCTCCCCCCCTTAAGTCGTTCATCTTGGTGTCCCCATGCGTAACACCTGGCGAAGCAGCGCTATGGGCGTGCGGCCAAGGCTGCGGACCACCCCCGTGGACTCCAAAAGCCCTTGCCCCCCCCCTCAGCCGAGACGAGGGTCTAACGTGGCCATTCCACTATCCTCCCCCCACCACCCTCAACATCCTTCTCTATATTTTTTTTGCCCCCCCCGACGAGGTCGCGTGCGGAATCCCATCGCTTTGTTCCACCACCCCGTTCGGAAACATCTGCAAGATGACCCTGTCCCCCTCTCCTTCTGGTTTTCTTCGATATTCCCTTCCCCCTAAGATATGAAGATTCCAGATTGTTTGCGGTGTCTCTTTGTTCTATTCTTACTTCAAGCGGTTACTGAACCTATCGTCAGTTTTTCAAAAAGAGTTTGGTTGCCATTACCAGGGACCCAGGCATCCCCCTTCTCACCAACTCGTCCCGGGTTTTTGTTCCTGATTCCCATTGAAAGACTCTACCTGAAAATAGAGACACTATTTATAAAGGTGATCTCGGCTACGCGAGGAGTCCGGGCAGGTACCCACATAGCGCGGTTTTTTTACGGGATAGACACGTAAAGAGACTGTGCCCCATCCTTTCAAGTTTGAGGCGGAAGCGGCGCCATCTGTCCTCCTCTTCAGTACCGTCCACTGAATCGCCCCAAAGTATCTACTAAAGAAATGCCCTTGCGCGTCGGCCCCAGCCTCGCTGACCTGTTCCCGTCCTCCCGATGAAATCAAGTCAGAGATGACTGTTGAGAGTGTATGGAGAGTTCGGATGCTTCTGCCCCCTTTCCCGCGTTACTTATTCGTCTGAGTCTCACTGTCCAGTTTCGGTGCGGATCTACGGCGCGTTGCTGGCGCAGGCAGAATGGAGCGGGCTCTTTGCCTTGCAGCACGGTCAGAACTTTTTGCTTCCTCTACCCGCTACGTGATAATTTAAGTAAAACGGAGATCGATCCGCCTGTCCCTGACGCTGTGTGTCCCCTACACGTGGAGTCTTCATCATTATCGTCCTAGGACGAGATCATTACCCAGCATGTTTTTTTGGTCCTCACCCGTTTCCCGATCTTGCCTCGCCTGCGCCCTTACCAGCCAAAGGAAAATCGCAAAAAGAACTCTTAGTTTTTTTTATTCCCCCATGGAAGCGGTCCACTCAGCGCAAAGAACCTATCCCCGACGGCGTTTCATCCATCTGTGCTTTTTATTCTTTCACTCGACCCTCCAGCATGTCCAAGACAAAAAGTTTGGAGGTTCCGGCACGTTTTTTCCCCTTTCTCCCCCGGCTCTTTCCCGCGAAGATTTTTCCCAATGGCGTTCCGGAATGGATATCGAGACCCTCCCGACAAGCTTTTTTTGAAGTTTTTCTCCACGTACCCTAATCGTCCCTGACCAGAAGACCTCAAAGTCGTGACGAGAGCTTTTTCAAACTTTCCCGACCTCTGTCCTGGTCCCTTTGCCGGTTAAGCTGATTTTCATACAAGATTTTTTCCACGGCCGCCCTCGTATCGGACCGCGGCGACCCCGGTCCCTTGTTCGCACTGCCCCATGGTCTACGTGAAATATTACAGCTCGTATAGCCTTTCCTGGCTTTTTACTCTTACGAAACGGCGGACGCGGCCAATTCCTTTTGGCATTTCTTCCTTCACGATCTGTCCCCCTCCTTCATGCCCCCGTGGTTCAGTTGATGGTTTTATGCGTCAATACTTGCCTGATTTTTCGATTCGTCTCCGTGAGCGCCTCTCCTCCGGTCCAAAAACCACAAACCGCCGCATCGAATCTTCTTTTCGTCTGCCCCGCATCTGGCCGCGCTCCGTTTCCCTCGTTCCAGTTCGTGGTAATGAAGTCTCCCCGACAGGCTCCAACCCAGGGACGTGTTTCCCCCATCGTTCTCGCAGATCCCCCCCCCGGTTCGCTCATCGTGCGTGGTCCGTCTCATTACACTCCGATGGCGTTTGATCGCGTACGACATTCAACCTTCCATCTTTTTTCGGCACCAAACTTCCCCTGCTAGTTTCCCATCCTATGTTGGTCTCGTTCGATGAACTCCGAGGGCAAATTGACCCCACATTGATGCAGATTCCACGTCGCCCCGTTTTCCCCCAACGCCATCCGCGAGTCTACGTACCCCCCCCCCCCCCGCGCCTTATTGACCCCCCGGTTTGGCGGAAGAGAACTTGCGTCGTTTGCCTCGTGCGGCTTTCTCCCGGCGAGACGCGCGCCGTCATCGTTGATGCGCCGTCTGGAAAATCCTTCGTGCTTGGCGCGTCTTTTCTTTAGACGCTCGCGTCTTTCTTTTCCCCTCTTTTATAGGCTTACTTCTCGAGAAAGCTTCTGGCTCCGCCTGTCCGGCCCTAATTTTCGGTATCATATTTTTCCTTTGTTTCCTTCCCCCCCCGTTTCGTCCACACACCCTAGTGCGAAACTTTTGGCGCGCGCGTTCGTCCCTGGCGCCCTTTCCCGTCGGCTGCCCTGCCGGCTGCAGTTTCCCCCGGAAACGGCTGCTTTCGTTTTTCGCCCCACTTCCGTGAAGTCCTCCTCTTTCCGTCGCCATTCCGATAAGCCAGGCCGGGATCGAAAGTCTTATGCCGCGATTAGGTCCCTTCTTTGCAGCTCGCTGAGAACCAGCTTTTTTCCGCTTTCCTAACATCTTCGTGCATTGCCACTTTGCAGAAGTCCAACTCCCGGGTTTGTACCCCCCCGATGTCGGCG
>Ga0179593_1500957_pt1 | contig 10661 bp, 7 predicted proteins | sample CZODoug2_1_08_16_FD_185931 | JGI IMG/M metagenome (GOLD analysis project Ga0179593, IMG submission 185931) | Vadose zone soil fungal communities from Angelo Coast Range Reserve, California, USA - CZODoug2_1_08_16fungal (PacBio error correction) | ecosystem: Environmental > Terrestrial > Soil >... | reverse complement strand
TTTTTCCTTAAGGATGACCCCCCCCTACAGTCATCGAGAGGATAGAGGAATTTCGCTCTTTTTTTATCGTCTCTGTACCGCATTCAAGACTTCTTAGGGACTTGCAGTTCATGACACCTGAGGGCCTCGCTGAATTGCCTCTCAGAGTTTTTTGGTTTTCCCTTTCGAATTTGGGCCGCTTGCTCCCCCAAGCCGCGGGTATTTGCCCTCCCTTTGAGATTTTTTCCGATTGCCTTTTTCGTCTTTTGAATTTTTCGAGTGTATTTTTTTGTTGATAATAAGTCCCCAAGTCCTTTTGCCCTCACTTTTCTGAGGACTCTATCCTATCTTTTGAGGTTTGCCCTTCCTTTTTCCCCGTAAACCCAATCTTACCTTCTTTCTGGGACGTTGCCCTACAGATCATAGCTACTGTGAACCTTTGTCCGCCAAGAGGTACTCTTTTCTTGAAACGCCCCCCCGCCTGAGGGGACTGGCATGTCTTGGTCCAGGGGCCGGTTCCTTTTATTGGGTCCTTTCTCCCACTCACCTCTTTCTCTAAGACGGTCCCCCCCCGCACGGGCCGAAGAGAAGTTCCCCTGAGTACACTGAGGACTATCGCAGTTTCGTGCGGCCTCACTCTACTTTGTTTTCACTTTGTTTTAACGGCGAGATTTCGAGCGCGTTAGACAATGTCCTTTTCACTATCCCGCTTATAATTTTTGGTTGACCCCCAGCTGGATCTCTTTCCCTCCGTTGGTTGTTAAGAGCTCTCTTCGAGAGAGGCGGGGAGTCTTGAGATCCGGCCTTTTTTTAACGCATGCCAGTACGGATCGTTTTCTAGTGTTTTTTTTTCGTGATCGTTCTTTATTTGGCGGCTTGACGTACGTTTGTCTCACTTTAAATTTGGTCCCGGGGGAGGAAGCGGTGTTTTTGTACCCCTTAACTAAAGCTTCCTTGCCTGGGTCCCCGATCATAGATTTTCCCCCTTTTTTCGACCCCTTGAATTGGGCGGTTTTCAAAATCGCACCGGCGATCACATACGCAAAAGCACTCCCTTTTAGCGTTTCTGTTTTGCTGGCGTCTCTGGTTTTTTAGGAAGGTACCGGACGATCCCCCGAGTGGTTTCCACTTACGTGGTCCTCCTCCCAAAAACAAGGCTTAATTCGATCCCTAGTTTGATTCCTCCCCTTCGTTGTGAAATTAAGGTTGAAGCTCCTTTTTATTGTTCTCCTCACCAAAGAAATAAAACTTGGAATATCTTCCTGTTGGATTTTGTAAAGAGGATGTTTTTTACTTCCTTTTCAAAAAGAATGGCGCGATCAGTTTTTTTTTGGGTTTTTTCCCAGTCAGCGTTGAACTTTTCCTTGGGAAGATCATGCCGGTGATCTTTTCTAACTTCTATGTCTCCAGGCGTTATGCCCTTTCTTTTCTTTCACGGCGCCTTTTTTTTCGCGATATGTTCTACCCCCAGCCTGCCCCTTTTTACTGCATGGGAAAGTTGCTGTGTTACCCGGACTTCTTTTTTCTTTCCCCTGACGAACGGATCACTTGATCTTTGGCACGACTGGACGCGTTTCCTTCCAAGATATTGTTTAATAAGTGAAGTTCCCAATTTTCGTTGGATTTTCTGTGGTGGTCGACCTGCATGCAACCTGTTTGTTCGAAACTCCACAAGAGGACCTTTTCATTTCCCCGACTTAGCACCCCTCTCCCTCGAAACCCAATTCTTCTCGGCTACCAAATCTTGGCGAGCGTCGCTGATACGGTAGTCCTTCTCGAGTCCCCCTCTCTGGGAAAAACCCAACTAATGGACGATCCTTTCCTGAAGGGCTCCCTACAAACCCCCAAAACCCCTTGCGGCTTGGCCGTCCTCCCCCCTGCCAAGACATCCTTTCATCCATAAGTTTTTTGTTGTGAGATGTCTGCCTACAGTTGTGCTCTTACCCTTTCCCCCCGCCCAAGAAAGTGTTCCCCTTTCAGGAGTTGTGCCTTTCTTTACTTAAAGTGGTTTGCCTTCGCTTGCGGAGTTTTGGGGGAACGACAGGGCCCTCCGTCCCCCAGGAACCTCTATCACTTTGCGCGGCCAATGTTTGTATGCCCCCACGCGACGGCGGTTTTCCCTTTTGCGGTTTTTTAATTGCCCATGTCCTCGGTGTGCTTTTGACCACCTTTCTACCATGTTTAAAGAGGGTCCTTTAAAACCAGAAACTTTCCGAAGAAACCTAAAGGTGCTCCCGACGTTGCCCACACGTTTCTCACAGTTGCCACCTTTCTTTCGGACAAGTGGCAAAAACTGACGGCGCTGGTTTTCTCGGTCCCTAGCTGTTTTCCAAAATCCCCCTTTGCAACTCCGCTGAAAGATTCCTGTTGAGCTTTTGTGTAGCCTCAGGAAGCGCGCCCTGCAATCTTTTTTTTTTTTTTCCAAGCTTTTTTGCCCCTCGCCGAGTTCGACGTCGACTGGCAGACGCCTTAGATGTCCGGCCCAAGAGGCCCCATTGTAACTTTTTGCCAGCCCTCCTCGCATCTCCCCCTACGAATTCCCCTGTTTCACTCTGCATTAGTTTGACTGCCTCCCTCCGAAAGTCTTCTTCCCCCATGAATGTCACCCCCCGTTAGAAGTCAACTCCTTCCTCTTAGCCCCCTGTTGGTGCATCCCATTAGGAAATTACACCACCCCTATTGCCATATGCACTATTCATAAAACCCACCCCCTTTAGTCCCCCCCGATTAACCCCTAATTGAGGTCTAGTAGTGTCGAGTATTTCCTGTTAACATCAGTTCCCCCACACCGAGGTGACTATGCATCCTGAGCACCACCTCGACTTCTGCTTTAGGTCGGGTCCGGTTCCGCCCCCCCCGTCCGCGTGTTTCTTGTTAGCCCAACAGTTCGTCCGGCCTCATCGGCTTTTTTCCCTTGCCCGTTATCCCCCTTGTCACTCAAGATAGGTCCTTCCCCCCTTGTTTTTTCGCCCCCAACCCCCGCCGGATAAGTCCCTAGCTCCCAACCTGTCTCTCTGAATCTCGTTTTGAAACAACTTCCACGGCTTGAGAGAGAGGCTTTAGTCCTCAATCAGTCCTTCATGTTTTAAGGTTCCCATCAGGTTCCCTCCCCGATAAACCAATAGCTCCGAGAGATTTTAGACTTCACCGTCAATCAATCTCTTTTTCCTGACTTTGCTCTATATCCGTCCTTTTTTCGTATTTCCTTAGATTATTCACCCCCCACCCGTCCAGCCCCCTATGCGCGCTTTTCAAGATCAAGAGCACCAATGATCAAATAAATCAACTCCCCCTTTCTGTGCTAACCCCCTTTCGGGAACGTGATGACTTGCGGAGAACTGTGAAAGGTAAAGCCCGAAAACCTCTCGCGTGTGTGGTGTCGTGTCCAATTCACCCCCCCCAGCGGCGAGTTTTTCGGGAAAAATCCCCTTGTTGTATTAACAAAGCATGGCGAACCGCATTCGTATTCCTTTTTATCTCCCCTGCAAATCTCTTGGACTTACTTAACCCCATAATCGCTTTCCTGACACTTACTGCCTGCCCATCCCCTCAATTTTTCCCAATACCCCCTCCGTGCGTTACCCTCCACATTGAACCCGAACACTTTAACTAGTTCCCCTTCAGAGTTATGTGATCTGGGGAGTAGACTTTGACCTTCGAATAGTGAGATCTCTCTGACTGCTTAGGTCTACCGCGCGAGCCATCCGCAGGGAACGTTCGAGCAAGGGTATGTTTTTTCCAGTAACGCACTTTTTTGCGGTTCTCCCAAAGTGCTTTGTTTTGACTTTTTAAAGTGCCTTCCTTTGGAGTTCTTCTACTTCGCTTCCCCCCCTCCGCTCTTATTGACTTCCCCCATCTTTTTAAGATGCCTCCTTCAGAGCCCCCCCTTCATGCTACCGGATACTAGCCTCCCCCCCCTGTAAGCCACTCCCGTGAGTAACTTGGTGGTGCCCCCGATGTCTTCTTTTTCTTTCATTTTTTCTTGTAGATGAACCTCTCACATATTCGCGGAGGGACGTTTTTCCGTACATTTTTTTTGGTCGAGTCCAGTTTTTCTGTGATCTCCGGCCGCCTTCACCCCTCTTGATTGACAATATATTCTTTTTCCTCTCATTTTTTTTGTGTTTGATAGAGTTGGAAACTCCTGTTGGCAGTGCTTTCCAGGAGTAGTAACCCAACTGATATCTCCCCCCTCCGCGCCAAGCCCATACCAGTATTGCCCTCGACGCTGTTTCAATCGAATTTGACTGCTGCTCTCATTCGCTTTTTACATTTCCCGGTGGGGAAGTGTCCTTTTTCGGGATTGAGGTATCCCCGGTTGGTAATTTCCTTTAGCTATCTTTGTGATTCGTTATCAGGTCCCTGGACGCTTTTCCATCCTGCAATTGGGTCTGCCACTCGTTTTTCCAAGATCCAAGATTGCCCGAACCCACAAACGAACACGAGTCACCCAAACTGAACGTGTCAACAGTTCTTCAGTAAGGAACCAACCATCGCATTCAGAGGCTTTTCCTTTCTTATCCCCCCGTGGAGACTTTTCTTCCCATCAAGAATTCCATTCTCTACGGAGATTTTTTATCCTCTCCAAATAGTCCGTAAGAAGCCCCTTTTCCTTAAGAGTGCATTTTTTGGGCACGGCTCTGCATTTTTTTCCTTGACAACTCGTGTTATTCAGCCTTCGCGTATGAGATTCTGAGGCTTCATTTTCCCCATTCATAGGTGTGTCTCCAAACAGATTACTTTTTGAAGCAGTGATGGTTTTACTCCTTTACATTGGGGATTTGTTTTTTTTCCTTAATTTCCCCTCACGTTTTCCCCCCCCCCCCCAACGAGAATAGTTGGTTCGGTTGATTGTCAAAACTTCGCTTTCTCGATTTTTGCCCTACACATTGCTACCTCCTGTTTCCTTCTCGATGGCATCCCCACTGAGGGTAAATTTTTCTCGAGCATTGCGGCGCTGTTCTTTTTTTCTTTTTTTCCATTCTGACTCTTTTAGCATGGCGAAGCCTTAGTTTTTTTTTTTCACACGGGTAGTATCGCTTTTCAGGCGCTCCTTTCCCTTTTTTCCTTCCAGATTTGAAGAGCTGTTCGAGGCGCTATTTGTTTTCCAGTAAGTTCCCTAGACCGATCATTTCTTGGTGTACGAACCCTGATTTTCCAGTATTGTTTTTTCCCCACTCTGTCTTCTCTCCTCAGGGGTTTCGCTCGGGTGGTAGTTCTGCGCGTTGTCTCTACCCAGGAATCCTTCGTTTAGTGCCCGCATTGCCTTGTATGGCTTCTGACGATGGCGACGGAATTTTCATCATGTTTTTCGCCCACGGCGTCGTTTCACGGTTGTTCTCAAAGGGGCACCCTCCCGAAGGCTTTCAGCTGCCGACTCTGCAAGTCGTGTTTTCGACGCGGGAAGCGTTTTCCCCCAAGACTAGATCATTCACTCCGAACGCAAGGCGGTGCCTCGGTTGCTTGCCTTGGTTGTTTGCTATGTCCTGCTCATGCAAGGATGTTGTGGCCCGTCCCTTTTTTGAAGACGAACACCCCCACGGGCGAGCTTTCGGTGAACTGCCTGTGGACTTCGATATGGTGCCCCTTTTGTGCTGGAGCTTTCGGGAGCTAATACTCCGTTATTTAACGTGCTTCCCTTAGGCCCCCAAACCCCTATAAGGCGCTTCTCTACGGTTTTCCCAAAGTTTGCCTTCAGACATTTCCCAGCTAAGAGTTGGCATAGATGAGACAGATTTAGACCTCCCTTTCAATTAATTGGTTGTCCTTTTCAAGTGTCCAGTGGTTTATCATGATTCACACGCATGTCACACTTAAGTCCTTTCATATGCGGACCTTTGCGTTGTTGCACGTTGTTTTCATCGCCTGATCACCCCTCCAGCTGTCGTTACTCTTTATCAAGCCCGAGCGACTTTCAATGTTCCCCCCTGTCAGGTTTCAGTCCTTTCTGTAAGAAAACTTTGTGTTTTTGGATGGCTTTTGCTTTTTGGTATCCTGGGGCCCCTGGTAGATTTTTAGACAAAGGCAACGAGTAATTTAATTTTTTCATGGCCCTCCACTTTTCCTTCAGACCCCCCACGTCACTTAGTCATTTTCATAAAAACCCCTTTAGAGGAGTCTCTTTCACGGGAACTTTCTTTTTTTGCCTCAACTCTTGTCAACCACCACCAAAGACTTTTCCAAATTAAGGAGCTTACCCCTGAAAAAAGGGATTCCCAACACTTGCCTTGGCCTAGGCACCCGACCTCTCTCCTTCTTTACTTCAATTTTTTCCTCGTTTGTTGAGAGACTTCGAGGTTTCTCATCGAAGGAGTACCCCTCCTAAAGTGTTGAGGCATTTTTTATTTTGTCATCAATTTTTCGAATGTATTTGTTTGAGAGCGGTTGTCTTCCAACCACTTCAAGTATAATGCAGTCCTGGATGTTTGATACTCCTTTCCGAGGGGAATTGTTTTTGTTTGATCAACGGTTTTTCTCCAGGACTAATTTATGATCCGAGGGGTGTCCTTGAATACTGTGCCATCAGGTTCAGACCCCAGCCACCCGTCCCCCCCCCCCCCGCCCCCTCTTTGTTTATGACCCCCCCCCCTTCCCTGCACATGATTTTGCCACGCGTCGCCCCGCCCCCCCTCTTCGCCCCCCCCCCTACTCCCACCACCCGGCCTCGCCCTTCCACCCCCCCACACCTTTGGTAGTGTTGAAAGCAGGTCCACCTATTTTTCAGAGCTAGTGAAAACATTTCACGTATGGCACCGGCACTCCTTTTTTCTTCGAACACCTAGCCCTTCCACGCTTCCCTCAGTTAGTCCCCACCCGAAATTTAATAACCTTTCTACAGCGTACCTTTCATGGACGCCTCGGTCCGAGCTCCCCGCGTCCTCCTTGTACGAATCCCCCTCTAGCAGTAGAGCGGATTGTGTTTTGTCTTTATTGTTGTTCCTCTTCATTTTCTTTCGAGAGACACTCCCCTATTGCCCCCCAAATGGAACTACCGTTGGATTTACGTCCCTTCTTCCCCCCTTAATATCTGCCCTTTGTTTTTTTTTGCACACTTTTCACCTTAAAGAAACATCCTGGTGAGCTTTCAGCTCCCTCAACAACATCAGCACCCCCCTCATTTACTCCCACATCCTTGCGGGTAGTGTAGCTATCGTTTCTCTTTCTTGGGTCCACCTTTCTCGCTGTCCCGCAGACTCGCAGGGGGGGCCCTTGAGTATGATGCTTTAGCTTTTGATTCCCCAGAAGAATGCCCAGCTTATTCGGTTTTCCACAACCCATGTGGAATTTCACCTTTCCATTCCCTTCGAGAAGTCCCTTGGCAACGACTCCTCTTTAATGCTATCAGGCCACCCAACTTTCCGCGAATCCTCCCCCACCTTTAGGAAGCGCTCGCTGAGATTTTTTTGAGGGTCCCCAACCAACTGTCACCTCTTTTGGTTAGCTCGATACCCTCTTTGGGAGTGCCCGGTCCACATTTTTTTCCCGAATATGTTAGGTGAAATTCCCTGCAAAACCCCCCCATAAGGCCTTTTTCAGTTTCCCGTTGGAATTTTCCCAATCGTAGATTGATGCATCGCTCGTCTACTCATCCGATGTCTCGAACGCGGCAGCTCCTCTCCGGTCAAGGCGCTAAATCTTTTCGGTCACTCTCACGAAACGGAACACCTTTCTATAAACCTTCACCCACGCCTTTTGTGTCATCCATCAAGGAATGTTTTGCCCTCTTGCGGGTTCTTTACTGTGTCCTTAACCTCCGCGTCGATTTTCCCAATCCCTATCGTCCTCTTTTCTTCCCTTTCACAGTATGAGCCACCAAAATAAGAGCCCTTAGGGGTCTAAGAACTGGCATCCACAACGTAATCTTGTTTGGATGATGATAACCAACATACTCCTGAATTTAAGACCAAGGCCAATCGCCCCAAAGATACCCTTTTAACCTCACCCGTGTCAGCTCCCACCTCCCTTTGAACCTCCCCCAAGGTAAATATCTTTCTAGGTCCTTAATACCGGACGCTGACTCTTTTTAGTTTAATAGACACTTCAAGAATACTGATTAGATGTTCCTGGTATGAATACTATCCATACTTTACGAAGATAGCCTTAGGTGGTCCACAAGTTTGATTACGTAAAGAATGATGGTTATCCACTTTAGTGGTTTGTTCTCGTGGGTTTTGACCTTGACACTCTTTTTAGAGTGTTCCCCAGCTTGCCGCTTCAGGGAATTGGACCTTTTGATGCCTAAGCTCCTGCTCTTCCAACCCTTCCCTACCGGATAATAGAATCCAATGCAAACTTCCCACCAAATGTCTAACTTGGTTGTGCCCTTTGAGTTTTTTTTCTCCCAAGAGTTATACTTTTGCTTTCTATGTTTTAAAGTTAAGCCGTTAGGGCACTTCCCTTGTGGTCAGTTAATTTTCCTTGGTCAGTTGTTTCTCACCCCGTTTTAAGGTGATCCCTGTCCGCAACGGCCAACCCCATCTGCGATGGCCCCGCTTACTTTTCCTCCCCCGTGTTGTGTTTTTCTGGGGTCTCTCTTCTCCCCCAATCGGTGTTTGCTGGACCCGGAGCCAGAAGTCCCCAAGGATTACTATCCACTTCCTGCACCGTACCCACCTTTCGGGACTTCGATTGTTTTTTTGCATTCCTTCTCCTAGCCCTGGAGACTCTTAGCTTTTTTTTTACCCCCCCAGTTCCTCCCCGTTTGGGATAGGATGCTTTTGGTTAGTAGGCTACTTTATGATTTTTTTTTCCTCAAGGGGAGGTCATTGTATCAGAGGCCAATGTCTTCCCTTCCCTGCTTCATTGGTGTATCCTACTCGACAATGTAAGAACTTGACAGCCTATCCCCACTGAGGTTCAAAACCACGCAAAGTGAGCCCCCCCTTCCCTTCGTTCCGTACCACTTCACCCAGTCCCCTCGAGATAGAATATCACTCTGTCATTCTTTTTTCACTCCTTAATCTCTCTAAGGAGGGCTGTAATTTTAATGCTCGAATCGTTTCCTCTGGAAAGATGAAGAGTTCCTTTTTATACCCTGAGGTTGTTTTTTTCCGAGTAGCTCATACACCTGTCGTGGTATGTTTGAACGCCTGTTGATCTAGTTAGATTTCAGGGGCTTTCTTGAGCTGTTTTTCCTTTATCCTCAAAGGACTTTCAGCGTGCGATTCTTTCTCTCCTAGGTGCTCGAGTTTTTTGCTTTACTGTTTGCATTTTTTTTCCCCCTCAGACCAGAGGGTAGGGGATTTTGGGCACATACCCGCGAATTCGTCGTGAACATGAGCTAAATCCTTATACTTTTTCTCTTCTATACCAGAGATTATTGTGAATGGCACTGTCCTTCTGCCCCGCTGTGCTGTGAGGTGATACGGCTTCCGTCTTTCCGTTTGTGCTTCTCCTTTCTCTTATCAACCCCGGCAGGACTTTTCTCCTCCCCATCCACGAGGTGAACCCTTGGAACCTAGAGCTAGTCCTGCATTCCACCCGTTTCATGAAGTTAACCTAGCCGTACCCGTTTCCAGTGAGACGTGGCTACTCCAAAATGTCTCTCTCCCCCCCCGTCCTCTGGTCTTTGGTTTTAAAGCTCTCTTCAGATTGGAATAAGGTTCGATCCGCGGGTGGTTAGTTTTCCTGTTGTTTATCAGAAGACGTCCTTATCTTGGTGAACCGATTGCTACGGACTTTCCTGTCTTTCGGAAGGGACGTTTTGCCAGTTGGCACGAAAAGCGGTGATTCCTGTCCTTTTTTGTGTGTTTAACCAAGGTGAATCCTATAACTGCTCCCTTTGTCTGCCCGAGTCTGACTACTTGTCGCCCTCCAGCCCCGCCTTTTTTCCAAGGAGACTTCTGTACACTACTCACACCAGCCGTTGTGTTCTGGAGGGACTCTTTTTTGGACGTGTTTTTGATATAGAGATCCCCCCCGGAGTTGTTCGTGGACGTCCCCCCTTGTTCCCGCCTCCCCCCAACATTTGCTTTCATCTTTCAGGATGTTCTTTTCTCTTGCGCTCCTTCCTTCTCTCTTTTTCTCTGCTTTCCCGTCAAGTCCACGTGGACTCCATCTTGAACAGTACTAGTCCCAACCCAAAAACCTTTTTTGATTTCTGATCTTTCTGGCCACGTAGGTTCCTTGGTCCCCTCGTGGGACGCCGACTCTCCGGTTCCCCCCTGTCCCGAACCTGCTGTCCTAATGATTATCCCTTCATTTTGTCCTTTGCATTTTCCTCCTAGTCTATTGAGGCTACGGTCACTTAGCATTGACGGTTAAATGCACCTGCTGCGTCTTGTCCGGAGCTTTTATCGACCAGAGTGGCCGTTACCTGAGATTGTTTTTCCACTCTTTGCCGCGACTTGTGCCATTTTTTCAAAGATTTTCCTAGACGAAGGTCCTCCACGCGGGTTGTGTCTTCTTTCTTTGGGTGTGTTCCCGATTTTCAATTTAGCTGTCTTACCTTGCATGACTTTTACATTCCTTCTCTACGCCCAAACCGGACTCCCGAGACCCCGACCCTCGGCTTGTCCCCCCCCCCCCCCCAGAGATGCGCCCCCCCTGCGATTCAGTTTTTTGAAGAGTAGTCGTCGGAACCCCCCCCCCCAACCCCCACCCCACTACCCCCCTTCATTATTTCGCAACCGCCCACCCAACCCCCCTTGATGCGGGTCTTCCGCTTCTTCGGCACTCCCCCC
>Ga0179593_1442323_pt1 | contig 10661 bp, 12 predicted proteins | sample CZODoug2_1_08_16_FD_185931 | JGI IMG/M metagenome (GOLD analysis project Ga0179593, IMG submission 185931) | Vadose zone soil fungal communities from Angelo Coast Range Reserve, California, USA - CZODoug2_1_08_16fungal (PacBio error correction) | ecosystem: Environmental > Terrestrial > Soil >... | reverse complement strand
GAGCTTTCTCCGGGGCTGCACTCTGTAAATTCCTGTCCTCAAGGTTTGGATCTTGGGTGACCCGGTGGGTTTTGCCAGGTCCGGGGCCCCAACCGTGCATCTAGGGTACAAAAACTCCAATGGAGACGGTTGGGGGGGGGGATCCTCTCTTCTTTTCCCCCCCCGATGGGCATGTTCAACCTTGCCTCCAGGTCCCCCCCCCGTTTGGTTTGGAAACCTTTGCCTCCCCCTACCTCCCACCCCTCCCCTACCAGGATTTTTTTGTGCCCCAGAAGACCACGAATTCAACTCAACGGCAAGGTTATCAACCTTCTGTCTTTCCCTGCGCCCCTTTGGGCTCCCAAGGTTCCTTCACCCCTTGTTCCCTCCCTCCAACCGGGTTCCGGATCTCGGGGACCACAGCCTCCGGGTTCACCTGAAAAAGCGACCATTCGCCCCAGGGAAAAATCTTTTTCCTTTTTCACACCAAGCCCCCACAGAACCAGCCCGGAAACGATTAAGGAACTTATTTTTTTTAGGTCGAGCACCTTCGTTGTTTTTGGTCCACCAAAAGGTGTTTTCTTTATCCCCCCCTTTTTCCCCTGTGAAAGTTCAAGGATCTTTGCACGGTTGGTGGTGGTGTTTTTGGATGTCTTTTTTTTTTTGTTTTGGCTAGCCCCCCATTTCCTTGTTTCCCATGTTCCCCCCAAACCTTTCATTTGTAACCCGTGCCCCTGTGGCTGGTTTTTTGACCCCGCAAAAAAAACTGTGGGCCCAACTGTCCTGTGTACCAAGTTTTCGTTTTTTGACAGGGGTGGTCTGGCCCAATTGGGTTTTTTTTTAAGGACGAAAACCCTTTTTTTGTTTCGTTTAGAAATGATTTTTTTTTCTCTTCAGGCCTTGAACCCAAGGTTTTATTTCCCCGCTTCGTTCCCCTTCCCAGACGGCGGGTCGGGGGGGTGAATTGGCAATTTCTTTTTTTGTTTTTTGTTCGGCATTTTTTCAATTCTTTGACTTCGGGGGTTGCCTTGTTGGGTAAAGGGTGCCCCCCCAACTGGCTGCCATTCCGATGAAGGGTTCTTCCAAGTTGGACCAGGCTGCTTCGGCGCCAACCTTACTTCGTGTTTCAAAGGGGATCTTACTTTGGTTTGCGGGCGTGTCCGGGTGGATATGGTCACCCGGGCCCCATGCGTCTTCCCCCCCCCTTTCACGTACCAATTAGAGCTGTCAGCCGTTCCACCCCCCACACATTTTGGCTGTTGGGAAGACCGAGTGTCCCCCCCCCCCCCCCCCCCCCGGTTCACCCAGGACTTTTTTCCCATCCCTCAAGGGGGTATTAGGCAGGGGCCTGGGTGTTCAACTTTTTGGTTTAGGTTCGCCTCCATGGGTGAGCACCCCCGTTGTGCTTTCCCACCGGCAACCCCCCTCTTTTTTGGGGGGTTGACCCTCCACTAGAATGGACAAACCTGTTTTAATTTAACTTGGGTTCCTCAAACTCTTTTTCCTCTGACACCACAGCACCTTACCAAGACCGTTTTTTGTGACCCCTGTTTTTTTACCGGTCCTTTTACCGAGGGTTATTGCATTTACCCTTCTTCTTTTTGGTTTCCAAACGTTGGGGTCTTTATTTGTTTGGCGTCCTTCGAAGGGGGCCGGTCCGTTCTGGACGTGTATATACTACCACTTCACCCAGTTCCACCACACGCGAGCAGCACCCCCTTTGTTCCTGTCCATTTTCGGGGGTAGTCCCCCCCACTGGTTAATGCTCGAGTATCTTTGCCATTTGGGTTTTTGAGGGGATTGCTGTCCTTGGGATTTTCATTTGTTAGTTTTTGGCCAGCTTTAGACCTTAGGGGGCTCTTGCTGTCACTTTCCGGGGTGCACGTTAAACTTTTTTTGCTGTGTCCGCGTCCCCCGGGGGATATTGGGTTTGTTTGGATCTTTTTGGGGTGTGATCAACCCTTTTAGGGGACGACCTCTTCCAACAACTTTAAACATTCATAAACTAATGCCTCACTTCCGACGCTCTGTTATTTGGCTCAAACGTTTAACTAATTTTTTTTGGTACCCTTCCGGTGAAAACCCGTTTGACGACCCCCCTATTTGTCCCGTGCACCCCCCACCCGGGCATCGGCTATTCCAACCACCAAAACCCCCTCTTCGTGGTAGTTTTTTGTTTTCAGGGGGTTTCCCGGATTGCATTTTCCCAGATTCCCCTCTACTAAAGGTGGGTTTTTTTTTGAACAGAAACAGGAAAAAAGGGGTGGGGGGGTGAACCTCCGCACACACTGCCCTTGGGTAGCTCGAGTCCCGGCACTGGCGGGGGGTCGCTTCTGTTTTTGTTTTTCAACGGATGCGTCTGGTCACCCCCGGCCCCTGACCCCCTTTTTTCCACCTGGGATAACCACCTTTGATGTGTTTACCCTTTTCCAACTCACATTTCCACGACAACGTCGGCCCCCGTTAATGCGTTTACCGAAAACTTACACCCCCAAACAAACCCCCACCCCCTTTCAATAGGGGGGCTGTTTTGAGTTTTGGTTCTAACAATTCGGATTCCCTCCATTTTTTGTCCCCCGTCCAGACTTCCTTACCTGTGCATAAAGCACTTCTTAATCGGTTCCCCCAGCCGCCCTACAAGGGGGCCTTCCCCCCCTCGGGTTGGTGTTCAACTGTCCCCCCCACTTCAGTTTTCCCCCCACCCCCCGCCCCCGTCGACGTTATTTTTGGGTCCCCGGTAACATGGGGGCTTTTTCACCCAACTCTTTTCTCCCACCCACAAAAACTGTTCCCCTGCGTTCTTTACGGCCCAAAACTTGCACATAGCCCTTTTCCCCCATCAGTTTCACGTCGGCCGTCGTGTCCATTTCAATTGCGTTATCCCAACTTTTTTCTAAAATGAACCATAAGTTGGGAACCTCTCCGGCAATGATCCAACTTTTCCTAATACCCCTTGTCTCCCCCGAATTTATTTCGGCGGTTTTGGATTTGGATAACAAAAACCCCATATGTGGCCCATGCCCGCTCCCCCCCGGAGTTTGTTGCGGATGGTCCGGGGGGCCCCCAAGATCCACTTTGCCCTGTTGGGGGACAACCCAAACCCCGGAGGCTTTTTTCCACCCCCAAAATAGGTTGACAGATGTGGACTTTTCACGTGTTCCCCTGTTTCCCCTTGTAGGGGGGGTGGGTGGACCTTTTCTCCCAGTTTCTTTTTGTTTCCAGGCGAAAGGGTTTCCTTCGAAGAGTGGGGCTAGTTCCGTGGGATGCCCTTGAGGCAGGTTCCTCCCCTTTGTCTGCTGATCACCGATTGAAATGGTCCCTTTTCTTTTCCGAGGACTGTTGACCCTGTCAGGTGTGGTGGGATTTTGGGTTTCCGGTCTGGGTTTTTCCGCGGGTTTTTTTTTTTTTTTTCTTTTGTGGCAATCGCAGGGGAACCACCACGGTCCTTCTTTTTTCCTGACACGGCCAATTGAACATTCTGCAAAACAATTTTTGTTCCCCCCCAGAATGTTGGGTCAGGCAAAAAAATTTCAGTTGTCCCTGCATTCCCCTTGACCCCCTCACTGCACACGTACTTGGGGTTTGCCCCTTGCCTTGTCGCCCAGGGTTGTCCAACTTTTCAGCCCTAAGGAAACAAGGGGCGCCCCCAAGGACCCCCGTATCTGAAGAAAAACCCCCTTTTTTTCCCCACAAGTGTTTTACCACAATTCCCCTTTCCTGGGCCATGTGGAACACTGTAAGTAGTGTGGCCAAAGTACCCCCCTTTTGGCCAAGCTACACCCCACCCATTATGTGTAGTATAATTGATCGTTCGGCTTTCCTTTTGGGTAGTTAACCAAAACCCTGTGAGAATTTATTGATTCGGGGTGGTTTTGGACACAAAAAAAAACCCCCCGTTTTTTGGCACCCCCATGAAAACGAATTCGGGAAAGGCGTTTGGGGGCCACGCCATTAACAAGCCCTCCCAAAAACCCCTTGCACATGAGCCCAAAATTCCCTGGCCCTATCTTTTTCCCCTCCCATTACCCCTCCCCCTTTGGTTTTTGTTGGTCAGGTTTCTCCTTTCTGTTCCGTTTGGGGTTCTTTTCCTCATGTGTTCTGGGAAATTATGCCAGTTTTTGTTTGTCCATCCTGTTTTTTTGGTGTTGCAACAACGAAATTTCGTCCTTGTTTCTCCATGGTTTAAAAGGCCCCCCCCCCCCCTTTTTGTTTGGTACAAGGGGACTACTGGCCTTTTTTGGGCCCCGGCAACATGCTGGGGCACCCCCCTTTCATTCCTTTGGCAAATGGGACACTGTTCTTAGGGTTTCACCTGGGCCACGGGGGGGCTTCTGGGCGAGCGGTCGTGGCCGGTGTCCCCGGGGTTTTTCGGGTGCTTCTCGTCTGGGGTGGTGGGGTGGGGGGGGGTAGCGTGGGGTTTGGGGTTTTCAGTGTGTCCGTTTTTTGCTATTTTTGATTTGGCGGTTAGGGCATTCCGGCGGACACCCGTTTTGGCCCAACACCTTGTACTTTTTTTCTTTTTTTCCCCCCCTGTAGTTCCCCCAGTCGTCTGCGGGGGGATGATTGTGGGTCTTTTACCCAAAACCCTTCTGGTCTTTGCCCCCACTTTTTTGTTCGGATTCGGACCGACCGTTGTCTTCTTTTCCGAAAACCCCCTTCCCCAGGCCAAGTTTCACCACAACCTCCCCCCAACCCTTTGGGGACGGGGGGTGACGCTTTTATTTTCTTTCCCCCCTCAATTTGGTCACCGTGGGGGAATGTTTTTTGATTCGTCCGCTCCCCTTGGGCTGGGTCGCCCCTTCGTTTTCATCTTGTCCTATTTTTTCTTTTTTACTCTTTTTCTGTGTTGAATAACAACATCCCCCCCCTTATATAACTCGACAGCCAAACGGTTAACCACAAGACTATTCACCGTGTTGGTTTCCAACAAGGACTTCTGGTTTCATTGGGGGTTTACTTCCCCTATCGGGGTCCGTCCACTAGACAGGGACTTTGTTTGCTGGGGGGGGGTCAACTTGTGGTGATTTTCAACTTCCCCCCTCGTATTCGTTTAAGTGGGGCTTATTTTTCCCCCTAATTTTCTTTCCCCTTCCTTGGAGTTTTCAGCTTACATTGCCAAGATTATTCGTTGCATTCTTGGGGGTGCTCAGTAAAGATGTTTTCGATTGTTTCTGGTCCTGCTTTTGTTTTTGCCAGCCCGCCCCGGGTAACCCCGTTTGGCTTCAAACTCAACCACCTGCTCCTTTTCCTTTCCAGTAGCGGGGAGGTACAAGGTTGGGGCTTCTCGGGTTTGAACTAATTTGGCAGTGTTGGCCGTTGGTTTTCATGCCGTTGCATTTTCCTACGGGTTCCCCCCCCTCCCGATTCCAAAGTGGCCCCCCCCCCCTCCGGTCCTCCCTTTTTAGGTCAACTTTAACACTTTTGTCGGGGGGGATTCGTTGGGCTTTTTTCCATTTTGTGACCCCCCGGAAAAATCCTGTTTTAACTTTCCCACCAGTGTTGAAGGTCTTAGTTCCCCCCATTGGTGTTTTAATTATTCACCCCCCCGCGGTTGCCGTTCTCGATGGTTGGAAGCCCCCCCACCACCAGTCCCCCCAACTGCCACGACTTGGCAATGCCTTCCCCCGATTTTGCAAAAACTGATTTCCCCAAGTCGTTTGGTTTTTGACAGAAGGGCTTTATGGGGGGGTCCGGGGGGGGGTAGACACCTTTTAAACCGTGGCCCTTCACCCCGATTGTCCCCTTCTTGGTTCACCAAAAAAAAGGATTTCATGTACAAAAAATCCACCTCTCTGACAGGGGATTTGCCTTTTCTTTTTTAAAAAACAACCTGTGGGGTCCCCCCCCCCCCCCACCCAGGATGTTCAAGCCCGACGGTTTTTTGATTGGTCACACCAACCAGAACCACAACCCCCCATCCTCCGGCTTCTCACAACCCCACGATTTAACCCCGGTCCCCCCCCCCGGTCACACGTGCGCTGGGAGTGTCCATCTTCTCTTTGCCCTCCCACTTTTCCAATTTACCCCCCCCCCAAACTTTTTTCCCCCTGGGGCTGGGGGGGGACCTTTCTCATACAGAAGGCGGTTCCCCCCCCGTTTCTTCCCCCACCCTTCAACTGGCTCGGCGTGAACCTTCCCCCCCCTGGTTCACCACCCCCGCCCAAGGCGATAGGACCCCCCCGCTGTTTTTCTACTTGTTTTTCCCCCGTTTTCCTTAAAAAGGGGTATTGGCTTTTGTGATTTTCAGACTCTGCTTAGGAATACGGGTTGACCGGGGTGGTTCAAACCTTGTTGAAGTACCCCCCTAAAAATAAAGGTTCTTCAGGTGAAAGGGGCAAGTCCAAAGTAACACCCTGGGGGGCCCTCGGTGAACGTTCTTAAGGAGGACCCCATGAAAGGTCCCCATGTAAATGAAAGCTTTTTTTTTTTGGTGTTGTTTCGGTGATTTTTTTTTCCCTTTTTTTCTATCTCTTTCGCTTTCACTTTCCCTCTATCTGTTTTTTCTTTTCCTTTTCTTTTTCTCTTCTTCTCTCTTTCTCTCCCTTCCTCCTCCCTTCTCTTTCCTTTCTTGTTCCTCTTCCGTTATTTTTCTTTTTTCTTTTTTTTTTTTTTGTTTTTTTTTTTTATTGTTCTTTTTGTTCTTCGTTCTTTTTTTTATTTTCTCTCTACTTTTTTTTATTTCTTTTTTCCTCGTTTTCTTTTTTCTTTGTCCTCTTTTTTCTCTCTTTCCTATTCGACTTCTCTTTTTTTTTCTTTTTTTTCCCCTCCTTCTTTTTCGTTTTTCTCCTTTTTTCTCTTTTTTATTTCTCTTCTTTTTTTGTCGCCCCCTCACTTCCCCTCCCTGCTCCCCTCCCTCGACCCCCTCCCACCCCCCCCTTCCGCACCTCACCCAACCTTTCGTCATACCATAACAACCCTCCCCTCCCCTTTCCCCCACTCGGACCATCCTCACCGGTACCCCTACCCCCCCCTCAACCCTTCTGCCCTGACCCCTACTCTGTCTCATAAACCTTTTTCCTTTCACCTCCTACTTATATGTTTTCCCTTCATTACCCCGCCTCTCGATCGACCTCCCTCACCTCCCCCCAACTGCTCTCCCCCCCCCCTTCCACCCTTATTCCAGCATTTATAAGTCTACACCTCACTCTCCCACCTCCTTTCTACCTTCCCCCACCCCTTTCCAATAATATACATCTCTGACCACCAACACCCAGCAACACTCCCTCCCTAATCACCTGCTCAATCCGCCCACCACCCGCCACAACAGCCAAATAAAGATCCCCCTCACCCCCCTACCCCCCACCGCAATAGATAAACAACTTTGACAATCGGGTTTTTTGTTTGTTTTTTATGGGACCCCTTGTTTTCACACAGGTAAGTTTTGCACCCCTTTTTTTTCCCTGTGACGGCTTAACTCGTGCCCACCACTGCAACAAACTTTCCCCAGGGTTTTTCCCATTACAGGTTGTCAGTTCTCTCAACAGCTGGCTTTGCTTCCAAACCATTTCCATTGCCCCAGTGGGTTTGGCCACGGCTGCCTCACCATGATTGGTTTCTACTTTGTCAAAAAGGCGTTCCAAATAAATGATATCCCAGGTGTAGGGAGGCCCCCACCAGATTCATCCCACATCTGTCGACGGTTGTGGTACGTATGTTGTCCCAGGCCAGAAGTTTCAGTCGTGTGCCCAAACGACGAAAAAAAATCGCTGTTTCTTATCATTTTCCCCCCCCTTTTGGCCAAAAAAAACCCTTTCCCGCCTCCGTCTTTGTCCCAAACCCCTCCCGGTCAATTGGACATGGCCCCTTTTTTTGACCCCCGGTCCCCGGGTCCTGTGCACCCGTGGGGGTGTTTGGGGCCCTTTTCAGTCATTTGAAAGCTCCAACAAAGGTTTCGTTTCGCGTTCAAGAACCAAGGGGGGACTCCCACAACACACCCCCAACCCATTTAAATTTTACCGGGTTGGCCTACCGGGCCGGCGTTGGGATGGACAGGAGGGCCCCTCCAACAACCAACCCTTTTTCCCCCCCACTATCCTGGGAAAACCTCTCTGTGTTCTTTGGTCCAAACTCGTTCCCCTTTTGGGCAGGATTCCCCCGTCTTTTTTTTACCCTTTGATGCGCCTCTTTCTGCCCTTTATTTAATGGATTTTTGGGTCGGCCAAAGGGGGATACAACGTCAGGTGGCCTGTGATAAATGTATGAATACTTATTTTTCCTCTGTTCCCGGGGTAACTTTATCTTTCTATTCTGAAGAGTGTTTGTTTTGATGGCCGGTTAGTTGCTTTTTTCTGGGAGGGCCTCTTGCTCCCTCCCTGACTTAGAGGACTGCTTTCCATTCCAATTCAGTTTTTCAATTCATCTTGATTTACCGGCATGGCATTTTTTTTCGGGGGGGTGTCCCCCTGTGGGGATCCACCCCGCACACCCACCTTTTTTAGATGGGACGACTTTCTATATTTTTAATATCTCCTTTGTTGTTGGTTTTTTTTTGAGAACTTAGCATTTAGTGATTTTCCACGTCACGACTCATACAAGTGGGTTTCTGTCCTCCTCCCACAAGTCCTCCCCCCAGGGAGCCCCCGGCCGAAGTCGGGGAACGAAATTGTTTTTTGAGATTATTTCCCCCTCGATTCCCTTCTGGGGATGTTTTTTTCCCTAAATTGGACCTTCCCCCATTTTTCCTCCAGCCAGGCTTACCGTCCTTTGCCACAACCTCGCGGAACTCAGCCGGTCTTTTTACCCTTGACGACACCCATGGGTTCAAGTTGAACCTAAAATAAATGAAAAAGAACAAACCCGACTAGGAATTGATCCCATTTTTGACGTGACACAATTTTCTGGGTTCCGAAGTTGCCCCCCGGGCAGTGGTTTGGATGTCTTGTTTCCCATTGGCCTCCGGTTTCTCAAACACTGGTTGCCAAGGCGTTGACAATCCCCCGCCACGTAACCGAAAATAGGGGTGGGAGACACCAGCTGTAACTAAGGGGGAAATTGGCTACTGTTGCGTTCCCCTTTAGGTTGTTACCAAGGGGAATTGACCCTTTTTTTCTTCCCTAGACAGTTTTACTCCTGTTGAGCCTTTTGGTGGTTGCAGGATCGGAAGGTGGGTTTTGGTTTTGGGGTTGTTTGGTATTGCGGGGGGTTCTTTCTTCCGCCCCCCTTCCATTTGAAAGGCAACGGGGGTACCATTTGGAAGCTTTACCAATTTTTTTCAGTGAGCCTGTCTGGTTTTAAAACGGCATTTCCCAACAATTTTCCATTTCCTTGGGGTTCCACCGGTCCTCTACCTTAACTCGGTTGGACATTTGGTTTTGTTTTCTGGCGTGTCAGATATCACAGGGTTCTCGCTTTAAATTTTTCTCGGGGGTGGGCACTTCCCACCCCCCTCTGTTCCCTTCGTCACTCCCCCCCTGGGCGCTTGTTTGGTTTTCCGTCTGGTTGCTTTTTTGATGGGGGTTTTTTGGTGTTTGGATGCTCTTGTGGGGGGGCGTTCTTGCGGCCGCAATCCCCCCTCTTATTCGGACCCCACCCCGGGTTTTAAATTGGTTTTTCACAGTACACACACGAATCTTTCACCGTCCTTTTGGCTGGACCAAAGGGGGTTGCAAGCCCCGGGTGGGCTTCTTTGATCCGAGCCCAACAACAGTTTTCCTTCCTGTAACTTTTTCCCCCATTTGCGTTTTGTTTCCAGACTCCCGGGGACCCTACAACATTAGTTTTGCAACAACCTGGGTTTTTTTGGTGGGCCCATCCCCAATCGGTTTCCCCCTCCCCTTTTAATGGTTTTGCATTTTGGCACGATTGACATTTCCTCGGGGGGCAAGCATTTGGGTTTTGGTGGGTTTCCCCTGTATTCACCAACCGGACTGTGTTATTGGTCAGGGTTTTGTTGACTGACAAACACCGTGTTTTTCCTAATTCAACCTGTCACCTTTTACTATTCACCACCAACCCTTACAAAACATTCTTGTTTCCCAAATTCAACTCCCCCAAATCCGTTGGTCCCTGTTTTTCCTGTTCTGTCCTCTGGGTTTTCTGTGTTCCCTTGTACGGCAATTCCTGGTTTGGGGAATGAACACCGGTCGTGGTGGATCAGGTGGCGTCCCCCCCCTTTTTTCAGGTTTGTGGGCCCGGGGTTGACGGTGTGTGCAAACCAGTGATTGTAATTGTTGAGTAGGGTCTTTTGTTTTTGTTCACTGGTGGAAGGGCAGATTGTGTTTGGAATTGTTTTGCAGTTGGGGGATTTTTCCCCACAATTCTAGTCCCAACTGGCCTGACCGTAGGGGTTTTGTCCCTACCCCATCGCCCACACCATTTTGATTTGCTTGAGGGTGCTGTGGAATGGTGTTTTTTGTGGATCTTTTTTTGTTTGTGGGATTCCTTTTCTCCCCGGGGTGTTTTGCAGGTGGGCCCCAATCGGGACCCCAACCCTGTTCCGGGGGAACACCCGCGCCTTTCTTCTACGATTTTGAGGGGTTGGAACAAATCTTGTTAAAACCCGCTGTTTTGAACAAATTCGATACCCTTCCAGTGGTTACGACAAGACCACCCCCACAGGGAATAGGTTTTATTTCCCACCCCTCACCCCAAGCTGTGTTAACTTTCTCTTTCCGGTCTTTCCCCAGGGTTCCCCACGATTGAACTTTGAAGGGATACCTTTTTTTTGTGCTTGATGGTGATGG
>Ga0179593_1415957_pt1 | contig 10661 bp, 15 predicted proteins | sample CZODoug2_1_08_16_FD_185931 | JGI IMG/M metagenome (GOLD analysis project Ga0179593, IMG submission 185931) | Vadose zone soil fungal communities from Angelo Coast Range Reserve, California, USA - CZODoug2_1_08_16fungal (PacBio error correction) | ecosystem: Environmental > Terrestrial > Soil >... | reverse complement strand
AATTTTTGATTTCCGTTGACACTTCCACAGTCCCGATCTTCCATGGTCTGGATTTTTCGGACACTTTTAGTCTGTTTTCCCCGACATGGCAAGGTTCCCTCCCCTCCCCGATTGGTTCCCAGTAAAGATTCCGGACTTCACGGGTTGTATTGACCAATCTTTTGGCCCGTAATTTAACGCATGTCCCCCGCTTTTGGTTATTCCGTTTCCAACTGTTTCTTCTTTCATCGATTAGACCCGTTCTATACAGTATTTTGCGGCCCCCTCGAGCGCAGCCGCCATCCGGCGTGGCTTTGTTCACACGCCGCCTGGAAACGTTGTTTTTCGCGTTTCAAACTCAACGATTTTTTTTCGCCTGTCTCGCGACGATCCAGGTATTCGTTCGTTTTGCCCCGGTGTTCTCCTTTTACCGGCTTCCGTCCTTCCGTGTGAGGGTTGCCCAACTTCCCCCACAAAACCTTCCTGTTTTCGCACAAGCCAGCGCATATCGCGTCCGTTCGCAGTAAGGCGTCGACAAGCCGTTCACAGTTGATCCCTGTCCCGATGATTTTTTCGCTGCACTTCCTACGTAGATGTAAATTCAGTCCCCAGTGAATCTTGTAGCGGCTATGGACCTCATTCCGAGTTGTTTTCAGTGGGTCAGAGAATGATCCCTCGTTTTTTCGTGGCTTTCGCCACTCATGGAGCTTTCACATTCACGAACCCCGCACCCCCAGGTAGGCTCTGCGCATTTTCCCTTCACCCCCAACCCACCGGTAGAGACCCTTCCCCAGTTGTCAGTCAGAAGCGAGTTCTCGTTACATGCACGCTCGTTCGTGAGCGTCGTGGCCGGGTCTTCGAGTTGTTTTTTTCTTGGTCCCGTTCCTCCGTTTTTGTTGGCCGTTTTGTTTGTTGCGGTCTGGTTTTTGTGTCCGTCTTCTTTTTTTTTGTCTGCGCTTGTGTGTTCTGGTGTTTGTGTGTGTTTTTTTTTTGGGTGGGTGTGTTGTGTTTTTTTTGTGCGCCTGGAATAATCTCGGCGCCACCCGATTCGTCCACACATTCTTTCTGGTCTGTGCGCTTCCTTGAATTTGCTTGTCCCTCCTTTCCTTTCTGAACCTTTTTCCGGGACCATGAACTGCTCCCCCCCTTTCCCCTCCTTGTCTTTTGGTGGCCTGGCCATTTAAATTTGCGTTCTGTTTCGCTCTTGGCCCCGAGTTCCCCTGGGCTTTTTTTCCGAGAAGTTTTTTACCGTCTAAACCCCGAAGTTGCTGAAATTTCCCCCACGTGACCTTTTTTTGAGTCAGTTCATGGAAATTGCGCTTTTCTTGCTGCATGGGTTTCTCTCTGCCCCTTCTCTTTCCCACGCATCCTTTGTCCCTTCCTTTTTTTTTCTTTTCAACTGTTCCACTTTTTTCCGCGTGGGTGAGCCCTCCTCCTTTTTGCCGATTAAGGACTCACCTACCCTGCCCATTATGACCTGCGATTTAGGCTCAACTCGATCTTCCCCCCAACCTCCTTTCTACCTTTTTGCTGGGCCCTGCTTTGTTGTAGTGGCGGTCTTCCATCGGTCCGTAAGTCACACTTTTGTATTTTGTCAATCCGGTCAATAACTGCGACTTTACCCTTGGCTTTTGGGTATCCCTCTGGGCCCCTGAGAATGTCCTTTTCCAGCCTGCCGGTTTCGTTTGTCAGTACATCGCTTTTGAAGCGCTCTTGTATCAACAGTCAGTTCCAGTAGCTTCTAAGAGAAAGGTCGCCTTTCCTTTCTTTTTATACCGAGTTTCACCCAAATCCTACTTCCCAACTCTGTTGCTGAAATCCCGTTCCCCCATGTTCCCTTGATCTCTCCTGTAGATTTGATGATGATGCCCCCATCGGGTGAAGCAGGTGTAGATACAAATTCACACGGCCAATTGCTAGTATTTGTTAACCGGGAACTTTTCTTCCCGATTACCCCATTCCTGGGTCTCATACAATTCATCCCCAAACTTACGTCTTCGAAGTTTTCTTTCGAATGAAATGCGTTCAGCGCCGCATAGAGAACATCCTCCCTCCCCCTGCAGATTGCCTTTCAAGTTCATCCTCCCTTAACCATAGGCGTCAAGCTGCACAAAACGATTTAAATACAATGTCGTCTCCGACCCCGCCCCATTCGGCTTTTTCACACCCACGTTCCCCCCCCGTGCATCCGCCACTCTCAACAGCCCCCTCCCTACGCTTTTTCCGATTGTTATCTAACTTTTGGGAAACCACGGCCCAGTAAACAAGCCTTCATCAGCCCGCCCTTCCAATCCTGGCAGCCCCTTCCCCTTCCCACCCCCTCCATATCCACCATAGTTTGACGGCTCCCTTCTTTTCCCCATACTACTGTGTTTTTTCTATGATTAGAGCCTCCTAGCGTCGTGGGGATGCTTTTCTGGGTTACTTTTCTGTGAGGGGGTAGCCTCGGGCGTATCATTCGGGGCTTGTTCCTCGGGTTTTTTTTTCCCCCCCGATTTAATTACTGACGACCATGTAGTTCTGGGATTTTGTTATGGGATTATTTTCCCGCTGTCTGTGGCGTGTTTTGTGGCAGCAGTTCCTTTTCTGTTTGCTTCAACCGAGTAAATTGTATTCTTTTTTGCCTTTCCGCGGTTGGACTGGCTCCCCTTTTTTGCCTCGACTTCGAGCGGGCTCTGCATCTTTCCCGCTTCTTTGCCTTCTCTTCCCCGCTCCCAGGCCTCTCTAATCCAGGCGACGGCGGGCTGGGTAATCTTTTTTTATTTCGTTTTCCATTTTTCCATCTTGACTCACCTCCTGGTGAATCCCTCCGATAGTGTGCATTTTCGAATTTCTTGCGCTAACGGCCCCTACTTAACTCAGCCCCCCAGGCTTAGACCACCTGACTCCCCTGACGCTGGACTTTGGACTTTTTACGGTTTCAATTTAACCATGCGTTTTTTTATTTCTGTTTTTGTTTCCTGCTGGCGCTCTCACATCATTTTTAGCTGACCCGGGAGATGCGAGAAGCGCACGGCATTTTTATACCGTCAGAGCTGAGAACAAGCGGCTACTCCCCCCAAAGCTACCCACCCCGGAACGGATTTCTCCCCCCTAGTACTCCGGGCTTGTCCAGTTTTAAGCCGAAACACGTTAACCCCGCAGCCGAGTCTTTTGAATTCTTTTCCACCCACCCTCTTTTTTCCACCCCGTGGTTATTTATTCCTTTCTAATCGGACCCCACCCTTCAAAGAAGACTCACAAACGGCTCGCATTACCAATTCGGTGTCTGACTCGGCGAGTTGGCTCTCTCCGCATTTCAATGTGGGATTTCCGTGCGCCCCCCTTCGCTGCCAAGCCGCACGGCCCCCTGACGGCTTCTTAGCTTAAGGTGGAAACGAAGCGAAATTTATTTGCTTGGCCTGACCCTTAATTGTCTTCGGAGGCCTTCATTGGTTGCCGGACCACTCATTACAGCCTGTTGCTTTCCATGTTCTGCTTGAACACCCGATTCTGGAACTTGGTCCTGCAACGGCTTGATTCCCCTGTCTTTCACGACCATCTTTTTCCACAAATGATGACAAGTTGTTACGCCGCCATTCCCTTATTTTGATTCGTCAACACCCCAAGAACAAACTTCCCCCCCAATTTCTTGCCTTCTGGATTAAGACCCCTCCCCCCCAATTTACAACCCCCTGACCCCGGCGCCTTGTCCAAAATCCACCTGAATGTTTTACTCTGAGGTTTTTTTGTCGACGATACTTTGCAGGGTAGAAATATACCTTTCCCACCCCTTTTTCCCTTCGAAGTTCTTCCGGCGGAATGTTACTTTTTTGACCTCTCTCCCCGGTGTTACTGAGATGCCCAATATTGTGTTGAAGGGGTTTTGAATGCAATCTTTCTCTCTTGTGCTTCCCCGCCCATAACCCTTCCCTTTTCTCCTTCACCCACTTTCCCCCTGGCCCCCCAGAGCATGTTCCAATTGACCGGTCCCGACACTCCTTGCAATGCGGTTCCGATTGACCGATTCCGGGCAAAGCCCGTACAAAAATTTCTGATCTATTCCATGTGTGGGGATTAATGCTTCGTCGCATATTCTGCTTTCCGGCGTTTCGAAAGTTACCCAAAGTTCTGGTTTTCGTGGAGGGTTTTCCCCCACAGCCGCAACTTTTTTGGATCGGGTGAATCGGTTACGTGCCCCCCCCCGACCTCCGAATAATCGTTTTTATACGACGCTAGCTTCTTTCGGTCTTCACCCCTCACTTCTTGTACGTTTGCGACGCTGGAGAGCAAAAACCAGTTTTTCCAGTCTCCCCTGGCTGTTTCCCCGAAAAAAGCCGACCCCCTGGCGGTTTAGAGCGTTGGCTCCAATACTTGGCGAACTTTCCTGACTCCTCGTAGTCGGCGCCTTTTTACGCTTGTTCCCGGTTAATTCGACCTTTCTGTGGCACATCGGCCAAAATACCCGTTCCTTGAAATCGCCACCCCACGGTTCCCCTGCCCCTACATGATATTCCAAATCGTGCTCGGTGGTGAACTGGTAAGGTCCAGGGTATGTACCCACTTCCTTCCCGACCCCCTTCACTGTTTGCCATTGTTCCTTTTGTTGTATTTTTTGTCAACGTAAACCTCCTCCGTCTTTACTTCGACTTTTTTGTTTTTCTCCCAAAGACGATCAGTCCCTTGTTTATTTCGAACTGCCTTGACTGACTTTCTCGTTTTTCGCATTACCTCCCCGGGAGTCCGCCGCATCTTGTGTTTGAACCCGGGTTTTCCCTTTCTTGTAACATTTCGAGGGTGAGCGCCCAAAGGGCCCGAATTCCCCTAGGTAACATACACTCCCTCCCATTTCTTTTATTTCCCCTTTTCAACTGACAGGGGCCATGCTACTTAACCAATCACCACGTACTTTTCGGAACCTTTCTGATTTTTTTCACCATCCCTTAATCGCGAAAGCCGTTGGTCCCTTTTGTTTTTCCCCCCTTTGTTCCCCTGACAATCAAACAGTCCCCGCAATTTCCATATGTTTCTTACGGGCCCGTCTTTTCTTCCCCCCGTTTCCCCCCCTTGACTCCCCGTCCCGCGGATTTTTCACGGGAGGATTCGTGCCCCGGCCATTAATCTCTATTCCCTCCCCTCCTCCTGTTTGTTGTCTCTAGATGCCTGTCTGGGTTGCCCCGCCCGTGAACCAGCTCTCCTTTTTTTTGTCCCGTGCTCCGGCCCGTAAGGACCTCTTTGAACTTGCCCCTTCTCTTTTAGTTTTACTTATCCACCTTAAACGACCCGTTCCTTCCCCCCCATCTAAGATTCCTCATCAGCCCCAATTGTCAACCCTTCCTTTTTTCCGCTTCTTGATTTTTTTTCAAAGTTTCCTTCATTTTGCCCCTGTTCTCTTTGTGCGGTCCGCCGAAATTGTTTTTTTATGGGATCGAAACCTTCTCCCTTTTTCGTGCTCTTTTGCCCATCGCATAATTCCATGAAGAATCGAAAACTACCTTTTCACACCGGCTACTTCTCACCTCCCCCGTTTGAGTGTACATCACGCCAAAGCACACCTTCCAGTTAATTTTCCACAAAATGACCCCTTTTGCTACCGTCTGTTCGGGCTCCACCAGATTCCCGTAATTGACAGGTCGGGATTTCCTGTTCCCACGTCCACCTGGATAAGCGTTCCCTGGATCCCACTCCCCCACTCTGTTTTACTACTTGTGCAGCAAGGTTGGTTCCTTCCCCTGCGTTTCCCTTTTGTCCCCCAACTCACGATGCGTTCACCCTTTAAGCTTGCGGACTCCGTTGTTTGGTAAGGCAAGGTTTTTTAGCATTCTCCCTTAGTTAGTGTGAAGCGTCCCATAATGTAAAATTTTTCTTTCGCTCCTAAGTTAACGATATTCCGCTCACTGGGGTTTTCGGCGCTGCCTCTAAAGACGCCACTTGGTCTTCGTTGTTCGTGACCAAACGCCCCTTTATCTTTTTTTCACCGTGTTTTTTCCTCCCCCACCTTCAATTTAGTTTCCTTCCCCCTTCGTTCTTACCAGTTATTCGTTCTTTGCCGCGGTATTAGAAATTCCCCGACGCGTTAACCCGCTGTCACGTCTGCGGTTGAAACAACCTTTTCCCCCTTCAACCAATTCGTTGGTAGCCAACGAAGAAGAGACTATCTCCTCCCGTTCTCGGACTCACAGAGCCCGTTTTCCCGTCCTCGATTCAGATGTTTTGTTTTCCCGTTTAAACCCATGTCTTCTTTCCCCCTTTGCGCGAATACCCTGGCCTGTCTCATTCTTTTTTCCCGTTGGTCCTTGGCATTTTTTCCAGGGGCTTTTGCGGACTTTTTTCTTCTCTAAACTTCTTTTAAGTGGTGAGCCACTTCTAATGAATTAACATTCAACACCAGGCACCAACCCATGTATTCTCCTCCTTCATTTCCTCCCTTTAAATTTCAGTACTGTCAAAGTAGCCCCCAACTTCAATAGGCGCCACGTCGCTGCACTCTTTCGTCCTTTTTCCTGACTTCCCTTCACGATTTCTCGGTCCAGCTGTCCCCCTTACGTAGGATTTGTGCAGCGTCTTTACTTTCTTGAGATCCATTTACTTGTTTTTTCTTCCCCTCTGTTAAAGAGGTATCTAAATGATCTCAGCACTTTTTTGTTTGCTCGTTGGTTGTTCTCCTCAATTCCCCACGTAAGGTTCGCTTGTCTCCCAGTTAAGGTCCGGTCATTGTGCGCCGAGGAAGTGTCACAGACCACCTCCGTTGCTTATGGAAAGTTCCCGATCTTCGTAGTTCCAGAGCTGTCCTTTGAGAGTTCTCTTTATAAGCTTGGCCTGGGGGGTATTCTCCTTCCCATAGCGTACTTCCCCTCCCTCCTCTCTTTTTCGTCGTAAAAAATGGTCAGCCTCCCTCCGGGACTTGCTCTTGCCCGACTATAGGGAACGCCTAGTGATCAAAAAACCTTCCCCCTTTCTGGCCCCTTCTTTTCCCCTGATTTTTTCCCCGCCCAAATCCCTCTCCGTCGTGACCCCGAATCCGCGTTAGGCGCGTGTGTTTTGTCCGAGGTTTATTCCCCCTGACTCGTTAGTCAGGTGACTTCTTTTTTTCACATTGTGTGAAATCGTCGTTCCCCTTTAGCGGCGGTAAATTTTCGTGTTTTTTCTTAGCTCCTCTTTCCTCTTTATGGCACTCATCCAAGTTCACGGTTTAGGTATTACAGCCGTGTCCTCTATTCTATAACCCTTCACCATTTGCGTTGCTAGACGACTCTCACATGGTTCTCGTCTGAGCCCTCGACCCCTGCAATTCCCCACGCTGGTGTCTCCTACCCTTTCCCCCTTCCCCCCGGTCCGGTCGTGAGAACTCATTTGTTCTCCCTCCTTTTCTCTCTGTTAGCGGAACGTCGGTAGGTCGAACGAACATTCGGGGCACCGATTTCGGATTAACCTGACTTTGATTGAGATATCTTTTTCCTTTTGCTAGAATTTAACAACCTGAATCCTCCCCATCTCTCACGTTAGAGGGATTCATGAACAGCTCCCCTCCTTCTAATCCCTTCCTCTCCCCAGGGAGTGAACGGATAGCTTAAGCATTGCTCCCCCCTCCTCTCAAGGCCACACCCGCGTCTTTCCCCCAAATGTTTCTTGCTCGCACCTGCATGCGCAGGTTTTCCCCCACCCCGGAACCCGTTTCCAGCCCCCTCCTCCCAAACAAAAAAAAACCTACGCATTTTCCCCCCTCTTGATCATTCCTTCATTGGTTACCCCGCAAGTCAAGCCAACGAATTCCTCCTCTCCTCTTCTCCCTCTCCCTGCCCCACTTCCCCCCCCCCAGCATCCAACTCCGCGTCTGGATTTTTCCCTCTTTCTGACCGCCTCCCCTCGTGTTGAGACCTCCGATATCCCAGAAGCCGGTGGGATGCTGGATTTGAATTTCCTCCCTTTTCGTTAGGGATATCGGCTTTATTCATTTCCCCCTTTTTCTGGAAGGCGGGCCACTCTGTCTTGACCTCCCTCCATGCTATGGTCTTTGTTGGTTTTCGATTTCCTCTGCCCTTTGTGGTCCTTTTTTTGTGGAAGCCGGCGGCCACTGGCCTTGGTTCGCGCCAGTAACATTGTATATCCCCAGGGTTTCCCGCTTTCCTCGGCGACTGTAGTTGTTCGAGATGTGTATTCTTGCGTGTTCAGCGCTGGCGTTCTATGGATGCGGTGGATCCTTCGCTTTATGCAAAACCTTCCCCCACCCCCCCGGTCCTGAGGAACTGTTTAATATTTTTTTTTGATGCGCCCGGCCTTTCTGATTTCACATCCGCGGGCTGGACTTCCCCTCCCCTCAGGCCTGCCGACTTATTTTTGCACTCGACGGTTGCTTCACAGAGTTTCCTCATCAGCATTCTACAGGCTGGCCTCACTTTCCTTTCCCTGACGCTTGACTTGTGAATTGCTTTTCTTTTTTCCTCCCTCTTTTTTTTCATTCTTGATCTTTTCCCGTCTTCTCTCTCGAACCAAAGGTAGCCCGATCCCCGGTGAATTTTTTAAGACCTCTGCGTAGTGGCCAGCGTTACTTCTACACCGTACGCCCCCGGCACTGACTGTCTGGCCCCTTCTCGCCAAGCGTCGCTGCAGCACTAAGATTTTCCGTTGCTCGCTGTCTTTTACTCGGATTTCCCACCAAGGGGACCAGTTTGCTTCCCACTCGACTTCGGGTGATACCTCGGACCCCCCCACAAGCCATTGAATGCTCTATACAATTCGGTGTCCCCCCCTCCAGTCCCGGCGAGTGAGTTAGTCTCTCTCCGATTTTCGAATGGGACCGGTCTTTCTTGTGAGCTCGCCCGGCGACGCGTTGCCCCCCCCGAAGTCCCCCTCCTTGAGTTTTTTTTTTCCCCCTGTGGATTTTGACCCGCAGCGAAAATTCTGCGTTTGAAGACCCTATTTTCAGTATCTTCACCGCCATTCAGCATTCTTTTAACTAAGAAAGGAAGGCTTCTGCCTTAATCCCTACTTGCCGATCTCGGGAAACGTGGACTTCCTAGAAACGGCGTTCTTCCTTGACGACGGATCTGCCACCAATGAAGTCCCTTCCTGGGGTCCAGAAGATTCCTAGCAAGCTGCCCCTTCATTCCCACAAACAACACCCCCCCCTTCCTGGTTCTCCTTTCTCTTCCTCGCTTCCCCTCCCCCTCAACAGTCCCCTCAATTTATTGCCCTCCTTCACCGTTGCGACTTTCGCCAAAACTCCTCTTTTGTTTAACTGCTCGCTTGTGGTCCGCGAAGATTTTTCCCCTGTTCTCGCAACATAACTACAGGGTTGCCCTCAATGACCAAGTAACTTTCGCCGTTCCCGCTCTACGGGTTTTGTCCCCACGGCGAAATAATCTTCTCCTCACGGGTGTGAATTTTCTGAATGCCATCTTCCGTAGTGGCGTGACAGCAACTCCCCCCTTCCCTTTTCTCACGATCACACCTTCTACCCAGGAACAGCGCCTAAGGTCCCCAAATTATAGTGAAGCTGCCCCTGGGTTCTACACCGTGGGACCTTTCCTGGTACCTATGTTGCTTTCTGGTTACACAAATCCTTCCCCACTTTTGCTGACTTAATTGGGAATCTTCCTCTCTGCCTGAGAACTCTTTCTTCACTATAGATTTCTTTTGATTTCCTCAACGACGTTTTTTCCCAGGGTGGGTGATCCCCCACTCTCAAAGGGCACGATTTGGGGCCGCTCTCGGCCTTCTCCCACTGACGCACCTACTATACATGATACGCATCGCTCGGTCTTCTTCGAACTCCTTCTTTCCTGTTTTTTTTCTCCGGAGGCCTATCACGTTTCCAGTGAGTTACGCCCCCCCAGCCGACCGCTGGCTGTTGCCTGCGCTGCCCTCCCCCCACCGGTTCTGCTCCCGGCGCCGACTTGTGATTTCCCGTCGGACGCACACCCCTCTTTCTTCCTTGTGTTCGGCAACTTTCTCCAGCTGAAATTCTTCCAAAACACCCACCCCCCGAAATTCCGTACAAAAACCATTTTTGCTTTTCGGTCAACACTCTTACCTTTTTTTCTTGGCACCCTCGTCTTTCTCTTTGGCGGGGTACAACCTTGGTTTTTCATTTCCTTGCACAAAACCCCCTTCTTCCCCCACGCCCTACCCATGTATCATGCTGGTTCCATGCCCCTCTTTCCCATGTTTGTGCTTTGACCCCCTTCAAACTCATTCCCGGCAATTCTGGTTTTCCTCTTTTTTCCAATAACCATCAGCCGTCCGTCCGAATTTTCTTTCTGGTCTTGAAAAAATGAAACTCCTTGTGTCCCCTTCTTTTCCCGGTTGCTATTCAACACTCCCCTGAGGTCCGCGTTCTTCCGTTTTTGTGACTTGGTGAACACGGGAGTTTTTTTCGTTATTTCTTTTTTTCCTTCGTGCTGGATCTCCCTTTCACTACTTTGACCCAAGTTCCTCGTCAAATCCTGCAGCATGATGCATGCGTACCTGCCTTCCAATTTCCATGCCGTACATTTCACCAACCCCATCAAACGTACTCTTTTTTTTTTTTCACATTCTCCGGTGTTCACAATTTCTTTTTTCTCTAGACTTCTGTCTTTGATGAGGCGACCACAAGTTGAACTCCCCAGGCCCCTTTAATTCCCCTCCCCGGGCCTCGGGGACTTTCAAACCCCCTGACCTCACAGATTTCCCCCTGGGGCTTTTCTCCACCCTCAATCCTC
>Ga0179593_1369260_pt1 | contig 10661 bp, 13 predicted proteins | sample CZODoug2_1_08_16_FD_185931 | JGI IMG/M metagenome (GOLD analysis project Ga0179593, IMG submission 185931) | Vadose zone soil fungal communities from Angelo Coast Range Reserve, California, USA - CZODoug2_1_08_16fungal (PacBio error correction) | ecosystem: Environmental > Terrestrial > Soil >... | reverse complement strand
CTTTCTTTCCCCACCAACCTCCTCTTTCCGTTTTAAAAAAAATACTTCAATGCAGATCACTCATTCCTTCATCTTCATTCTTCTCTTTCACCCAAAATCACCCAACTGCTTCCCTCCGCGAACCCCACATGGAAAGCAATCTGCCGTTCCTCTCCACCCCGCAGTAGGACTATATCTTCCTCTTTCTCCACTATTACCACCCTTTATAGAGATAGCGGGGCATCCGGTCATGGAGGTGCCCCCCCCATTTTCCACTCTTTTCACCCTTTTGTTTTGGTTTTTTCGCATTTTACGTTCGGGATGCGTTCGCCACTTTCACCTTTTTTCGTGATTCTTATCGCCCGGCACGGCTTCGTTCAGGTAGAGCCCCAGTTCCTCGGCCTGTCACTCCCCTGTCCCCAAATGATCGGTTTCACCCCTGCAACGATTTTGCCTCCTTTTCCTTCTTCTCCCTTTCTCTTGAGTCGTAGTAGTGTATCCTTTTTTTTTTTCTCTTCAGAATTTTCTGTTTTAGGATGTTTTTGACCGGTGAACTTATCACGTATTTGCGGGCGTTTTATTCCTTCCTTCTTCCACTATCAGCACCTTTTCAAATTCTGTAGGGGCCTTCTTACAAAGTACAGTTTCACTCCACGGTAATTTCCTCTTTTCTTTTCTTTTTGAGATTATGGTCTTGCTCTGTCCCGCGGTATCTGAATACATCTGCTCCTTTCCTCTCTCTATCACACCCTTTCTCCCCCCATCGGGCCTTCTTTCACCTGATCTTCCCGCAGCTTTTCCCCTCGGGAAGTTCTTGCCCAATCGGTCATTCGTAGACCCTTGAGCTGATTTCCCACTTTTTTCTGACCCCTTTCTATAGATCCCCCTCAACCGCTGTTTTAGGAACAATTCCCTCTACCTGTTTTCCTCCTCCCCCCTCTCAACCGTAAAATGCGATTTCCCAACCTACTTACACGAGCTTCTCCCCCCCCCCACGAGGTCGCGTCCTGACTAGATACGCGATTTATTTAAACAAATAGAGCTCCCTCCTCATTTGTTTTTTAAAGCCTTCCTTCTTTCTGGCTAAGCAGGGAGACTTTTCGACCCCTTTTTGGAGACTTAATTTGTGACATGCCTTTCATCTTTGTTGATCTTTCCTTTTTTTTAAATAACTGAGCCTACGAGCAACTGCTATGCCCACCCCCACCTGTGTTTCGGGTAGCTCCTTTATTCCTTCCCCAAGAGTTTCCTCCACCTTTTTTATGATGACCCGATCCTGCGTTGAGGCTGCGCTGCAATCCTCATTTAGAGGGTTCTCCTAGTTAAAAGACGGCCTTCCATTCCTTCTCAAGATTCCCCGTTCCGCCCTTCTTCATTCGGCCTAGTTAGTTTAAAGCCTTGACCTTTTCCCCCTCTTCTTTGTTTAGTAATTGAACCGATTGCATGGAGCGTCAGTCTGATGCCTGACGGCTTCCACTCATATGCTAGGTAGGCCTCCCCCTGCAAGTCTTAGCGCCAGGCCCAGACAATGGAGACCTGTGGGTGGTCCCGCCTCCTCAACCAATTTTAAGTCTTTCTCTGCCACCAAGAGAGGTCGTGCTTCTCCCGAAAAAGACGATAATCGTATCCTGCGATTGTGTGGCCTGACTTTTTTTTTTCCGACCCTTAGGATTCATGATGGCTCGTCCGGCGTGAAACAAAAAAGACAACCCCCCTCAATCTCAGGTTTTGTCAGTTCCTCTCGTTATAGTTGGGGAAGCGGTGGTATCGCGTGGTTGCCATTGACTCCCTCACCCCCTTGCGCGAGAGGATTTTTTTACACAGATGCCTTCTTCGTGCAGCGATCGGGTCTTCTCCCCCCCCCCGACCTTTGCAACGTTTCTTTTTGACCTTGTTATGTCCTTTCTTTCTCCAACAGCCATTCTTCAGAATGAAGATATTGGGGAACTTGGTGGAATCTCTCTTCGGCGCTTCCCTATCCCTTTTTCTCAGGAGGTTCTTGGCCCCCATCCAGCAAAAGTTTAGATTTATCTCACTTTTTATGGGGCCAATTCGTCTCCTTCTGCCCCCCCTTTCCCCCTGATTAAAAACGGTGGAAATCATCTCTTTTTTACTACTCCCTTTCTGTGTTAAGTTCCGCTTCTGACGGCGGCGTATCATATGCGAATGGTACCTGATTTTTGTATGAAAGGAAAAGTGTTGGCCTTGTGGCACGTTATTCCCTCTTATTGGGTGGAACTGGGAAGTTGGTTGAACCTTCCCCCCTGAAATTCGTCGGCACGCAAGAGGGCTCGATTGCATGCCTTCCGTGCCTTTATCTGTAAAGTTCGGTCCCCCCCCTGCCCTTAATCCTGACCCAAACAACCCTGCTGCATGGAGTTTTCAATCCCGACGTGTATTTTTAAAGGAAATGACAGCTTTTTTCTTTTATTTCCTCCTTGTACATCTCTTTTTTAAAGGGGCAATGGCCCTTGGTCCTTTCTTTTCGGTACCGCATCCCATTCCCTTTATTCAAGAAGGTTGATTGCCAGGAGGGGATCTGGGGATCGGTTTCCCTTCTCAGATACTCCCCCCCCAGGTCTCTCTTTCAGTATCGCAAATTAAGAGTAGGCACTTCTCATAAGGTTGCGTCACTGACCCTCCCCCTCGTTATTGAATGAAATTTCAAAACTTTTTTTTTTTTTTTCTGTTTTTCTTTTTTGTTTTTGGGGCAAACTTGACAATAGTTACCGCTCCCCAGTTGGGACTTATAAAACACCACCTTAAAATTCCTTCCTTCGGTTCGGAAGTTATGCCGAGATTACTCCATTCCCTTTGGTTCCCTTTATTTCCGCGAGATAGTTGGTTATAGGAGGAATTCCCCTCTGATAGTTTACCTCGCTTCGCCTGAAGTCATTTAACCCCCTGCACCCTCTTCTGTGGAAATGCTCTCAGTTTTTAATATGACCCTGCTCCCTGCTGCCCATCATCTATACTCTTTTTAATTGTTGTTGTTGTTGCTCCCGGCGACCTCAAACCAAGCCATCCTGTCTGATGCGACGAACGGCTCTTTTCGCACTTTTTGAGTGTGCTTTTTTTTTTCCTTCCCCATCGCTTGAGGCTAAGTTCAAGTGCCTTTTCCGGGGGTTGCATAATAACCCTAGTTCTTAGTTCTGATGAATGTTGTAAACTTAATTTCCTTCCCTCCCGTCATTTTAATAGGAGATATTTCGTTGCATGTCACCCTACTCGGTAATCAGTTCGATTTTTGCCCCCATTCTCACCACCCTCATCCAATTCTTAGGCAATCCTCTGGGTCTTCTGCCCTCCACCGGTTAATGACACCTATATGCCTCTGAGTTGGCTCCCTCTACGAGTAGCAAGGTTGAACCCGATTTCCTCGCACTTGGCCCCCCCTTCTAGCCCGAGCCCCGCCTTTTACGCCCCCCCAACACGCCCACTTCTCCCCATCTCGGCTAGGTCCCTACGAGCCCTTCCGGCCATTGGCCCCCCCCGTGATCTGAAATCTACGATGCTCCCCCGTATCCTGCACAATTGACAGAAGAGACCGGTTCACTTTCTTTTCAATATGACTTTTTTTCATTGATGCCTTCCAATGGCAGGCGGTGACCTTTCCCATTACGGGGTCTGCCCTCATGATCATCGAATCCCGCCTTTCCCCCCCTTAGAGCCACTGTGAAGGAGAGGAATTTATCCCCGTTCTCCGAACCCCCCCCTCCCTGCCGACACCAAAACCATATCTCGTACCCCTTGTCACGTTTCCCCCCCTCGTCTTATACAATCTCTTCCCTTCTTTTCAGACCCTCTTCAGATCGTTGCGAGCCACGCCTCTTATGCTAAACATTTCAGGCCTCACCGCTTTGACCCTTCTCCTTTGTTCTTTCCCGTTCCCCACCAGGGCTCAAATTTCCTGAGAGAGCCTTTTTTTTCCCTCCACCAATCAATACCCCTTTTTTGATTTCTTTTCTCCTCCGCGACGTAGACTTTTTTCTTCGCGATCATAGGAGAACGAAAATGGTCCCCCCCCAATGTTATTGATCCCCCCTATTTTTCGAGTCGATTTTCGGCGAAATCTCCAGGGAGTGTTGTCCCCACCCTTCAGTCACCGTTGCAATTCGGTGAATAGACCCGATCTCTTCCCCCCTAAGGGTTGGTTCGCGCTCCAGCTCCGCTGTTACGCGGTCACTGTTAATCGCTCCCCCCCTTCAATGGACTAGCCGATCACTAAATTCACGAGTATTATGTTCGGGGTTCCTTTTTTTTTTTCCCGCACCTCTCTATCAGACAGCATCGAGATTTTTGACTGACCACCGCCGTTCGACCTCCACCTTCTTTCTGTTGATCCCTGTCTGTGGGGCATCACAAACTATTAGATTTTGTAAGAGGCGTTTTCCTCAGGACATGAGGCATGACCTCCGCTCTTTTAGCCTTTTTTTTGACTCTTATGAGGACATTGCAAGATAAACTGCGCTCGCGCAGGATGCTGTGTCGGTCCTTCCCCGGTTCGTATTATGAAACAAGAGTCCCCCATGCACCTTGCGTTGCCCGCCTAGTGGATTTTGGCATTCAGGCTTTCTTCTAAATTGTTTTCGCTCTTGGAGAGTGAAGCCAACCTTTCTGGACACTTTTTGAGTGCAGATACTCCGTGCCCCCCCTTTCAAGTCTTCATTAGCTGTTTGCTTGCGATTGGGTGAGTGTGCGAGTCCCGCCTCACACGGGTCCTTTTTTAAACTTCGCCCTGTTCTGGCTCCTTGCCTTTTTTTCCCTTTTTCTTTCCAGAGACTCACGCGAAGCTGATCAACCCCCTACCCCATTACACAGCATGCTTCCTCCCCTGCGTTAGGGAGACGTCACATGAATTTCTCCCCCAAATGAATCGAAGTGGCCAATGGTCACCTCCTTGCGGGTTATGGATTATTAATACTCATCAAATCGTGGTTTTTTGTGTCTTTGCTTTCTTTCTCCCGCGAAGTTCGTTGAATGTACCCATATTTTCGCTGATGCCGATAGACATCTTTGGTGAGTTTTTTCACCCATCCTGAGTTTTTTCTGACACGGGTTTCTCACTTCTATCTTTGTTCGCATATTGCCGAGAACGATTTGCACTCGACCCCATTCAGAGATTCCTTTACGGCTGGCCTATTTTATACGGTTCCCTCGTTTTTTGTCAGGCACTGGGCTGCTTTTTCCTGATGAATGAGTCACCCTTCTTGCACTCTAGATTCTTTTCTCTACAGGGCCAAGGTCGTAAATCTCCACCTAACACGGTCCACGGGCGGCCACGTGGATGATTGTAACCTTTTCCGGCACGCCCCACTAGAAGGGGTTCCAATGTTGTGGAATGCGTGCCCCCGTGCAAAGGGCAGACACAGCAAGCGATGAATGAGAGCGGGCTTTCCAACGGTCCTTTGTACCGGTATGGTAAGCAGGACTTCCCACTAACGACGACCTCCAAGAGCCAGCGTGCGAGGAAGCCCAAGTAGCCCCGGTGCCTTTCGTATCCGTATTAAGGGCCCACGCGAGTAGTTAGTGATCGACGTAGACTACGCCGTGCCTTATATGGCCTGCGGCTCCATCGCATGCATTGTGAAATGGAGCATTCCTCCCCTTTACGCGACATCATACGCGCCGCACAACCACCCAAAAGGTTGCATCATTTTCTTCCGCCAGAAGCAGACGGATGCTAGCCTATTTTTGGCCTTTCGGTGCCTTTTTCTTAACCTGATAATGCCTGCCTGGTTCCCAGGTTCCGAGGTTAAGTTCGGTGAGACGTCGATACGCCAGTTGTTGCCTTTGGTCCCCCCGTCTGCGCTCAAGAAGTGAAAAACAAAAAGAGGACCTGGAGTCCGGTTTCGCAGATTTGCATTCTTCATATTCTTTGGTCCTTTTCAGGGCAGCCGCTCCCCATCAAGCCCCGTTGTTGGAGCTGGGGGATTGCCGCCCTTTGCAATCCCCCCACAGACGATCATGCTTCCGTCCACAAAAATCTCGAGCCCGATCTCAGGGCTCACGATAACGGCTCCGCGCCCGCCCTGCCCCCCTTGCGCCTATCGAAGCCCACAAACAAAATTCTGTCAACGTCGTTCTGTGGCTCGCGACCACGCGGCGGCATTATTTTACGCTTTTCTAACAGCAAACCCCAAGTCTGTAGGCGATAGCGGGGATAAGGTCTGGCGTGCCTGCAAATTCGAAGAGGTGTTTGTGGGGAGGTGATGATGTTCGCGTTTGTTCTTTGTTCGCCAATTCCCCCATCCATGGCGATGTTCTCCCCGCAACTCATTTCGCTTTAGGTTCTATCACGTTGCATTGGGAACCATCTTTTCAAGAATTACATTTCCTCTTTTTGCCGTTTACCGTTTATTACTATGCACTGGATTTTTGGCGTTTCGTTAGTGGTGAAAAGGTTGGCTACCAGCTAAGCGGAGAAGTGGTCACGTTGACCCCCCTTCTTAAGTCGTAGGGTGTTCTTGACTGGGCATTGCTAAACTCATTCCCATGGCCGCCACAACTTTTTATTCTTTGCCGTCCTGCAGGTGAAACACGGCCCGACGGTAATTGAATAGAGCCGGCGGTTGAGAGTCTGCGCCTTTCACCTGCATTTCGGTTACTAAAATTGTCGACTAGAATTTCAACCTTCAGAAAACTATCGGCGCCCGAGGGTTCTATGACACCCCCTACGAGGTATCGCTCTGGATCGGGAAAACCCCCGGTAAATTCTCTGAATGCGAACAACGGATCCGCCTGATTTTCATTCGACATGGTATAGATGGACCCTCCACCCCTCTGTCTATCGACACTGCATCTCCATATGGGTCAGCTCGATTAGCGCCGTCCCGCCTGAAAATAATTCTTCCTCCACCCCCCCCCACGAAGTGTAGGGATGAACTAATCGCAACCGCGAACTAGATCCTTCCCCTTTCGCTTCTGGGACCCGGTTTTTCCGGCCGCAGATTCAGAATATCGAAGTTTGGCGTATTCTCCTTTGGACCGTTCTTTCGATCTCTGTTTTTTTCATACATTGTCGCTGACCTGCTCCTTGTACCAAAATAGGGTGAGGTAGCGGACGCTTTGCCTTCCTCCACCCTAGGTTTCCATCAACCTGGCTAGATGCGCGTGCCCGCGTACTGCTGCTTCTGATGTCACCCAATCCTTTCCAAGGGTTGACTCCACCATCGAATGCCCGCTAACACGCTGCCCGGTTCGCCGATCGGCGGGCCCAATTTAGTCAGGCCTTTATTTCCCTGCCCTATGATGGCTCAGTGTCACGTATGGCGACGACGCCTTTCGCTTGCCCCTAACCCCCTTATTCTTACAGGGCAGAAAGAGTTAGTTTCTTCACGTGGCTAGGTGGTACGCTCTCAAATCTTTCATGAAAACTTCCCCCCCTTTCTTCTCCTGCCCTTCCCCCTCCAGCAGAAGTTGGAGAACGGAGGAGTGACGCACTTTTCCCCTTCGTTTGGCTCTCCTCTCGTTTCTTGAACCCTTCCCCCCACCCTCAATCTCGCGGAGATTCTCGTGCTCTCCGTCCTCCCTTTTTTAATTCTGGGGCAATTGAAAGGAACCATTAAGAGCGCGAGCTTCTCATTTCCTTATTTGGTTTTAGTTCCCCCAACCTTTCCCCTCTGCCCCCCAATATCCTTTTAAGGTGAATGGAAGGTTTCCATGGCCGAACCTTTCTTCCCGACCACAACATCTTCGATATGGAATAATAAAATTGGGCCTGTTCGTTATACTTATTTTTTTTTCGCCTGCTCCTCTTGCCTCCGTTCTGTTTTAGGAGACTTGCCCAGCCCAACGTCTCTTTATTGTATATTTTTTTTTCCTGCAGCATCTCGGCCCTTGTCACCCATCCCCCCAACTGATGATCTTGAAATAATACTCGGGCTCAGTCATTGTGTCTCATTGGCTCTCTCGCTTCATCTTCGGTCGGAGTTATGGTAATGTTCCCTTTCTAGTGTTTGGGAGGCGCCTTTCCTTTTGTTAATTTCTGAACGGTAGGGCTTATCATTTTTTGTGGCCAAGCATGGGGACCCCCTTTTTAAGGCCGAAGGCTTGCCCCCCTTCACGACGTGTTTCTTCCCCCTAGCATGACAGAGGATGCTTCGCGTGTCTTTTTTTCTTCCCGGTCCCCCCTTAAAGCCACCCCCCTACCTTCTTTCCCTTTGTCCCCCCTAAGAAAGGGGTATGCAATTGATGCCTGGCTTCTTTTTTTTTCTTCTGGCTTGTTCCTCCTTTCTCCTTGGGTCGACACTTTGCTCCCATATCCACCTTCGAGGTACCGCAGCTTTCATCTTGTAGACTTTTTTTTTTCTTTTCCCCCGGGTTTCGGGATAATTGGTTTGCGTCGTTATGTAGCCCTGCCGAATATGGTCTGAGGATAGCCGCCCCCCAATCTTGAAACCTCGGCAGATACGTTTGATTGAATCAATCACAGTACATTTACTTGTATATTCTTTTTCCCCCCCGCCTTGTCCCTATACCTGTAGCAGTAACAGGGCTGCCTTCTCTTTCCCCCCCCTTTCCCCAATATTCACTGGAAGAGACTATCTCACCCTTCCATTCATTTTCTTCTGACAGAAGAGATAGTTTATATTCGTGCATCAACTTCTTTTCCCCCTCCCAGTCTTTTTCTTTTTCGATAATTCCACACAGCCCCATGTTTATATCATGGTTTCTTTCATTTACTACTAAATTACTGCTTTTCTCCTTTCTCTATATTCTTTGTTTGAGCGGCCTGAACGCCCCCCCACCCGAAGTAATGTTTCAATTCTACTATGCGTATTCTCTTTTGCCCAGCGACACCGTAGGTGATTTGGGTTGTTCCGTTAGCCACTCCCCTTTTCAGTATTTTTTTAAAGTGGAACCCTTGAGGCTGAGCCTCAAAAAATTCTCTCTCCTTATCACTTTGGGTAAATTGATTGATCCCTTCCCGGTCCTTCCCGTCCGCCATACTAACGTATTTTTGGGTTCCTCGACCTCCTACCTTCTTTCCCATGTCAGTTAATGCAACAATTTCCCCCCAAATGGGCCGAAAAGGAATTCCCTCCCTTTTTTTCAATCCCCTTAGCTTTGCGAATCCGATCTCTTGACTTCTGCCTGGCCTCTCTCCATCTTCGACTTGTTCAATCGATTCGAAGGGAAACAATATCCCTCTCTACCCCTCCTGTTTTTTTTTCACACCATTCACCACTTTTTCCCCTCCGCGCCGGCGCCGGAAAGTTACACGTTTTCAATCGACCCTTTGTCCCCAATCCCCCCCTAGGCATTCCTTTGTAATTTTTACCACTGGTCAATTGATTTGACCCCAATTCCAACAATTTTCGAGTTTTTTTCCCCCGCAAACCTTGGGGTTCCATTCGAATCAAGAGAAGAATCCACTTCAGGCATGCCGTGGTCGCAATCTTTCTGCTTTGAGGAATTCCCAGGGACCGGTTTAACCCCTGCCCTTGAGCCAACCCAACCAATGATCGTCGTATCACAGTTGATCAGCCCCCCCCCCCCCTTGAAGTCCTTCATCCCCTACTTTGCGTAGCAATTCTCCTCGCCTTTCATTTCCTGCCAGCGCGTGTCTGAGAAAAATGAGGCGGCTAATTTGATTTTTTGGGCTTCGACTCCCCATTTTCTTGCCTTTCCTCTAAATAATAACTAAAATTTACAGTTTTGCTGGTCAATGTCTAGAACTAGACGCGCAGATCTTCGTCCTGGATCATATCTCGAAAATTTTCCCCACCCGTTTCTTGCCCAATAGAGGAATTAGTAGCTTGTTTTTCTGGCGAAACTTCCAGTTCTTGCAAACTTCCCCAGTCCTGGATCGGGGGATCTCCTTCACCAAGTCCTCGTTTTTTTGTCTCTCTCTCTCGAATGGTCGCAGGTCGACATGCCTCTCGAGGTCATTCTCTACTCAGTAACACTCGAGAGTTCTGTTTTTTGGTTTCGGTGGGGCGACCCGATCGCTCTCAGGACATCTTACGGGTTCCTCCCCGTTTCACCCTTGTGGTTTTGGTCCCTTCCCCAGGTTGTGGTTCCATTCGGAAAGTCGGACATTTGAAGTGCGTTTCCCACCCCCCCGGCACTTTGGCATGGACGCACAGCGTGGGCGCGTTAATATGGTACCCTTTGCAAGGTCTCTCGCTCCGATGTCGTGACTGCGCCTTTCTGTTCCACGGAGGGTCATCTTCACTTGCTCTACCTCCCGAGTCCATTTTGCCCCCGGACTCCGGGCTGGCACCGTTCCCCGCGTTTTTCTCCGGCAAGTGGGGTCGATGGTGACCTCGTTACCCCCTTCTTGAACATGTGCCTCAAGCGCCGCGTTTCAAAGGGGCCTACCCTTTTGATGACGCACTTCGTATTTCTGCGTCCGCGCCCTCACACGAGTTGGTCCCTCGCAGGTCTGTTTTCCTTTCCTCCCCCCCCCCTTGAGATTGCTTGATAAAAGCGACTTCGCGCCCCCTTTTCTGACAGTGCCTTTTTCTCCTCGGCACCGCGAGGGAGAGTTTAGTCCAGCTTTAACCCTTGAGATTTATCCTCCCTAGAAACCTTGTTGTTTTTTCTTCTTTTCTGGGATATGTTTTTTTTGTCAGCCGTGTCTCTAGCTCCCATATGTAGATGTTTGAATTGTCGAGGACCCCCCTCTTGGTTCTTTTGTTTTCCAACTCCTCGGCCGTGAGTTTTTCCCTTTAGAA
>Ga0179593_1256036_pt1 | contig 10661 bp, 13 predicted proteins | sample CZODoug2_1_08_16_FD_185931 | JGI IMG/M metagenome (GOLD analysis project Ga0179593, IMG submission 185931) | Vadose zone soil fungal communities from Angelo Coast Range Reserve, California, USA - CZODoug2_1_08_16fungal (PacBio error correction) | ecosystem: Environmental > Terrestrial > Soil >... | reverse complement strand
GGCGACTAAGTCCGCGGTTCTTTCTTGTGATAGTTTTTTCCGATAGTTTTAGAGACCCCCGTAGTATTGAGTGAGGTATGTGTTCCTTGTGAACCTCGAAACGTGAGGACGAATCTTGTCTCCGCAGCCGTCTCATTCGTTCACTAGCCGCTTTTGCGCCCGGCGTAGCAGACCCCCTCTCGAAGTTTCCCGTCTCCACTTCTCGGTTTAAGCTGCTCCAATCGGTGACGTAGTTTCGTTCGTGTTTGGGATGCGCCGTTTTTTCCCTTTTAAGGACCTTCTTCTTTTTTATCTTTTCTCCATCCTTTCGTGGCGTTCTCTTCCCTCCGACACTTGGACATGTGTTTGCCCTCTTTTTGGTCTACTTAGGATGGTTTTTTGCTGGTAACTTCTCTGGCCCAGCTTCCTCTTTTCACCGCCCCGCTTTTCCCCTGTTCCTACAGTTCTCTTGTTCACGACCGCTGCGTCTCCGGAGCTAGATCGCTTTTCCCGCCCAGGCCTTCAGTACTTCTTGGACCCATCTTCCCCTTGAACTCTTTCCCCGACTGCTGATATTGAGAGCCGCCCGGTCTTTTCCATTTTCACCCTCCCTTATTTTTTTACAAGACGTTTATAGCGTATTTAGCTTTGTGTGAGCCGGCTTCGTCCCATTCTGTCTTTTTTTTTCCGTTTGATCTTCTTTATAGGCCTTCGCTTTAAGCGAATGCCCGGTAGGCCTTTCGGGTTTTCGTTACCGGCAGCAACCCCTTCCCTAGGCTGTACCCTTTCGTCTCATTTTTTTTTTGGCCCGATCCAGTTGCTTCCTTCTTTTTCTTTGGATCATTGAACCCTTGACGATCGATTTTCCTTGTGCGATGCTTGCCAGTGTGTGATCCTTTAGACTTCTCCTTTACGTCGTTGCATTCCCTTATCTCGGCCCTTCCTTCCCCCTTTCAGGTGGATTAGCAGTTCATTTTTCCAGTTGGGGGCCCGGTAAGCGGTGCATGTCTCGGTGCAACCCTCCGTCCTTTCTTTGTGGAGTCCTGGAGTTTTGCCGCCCCGAGGTCGGCGCTGCGATCTCCCTCCCTTTAGGAAGCGTCTCGCCGCTTCCCTCCCCTTGCAATGTCTCGGACCGCTGACGCCGGAGTTCGCTCCCGAGGGAATCTTTTTCACCTTTGCTATTTTGGGCGATCCCGCTTTCCTTTGCGCTCTTCCCCCCCCGCCCCGCGGTTTTCTTCTCTCTTGTTACGGCAGTGACTCTAACTCCGACGTTTGCCTTTTCGTTCTTCCAGAGGGTTGGTGGTCCCTCCCCGGTCGGCCCATCTATCTCAGCGTGGGGCCCGGTTCTCTTACTTAGGTGATTTTAGCTTCCGAGCGCAGGCGCGGCTTCATCCGGCCCTTTCCTCGTGTCTTTTTCCCGGGCCACTTTTTCTCGCCCCATCTAGAGGAGTTATTTTTTCGAAGCCTCGCCTTAGTGCCGCTGCTAACATCGTTTCCCCTTTAGAAAAGACGTCTGTCCTTCCCCAGGACGGTCGTTCGTCTCCTACTCCCCCCCTCTTCCTCTTCAGAGTCCAAAGCTTTCGGCACGTATCGACAAGCCTCACCCCCTTTTTGTAATGATCATCTTGTAAGGTTTTGCGGAGATTTCCCCACGACGGAGTCCCACGCGTCTTTTCCTGACTGCCAATCGCTTCCATCTCTTCTCCCCTAAGGAATTGCTTTTCTTGATGACTTTTCTTTCTTTCAATCTTCTTCGAGACCCCAAGTTTAGCCCAATGTTTCGTCCTCTCTTTCTCGACTCCTTAACCACGAACCCTCCAACCGGCCTTTCCTTAGGTCTTAACGGAGGGACCCTTCCGGACTTTTTTTTTATTCAGTTGAACCAAAGGTTATCCTGCGGGGTGCCCGACGCGCAGGGATTTTTTTCGGAGGGTCGAAGGAATATCCTTGCAGCTGAATTTGGTGGCTCTGGCTGTTCGCGTGGAAGCTCACTCGCCATGACCGTGGTAGTGGCCATTTTTTTCCTTGATCCCGAGTCTTTTGGCACACCCCCCTTTCATTTTACTAGGTATAAGTTTAGTCCCTTTTCCAGCTTTAACCGTTACTGCGGACGCTCTTCCTTTTTTGAGGAGTTTTTATGACTTTCACATATCTGCTCGAGCCCTCTCCGTCCGTCCGGTGCTTTTCGTTGTCTCTCCCCAAGATCAGAGTTTCCTCCCATATCCTCGAATTTTTGAAGTCTTTCGTTTTTCGTTTTTCTTCTTTCTTGAGTCTTTTTTCCGTCCCCGTTGCTTCGAGCTTTTGGCCGGGATGTCAGGATTTTCTTGCGCCCGTTTTGCTTGGGTGCGAAGGGATGCGCCTGTGTCGGACGTTATAAGTTCTCTGAGGTAGATTGCTTGGCTAGTCTCCGTTTCGTCAGCCTTGCCACTTTTGGGCGAGTCGGAAGTTTCCCTTCGTTTTCGAGATTAAGGTCTTAGCTTTGTACGGTATCGTTGAGTTCCCTTCGGTTCCATTTCTCTTGAGCTTCTCTACTTTCGCCACGCTATTGTGCTTTTTCCGTATTTTTCTTTACTGCTCTTTTCTACGCGCAGCCTATTCCGGAAGCAGTTCTTGGAGTTGAGCGAGGCTCCGGCGTTGCACATCGCGTTTGGAGGCTCTCCTTCCCTTTTCTCCCTCCTACGTTTTTTTTTTCTTCGACTCTCTTTCTTTTGGTCCCCTTTTGGCCGCCGACAGCGTCGGCAAACGGCCTCCGTCGGTATCCGGACTTTTTCGCTCTCGTTTCCTTTCTGACCCAATGCCCCTTAGGCAATGACTCCGCCTGCGGGGTTTTCGGTATCTTACCGCCCCCGTTTTTCAGTTTTCACCTGCGCGCGCAACGGCCGTCTCTTCCCTCCTTCATCCCGGTCTCTCCCTTTTTTCTATTGCCCTTGTTTTTAGGACACGTAGTAGTAGACGAATTTTTTTCTTTCCCGCTTATTATGTTCCGCTTCCGTTTCCTCCACATGTTTTTCGCCGAACCTTGGTCTTTAGGCTCTCCGATTACGTCTTTCGATCACTTAACCTTCCGTCTGAGCCTCCCCACAAACCCTTTCGCTTGCACGATGCCTCTTTCCCGCCAGTCATAAAAGTCTTTTCTTCGCTTAGCTTAAGGCGATTTTGATAGAGGCCGAGACTTTTCTAGACCCTGAAAGCAGACCCCTAAAGCGCCGGACGGATTCTAGAGCGCCTCTACTTCTGTTGACAAGCGCAGAGCAGCGACTTTACCGCGAGTCATATAATTCGCCGCCGTTGGTCAATTGTCGCGGCGACCTTAGAAGTAGGCACTTCCCTTTTTGTTGAACTCCCCTTGTTTGTTCGTTAACCAGGTCACTAAACAGCCCGTCCCTGTCGAGTACCCCTTCCCCCGAGAAAGATTTTTTTTCCAACCCCCCATCTGTGGACTTTAGATCTGGAGGACGGAAATTTTCCCCACAGACTCTGCCCTCCGGAGCACTTTGGCCCCCCTCCTGCACATGTTTTCCCTTTCCCTGTACCGGTGCCCTAAGTATTTTTATCCAGTTAGCTTTCTCAAGGACGTCAGTCTGGTTTTGGTTTTTTTCAGACGGCGTGTCTGAGCTTGATTGGTCTGCCGCTGCTTTTTTTCTTATCGGTAGAGATTGATCTTATCGTCTGTTTCAGATAGTTTTTCGTCTCGTCCTTTTTTTTTGCGTTTTATCTCTTTGGCCTCGTTACGACCCTAGAATTCGTTCTTTTCATTCGAGATTTTGGAAGAGAACCCCCCACGTATAACACCTTAGTGAATCCGTCAGTCCGTATTTTTGCCCATCGTTTAGTGGATCTTTGAGACGGGCGGGTCTCTGCCAGCTGGAAATAGCTTCGAGGAGTTAACCCCCTGAGGGTCTTTAGGTCCTCCCGTCTTGTTATTGAGATGTTCTTTTTTTGGTTTACCTCGCGCACGAGATTGTGGCCCCGACGGCATCTGACTTTTTACTTTCCCGATGGGTCCTCCTGTTGTGCCCCGGTCCTTCAGAAACGAGGACCTTGGGGCGATATCAGATATTCTTTTTTCCGAAAATCCCTCCTACTGTCCAGGACATTACACCCTCTTATCGTTTTCATGCCCCGTTTCTTCAAGCTCTACTTCTCCCTCCGCAAGCGTTTTCCTTCCTTTTTTTTTTCGGGATATCTTATTACCGAGTTGCTGAGCAGTTTCGGGGGCAGCGATTTTTTTTGTACGCAGCGGATCGTTAACAACCCTTTTCCTAGTGGCGTTTACTCTCCGTTCGTCATCGGTAGTTGACGCTATGAAATGAGTTTGCAGTTTTAGCTGCGAGGCCGCGCCAGGACTTCCGCTGAGCAAGGTTTCCTTTATTAAAGGAGCACTTTCCTTAATAAATCTTGTGCCGAGCCTTTTTCCACCCGATCTGAAGGGACACTCTTTGATCATTACAACGTTCTAGCCCCGTGCGGAGTGTGTACTCACCTTGCCGCTTGCTTTCCCCTTTTCCTTCTTTCCTAAGGCGGTCAGGCAAGGTAGCTCTCATTTTTCGATTCGTAATCTTCTCCCCCTCCTTCGTCGAGTCCGAATTCCCTTCCGAGCAGGCGACAGACCATAGATCCACTCCCTGATCGTTCCCGACCCTGATCTTTCCTTTCGGAGAAGTGCTACTTTTGTTTGCTCTTTTCCCGACCCACCGTCAGTTTCGCATTTACTGACATCCGCCCCTCTATTTACGGCACTCCAGCCCTTGGCGCCTCGTCAGGCTCAAAACAAGGTCCTTCCCTTTTTTAACTGATTTTTTTCTGTGCTCGTGGCACGCACGGCGTTCTCTCCTGCGTTCAAGGTCGGGATATCGGGCGTTCTTCGCGTTCCATCCAGACCGTTATTTTCCCCTGGTCGGACTCGAGTTAGAATCGTTTTCCCTCTGGCTATTTTCTTTCTTCTGATGCGCGAGCGTCTTCTAGTTACCTTCTTCGCGCCGAGGTGATGAAGATCCGCGTGTTTTACGTGCACCCCCTGCCGGCCACATCTTTTATCCTTAGTCGGGACAACGGAAAAGTAGCCTGTTTTTCCCCGCCGATGGCTCTCTCCCCATGATCGGCAGGTCTTATGCACGCGATTCCCCTACGGCCCGCGCTGGTTTTCGCTTCCGTAGAGTGTTCTGAGTCTTCTTCTTCTCCCCGTTTCACCTTCTGCACGGGAGAGTAGGACTGCTGGTGCTTCAGGTTCTTCCCCGGGAGAGATTCCTCTTCGGCGACGCTTTGGATGCCGCGCCGACCGCCTTTCCATTCGAGTCGAAGAGATATCATTTGTTCCCTTTTTCTCTCCCTGCGGTTCCCGTCTTCCGCGTATCTCTATATTTTTCACTAATCTCTTGTTTTGAGGTCATTCCCCCCCCTTGATATGAAGCGCTTTTTGAAAAAACTTGGATCTTTGCGACGAAGACTTTTTAGTACAGTAGTTGCCTTGTCGACGGACGATTTTACTTTCCCCGTGTTTACTCTTTCCACCGGTGGTTCGACGAATCTGGGGCTCCTCCTCTCTTTCAGGGCCAAGAAGGTCCCCGGAGAAGGCGCTGACGGCGCCGGTGAGACTATGTCTCTAAGCCTTATCGCTCTTTTCTCTTACCCTTTATCCCAGAGCGTTTTCTTTTTGAGCGAGTTCTCCTTGCAGATTCATGGTGATCGTGACGTTGTTCTCCCTCAGCAAGTACGGAACTGTTCCGTGGGCCCTGTACGTCTGATTTTTTTCCTTGTTTCACTTTTCCCCCCCCTGATTGTATTACCCGCTGAGCGCAGGGCGCGATTTCCTTTCCAGTTGCGGCACTCGGCGCTTGCATTTTAGGTTTTCTTCACCTTAGACGGAGGATGGACTCTCCCCCCTCCTCGTCCCGGCTCTACCCTTTCCCTTCTGCCTACGCTCTCGCGTTTTTTCCCCCCTTTCCCCCAAGCAGTTCTTTCAGTCTTCCGTTTAGGAATGCGTTCTTGTTTTTCCTTCTTGCGATCGCCCACGGTTGCGTGACGTGGCTTCGTCGAGGCGTATGCTACATTCGGTATTTTCAGTTGTGTTGTTTTTTTGCACAACCCGCTGCGGGGACCATTTTAATTCTCGGTAGTCCCTTTCCTCAATGTGTGGATTTGTTTTCCTCCTTGATCGAACCTTTGACGCTTCCTTCCTCAGGCCGACTTTTTTCTCTTTCTCCTTGACAGGTCGGATCTACCTTTTCCCTGCGCTACCTTTCCACATGGTTTCTCGAGAGCATATAGGCCAGTGTTCTTTCCCCCGCCGCTTCTTTGATCCCTGAGGAGGATACCTCGGGTAGGCCTTTTTGCCCAGGTGTTCCTTTCCACATGTCTTTCCCGTTCGGGATTTTGTCATTTTTCGTCTCATGGAAGCCTCTGGTCGTTTTTCTCATCTTTTCCTCTTGATGTTTAATGTAAGCTACCCCCTTTATTCCCCTGCCCTCACGTCCTACGCCTGGAGCTCGTCGCCAGCTGGCATCTTCCGTTGGCCGTTGCGATGATTTTTCTCCGTAGCGCCACAGCCATTCGCGCCGTTTCGAGAAGCGATCTTCTCGCCGCGACCGCGAGAACTTCGGTTTGGTGTGCGTCGAGAGCGAGAGGAGTTTCCCTTCTCTTTCTCAGCCCGTTGCGGTTTTACATTCCTTCATCGATTCCTTTTGAATTCGTGATTCTTCCTTTGCTATTTTTTTTGAATCGGCGAGGCAGCTCTCCTCTTTTTAATGAACCGTCTCTCCTTCGCGTTTTTCTTTTTCTACGGTAGCTTTGGCTTGTTTTTCTGACGAACCCTGCGACGATCCCCTTTTGCTCTCTCCCTGCCTCCCTCCGGCGGCCGTCCCTGGCTCCAGCGGTCACGCGCCCGCCGGTTTTCTCGTCCTCCCTACCATTTCCTTCGCGCTTTTTCTCTTTTTTGTGCGCTTCCCCCCCTTTTTTCTTGACTATTTTACCAAGTCTTTTCCTTTTTTAATCGGACGTCTCCTGCTGCGATTTCGCCCAACAAGGATCTGACGCCCGCCGAGCCGACCTTCATCATTGTCTTCTTCCCGCTCTCTCTCCCAAGATCAAAGCGCCCCTTTTTCGTTTCTTACCAAGTGTTCCAATTCTGCCCGTCCGTTTTCGTCTCTTCTTTCCCGGCGTGCACGTACGGCTAGGGATCGATCCCCCCCCCCCATGGTTTTTGGCTTTTTTCTTCCCTCTTCTGGGTTTCTTGCCCGCTGGATTTTTAACTTTCCGGAATCGTGCTGCATCGACGGTGCCTTCTGCTTCGCTTCTTTTTTTTCCTATCATTTCGTGTTGTTGACGAAGGCCCCCGCGCCCTTTCAACCCCAGCGGCCTTTTTGCTGCCGGTCTCCAAGCATGGCCTTTTCCTCTTGAGCAATTACGGACCTCGGAATGAGGGGCAATTCCTTCCGAGGCCTCCTAGTAAAACTCTCTCTGCTTCTTCCCTCAGTTCCTATTTGATGGCGGTTATCCCTTGACGAGCCGTGCAGCATTTTTCTCTTTAACACAATCCTTTTCTTTCACAAGCTCGTCCGCGAGTTTTTGATGGCTTTCAGCCGACGCGGTCGTTTTTTTCGGATTTACCGGTTTTTGCTCTGTGATAGAGCTCCTCATGCGATCTCCAGTCTCCCGTCCCTGATTGTATCCTTTTTTTCTATCCCATGTAGGAAGTTATACGTGTCTTGAAGCGGCTGAAGCGTCTTGTTCTCTTCGACTTATCTTCTTCCTAAGCGTTTTTTTTTTGCCTTCTATTGAGTTATCACCGCGTGTCGTTCTCAAGATTCTGGTTGATCTTCGTGCTCCCCTTCTTTAGGGGTGTTTACTCTAAGTTTTCGTCGGGTTTGGGGGTCGTTTTATTGAGCTCCCCGCTCGGCGTTTTTGCTTTCCAGGCATTGGTTTCGACTGTGTGCCCTCCCTCCATACCCAGACGTAAGACCTGGCTTCCGGTTTTGCATTTCTCTGTAGGACGGCATAGGCGTTTGTTTGCGCGGATGATACTCTTCTATCCTCTTTGTGTTTGGATCGATTTCGCCGCTCCACCGCCTTTCCTCTGGCCCCTCGCCAGTGAATAGATAAATCAGCCCTGTTTTACTTGAATTGTTGTATGAGCTTATTTTTGTCTCCCTTGCAGTTCCCCACGCCGGAAAGCAGCCTCCTCGCGGGTAGTCGTCCTCTCCTCGCCTTCGATGGTTCCCTACCGAGTTTCTTTTTCGCACAGCCGATCCCGCGCGACCTTCTAACTTTTTATTAACAACCGCTCTTCTTGGTTCGTCCCCGGCCGCCACGGCGACGGCCGACGTTTAGTCCTTCGCGTTCTCGCTAGCGGCCCGACCTTTTTAATCCTTCCCTTGAAACCTGCCGGTAGTTGCTCTGCATCCGGATTGCCTTTACCGCGCCCCCGCTATACTGAACCAAAAATATCCGAGTCGTCCGGCGTTCTCCATCACTCGTTCCTCATCGGTCGCTCCGTACTTCTTTTTGAGAGCTTCCTCCGGCTTTTTTTCTATGCACTTTCGGCCCTAGCGTGACGGCCTTGCCTGTTGTTCGCGGCCGCGTTGTTCTTTCCCCCGCGCCCCCTCTCCGTCCTTCATTCCACATACTCTCCGCACGTGCAGCCGTCCGTTTTCCTCTTCCTCTCAAGCACGTCTGAAACAGTCCGCTTGGGTGAACCACTCGCGCCGTCGTCCATTGCCCCAACTCCCTCCATTCCGCGGTAACCTCTTCCCCGCCTCCTAAGTTCGACCTTACTCAACTCAGGAAATCGACCCAGCAGCGGGTTTCGCCCTCGCGTTTGTTTTACGAATTCTTTACTGGTGGTGGTCCCCATACAGTATCCCACCCGTTCTTGTCCCTTAGCAGGAGAAACGGCCGTTTTTCTTTTTTGGTGAAGTACGGAGTTTCTTTACGAGTATGTCTTGCCCCGCTGCCGGGTGTCCCGTGTCCTCGCATGATTTCCCCTCTCCCAACCTCTTTTGCCTTTAAGATCGCGTCTTCCTTTTATTTCCGTACTTACCTCTCTCCCTTTCAGCGTACGAAAAGACTTTTTTCTGGTGGTCTCGCCCTTCTCGAGGTTTTTTGAACTCGCCCCCTCTCCCCCTTCTGGCCCGAGAGTGGAGCTCACATTTTTCTTCTGCGGTGCAAGAGTGCGACGGTTCTTCTCCCAGCGGAAAATCTTCGAGTAGAATCCCTGCAGCACTTTGGCCTGGTTTGACGGACCGGCTCTTGCCGTGGTTCGACAGCTGACTTTTGAGCTCCGGAAGATGACGCCTCCTTTATGGTCGCGTAACCGACTGTCCCCTTGTCGAGGCGAACTTGACATTCCTCTTTTCTAGAGCTCCGTTTACCTCGCTCGAGCAGGGAACGCAGCTTCCATCCCTCCCCCCGTCAACACGATGGCTAGCTTTTTTGAAGTTTTCCCCCCTCCTCCTTCTCCGCCGAACAGTTACTTTTCGCCCTTTTCCGCTCTCTGATCAACGACCCAGTTGCGAGCCCTGGTAGGTGGGCGCGAGTTTTTGCCGATTCACGGCCCCCCTTTCCTTGGATTTCCTGTTGCTCCCGATATTACAGGGTCCTTTTTTCCGTCGATAGTTCCCTCGCGTGTTTGCTCTGGAGACGCTGTCAGATCGTGCGAGAAGACCTCCCTTCTTAAATTACTTCCTTAGCACATCCCGACGGATCAATTGGGTTTCTCTCTTCCCGACTCTGATTCCCTCCGTGATCATAACGTTCGAGCACCGCTTTGTGGATCACACATTTCTCTTCTTTTTCACATGTTCTTTTTTTCTTCGGTTGGCAGCCTCCGTTCGAGATCCATGGCTCCGAATCGGTTACTCCTTAATAGTCCGTACCCTTTTTCCCCCTATCAATCCGACCTTCGACTCCTTTCTCTTTGAACCGACTAGATCTTTCTGATCTTTTCAGCTCTTCGAATTGTTCGTCCTTTTCACACCATTTCGGCACTTTTTGATCACGCATTCATATCTCTTTCCATCACCCCCGTAAAGCCCTGGTTCTCCGGCGGCTCAACCCACGCCTTCCTTCCTTCCAGTGCACTTTTCCTATCGTCCAGGGTTATTTTTTTCCCTGTTGTGATACATCCTCGGTCAGGTCGGCAGGAGGCTTTTTTTTTTGCGAGGTCCACTCGAATTTTTCCCTTCGTTGTTAGGCTTCCCCTCCTCAGATCTCTTGCCCTCCCTCCCTCGTGCCAAGCTCTTCTTGGTTTGGCCCCGTTTTAGCGCTCTCCCGTCAGCTCTATCTTTCCTCCTCCCCGTCCCCCGTTGAAGCAAGAGAAGGCGTTGTTTTCGATACCCGTTGACCCCTTCCCCCCGGTTCCACATCCATCGAGCAATCGTAGGGCCACGGATCCGCTTGTTTCTTTCCATCCGAGGGCTCTTCATCCATCCTCTGTTCTTGTACCCACAGCACTACCGGCACGCGGCTGGGTCTTTCTTAGAAGTGGCGAGGGAGCCTTCTCTTCCCCGTCTTTGTGTTCATTTTGGTGTCGATCTTCTCTAGTGGAAAGCCCTCGTCTCTTAAGTCTTTCTCGGAAGTTACCCGGTCCCCTTCTCACCGGAGCCGACTTTTTTGCGTTTTAATGCAATCCTTCATTACGTCTCTCCCTCTATCAACGGTTTAGCCATCAACGGCTTCTTTATATCGCG
>Ga0179593_1525087_pt1 | contig 10662 bp, 12 predicted proteins | sample CZODoug2_1_08_16_FD_185931 | JGI IMG/M metagenome (GOLD analysis project Ga0179593, IMG submission 185931) | Vadose zone soil fungal communities from Angelo Coast Range Reserve, California, USA - CZODoug2_1_08_16fungal (PacBio error correction) | ecosystem: Environmental > Terrestrial > Soil >... | reverse complement strand
AAGTGGCTTCGTTAGTGAACCGATCTCTCCCTTCCTATCACGAGTTCCACACCTCTTTCTCATCGGACAATGTGACTCCCCCCGTCCTTCCAATTTTTGTGAATGGGCTTTTTTTATTTCAGTGAGGGAACCTTCTCAGTTGCCAGAACCTCCCCCTCTCAAGGGAAGGGAAAAGAACCCCTAGGTACTAGGTGTTCTAAGAAGTAGAGTCTTGTCCCTTTTTTAGACTGGTTTGCGTTCTTAGCCCTCTACTGAAGGGGGAAGAGTCCTCTGATATAGGAGGAACGCTTTCTGCCTTCAATACGTATTTTCTCTCCCTTTAAGCCCGCTCCGGAGAAAGAGAAGAGTCTTCTTTCTGGAATGGGCGGTCCCCCTGAATCCCCTTTCTGACACACACTCCCTCCTTTTCTCGCTCTTGTCGATCCTCCAACCAGGTAAACCCCCTTTTTCTCCCGGAGTGAAGAACACCTTCTCGACTCGTTGAATGTGCTCCTCCTTTTTCGCATTAAGTTCCCTTAGCTTTCGCACCCGACCCTTTACTTCCTTGATCCCACCCGGCGATCTTTTCTTCCCCTTTTTCCCCTTTTCTATGGGTTCCCTTCCCCTTCTCAATTCCAGGCGTTCTTTTTTGCTTCCTTTCTCTCTTATCCCCCCCCCCTCCCTCAAGGATTCCAGCCTTCTTTTTCCCCACGCATTACAATACCCTCGACCTGGACCCATGATTTCCTCCTCATAGGTCATAGGACTCCCTCCCCCCCCCCTCGCGCCGAGCAGAGTATACCTTCTCTCTGTTTATCATGTAGAAATGGCGCCTCTTGTCCCTGTTTACCGGATTCGATGACGCTCCCTCTTTTTTGCTCCTCTTTCACCTCTTGAGAGGTTGATATTTTCGTCGACTTCCAGTCTTTTCTTCGACACGGAGCAGGCGTTCGGCGCCGTCTCCTTTGCATGCGCGGCCCGCGGCCCAGCCTCCCCCAACTTACTTCCATGTACGCGAATTCCCTCTCCCCCCTTCCGTCCCGCCCCACTTCCCATCTCCCTTCTTGAGACAGTTCCGTGCCCCCCCCCCGCCGGGCGTCTCCCCCCTTGAGGAAAGAAAAATTTCCTACCTTCCCCCCGACCAGCTCTACGCCCCTTTTCATTCAGGTGCCCGAGGTAAAGGCCTTTGACCCGATCGCAACCTCCCCTTCAGAGAGGTGCTTTCTTTCATAGTCCCCCGTGCTCCTCCCCTCCTCCTTTCCCTCGGCCGTCGGGTTGGCGTCTGGGGCCCATGAGTTCGCCCGTTTCAAGAATTCGTCGGATACGACCCCCTCGCATCCGCCCTTCCCTTTCTTCGAACGCCACGCCTTCCCCAGTAACCCTCCGATCAGATAGCGATAAGAGTCCCCCCATTTTTCGGTTTTCCTCCCTTTCACCCCACCCCCAAAAAAAGCGCTCCCCGCTCATTCGCGTCCCCCCCCTCTCACGCAAAATAGCCCCCTTCGAACTGTCCTGGGTTCCCCATGAAACAGTTTCCGCCCCCCCTCTTTTTCGAGTCGCACTTTTCTTTTTAAGAAAAGTAATCTTGCCTCCCCCCGATGGGTCTCTTACTCTCCCCACCGATCGCCTGTCCTTTTCCTGTGCTGCAGGAAACGATCTCTTCCCTCCTAGGTGATGACGCAAAATCTCAGGCCATATGCCCCCACCCTTTCTCTTCTTTTTAGGATGTTTTCTCATCCCGCCCCGGCGTGCCCTTTTTGTTTTTGACCCCCCTCCCCTCCATCAGAGGCCTTGGTGGGACGATGCCTCATTCTCAGGAACTAAAAGCTTAATGTCTTTCCTTAGGCATTTCGGATGGTCGTCCCCTTTCTGTTACTAAGGTGCTCCCCCTTCCTGGAATCCTCCCTCAATAGATTTTCGAAGATTTTTTCCTATATTTTCCTCCCCTTTATCTACTTATATATATCGCAGAGAGATGACACGTCCCCCCCCTTATTCGACATAGATATTCCTCCCTTATTTTGTGCTTTGGAGGGCCGTACACAAACTTCCCAATACCCCCCCATCCCCAATCCGGGCCGTTCTCCGTTTACGCCCATAAAGAGCCATTGAGCTTTATGCGCGATCCATATAGCTCGCCCCCCCCCCCTTTATTTCTCTTGAGATTTTTAACCACCCCTTCTTTTCAACTCAGTTGTTTGCGCGACGTCCGGCTGGTCTTGTCACAACACGCTTCCCTTCCCCCCCTTCGAAAGTTCATATGTCTCATTTCCGGGTTTTTGCCCCCCCCCCTGAGATTTGAGTAATTTTTTCCACCGAAAAACCGGATCTGGCCGGAATCCCCCCTCCCTTCTCCTTTTGCGACAGAAATCCTCTCACTTTTTTCCCGGTGACGTCTTCCCTCCTACACCACTCCGCTCAAAATCGTAGCTCTCCCTCTCCCGATCCATGTCACTGGAGGATTGACAAAGTTGCTCCCCCTAACCTTCCCACCCATTGGTGACGATGCGAAACCTGTTCCCAATGCCGTGAGCGTCTTCTGCTTGAGGGCTTGGAAGTAGGCGATCTACTTCCAAGCGATCATTCCCACCTCGAGAGCTGGAGCTGCTGCTTTTTTTTTCCGCCTATGGCCAACCGCACTTTGTCCTTTCATGGGGGACCTATATTCCTTCCAGCGGGGCTTGGGGACTTTTTTTTCCTGTAGCGAACGGGTCCTCTTCGCGCGATGTCTCAATGGCGATATCCCCCCTCCTCACGACTTAGAACTCCTCGTTTTCCAGAGGCGATCGACTCGGCCCTTCTTTTCCTCTCTCCCTCTTTGGCCCCGCGAGAGCAGTCTTTCCCTATCTCCCTTTTAAATCGGCACAAATATGATCCCCCCCTTCCTTTCTTTGAGAGAGGAGTGTGTTCCCTTTTCCCGTTTAACACAACTTGAAGAGTCTCTTTACCTGATGTATCCTCCCCCCCTGCTTTTTAGTGATTTTGGAGGCTTTTTCCCCGGTTTTTCAGCGTCTCGACTACCTTTATTCTTCGTTGTTTTCTTCCTCGCACGGAGCTCTCCTTCCTCCCTTCCGTAAGACGGCGACGGGTCGATTTTCCCGTCTACTCCAATTCTCCCCCCTCTTTTTTTCTTTCTTTCTGAGGGTTTGGTTTTTTTTTTTGTCTCCCAAGGCATATCCTTCTCCCCCCCCTTTCTCTTATAAATGGTTGGACAAAGGTATGCCCTCCTCTTTCCCAAATCTTTCCTCAGTATTAGTTAATCTATAATTCACGCCTCCGGCGGAGGAGGCCTTCGGTTTTTCCTCCGATTACGATTATTTTTTCTCCCTCAGCTGATGTAGAACGATTCCTTCCCATAACTGTACCACGGGATAATCCGCCGGCGCCTCCCCTGATTACATGCATGACCACCATTGAGACGCTTTCTTTTCTTTCTCCCCCTTCCCCCAACCTGAACACCCTCATCGCCCCCCCCTCTCCCTTGAGCAAGTAGGGAATAGCCTCCCACCGGACCCCCTTTCCTGATCTCGGCCGTTTGGGCTCCTTGCCGGTCCTTCGAAACCTCGTTCTGAGCTACCTTCTTTTTTCTCTCCACCCGAAGGACCCTTCTTTTTTTTTTCCTATCACCTCCCTCTCCCCGGAGGTAAATGCCGGGTATTTTCCCCAAGGAAGTTGAATCCAGCACTGAATCGATTATTTTTTCTTCCCCCCCAAGTAAAGGATTCTTCGGCAAGACTTTCCTCTTCCCGCAAAATCTCGCAGAGGAGCTTTCTCTCTCCCTTCCAGAGAGACATAAGTATGGAAATTTTTTTTCTGTCCTTTCCTAAGACCTATCTTGTCTCTTCCTTCCCCTGTCTCCGAAATCTTCAGTGCCTCCTACGCAGGCAAAATCCCCTCCCCTTCTTTTATAGAAGTAGGAAGGATCTTTTCTTTGATTAGCCGGGGGATGGTCGTTCTTCCCTTCCTTACCAGCTTCCCGTCCTTCCCAATAAAAACTCCCCCCTGTACAGAGAGCCTCGCTTTTCGATGGCTCGTTCGTGTGTCCTCCTTTCCTCTCCCCTGTCGATGATCCTTTCCTAATAAAGCCCCTAAATAGATATATTTAATATAATCTTCTCTTCCCCCCCATTTTTCTTAGAATGTCGCTCTCTCTATCACCGAGTCAGTGATGTCAGCGGCCCGGATAATAGGAACCCTTTTTCTCTTTTGAAAGCGAGGCCCCTATTCCTCTGGTTTTCCTGCTTGAGTTCACCTCCCCCTTTTCCCCTGCACGATTAAACTCCCCCTTTCCGCAAGTAAACTCCTTCCGATTGGATGATATAATGACATCTTCTCCGATGTGCGTTTGCCGTCAGTAGTCTCCTTCCGTATTTCGGAGAACGATCTTTGTCCGCGGAAGTGCCTTTTCTCTTCTCTTTTCCCCCGTTGTAGGACTTCCCCCTTTTAGAGCTGGATGTGTCTCGCCTCCCCTGCTCCTAGGAGAGCTTTTTGCAGTTGATGAACTTCTGGCCGCGAAGCAGGTTCTCAGGAGGAACATCCTTGCTACCACCCAGTTCAACTCGTCTCCCTTACCTCCCCAGGCCTTCTTTCCTTCTTCGAATGAGGTGAACTTCCTGGTCGCTCCGGTTTCTTCCCGCCTGAGGGAGCTCGCCCCCGGCCTCTCTCATTCCTTCCCCCTTCCGGCGAGATAATAAAATGCCCTTGCTCTGTCCACTTGCGCCCCCTTCCCTTCCCCACACACGCGGTCCGTTTTGGGGACTTTAGTGATTCCCCCTCCTCTTCCCTCCAGTCGGCGCGGCGGAGAGCAACTCCCTGTTCATTAGACAGAATCGAGGACCCCCCTCCTCCCATAGTGATAATGCAAGTCTCCTCCTCGCGTATCAATTAACTTCTCCCTTTGTTTTCTCCTTTCGAAATTTGCCCTTCCACCTTGATGAGCTCATTTGGCGCCTTTTCCCTTCTCTGATAGGTGTATTTGCTTTAGAATCCCTTTCTCTCTCTCACTCCGCCAGAGACAGGCCCCCTCCGGTTGAGCGAGACGTGCATGCAGCTTCCTTGCAAACTCCTTCCCTCTGAATTACGAGACCTCCAGTCCTTCCCCATCCAAAGAGAGGCGGAGTCCCCTCCTGGACGATCGAAATTTCCTTCCTCCACGCAAAAGTCTTCTCTACAAGCTCGCGCAGAACGCTCTCCCCCCTTTGAAGATCTACGGAAATGAACCCAGGCCCCCTTCCCCTTGATCTAGGAGTTTTCCTCTCTGCTCTCGTGCAGGAGGCCCCCCCTTTCGATCTCAGCATAGGGGTCTTCCTTCCCTTTTCCGTGGCCCCATGACTCCCCTTTTTTTCCCTACTTGCGTAGGAGAGCGAATTGAATTTGCGCGATTCCGAAGCCCCCCTCGTCGAAACGAAAACGCCTCCCTCTTTACAACAATTCCAGGCTGTTCTCTGCTTCTGCTCCGGGAAACCCCATTCCTCCCACATGGGGAGTTTTTCCCCTCACGATTCCCCCCACCCTCCCCGATCATTAGTCGACCTACCCCCCTTGTCAAGAAAAATAGCCTCTTTCCCCCCCTCAATGGTAGCAGCCGGCATGTTCCCGAATCCCCCCTCCCCATTTTCGAGTCGCCTTCCTTCCTGAGAAAATAATCCCTTTGTGCCGCTATCTAAGATGTTTCTTTCGTGGTCCCCTCGTTCCCCACAGATAGCTTTGTCTTCTCCTCTGCGAGGGCGATCACGTTCCCCTATTTTCCTGAAGAAAATTCCTTGTTCTTCCTCCCCCCCCAGGTCCCATTATATCCCCCCTCCGTGCCGAAGGTGGAGGGATGTTTTTCCCCTCCCCGTGAGATTCGGAAACTGGCGGCCGGGCCTTTTCTTTCCCCCTCCTCCCAGACCCGCCCCTTCTTTCTGCGAGGACTATCTGATAGTCCTCCTCCTCTTTCTCCCAGGTCCCCGGCATAGAACTGCACGGCTGAGGATGTCGGACCCGTATGCCTTTCCCCTTTTTTCTCCTCAAGACCTGGGGGTTCCCTTCTTCCCTCCTTTTTTTCAAGAGATGGTGGGCTTTTTTCCCTTTTTTCCTCCTTTTGTGAGAGAGATGACCAAGACCCCCTTTTTTTCCTTAGTTTCCCACGAGTTGTGATTTGGAGGCCGTCCCTTCCTCCTTTCAACGGGTCCGCCAACGCCTTGCCGGGAGCGATGCCGCCCCCCCTCCAGAGCTTGAGGAAGTGTAGTCCTTTCCTTCCTTCCTCCCCCCCAGATGGGAGGGCTTGGCTTTTTCACCCTCTCCCCTTCGTTGAGGCGCTCCTGGTTCCCTCCCCCCCCCTTAAGCAGGCTAATTCCCTGTTCCGGGTTTTGAACCCCTCCCCCTCTCTTGACCTATCGGGTCCGGCAGCAGCCCCCCCCCTCGAGAGGTGGTGACGATCTCTTCTTCTCCCTCACCTCGTCGCGCGCCCTTGCCTGATGAATTTTTTTTCCTTTTCTTCTTTCAAAAGCTTTTTTTTTCCCCCTTTGAAGGAGTGCTCCCTTCTTTCCCTGGAATGATAACCCCCCCTCCCCCGAGTGTGGTAGGGACACTCCCTCTGTTCAAAGCGCCCTCTCTGAGAGAGGTGCGCTCTTTCTTGGGTGATACGGCATGATGGCCCCTCCCCCCTCTGGCCTCACTATAGGCTATCTGATCCTTCCTGGAAAAGCCTTTCTTTTAATGCGTCCGCGCTCTCTTTTCGCCGAACGGTTTTCCTTTTTTACGAGACACATTCACCTTTCCCGAATTATTCCGCATCCCCCCTTCCCCCTCCTGGGAACACGTCGCCCAATCCTCTTCTCCCCTAGTTTAGTCTCGACGAGTCCCTTTCTCATTGGCAAAAGCGCTATTCCTCTCTTTTTCTTCAGGGCCGGTAAATCGGCTCCCTTCTCGCTGGCGTCCCAGCTTTCGGCTTTTTGTGGGAAGTCCTCCCTCCCTTAATGTCCTTCAATTGAGAGCGGCGCTGGCTTTCCCCCCCCCGAGAGAGTGATTTTGGCTCTGCTTTCTCGGCTTGTTGTCCTCCGATTTTTCCCTTGAGGCAGGCGTTGCGTTCTTCCTCTAGACAAGCGCCTCTCCCGGTCCCCTCCCCCCCTCCGACAGGCGCATTTTCCTTTTCGTAATGGAAAGCCCCTCCCGATAAAGATGTCTTCCCCCCCCTTCTGCCAAATGAGCCGTCATCCCCTCCTTTTTTCCCAACTGGTTGACCTTCTCTCTTCTCCCCCCCCTTGACCCAAATCAGCGAATACAGGCCCTTCCTCCCTCCCGGAGAGAGGAACTCTTTCTTCTCTCCCCTTTGACGATTATTATTCCCTCCTATTCTTTTTTCAAGATGATTTAGCCTCTTTGTGGCCCCTGAGTGATAGAAGAAGGTGTCCCCCTTCGAAGTGATGGATAAAAATACTTCCTTTTCCCTTCGTGGTTGAGAGGCCTTGTCGTCACCTCCCCCCTCCCCCACCCAATCGAAGGTGCTTTTATGATTCCTGAATTTCCCAAGAGGGTGCGAGAATACCCCCCCAGAAAGCGATTTCATTCGCACCTCTTAAACTAATTATCTCCTCCCCTTTCCCCGCAAGTTTTGGTATAAATCAGGGAGACGCCTTTTTCCTTCCCCGAAAGAAGATAGGGTCATGTTCCTTTTCCCCCCCCCGTGATTAGGCGGCAGTCCTTCCCCATTGCACCTGCCAAAAAGCTCTCGTCTTTTCCTCGCTTGAAACGTATGGAAATGACTATTCCCCTCAGAGAGATAGACAGATCTTTCTTTTCCCCTGTCTCGGGCTACGCCATCCTCTCCTTCTCTACTACCCATGAAAAATCCACTCCTCTCAGTAGGAAGGAGATCCCCCCTCTCTGAATGGATTGACTTTTTTCTTGCTTCGTGAGGGCAACTTCTCCCATTTTTACCCGAAAGCATCCCCTCCCCCTCCTCCGGCTTACCAAGCAAATTCCCTTTCTTTTTGGAAGAGGTAGTGTTGTTCCTCCCCCTCGTGATAGTCGAACCCCCCCCTTCTCTCCCTCGTTTAGACTACCTTCCCTCCCCTATATATTCCTAACCTACAGTGTTGTTGTTAACCCCAGCGGGAGGTGGTGTCGCAACCTTTTTCCTCCTCCGTACGACCTAGGACACACCTCCTTTCTTCTTCTACGGCCAACTTTGGCCCTCGCAGCGGGACCGTTTCTTTTTTCGGGATGAGTGCGGGCACACCTTCTCCTGAAGCCCTCCAACCCCCGGGCCGTTCAATCCCCCCGAGGTACTAGGTATTCCCCCTTCCGATTCTGTGCGCGCCCCTTCTCTGCTTCTCTTTGAGCCCGAACGAAGGTTGTCTCCTCTTTTCTCTTGAGGGAGTTGCGAATTTGCCCTCTTTTCCCGCTTCAGAGACGTATTTCTTCGCTATCTTTCCTCCCCTTTCTCTCAGGGCCCTGGATGAATTATGGCCGCATCCCCCATCAGCAGGACACAGATCGATCCCTCCCCCTTTCTTTTTCTTCCCTTAATCCAAACCAGTCACTTCTTTCTCCTCGAAGAACAGGCCGTCTTTCTTTTTCCTTTCTGATTCTTCTTGAATAGATGCTCTCCCGGTCGCGTAAGGTTCCCTTCTGCTCGCCTTTCTTTTCTAATTAACCCAGTGATAAGGACTCCCCTCAAATGAAAGTCGATGGGGGCGTCGATCCCTTTTAAGGCATAGCAAACTTTCTCTTCTTTCTCCGGTTGGGGACGTCGATTCCCCTCTAACTAGGAAGGAGGAGACCCATGATTAAAAAAGCCCCTTTCCAAGAATCGAGGGTCGACCCCCCCTCCCTCGTCGATTCTTCACCTCCTTTCTTTTTTATCCTTTAAAGGCTTACTGGATGAGATGCCTTGCGACATCGAATTTCAGGTCCTAGGAAAAACCAGTTATCAGGCCCCTCTTCTCCCCTTGTCTCCGATGCCTTTTCTCATTCTTTGGAGTCGATTCTTTACTAAGCCAGGCGACCCTTCGCTTTTTTCGTTTTTTTCGAGGAGCCGTGCATGCGCTGAACGCGCCCCCATCAATGTACCGTCCCCCATGCCCAGACGCCTCTTCCCCGCACACCATCCCCCTTTTCTTCATGTCCCGCAAGCGCCCTCCCCAATTCCATGAAGGCACGCCCCTTTTAGAGTGCCCCCCCTCTTTTTTCCGCTTCGACCGCCACAGTTCGATGTACGGCGGACCTGAAACATTTCTCTCGAGGGGGCCCACTTTTTCTTTCCCGGCCGCGTCGATTTCCTCTCCCTTCCCTAGTGGAGGCTTTCCTTCCGAAGTAAGTGCGGAAGCATTCTTTCGCGCGCTCCCTTGCGGGGCGGTGGTCCTTCTTATCTCACTTTCGATCAGATAGCCGATAAGGGTTTCCCCCTTGGGGAGGGGTTTTTCCTTTCTTTTCAAACCACCCCACCTCTATCAGTAATTCGCGTGAACTATCCTCACAATAGCCGACCCTTCTTCAGTCGGAGCCCCATGCAACATGTTCCCCTTTAGCAGTTTTAGAGTGATCGGGCTTTTTTCAGAAGGAAATTTCTCTCTCTACGAGTGGATCGGCTCTCTCTCTTCGAACCACCGACTCCTCCCCGGACGTGGTGCTGACGGAAACTCTGTGCTGAAGAAAATACTCCTTCCCCCTGGACGGAAACATGATCTCCTTTCATGTGGAGGATGTGGTTCCCTCCTCTTTAGCTCCGCCACAGCTGTCAATGGTGGTGTTGACCCATGAAAATAGAGTCTTTTCCTTTTGATAGGCAGCACAAGGAATAAAAGTTCATTTTCCCCTTCATCGCAATCCGCCCTGTTGAATGAACACTGCTCCCGCACACGAGGGGAAGAACGACGTCCCCCTCTTTCTCTGACTCTGGGGGCTCGGTAATATATCTATTTTTCCTAATTCCCCCCCCTATTACCAAGAAAAAAATAGCGTCGTAACCCCCCCCTCGGGTGCTTTGGGAGGCCGGAGTAAAACCTTTTTCCTTGCCTGGACGCCAATCGCAATCAGAAGGGGCAGTTCCCCTTCGCTGGTAGTCCTTGTAGCATTATCCCCCAAAAGACTAGGATGGGAAGGGGCTTTTCCCTTTTGCAAGGAAGGAAAGTTGCGGCGCTCAGGCTGCCTTCCCCCCATAATCCCCCCTCAGTCACGGAGAGATGGTCGGCACCCACCAGAAACACCCCCACCTCGCTTTGAACGGATCGGGGTCCTTCCCCTTCGAAAGCCGAAAGGCTCTTTTGTTACCGATAAGCCCTCATGTAGGACCTTGATGAAGTTTTTTTCCTATGAGAATAGAAAAAGCCTTCCCCCCGAGATCCAAATTTATGAGTAGAGGAATGCTTCTTCCAGGGTGGAAGGGAGCGAAAAGGTGGATAGTCTCGATGGAGAGGAGTTTTTTTCTTTGTCTCTCTCGGCCTTGCCCCCTCACCATGGGGAGCCGTACTTTCCCCTTCTCTGGATATATGATAGATCCCCCCTGAGTAGAGGCGTTCCCTTGGCGTGTCGGATGAGCTCTCTACCCACCGTCCAATGTAGATCCCCCCTCTTTTCTCTCAACGACTTTCAGAACCCTCCCCAAATCGACGGAGCCGAGTCTCCGAGAGAAGCGGCGTTTGACCTGCACGAGATCCCTCTTTTCCCAAGAGAGATTCCTCCCCCCCCCAGGGCCGGAAA
>Ga0179593_1470685_pt1 | contig 10662 bp, 11 predicted proteins | sample CZODoug2_1_08_16_FD_185931 | JGI IMG/M metagenome (GOLD analysis project Ga0179593, IMG submission 185931) | Vadose zone soil fungal communities from Angelo Coast Range Reserve, California, USA - CZODoug2_1_08_16fungal (PacBio error correction) | ecosystem: Environmental > Terrestrial > Soil >... | reverse complement strand
TTTTTCTTCATTCATTCCATTTCATTTGCTCCCGATCCTCAGCCGTCTACGCGCAGTTGGCATCGCGCTTCTCTGTCGCCCGCATCTCCCATGGTATTACCGTTTCTCTTCTTGAACTTCAGCGCATTGCTGCCTGCTTTCCTTTGAAGGTCCCTATTTGCGGGAGCAGTTGACTGCAGATATTCCCCCCTCCTCATTCGTAAAATTCAGGAATACTCCTATCTTCTTTTCGAAACGATCCCACGTTTGCATGTTCCCCTTTCCTCCCAAGCACCAGGTTTGGACTCCATCCCCCGGAAACTGTTCCGGTTTATGCTAGGTCCACCCCCCTACGTGCAGTATTCTGCCAGTGCGATTCAGGGACCCTGAACTTCCTTTATTTCTGACCAGATTTGTTCCCGCGACGCGGGTGTAGCTGGCCAGCGCATCTTTTCCGCGGCCACTGGACCTTTAACATTAAGCATTCTCCCCCTTCCTCCTTTTCTGTTCGGGTTCTTGTCGTGATCCCCGGGATTCGCGCGGTAATGCTTGAGTTGCCAGTACCTTTTTCCCGTTTGCGGAGGTTGTTCCTCTCGCCTCAGAACCGGCCGTCGTTTTTTCCTTTTCGCCCCCGGACCCCGCAGCGCCGCACCTTTCTTTCCTTCGATTCCCCTTGTTTCCGACGACCCACGGCATTTCCAAAGTACACCACTAAGCCCGGATTTTGCGTCTCTATATGTTGAACGGTCGTCTGGCGGTGCGCCCCGCGCCGCGAGCTGAAACTTCCTTCTTCTCTCTCTGGTCCTATCGAGCCCTACCTCAGGCGATTTAGCCCGCCTACCCGCGTATAATCTTTCCGCTCCCAGGGCCACGCTATGATCATAATCTGCGTCTCCAACCCGAACCGGGAGAGATTGTCTGCTCCCTCCTTTGTCCGGTTTGAGAATGTATTCTTCTCTCTTTTCGATCGCCGATTTCGCCTTGCTTTCTGCCCCTGGCCCCCTTTTTCTACCACCTCTTCACCAGCCGCGAGTGTGAATTCATTCTTCCCCCGCAACGGCGGCAAATCTGTTTTCGTCTACAAGTTTCTTTTTCTCGATCCTTTCTAGAGAACTCTCCTTTCACGGCCGATGTTATTGATGCTTCTCTTCGCGCTATCCGGGTGCCGTTAGCAGTCCTTGGATTGTCCCGGATCCGTAATAGTTCTCCCTTCCCTCCCACCAGCTCCGGCCACGGTTACGACAGCTTGTCAGCGTGCCAACGTCTTCCCTCGGCGGGCCTTCCTCCCGGGGACAAGGATCCCCTCGGACCCGCGGCCCCCTTACTGCGGAGCGTAACGGAGGTCGCCTTTTTTCCGAGTCAAATATCCTTCCTTCGCCTGCGCTTTTTGAAGCCATAGAAGCTTCCCTCCCTGCTCCTGGTTCTTTCCGTCTTCGCTCACCCCTTGCAGTCCCGCTGACGTTCCCCTCCCCCCGACGGCGTCCTCAGTTTGAATTCTCGCCCCGTTTCATGTTGTGTTTGGATATAAGCTCTTGCCAGGCTTTTCGAGCTTGTTCAGATGGTATCATTTTCTTATTTACCGTTCAACCTGCGCTCCCCTCCTTTTACATTATATGTAAGGCTTTTCAAGCCCACAGCGGTTCCTTCCTTCATTGCATTTTCCCAGCTTGCATCTCTTTCCGCGTTTACGAGATCTTACCCCCCTTCATTTCGAAGCTTCGGGTTTTCTTCTCGGATAGCCCCGCTGTGGTTTTTTACGTCAAGGTGAAACTTCCCACGTCGAAGGTGTTCTTTTTCCACGGTAGTAGTCCTTCGACTCAGCCGCGCGGATGCTGCGTCCTTCCCCCCGCGCGTTGTTTTCGATTCTACTGGCCACTACTGCTTGCGTCTTCGGCTTCCTTTTCTGGGCTACAGAGTTTGATCTTCCTTTCTACGTATTTTTAAGCTGTCGCCGGCACAACTTTTTTCCTCGCCTTTGCACCTTGCCCAGGATAGTTTCAGGTTCCTTCTCTATCCTCTTTATGACGCGCTGATTCATTAGGAAAGAAGCAGGCACCTCCTCCCAAAGGAGGTTTTCAATTATGCGGATATTTTACAGTGTGGACACTAACCTGAGCGGACATTTTTTCTGCATGTTTCCTTCCATTCGTACAGTATTTTTGTTTTTCGTGATTCTTAACTCTTCGAACCTATCCCTCGATTTCAAATGGATTCTTCCCATCCTTCCTCTGGCAGACTGGTTGTGCAGGCCTCTCCTCTCTGGTTGCCGTAGGACACCCGAACCCCGAGGTAGCTCCTTTTTCTCCCCTCCGCTTTTCAGTACTTTGAGGTCCATGCCTTAATACGTGCTTTGTTAATGGTTACCCCCCAATCTCTTCATCACGTTCGGTTATTTCGACGTGTCCCGTCTTGCGAACCCAGCGTCCACGGCCCACTTTCGTGACTCATTTTTTCACTTTCGGTTCATTTTTCCGGGGGGTCGGATTCTTTACAAGTGCCGAGCGTCAGCCTTTCGGCCCCTCCCCCTCTACGAGAGTTTGTTGGTACCCCTGAAGTCGGTAGGAATCACCATGTGCAATGCGCGGCCGCCTCGCCTAGCGTGATCTTCGCCCTTTTTTATGCTAGCCGGAGCCTTCTTTGCACTTGCCCGAGACGGGGATCCTCGTCCCTCTGCGATGCAGGTCACAAATTTGGTTCTATTCCCTTTTTTTCCCCTCCTCTTTAGTTAGCGTGTAAATTCCCCCTTTCTTTCGGCGATGATCCTGGCCATTTTCTCGGGCACGTTTGCCCTGAGTCCTTTTTTCGGCGCGCTAACATTACTCAAGGGCTCTCGCTCACGCTCGGCGTCGTTATCCGCGATTTCTTGCAACCTTTTTTAACGCGACTGTTGCACGTTTAACTCCGGTACCCCCCCGCCTCGCTTTATGGGCTGAAAGATGCTTCCGCTGCGTCGTTTCTCCTCCACCATACCTGCCCGTGACGGACTTCTTTGCACCCTGCACGCTGTGGCAGTTTCCCTGCTTTTTTTTTACGATGATAACGTCGTCACGTCTCCTCCCCGGCTGCCTGATCTCTTTTTTCATTTCACCCTCCTGCACCTATTCCGGGCCATTCCCATCCCCGAATGGAGATCCGGTTTTTTCTCTCCCACGCAATCTGTTCCCAGACGTCCCCGCCTGCACGAATCGTGTCGCCACCCCCCGACGGCCGGGAGATCCTGGGATTTTCTCCTTCACAAGGGCTCTGTTCCTTTGTATCATCGCCTCAAACCATTTCCTCGGAACCGCCGAGATGAATGGGCCATTCTTCCCTGTTTTTTGCTGGGCCCCCTGTTCCCGCAAGTCGGACGCCCCCCCCCCTTCCCTTGGACAAATGACAGTGGCTTTTTTCTCTTCCTGAGGATCTTGCCGGCGCAAACTGCGCGCTGCGAGTTCTTAACCGAAACCCGTGCTGGGCCTGTTCTTCGGTTGACTATCGTTTGATTCTTTCCCCCAGGTCATATCCCCTCGCTCCCCCCGCCCCATGAGCCCATTTACGCGGTATTGCTCCGCCCCCCTTTCCTTGCAGCACGGGCTCGTTTGATTCGCCCACCATTACAGTGACTTGCCAATCCCCCTATCTTGTTCTTGTTCCCCCTGTGCTCCCTTACACGAGACCTTCTCCCTTCTCGTTTCGTACAATTGTTTTGTTAGCTGAGCATCAATTGGTCAAGCTTCTTGGCATTAAGTTACTTGCCGTCCGCGGTAGTCTTTTCTTTTGCCCCTTCGTTTCCATGGCTTTCAGCGTGTCTGTCGCGCCTGACCGCGATGACCTCCCCTCCCCCTCTGGAAACTCCAGCGTGCATTCGAACCTGGCCGATTGTTGAGGCTCCGCACCCCTTTTAAGTTCCGGTAGTTCTTAACCGCACGAGCTTCTTCCTCGACTTTTTACGTCAGGTCGGTTTCTATCGTACGATCGGTTTTTGTCTAGCCGCTTAGAATTACTCCGCGCTCCTTTCCTTTCCTCTCCTCGTGTTGGCGAGTGGATAGAGGTTTTTCTGACTGGTTGCTCGTGAGAAGCGACTCTGAGTGACCTTTTTCTCTCTTCCTGCCTCAATTGCCTCCTGGTCTGCACCGATGCTCGTGTTATCTTTTTTCGCGACTTTACCCTTGTTCTTGGCAGGCCTTATTTGGTCACCTTCGGGTCTCTTAGCGTGGCGGACCCAGCGCGCCTCTCCTGCGGCGTTCTGGCACTCCCCCTGATTCCCTGCCTTCCGATAGCGGCGCTTTTGTCCTTGTCTCGCGAAAGATTCGTCTTTTTTGCCTTTCTTCCGTCTACGCAGCATTCTTTGGCACTTTATTCGAACACGCTGTTTTCCGCGTTGCGGATTTCCTCTCACTTACAGGGCCTGGGTTTTCTTCTTTTTTTTTTCTCCTTCTGCCGGGTGCTTCAAAGGCACACCCGGACAGCGGCCGATTCTACATCGCACTACCTGAACGTCTTCCCTTTTTGGGCATGCTTTAGTTTCCTTGTTGTTTGTACCCGCTCTTAGCCGTCCCTCTTTGGTCGTTTCTCTCCTCTTATTTCGTCTCTTGGCTCACTGTTTCGGCCGGCGCGTTTACGTTTCTTTGACCGCTGAAGACTGCTCGCAGCTGACGTTCTGTGAGCGCCCCTTCTATTAAGACGGCTCTAACTTTCAACCGCAGCTTTCTCACATCTTGGAGTTCTTGTGGTTCGACCTCTCTTTTCGTTATGTCCCCGGTCTGATCACTTCCCGAGCACGGTTGCTTAGATTTATGTGCCGCTTGTTTGCTTCCGAAAGACATGTCCTTTCGTGTTCCTACACCCAGGCCAGCAACTATAGTTGCTTGGTCCCTTCCGCCATAAAAGGAGCCTTTTATCCCTGTTTTCAGCGCCCGCCGGTTCATTTTCCCGCGCTTCGCTTAGTTTCGTTTTCCTTTGTAAAGTCTTTGGCCCTCCCCCATTTTTTCGACCCTCGTCGCGTGGCCACGCCGTCTGTACGAGGGCCGCCCTATTCGCGTCTCTTCAGAGCTCCCTACTGTTGCCCTTGGGGGACCTGAGCATCAAGTTTGAGTTTCATTTTGTCCTTTCATTGTGTTGTTTCCCCAAGCCTCTTTTTTCTTCCGTTCCGATTACGCCTCCCTTTGCTCTACGTTTGCCCTCTTCTTCGCAGCTGACTTCACTTTTGCCCCTACGCACCCTCTGTCAGGAACGCGGGCCCGGCTTTCGCTGTAGAAGACCCTCGCGCGTCCCTTCCTGTTTCTTTTGACGGACCGAGCTTTTCACCTTTCGCCGTTGTAGGGCTGATTTTATACTTTTCATGAGAAAATTTAATGCTAGTGCCTCTCAGGCTTCTCGTGCAAGAAACATCAGTGGTTTTGTTGTTTCTATCTCTCTCTACTCACGTTCAGAACTAGCTGATTGAACTTTTCCAACGTAGTGAATGAGTAAATGATTTTTTCCGTTCATCACGATTGAAGGTAAGAGTCGTACTTTCTCCTCTCTTCGTTGAGTGCCTTATCGTGAACTGTGGTCCCACCAGATGGGGGTCGCCCCCCTTACAGGCTTTTATCTTTTCCTCGATCCCCCTTCGGCATGCCGTCCCGCGCTGCGTCTGCTTCCCCTGAACCCACATGCCATTTCCCCTGTGAACGCGGGATTTTGTCCTGTCTGCCCGTCCCGGCCTGATCGTTCAAACCCACCGCCTGCCAGTATGCAAGCGGTCCTCCTGCCGCCCAGGTTTGGCCTATCCCTTTTGGGACACGCGGACGCGGGGTCGAGGAGAGACACCTTCTATTGGACTTCTGATGCCAACGAAATCAATCGCACTAATGGGAAGAGACACCTCCCTGTTCCAGTGTTCCCGATTTTTTTGTGCGTATCCTCCCGGGACTCAGCGCCGGTCTTCAATTTTTCAATCGTTTGGAAGCGGAGTTAAAAGAACTTTGGGCTGGTGGGTTGTCGATCGAAGACGACGGCCTGTCAGTTCCAGTGAGGCCACACTCTCCGTCCAGCACCGTGTAGTTTTCTTGCGGTGTTCAACCGACGCCCCCGCCTGGGAGGACAAGATCTCTCTTTTTTTCTACCGCCGCCCATTTTTGACGTCCTTCGGCCGGCTCTTCGGCGCAGCAGAAGGTCCCCTCTCTCCCTTCTGGTTCGACATTTTTCCCTTATTTTCCGCCCCCGTTCCTCCCTCAATTGAGCGCGGTCCTCCTCCCCTGATCTCAGCGCACCGTCCCGCTCGCAAGTTTGCGTACTCTCTTTCCCCCTGTCATGTGTTGCGCCCCTTTTCTCGCGCCTTTTAGTGTGCTCCTGGAGCCTCCCCCCTTTTTCATCGATGAGAGTTCATTTTCGCTTGGTGCTTTCCTTTGTCCCGGAAGTTTTTCCTACCCTCCCCGCGACCTCGTGCAGTCCCCTTGCTCGCCTGCTTTCTCAACGTAGTTTCAAGCGTTTTCCTTCCACCTGTTGCGTTCTCTCTTCGCGCCTCAGACCTCCGTTTTTCCCAGAAGAGTTAGTCCCGACGGGCTTTCCTTTTTCCCTTTTGTGCCTGAATGTTATTGTCTTGTTCTCGACTCCGGTATAGCGCTCTCCTCCCTCGACTGAGAAGAAGGTGGCCCCTCCCTGTTGTTCCTTTTCCCATATTTTTCTTTTTTTTTTTGCCCTTCCCCGCCTTTCCGCCCCCCCGGTCCTGCCGGCGGCCACTCAATTCTTCTAGCGAACTAGTTTTTCGAATTTACGCGTCCACCCCTTTTTCTCGTCTCCTCGGTTCCGCCCTATTCAGCGTGCACTCGGATCTCGTGTCTTTCATTCGAAGGCAGGTGAACACTCCTTCCGTTGCATATTTTTTTTGACTTTTACTAACTCGTAGTCTCTTAACGGCGCGTGTTACCTTTTCCACTAGCCCAGCCCTTAAATTTTCGGGGTTATGACAAGCTCTTCCCAGGTTTGCTTCGTTTAGCGTGGTTCGTACTTCTCGGACAAGGGCGCCATCGCCGCTTCCCATACTTGCATGCTTTTTTTAGAAACTTCTTCATTACCTTCCTTATTTTCCATGTACAGTTCCCATTCTTGCTTTCTACGCGCGTACCCCAGTTTCTTATATGGATCCGTCTCGTATTATCGTTCACGTGTCGGTCGTTGAAGAATGCGTGACAACGGCCCCCCTCGTCCATTGTTCTTTGTCTCCCAAAGGTTAGTCTTTTTCTTTAAGCCGCTGGCTGATTCTCCCTTCCCCTCTTTTTTTCCTTTCCACGGTCCCGTCCGCTTGTTTTTGCCGCGGGGTATTACTTATGCGAGAGGTCAAGAGGAGGCCGTCCCCTTTTGTAACTGGCCTTGCTTTGCGTTCTCTTTTCTCTAGCCCCTAGTGTTGCTCCCCCCCTATCAGGCTTTAATTGACTCAGCTCGATCAGTTTTTTGGTGGGTAGTCCTTTGGTTATATACGGTCGCCCGACACCCCCTAGCGGCAGTACGGTCCTCTGTTCCCTTCTTCCCATTTCTTTCGCGTAGAGACCGGAGCGTTGCGTCATTTTAGAAGCAGTTACCAAAGAATCCGTCCCTCTCCCTTTTCGGCTGGCGAATAATGTTCGCCTTGGCCTATTTTTGTTTGTTCATGGGAACGGATCGCCGTTGGGAAGGAGGGAACGCCATTTCGAGTTCGCTGGACCCTGATGAGAGGCCCCATCTAAGATCTCCCTTTATCTTCCTGTGGAGGGTTGGCCCGGATCATATGAGGTGGTCATGGTCCGTTCGTCCCATCCCCGTCGGAAGAATGTTGGGCCGTCCAATCTCCTTTCTCCGTTCGTTCAATGATCTTTTGCCACCCGGTGCTTCGTCCTCGTCGGTTACCGGTCAGTTCCTTGTCGTTGTTTTTGTTGAGTGTTTTCTACGCCCGCTCGTCTTTCCGGCCCAAGATTCTTCTCTTTCCTTTCGACCCGGGTGCCCGGATCTTATAACGTTTCCCCGTTTGCTCCAGCAGAGCGTGCGCTCACCTTGTTTATTGGCTGCTCTCTCATCGTGCATCAGTGCACGGCCCCGAGTAATTTGGCTCCCTTTCCCTGGCGCTGTTTCCTACCACTGTGGTTTAACCCTTCCCCCCGCTTTTTTTTTGTTTCTTGTGCTCCGGAACCCTGTGTACGTCAACAGCTGACTTTCGGGTTTTTGATGTGCATGCTTTCCTCTCTGTTCCGGCTTGTCGGTTCGCTAAACTTTCCTAAGTCGCATCTCCCTCTGCGATTGCGGCTCCGTCCTTTTTTTCCACCTTTTCTGAGACAAGCTTCGTGTCCCTTTCCCCCTCTTAACGATCGATCTTTGTGTCCGACTTGATGATCTTTGGGGTGCGCACCGCCACACCTACAATTGACATGAAGGGAGGAGCGCTTCCCGTTTTCTGGACACCTGCTGTCTTTAGCCGTGTCATCCCTTTTTTACTTGCTGCCCTACCGTGCTTGCTGGCCTTGATTTATTCTTATATTCCACCCCCGCCTCTGTTCCTTTCCAAATGGCCCTCCCTGACTGGTTGATCCGGCGCTGTGCAGTTTTCGCTCCGGGCGTTGGCCTCCTGTCACGCTCCCGGCTATCTTTTTTGACCTTTTCCTGCGATTTTTCTTTTCCGGTTACCGGTTTTGTGTGTCGCGTATCATCGACTTCCACATCGCCGCGGTCCTACGCGGAGCCGAATTTTTTTTTGATCTTTTAGTCCCCCCTTCGATTTATCTTCTTTGGGCCAATTAGCCAGGAGCCGCCCTGACCTTTTGACAACTTACCGTGGATTCCTCTGGTCGTGGCCTTCCTTTCTCACCTATCTATTCGAAGGAAACTAAACCTGCAGCTGTTACCGGGCGAATGTCTTCTTTACGTACGCAGCTCTCTCCTCTTTTTGAAGGCCTCTTTACACCAACTCTCTAATACTCCCTTCCCTATTTGCGATTATGTCACCCTTCCTCTTTCTCTTCAAGGATTGTTTTGGTTCCACACTCCTAACTGGTTAATCCGCCCCTAAACCCCCCCCCTTTTGCTACTGGGGCCGTGTTCCTTTCACTTTCCTCTGTAGCTTCTCGCTTTTACCAGGCTGATCGCTTTTCAGTGGGTACTCTCGACGCCGAGCGAGTCAAGCTTACATTTCCCAGACTCTTTCCGTGCCGCGTGAGTTGTGGGCCTCCTCATTATTCTGGAAGCGGTGAGGTTCGCCTTCACCCCGGATGTTTACCAGCCGCACCGACTTCAGATCTCGCTTTTTAACCCAGGCCGAACCTTGCCGCTCTGATGATCCTCCACTCCCCCGTTCGTTGGAGATGGACCTTTCCGACGTTCCTTCCCTTTGGTTTTTTTTTTTTTACTTTATGTCACTTCCGCAGCTGGTGTTGATCGCCTACTTTCTCCTAACGATCCGCTGATCCCATTTTTACAGCTTTCATTTCAGTCCCTCCGTCTTTCATTTTTCTCTTTCGTCATCAGCCTTCAGTTCTAACGTTTTTTTTCTCCCTATCCGTCTGAAGTTTCGAAGGGTCTGAGGATCGCTGGCGTTACCCCCTTTCGCGGCCGCGCTTGTTGCACTAACAATTTTTTTTTGACCCCCTTCGGGTCACGTCCTCTTGGCGCCTTTTAGAGGATTTGCTTCTTCGCGGCCCACTCCTGTCAGGTATTTACCTGAAGCTGCGCTTCCGTATTCGACCCGAAATGCGTCGTATTTGCCCTCGTCTCATCGAATCAGATCAGTTTTTTTTACTGTAGACCCCTTCTCGCCCTTTTTTTTTGTATTATGCCCGACTGAGTCGCCTTCTTATTCGTTGGCGAACTTTCTTGTTTTTTCCCCCCGACAGCGTCGCTTTTGAATGGTACTCCCACGTGATTTCATGGAGCCCTGCGGACGCATCGAACGCTCGTCCCCGTTCTTTTTAGATAATACTTGATTCTTCCGGCTTTCGCCATGCTGCCGATAGTGGTATGTGTGCCCTTCTCTTCGTCTGCTTCCCGGCGTCTCCCCTTATTGTTTGTGCAGATTTCTTTCACTCCTTCTTTATATTTGGGTGCTAGCCGGTCCTCTTCCTTCACCGCGGCGCTGCGCCAATAGGGACTTTTTTTTCTGACCCCTGTCGTGGTGGAGTGAACACCTTCCATCCGCGCCTGCACTGGTGGGCCTTGCTTGTGCCGAGGTGTTTTTACGATAGAGTCGGTTCTCTCTGACACCCCAGGCCCTCCTTTCTCAGGTGCTTTTTGTCAATTCCCCGTCGGCTCGTTGACTCCCACTGCAACGCTTTTTATGCACGAGTCGTTGAGATGAGGTTGTAGTTCCCATCGTCGTCTTCCTATGCGCCGGTCGATCAATGTAGCGTGGAACCCGCTTACTCTGTGTTTTTTTTTATCCCCTTTCGTGTAGTCGCACGATGGCTCCTGCACTTTCTTTTGACTTTTCATAAATTGTGGCCTTGGTTCAGTCCCATCCCGGGTGCTGGGGCACGGGTCCCCCATGTTCCCTCTTTTTTATCGTTTAAATCATCTTTTTTTTGCCTAGTGTGACGGATTTGGCTTTCGTTACTGGCGCCTTCCCATCGCGGCAACGTCACGACTGCGGCGGGTCTTCTCTTTTTCCAGACGCGAGAGTTCAGTAAGTTTGATCGCGGTTGATCGATGCTTTCCCTTTAGCGACGGTTGATGTTCTATTGAGAACTTATTTTTTATTTCCGC
>Ga0179593_1252245_pt1 | contig 10662 bp, 5 predicted proteins | sample CZODoug2_1_08_16_FD_185931 | JGI IMG/M metagenome (GOLD analysis project Ga0179593, IMG submission 185931) | Vadose zone soil fungal communities from Angelo Coast Range Reserve, California, USA - CZODoug2_1_08_16fungal (PacBio error correction) | ecosystem: Environmental > Terrestrial > Soil >... | reverse complement strand
TTGAGCTGCTTCTTGCTGCTTGGTTTCTACCTTCTTCGGTTTTTCTTCTGATGAGGTGTCTTTTATCCGTTAGACTCACGAGATCGCCTCCGGTGGTTTATCAAGAATGCTCCGATAACTTCGCGCCATCTTCGAGGCCGTGCTTTCGATACCCGTTCCTGATCTCCCCTTCTCGGCCCTATGAGGACGAATCGGCGAGCGATAGCGCTCCCAGGTTCTTCTTTGAAGATACGGTTTTTTTCGACCTCTCTCCATGTTTCCTGGTTGGCGACGCTCCTTTTGCTGCACGTGTGGCACTCAGACCTTCCTTCTCCTTTCTCCTCAGGTCTAGAGAGTTTATCTCTTTATTTTTTTTTGCTGAGTTTCGTTTTTGCTTCCCTCTGGCCCCCTCAGGAGAAGCGCACAGCGATGCAAGAACGGCCTCCCGCTGAGGCGGTGGTCTTTCCTCTCTACTTCTCTCGTCCCTCATCCCTCAAGGATTCTCAGAGCGGAAGTTCTAGATTCGCCTTTGTCCACTGGACATAATTCTCTCTCAATTTTTTTCCCCGATTTGGTTTTATAAGGTGGAACCATGTCTTGCGCGAGCTCTCTCCCGGTCTCTCGGTGATGCATGTTTTGACTGTGTAGTAGCGACGCTGACGGAATGACCGGCCAACCCGAGAATTAACGGGTGAATTCCTGCGAGCGAAGTGAGCTGCCGTCCTGGCATCGGTGTTTCTTTTATCTGAGGCCCCTCGGTTTCTTGTCCCCCTATTCTTTTTGTCACCTGGTAGTTTCTTTGTGACTAGTATCGGCTCTCCCTCCTCTCGGTTCCTGCATTAGAGTTGGCTTTTTCGTTTTTCTGGGATGTTTTCCCCTGAGAGTTTTCCGTTCCTGGTTTTTTGAGCACGAGTCGCAATGTTTCCCTTGTTTTTACCTGAGTTGACCGTCGAGCCGTCGCTTCCCGCGTTGCTCGAATACGCCTCTCCTTTCTCGACCTATTTTGTTTTTTAATCAGACATCACGGCTCAATATGCGGGGCCCCCCCAACTTGTCGACGTTCTCCGCACCCTTCATGTGGTCCCCCCCATACATGGCAGCCCCCTTATCTCTGGTCGGCATACGCCCATTCGAGGCCTTTTCTTTCTTTTTTTTCATGACTACTTTGCCGCCACTCTTCTAACACCCCTAGAGTTAAAGGTGCACCTTGAGGGTTTCCTCCCTTTTTTGGAACAGCCGTGCATCGTCTTTTTCCGATCGCTTTCTCGCCTTAGCCCTCAGGAACCGTAAGCCCCGCTGGTTTCTTATACCCACAGGTTTCCGATGGTCTTTTTCTCCTTTTCCAGATGTTCGCGCTAGGCTTATCGATCTTTTGCCGACTTCTGCTCCCTAGACGGCCAGCGATTTCCCCATCGTTAAGGACCTCTTACCACTACCGCGCGTTCTGCCTGCTTTGTTTTACCTTTTATAGAACCTGGCGAAGTTCGCTCCTTCACCATCACTACTTTCTGGTAGACTGGTTCCTCCGACTCGAGCGCCTCAGATCCCTTCATTTATGACGCACACGATCGGCGCCGTCTACTGCTCTTCCGGTGGCGTCCTTAGACTTCCGGTTGAGCTAGCCGTGACCCCTCGACTTCTGTTTCGGTTGTGTGGTGTCACAGAAGGGGTCATGTGCCGTCGGTCGTTCCAATATTGACCTCTCCCATTTATGCTCCTGATGTCAATGAGTTTCCCTTTTCAGCCGCCCACCACATTCCTTTTCTCTCGTGTCCGCCCACCTTCTGGTTCTAGACCCGATCTCGACGTCCAACCGTGCCAGCCCTTTGTCTCAAGTATGGGATTAATTGTGCTTCCTCGGATCGTATTTCCACTCTTCCTGGTGGAAGGGACACCAGGATTCGTTCGCTCCACCCCCTTCTCTTACGGCTATGGCGATACTTGGTTTCGTTTTTCCTACGATACCTCCGTTTCATCCCCATATAGCTTGCTCGAACGCATTCTAGCGCATCCCTCTCTCCCTTAAATAACCGAAATCTTTTTCATCCGCGGGTTCTGTTGCCCCCCCCACACCCCCCCCCTTTCGTGTTACATGTGTAACTTCTGAGTCAGACCGTAGGTGATCACATCGGCGATCCTTTTGTTGGTATTCGTTTTCCTCGATGTATTTTCCCCCGCCGCATTGGTTTTTTTTTTTCTTTTTTTTTTCCCCCCCCCCCCACCCCAAAAAACATTTTGTGATGCCTCACAGGCGCGCGTGGGCTACCGCTCCCCTTCTTTCTTCCCTCGTCGATAACGCCGGAACGCAAACCTCTTTATAGGTAGAAAGACTCTGTTTTTCTCCGGTCCGTCGCTCGCGAGCCGTCCGCGTTCCAGTTTTTCGTCTTTCCTTTCCGAACATCCCGAGTCTTTGGCACAGGGTCTATCTGCCCTTTACCCCCTCCCTTCAGACTTTTCCTTAGACGCGGACCCCTGAAAGTTTCGAGTCATTATGACGGTGGCGCCCCAGATGCTCGCCCTCTATTGCGACGATCGAGCGAAAATCCCTCAGCTTCGTTCTGCGATCATTGTCAGTGTTGTTTTGATGGTCTTCTCTACGAGCGTACCCTCTGCTTAACGATCTTCTTTTTTACCGAGGACAGGTTTTGCTATGCTTTTGACTGACTTGTGGCCCTTTATGGTTCTCTATGTGCGGGGAATAGAAGGGCCTGCGTCTTCACTGGAATTTTGAATAAGCGGCGCCGCGTTGCTAGTATTTTTCGGCTTGTTTCCTTGCCCTTTCCGGTCGAGCTTAGCCAGGAGCGATCGTCCTTACCCGTCTATTTAGTTATTAACAGTTTCCGGCTGTGTTAGAACATTAACCCGCGTTTTTCCTTTCGGTTCACCTTCGCTACCTCCGAGTACTTTCCCCCTGAAGTGCAGGATAATCTATTTTCTGTTCGTCGAGTCCACGGCGTTCCTCGCTGCCCCCTCCCCTCGCTTCAAATCTCATGGTCTTATTCATTAGCTTCCCTTTCAAAATGGGCCGTTTTCCTCTGCCTCACTTCTTCTTTATGCCCTTGCTTGATGTCAGATATTTGCGATCCATGGGCCTGTGTTCCAGCCCTCCTCGTTTTAGTCATTTTTTATGTCCGGATCACGGCCCCGAGCTTCTCGATGTGCCTACTTGAACCGTCCTTTGTTGTTGTGTAGGTTAGATGTCAAATTTTTATCGTGGATCAGATCTCCCTCTTTTGGCTATTGCCCCCCGCGGCCGCCACGCTTTCTTCTTGATGTTCTTAAGAACAGGTCCTCTTCCGATCAATATTTACCTTCAGAGGTACTTTCCCTCCGTCTTCACGGATCCTTTTGGAACCAAATTGTGAACCGATCTTATTTTAAAGAAACTGCCCCACTGATCGATTTTACCTCGTTTATGAAGATGGTTTATGCGTCAAGACAAATCCAAACGAATCCTGACCACTAGGAGGTGTACTATTCATTACGTGACCCCCTCTTTCAGCATCACGTTTTAGATCCTGCACTTAGGTAGTCTTTTTAGACCCCCGCTTAAAATACAACTACCTGTTTCGTCAGTACTCCCCCCTCCTCGTCAGTCCGCTGCTCTCTTCTGCTACACCTCACTTCCAACTTGAAAGTCCGTGAGATCCAAGTCCCCTTTCCTCTATCCTTCGGCCCCGAGTAGGCAGTCGTGACTCTTCCATGATCTCAGAAATTCTCGATCACTCCTCCTTTCTCACCCGGAGGTCCCAAAGGAAGGAGAAGAAAGTCCTGTCGCCATTTCAAAGATCTTTTTGTCTTTTGTTCGTCCTCGGTAGAAGCAAGATAGATCCAGTTGAGACCCTGCAGTAAAACGCTGTCTTTTTCTTTTTCTCTCGCTTCACCTTTCACTGTGAGTTGGAGTGAGCCTGGAAGCTCCCAGGCCTTCGCTTAGATAGTGGCATTGTTCAGGAGACCTCCCTCGGTTTCCTTTTCCTTTGTTTTTGCGAATTATCCTTGTATCTTTATGACGCATTTTTTATAGATAGCCGACCTGAACCAGTTTGACCATCGTAGTTCCATGCGCCCTCGGCTCTTAACGCTTTGATAAAGATAAGGCTGTTGGCCGTTCCCTCTTTCCTTCTGGCCTTCTTAGTACTCGTGCTTTATCCCACTGCAGACGACCAGAGCCATGAACGAGGCTCTTTTTACCAAGTTCTCCTCCTCAGTTTCACTAGGTCTCTAACCCAGTCTTCCTGCTTTGTACCCGCGTCTTTTCACCCCTTCTTCGTCCAAATTTGCTTTCTAGAAAGAAGCAGCAGACCTGATACTTTTATCCTGTTTTCTCCATTTTTTTTCTATCTAACCTCTATCGCGCTTTTTTGTTAGCAATTGCCCTGATGTTTCTTGGCTTATAGTCGCCGGCATCCCAGCCCTTGAGAACCAGTGACCCGCAGTGCTTGAAAGTGTCTTTCCAGTCGTCCTCCCTTCCTGATCCCATTAACGGAGACTGTTCCTCGTGCCCGTTGACCCTCTGGACTTAGGGAAGATGACCGGAACTATCTCCCTTCCAAGATTGTTAGAGATGAGCTCGACAGTCAGTTTTTTTACGACCAATTGTTGAAGGCTTCAATCCATTTGCAAACCCCTTCTCTATCTGTGGCCTATTGCTACCTCGTTTAAGCCTGAAATGAGTTAGACGAAGCTCTTCTCGTTTTTCCACTGACAAATAATCTTAATTTTTCCTCGAGTCCGATACCCCGCTATGATACGCCTTCTGCCTTCTTCATCGTGTTTGCCGTACCAGCCTGAATGCTCGGCAATCCCCGTCTGCGTCGCGCGCAGCCCTTCGCCCCCTCCTCGTACTGTGACTCGAGCGACTCTTAGACGAACGATCCCCTTTCACGTCAAGCTCTGCTGCCCCCTCCGCTTGTATCGGTAGTAGCCCAGTACTTGTTTCCAGTCTCTCTGTCCCCCCCCTTTGTGAGCAGGATCGCTTTTCAATGAGTCTCGCATGGATAGCATCCACCCTTATATTCTACGCCCCTCCGGCCTCCTGTCCAACGTGTTATAGAAACCAACCCTTGGGCTGCTTCCTTCCTTTCGACGTCCCCTTCTAAGAATCAAGATTTTTAACAGATTCCTGGTCTCCCTCAGAATCACACAGCCTCCAAGTCCGTTGGGTTACGATTCTTTGTCTGTCCATATGAGATTGTCCTTCACTTCTTCCTAGCCCCCTCGAAGAAAGTAATAGGCCCCTTGTTTTTTTTTCCCAACACTGTTTCTTAATTTCTAGTTCCGCGGCCTCCCACCTTTCTTTGTCTCCCATCCCCTGAGTCATTGTGTCGCGCGCCTCGTGCTCGGTCCCTTTGCTTGGAGTTGGAAAAAGTTATCTAGTGGCTAGCTCGTTCTTGATTTCCCCCCGGCCCCCAACCGTTGTTTCTCCGGCATTCCCTCATGTCGTAAGCTTTTATGGACAAGCGCCGTCCTTCACGTCCCGCACCTTCCCCCTTCCTCTTTCGCATATAAGACTTTTTCCCAGGCCGCGCCAGACTTCTTTACTCTTCCGTTCCCGCAGTCTTCTCGCCCTCTATCTCTTCGTGCTTTTACCACGTGCCCACGCCCGCAGTTTATCTCGCCCCTTTTCGCGTCTGACTGCGACGGACCATTCCGCAGGTCATGTGTCGAGACTTCTTTCGTCGCGAGCTCGCAGTTTATTCGATCTTTTTCCACTTTTTTCTCCTGTACTCGCCCCGACTCAAGCGTAATCATCTCCAATGTCAGCACCGCTTTCTTTTAGTTCCCGCCTTACGACGCCGACTGTGGGCCCGCCCCTTTCTTTTCCCACTTCTGATACCTCTCCCGTTTCCCCATGAGCGACGGCTTCCTCGACCGGTAAAGTGCGTTTGTGTAGCTTCTTCATAACTTAATGGAGGATGTCGTGGTCGGTCCTCTGCTTCCCGACACTCCGCATAGGACCTGTTTCTCCCTTCGCGGTATAGAAGTAAGGAGGTCGCGACAGCCCCTCCCTCCCTTTCCCTGCACATTCCTCCTATTTTTTGATTCTGCGCTCTGACGCTGCCTCACGGCCTCTGCGCCGTATCGGTAACGAAGTGCAGCTTCCTTCGTCCAGCGCTTTCCCTTTCATTTATCTCTTCCGGTCGAGAATGCTCGTGGCCCTGATACACCTTTCCTCCCCCGCCGAAGTCCTGCCGATTGGTCGGATCTTTTTCCGGCAGGTAGACCCTTGATTCTATACGTCCCGTCTCTCCCTAATGGCGGCGTACTTCTCGCTCATTCCTTATAACCAATTGTTTTCTTCTTGTGATGGACAAGAGGTTCTTTTCTCCCCCCCTTCTCTCCCTCAACTTCACCTCCAGTAACACAAAGCGCTTCAGATCTCCAGACCCCTTCTTCTTTATACTCCCCCCCCCTTGTTTTATTTTTCGAGATATGGTATTTTTCAGATGATCTCTCTATTGGTGCCCACGGGCGTGAGGTTTGCTTCTTAGATAGTCCGGTTTGGCGTGCACCCTTTCTCTTTCCTCAACGAGAAGATTCATCCTTTGGGGTTCCATTGCCAGGAACTTAGCCCCGCCTTAATCTCTGCGGGATCGTTCATCCCGGATATCTACTTGATGATTACTCATGTTGCGTGAGAATGCCAGGTCCTTGCTCCGATCGTCTCCAGTGTTATAGGTGACCGATCCCCACGGTTCGCGCTCCCCTTTCCGTGAGCTCTCTTGACCCCCCGTAGCGGACGTTTCGTGTCAGCCCGGCATTTCGCTTCGCTTCTGATCTCGGAAGAGCTGCAGTCCTTCCACAACTCAAAGTAAGTCCTGATTTTTGCTTCCCTGTTTGTGACCTGTAGAGGTCCGTCCCGGCTTTTGCTACACGGCGCTTCTGCGTCAAGCGTTCTTCTCTCCGCTTGGCGTTGTTTTAAGAGCGCCTGGCGTTGCCCCCCTCATTCTTACGTCTGCACTCTCTACCGGAAGGATCGTTTCTGCCTTCTCCGCCCCTGGGCCATATTTCGCTATCAACCCAAGGGCTGGTCCCGATTTTTTTGGACGAACTTTCTAGGCGGCTTTGGTCTTATCGCTTTTACCCGCCCCCTTCCCCCCCGGCGACTCTTCCCACTTGAATGAGTCTTTTTGCTTGGTACCACTCCCTCCATCCCCCCCTCTGTCTCGAGCGAAGTTTTCCCGCTGCTTTTCTGGCATAGGGCTTGGTTCGGTCTTTTCCCCGAGGACATAGCCAGGTTGAGGAGATCCCACCCCCCAAGGTCGTCTTTCCCTTTTGAGCTTCTCTATAATTTACGCTAATCGACTTGTTTTGCTTCGGACCGTGTCGGCTTGTCTATAGGTTATTAGTATCGGTTGTGATCGTGTTGCCGAATCTCTTTTGCCTTGGTATTTTCGCCACGGTCGTACCGGGCGTGTTTTGTCTCTGTGCATGATTTCCCCTTTCTATTCAATGAATTAGAAGGGATCCGACTACTTTGTTTCCTCGAATCACTTCCTCCTCCCGCTTCTCCTTCCCCCACGTCCCCTCTCCTATTGCCGTAGGTCATATCTCTTCCAACACGTTGTTTTACCCAAGTCCTTTCGAGGAAGTTAGGCTTTTTGTTCGCTCCCGGGCGACAAGGATAATGATGAAAACCCTCTCCCCCCTCTTCCCTTTATAGTTTCCTTTTGGGATTGTGCCCACACCCTGTCCCCATTTTCGTGGCGATCGATGATCTCATGGAGCCCTGGTCTCATGACGATAATCTTTTCTGTTGTTTATAATACCCACGGTTGCTTCTTTCTTAGGAGTTTTTCTTATCAGACTTTTTTGCTAGTCCTTCTTTAGGACGGTAGCGTTCTTTTCGCGGCGAGATTCATGATCCGATCTGGACCTCGTCCAGGTCCCCCAGGCTGCTCCTCGATAGAACCGCTTCGGTTTGTCTTTTGCATCGCATTCGTGGCCCCGTTTTTTCACGGCTCGCTCGAGCTTTTACGAAGGTCTTTTTCTCCGTCAGCTCACTATTTCTTCCCCGACTCTCGATCTTTCTTTCGGTGAGGCACCTGATCGCCGACTCGAATTCCGTCATATCTTTTCTTTCGTCGAGGTAACTTGAGCGAGCGTTACTCCTCTCCGCTCTTCGATTTCTCACCCGCTGGCCTCTTGTAGTTCAAGAGGCCGATACTGGCGCTGATCCCTCGCGGTGTCCCTTCTTCCGCTTCATCTAAGAACCTTGGGGAGCTTCTGGTCCCCTTTTTCCCGCCCCATTCCAACCTTGGCTAACGGGCGTAGACCTTCGAGGCACCCCTCATTCCCTTCTCAGGATAAGGAGAACAGATTTGGTGCAGTGCACTAGCGTCGATGCCCACTTTCAGCTCACCCGTGCTTTTCACTGCTTCAAGGTTCGTCTCCCCCTCCAGAAATTCCGCGCCCCGGCTCCCATCCTGAGATGCTCGCACGCCATCCCTAGAGACCTTCTCTCTAGTCTTCGAAGTTTCACAGTCGTTGATTCCCTATTCGGGCGAGTATCACAGTGCCGGACCTTTGTTTCTTTCTGACCGATTTTCTCTCACGAGTCTCTCTGGTTTTTTTTTTTAGAAGTCTGTCATCTAGGAGTTTTCCTATTTTGTTTAAAAATTTTTTGTGAAAGGTCGTTCTTTTTTTTGATACAGATACTCGAGTATGTCATTTCTTGCGACCTTGAAGTCCGTTCATTCCACCCCCATCCGGATCGGTCTTATCAAGCGCTTTTTCGTGCGCCTTGCTGCTGCAAGTGCTCCGGAGCCTTTTCATCTGTCCTATGTTCGTCGTAGGCGATGTCATTTTCGGAACGTCGTCAACTCCTGACCGTGGTCTCGGCCCACCCCCTCCCGGCCCCGATTTTCCGTCCGCGGGACAGCAAGTCCTACCCTCCCCTTCGTACCGGAAGGAAGGGATGGACTACCGAGTTTGTCCGATCGAGACATCCTCATCTCCGTTTTTCTAGGTAAGTCTGTTGACCTGTCTCGCCCCGACCGCGCGTGACATAGTCGTAGTTAGTCTTGCGGAGCCTTGCTCTGCCCTTTTTCCCTGGCCCCGGCATGGGTGTCCTTTCCTTTGACGGCGCCGACGCGTTATAGAGGCCTATTCTTATATGAAGGTCTGCTCCTCGCCTTTTGTCCTACGGCGCCCCTCTGCGTCGCTATTCTTTCTTCCGACTTTTCGCCGGTTTGTAGCTCTCTTCTTAAGGCGAGACCCTCTTTCCGTTTCTTTTTTTTACGTTTTAGTCTGGTCGGTTGTCGTCTTCCGGACCCTGAGTTCTTTACTTCGCCCCTCCCTTTCAGACTCGACTGCCTATTGTCTGTCTAGAGTTGCTTTTCCGCATTGTTTTCGTCTTTCCTCCCCGACCGTTTCTCTTACGATCAATATTCGTTCAAATTGTTCCTCCTTACTTCGCATAGAGTACGTCTGCCCACGGTAGCGGCTCTGTCCCTGACTTCTAGAGGCCCTTCCGAAACTAGTGGGGTCCAAGGTCTTTTGTATCCCTGCGTCTCTCGGCTCGATTACGGTGACATTCTATATTTCTTTCCCCCTTTGTTGTGTTGAGAATGTTTCCACCTATTTCGATAGCTCCTTAGAGATTCGCAGTTCTTTGGTCCTGTTTTCGAACCACCCCCCCCTTTCTAGAGGCCAGTCGCGCCTCCCTGACCTTGCAGTCCCTTTTCGTTTACCTTCTCCGACGAGGCACTCCGGTCCTTACGTTTTTTCTACCATCTTTGAATTTCTCGGCGGTCAGCTCTCAGACAGGGAGCGTTCTTCCCTTCCCCACTCGAATCCTCACTCCCCTTCTACCATACTTAGGATGGTTCTCTCTCTGATCCGAAAATCACCTGCTGTAACGTCGGCCGACCCCCTTATCACGAACACTTTGTCAGAATCCACGTTTCTGTTCCGTCCCTCTTCCTCGCGAGCTCTTCTTTCAACGGCTCAATGTTCGTTAGTGCCGCCTCGAACTCCTCCTTGCCCGGTTCTCGTGAGGAATGAAGATTTGCGCACATTCTCTATCAATCAAGTTATGCCTCACGTTTCATCTAGTCTGCTCCGACATCCCCTCGTTCCCTTTCCTTACAGGACAGCTAGTTAGTTGCATTTCTCCCCTGTTCAAGAGACATCGTTCTTTTGCACTACGATTTTCATCATCGGTTATTTTTTTGAGATCCGATTTCTGCTTCAAGGAACTCCAACACTCTTGCCCCCAGGGATTTTCTCTTATTTTAGCCCTCGGCTGTTGGCAGCTTCATTGTCTGCAAACTCATGGTGATTCGCTCTAGTTTCTTCAACTTGTTTTCCGAGGAGCAAGTATTTTCCTTTTCATGTTTATATAGAAATTGATTGCCTCCGCTTTCCTCTCTCTAAGGCCCTGTAGCCCACGTTGCATTTTTCTAGGCTCCGAGAGCGCTTTCCCCTCCTTCTCTGAACACTCTCTTTGGTAAGATACGGCGTGGTCCGTGCCTCCGTTGGCTTTTTTTTTCGCCCTCGCTCCTTCCATCGCGGCTGTATACGCGCGCCGAGCAGCCTATTGTTTTAACCCCCTTTCGACCTCTCTCTTAAAAGTTGCCCCTCCAAAGATTCCTTTCGTGATCCCCTCGGATCGTCCTTCCCGACTTCTTCTTCACCTTTCTTTCTGCCCCCGCAGGACCAAGATGCAGAACGGACCGCTTT
>Ga0179593_1659276_pt1 | contig 10663 bp, 11 predicted proteins | sample CZODoug2_1_08_16_FD_185931 | JGI IMG/M metagenome (GOLD analysis project Ga0179593, IMG submission 185931) | Vadose zone soil fungal communities from Angelo Coast Range Reserve, California, USA - CZODoug2_1_08_16fungal (PacBio error correction) | ecosystem: Environmental > Terrestrial > Soil >... | reverse complement strand
CCCCGGCTCCCCCTGTCGAGCCCAATTCGCGAGAGACGGAGTGACATCTTCTCCTCTATAAGTCCTCCTTTTCCTCCAGACGAACGTCTTTCTTTCTTTCCCAAACATACAATTCTCCTTTTCGGTGCCATCCCCCTTCTCTTTAAGCATATGAAGCACCCATTGATTTTAAAAACTCCCCAAGTAGAAGTGCCTCAAAATACCACTTTCCCTCCCTCTCCTTTCTTTCCATGCAGATTGTGCCCAAAGCTGCCTAACTTCTTCTTTTGCCCAACGCTTCTCTTCCAGGAACCCGAGCAGAAGCGGCACTTGGACCCCCCTTTTCAAGAGAGTCCCGGCTACGGAACCGGCCAGGAAGGAGAGCCAACCACCCCCCCCCCCCCCCCCCCCCCCCCCCCCCCCCCCCCCCCCCCCCACCACACAAAAAGCCCCCACCCCCCCCCCCCCTGGTCTCCCTTCCCGGGGCTTGTTTTTTCCCTTCCTTCCGCAGTTTTGCTTTTTTTCTGTACCGCCAAATCCGTCTTATTCCGCCTTTGCGCGCACACTCAGGGCCTGAATTTTGCTGGAGGTGTTTTTTTTTCTCCTGGCCCCTCTTTCAAAGTGAGCGTGGTTTTTCTTGGTTGCGTTCTTTCTCCCTAAGCTATTATGCCGCGCCATCCAGCAGCGCCGAGGAAGGCCGTCTGCTTTTCAAGCCCCCGTCCGCACCTTTTCCTTTCTTCTTCAAGCTATCTAGTAACTCTTTAGGTACAATTCCCACCCGCGAACAGCAGCACAACGTATTAAGGTGCTATCCTTTTTACTGGTTGCTCCAACCATGGTATCAGCCGAGTCACGCTGCGCTCGCCCTTTTCCTTTTTTGGTACTCACGGCTCCTGGCCACACTCTTTTCCTCACTTTCTGTCTTTCTGTGGCGACAGAGACAGTCCCTGATCCCCCTACGATTGGGATGTAGAAAGGTTCCCTAGTCATCTGGGAACTCCCTTTTTTCAAGTTCTCTCCCTGATAGATTCCGTTCCCCCCCCCCCCCCCCCCCCAATGCACCGAGAGAGGGATCGCGTCATCTCTTCTTTGACTTCGGCGCCTGCTTGTAACAGTACCGTTTTTTTGATGATTTCCTTTTTTTTTTATCCGTGTACAGCAGAAATTTAGAGTCGCCTGGATGCCCCCTCTTGGTTTTTCTTCCTGTTCGCGAGAAACGTTTTTTCGATCCCTGAAGTTATGAGGATTCATTTCGCCCTGTTCCGTACCTTTGACTTTTTTTTTTTTCCCCTTTATGGCTACACCAGCTTGCCTTCGGCTCTCAGTGGCTTCCCCCTCAAAATCACCCCCACTCGGCAAAATGCCCCTGTCCTTTCAATTTGTCGAGCAGCTTGGGTTGCTTGCGTGCAGTCTGTCATGGTCGGCCCCCCTTTACACTTTTCCTTTTCCTTCCCGGGAGTACTCTGACCTAGGCACGGCTTGTTCCCTCTCCCCTCCCTTGTATTTCCCCTTAAACCTGGTCAACGACGCGATGACGTGACTCCAACCCCATCGCCCCACCCCGCCTACGGCACCCAAAACCCCCTTCCTCCCTTTGAGATTTTCCCCCCTCCTTTTCAATCTCTTCCTTTTTTTTTGACTCTTCTTCCTCCGCCCCCGTCTTCGAGTGGTTTTCTCTTGTGTGGGCGCATGTTTCACCCCATGGTTGGCTTTCTCATTTCGCCTCGCCTTTCCCCAGTTTTCTTTTGTCCGACTAACCTGAGCCCTTTGCGCTTTGCGTACCGATCAGTTTCCCCCCCCCCCCCCTTTTTTCCCGACCAGGACTCGACCACAAGCACTCCCACCTTTTCACTTCCACGGGTGTCACACTTTGCTTTTTCCATTTTTTTTACTCTTTTTTCTTCGGAGAAACCAATTTTTGTTGCACTTTTTCTTGGACCAATGTATCCTTCTCCTCCGTGACGGTCCGGTTTTACCCGGGCTACTGACTCTCAACTATTAGGTTCCCGGTTTCTTCATCCGTTTCTCGCGCGGAAACATTCCTCCTCCCCTCAGTTTGTCGGATCCTCTAAATTTCTGCTGTTACACGAAGATCTCCTTAGTCCTCCCCCCCCCCGGCGAGTCCCTTCCGCCTTGCCATGACTCTTCTCTAGAGTGCTGGGAGAACGTGCGGATTATTTTTCTGATTGCCAATTGCCGTACACGTACATTCCAACCCATCTTCTTGGTTTTCTTGTCCAAACCCCCTCCCGAAAGTTCCGGGCAGGATGCCCCCCCCACCGGAGCCAGACACTGTGTGCTTAACGCAGTTTTCCTCTTCTTATTTAACTGTCATTAACCATTCACCGTGCGCGGGTTTTTTGCGTTCTCATGCCTCGGCTCTTCAGCGTTTTGAGGAAAATCCCTTATGCTTGAGTCTTCTTTTCTGTTCCCCCGGTTTTGCTGTTCGCTTTTTTCTTCCTCCCAATCCCCCCTCCCTTTTCTTCAAAAAACACCACATTCTTCTCGTTCTATCTGCACGAAGGGAAACTCGATGCTGCCCGCGGTTCCCTGGAACCGTAGAAGGGCCTCAATCCCGAACTTCGTTCTTGGTAACGCTGCTGATGACGCCTTCGTATCCGAAGTTTTCTCGTTGAAATTTATATGCTTTTTTTGGAACTCCCCACCCCCCCCCTCAACAACTCGCCTGGGACCCCCCCCTTCGGTCACGGAATATCTGCACGTGTATTTGGTGTAAGTTCCCCCCCTTTCCCACCAGCCCCCCGCTTTGAAGAGCATGGCCCCTTTAGCCCCTCCCTCAAACGTGAAGCTCAGTCATTTGCGCCGTGCGCCTGACCTCCGGGCAACCTGGCGCGACGGCCTGGTGATTGACGCTTTTTGGCCCCAAAGGTCCCGATTCGTTTTTTCCAGCCTTTTTTTCACTTTTGCTCAATGCGCTTCTCGGCGGATTGCCGGGACCGGAGTGTTCACTCTTCCTGGTTTTTGACGTTCGTTTTTCCCTCTTCCTCTCTTTTGTGAGTACAGATTTGCCTTAAGCCGATTGCTTCCCTCTTTTTTTCCCTTTCCCCCCCTTTTGGAATTTCGTGCGGCTGCTTGGGAATCTCTTCTCACTTTTTTTCCACTTCCGGCAGCTCCGGCTTTTTTATCGGCCATTGGTTTAGGCTTCGGTCTCCTTTGTTCTGTGTTTTTGTTGAGAGAGACCTAGACCTTTTTTCAAATTCCTTCCCCCACTTTGTTACGGATTTCAAGCCGGAAGTGCCCGCTTCTTTAGTGCCCCCCCTCCACGCCCTTTTGAGTCCAACCCTAGGGCCCTTTTTTGCACACGGTCGAGGGGTGAAGCCCAGTTTCTCCCCTGTCCCCTCAACCGCTTGGCGTTCTAACGGTCCAAGCTCCCGGAATTTCCTTCCCTCCCCCTTTCCGGCATTCCTGACTGGCACAGTGAATCCCCTTGAGCTTTTTGGAGACCCCCCAACCGCTTTTACTTTTGGAATCGAGCCGCCGCGTTTTTTAAAACCCTTTTCTTGCCTGACTTTAGTCTGATCCTTTTTCATTCTTCGCAAATTTGACTGCGCGGTACTTTGGCTGGTTGGCCTCGGCGCCCGAGTTTGGCCAGTGTGGTTATTCTACAAGCCAACTTCATTTCCGGTCGTGATTTTTTAAAACCTTTTTTTCCTTTTTTGAGGTTTCCTCCTTTTCCTAGCTGATGAAAGTGTCCCCGTGGTTTTCTTCTTTCGGGACGGTACGAAGCGATTCAGCTTCTTTTGGATCGGTTCACGTAGCCCCTGCTCGATTTTTTTTTTTCTTCCCCTTTTCCCCCGCCGACCGCATGATTCGCTCCCTAGTAGCTGTAAACATGGTCCATTGTTGGAGAAAAAACCATAACCCCGCAAGTCCTGTTCACTCTCAAGTCATTGCCTAATTCCCTACCCCCCCCGTTCGTAGTTGCAGAAGCCGTTGCTTCTCCCTATTCCCCCCCAACCCCGCGAAGTGGGAGGCCTCTGCCATTGGTTTTGCTCCCCTGTTGTAAGCCCTTGGCTGGTTTTTTTACAGAGACATCCCCTGTTTTTTTCGCCGCCCGTCCCTTCTTCCCTTCTTTTTTTTTTTTAAATTTTTGCCATAGGAAGCTTGGTTCCCCTCGGGTGTCCAGTGCCCGTTTTTGACAGATAGATCCGCGCCCCTCCCCTTAGAGTCTTTATTTTTTCATGGACCAGAGTAGATAGGGACCTTTTTTCGATTTTTTGATGTTAACAGAAAGTTTTTTGATCCTTCTTCGATCGTCCAGGTTACATTGAGCGTCGCCGGGGCCCCCCCTGGGTTTTGAGTTGGCTGCGGGCGTCTAGTAAGGTGATTCCGCCCCCAAGTTACTTTCATCGTTATTGCTAGTGTCTCCGTTTCCGAACGGAGCGTGCATTTTCCCCGACCGGTAAAAAGCTATGTGCCATTTGCAGTCTCTAGCAAACCTTCCCCGCAACCATTGACCCCCCCTGGTACCCGCTATTTTTTGAATTGAGTTGTTTGTTTTTCTTTCTCCTTGGTCGTGCACCCCTTCCAAGTTTCGGGGAAAAAGTTCTCTGTGTGTTTTACGCCGACTGGCACTTTCGCTATAAAAGGAGATGGGACAAACCCCATGTTCGCTTCTTCTTCTCCCCCAACAATGTTGTCCAACCTCGCTCTGAGAAACATCCCCCCTATCGAAGGCGATGCATCTCTCTTTTTCCCTCTTCGTTTCGGCCTAAGTCGATTCGCTTTGTGTAGGCGGGTGGTTTTTTGCTTGGGACAACATGGTTGCGTTCTCACGTCATCGCTCTGTGACCCTTATGGTTCCCGCTTCAGAGTCTGCACCTCGCCTTTCCTTCAGATCCTCCGCGATCATTTTCCCTTGAATTTTTGTTGTGGCCGCCCAGCCCTCGGCACTCCCCAACCAAGCTGTCAAAGTATCCAATTCGGGTGCCTTTTCCTTCATTGTGCGAGTGGTTTTCCCCTTTGCCCAAATTGCCTGTCAAATGGCCGCATTTGTGGAGCCCCCCCCAGGTACTTCCTGACAGGGGGTGCGAATACCCCCAATAACGATCTGTTCTGGGTGCGTCAAGCGTTACTCTTGGGACCCTTTCCCCTTCTTTTCTCCGGGATCCCTCCCCACTTTCCTTCTCAACGTCCAGCCAAGACTTTACTTTTCCTAACAATCGCCTTTTCCCCGCCATTCACGGCGTTCCCTCTCTCGTCTGCAGGCGCCCGTTCCTTTATCTTTAGCTTCCCTGACGTTGAATTCCCAAACCATCTTCAACCCTTCACTAATCGTTCCCCAGAACTGTGCCGGCGCCCTGGATTCCCCCCAGCCCCAGAATAGTGGCCGACCCCCTTTTCTCCCGGGATCACGTCCTACCAGTCACCTTCCTTTTGATGTGCTATTTCCTCTGTTCTTGGAGAACCTCATTATTCTGCTTTTCCTCAGATGGTGCGGCTTGTTCGCTGTGTTCCCACTGTAACCTCACTAGTGACTTCTAGTTCCTTCTACTGACGGTGTTGATGCGGACAGATTTTTTTGGGCCATTGACTTCCCCTTCCTTTGCATTGCGGGGTTGTGACCTCCAGCTTAATGCTAGTTATTCGTCCCCCTGTTTTTCCGACGCCACCCGGAGTTCACTTTCAATCTGGTTTGTAGTCTCTTGCGAAGTCTCAAGACCCCCCCTAGCCCTGGATTCCTCCCCCACTCTAGAAGGGAGCTTGAAAGCCCCCACATCCCCTTTTTCCGGCAGCAGAGGCCAACGCCCGGAGAAATTTCCCCCTTTCTCGCCTTTCCCTTGAGCGCATGCCCATTTCGTTGACCTTTTCTCGACCCCACCCCGGGAGATCGGAATGGTGATGCCTCGGATTCCCCCCTTCAATCCCGATTACGTTTTTTTTCCAAAGCCGCCTGTCTCTTTGCTCAATTGCACCCCGGCGCCTTTTCCCTTTGCCCTTTTTTTCCCCTCTCTTTTGGGTCCTTTCGACGACAGCAAAACCCTTTTTTTAAGCCCTCCCCCGACCGTGTGCCTTTTTCACTCCGGTTTGGGAATTCTTTGGCGTGCAGGATTATCAGCCCCCGCCCACTATCCTGAGAGACTTCTGTTCCCCCCGTTTTAGAATTGGGTCTCCATGTGGTTTAGGCTTCTGTCCCTTGATCTTCTTTTTTTTTGTTGACTGAGATCCTCGACGTCGTCCTCATCCTAAAAAACAATGTCTCTCAAGGCACGGAGGCTTCGACTCATAATAGTGCAGCAGATGTCGCCCCCCTAGCCCCTCCTCTCCCAACCGATAGTGTCAAAGGCGCACAACGTAGAGGTTCCCCCCTCCTCTTCCCCCTCCTAACCAAAGAGATTTGTTTTTTGGGACGGTCCCGGTCCCCCCGCTCCAATTAATTTATCCCCACCCTTTGCGACAGTTCCACCGGTACCTTGCCCTTCTCAACTTCTTTTTTGGAGACCCAACACCTGTTTGGACGAGACGCATGACATTCCCCCATTCTTCTCTGCCCGGTTTGTTGTGCCGTACCGGCCACGGCAGGAACGGCCTTGCGCCCACTGCCTTCTTCTGGCTCCGGGTGGGCCGAGGAGCTCCTCAGTCTTTTCCCCCCTTTTGGTTTATGTAAAAGAAATACAGTCTATTCAGCCGAAGGGAGTGAGCTCCCCATTGTCTCCCTTTTAGGTGATAGCAAGAACCAGTGGACCGAGTTTTTTGTATCTATCCCCTTTCTCGAAGACAATGCAGCGAAGAGGAGTCCCCGGTTTCACGACCCCTTTTTTCTAAGGAGTAGCCTTTTTTCCACCGTCAGCACTTCCGCCTCTTGGAAACGAGAGTGCTTACTTGAGGTCACCCTTTGATGCCTTTCACCCCAAATCTCCAAAGCACCGCCCACAATTTTTTCTGACCTCCCCTCTTCTTGACTAATGTGTTGCTTCCACCCAACCACTTTGCGTAGCCAGTCCTCGGATTCCTACCGACCACCGCTCCCCCTTTATTCACCTTTAAAGGAGCACCAATTCCTCTTTTTTCTTTTTCCAGTTTCGGTTACAGTCACGTATGCATGAGTTAACTCACGAGCTAGCACTTTTCCCTCTCTTTCCTGTTACGTGCAAGTTTTTTCTCTCCTCCTTAGCTAAGACCTTGTCCCTCAACAACTGCTAGAAGTTTTTCGCCGTTTTCCACCTGCCGATGAGAATGTCGGGCGCCCAGTAAACTTCGGTCTGGCTGTGAGCATCGATCGTGAGCCTATGGATCGTCGCCTTGTGATACAAACCTATCCTTTACGCGAGCTCCCTCCTCACCCAAACCCCCGCCTCGTTTTGAGATCACTTGACAGGCGACCCGGTCCACAAGCAGAAATTGCGCTAACCCTCTTTGCTCTTACCCAGTTTTTGAAGGTTTGGCCTTTTCTTTTCCGAAACATCACCCACTCGGCAACCTAAAAACCGCAGTTGGAGATGTGAACAGCTTTGTAGAGGTGGTCTCGTCTGCCAAGTCAAAGTTAAGATTTCACCTCTTTATCGGGGGACTTTCATCTTCAATTCCCTTGTCTTTTAGCGATTTCCAGATACCTAAACGTAAACGCTCTCGGTGACCCCCCCTGTTTGTTACAATTTGAGCACCACCCCGCCCCCAACAATAGAACCCCAACTCTCTCTCTTTCTTTCCTAATCATCCCCCTTTGTTGTGTTTGGATCTCATGCATCTCCGCGTTAGAGTGGGATGTTTAGGTTCTTGGTGGGGATTAAATTTTGTGGACCCATTTTTGGCGTTCTCACGTTTCGCCCGTTTATTTCATACTACGTCTCGGAGCTCTCGTCCCCTTTCTTTCCAGAGTCCCGATATCTCCCGGCCTTTGACTTTTGCCAGGACATTTCCCCCCCCGCAACAATCTCCTCTCCAAAACTTCGGGTAACCCGTGACATTTTAAGCCTTTTGCCTTTTTTTTTTTTTCTAAGCCATTCCGCCAATGGAAGCAGAGAAGCGTGTTAGCCCCCCCCGTCGTCGCCCGGGAAACGGACTATCCGCTGTTTACTGGGTGCTTTGCCACTCCGTTTCCTTTTAGGGAACCGGCATCCTCCCCCCCCCCTCGTTCTCCTCCTCGCTTCTTCGCTGTTACACGATCGCCCACCTGTTAAACCCCCCGGCGGCGCCTCTCCTCCGTCCTTCCGATGAAAGGCGATCCCTTCCTCTCTTTTTAGGGAGCACTTGCGTACTATCATTTCGTGGCTTCGCCTTCCAACCCAGGACCCTTACCTCCTTAGAACCCCCGTACCGAACACTGCTCTCAGGTCCCCTTCCCTTCCACGCCAGCCCCGCCCCCTATTTGGCTTAACGACTTTGTTCCCGGTCCTTTCCCCCAGTCTGCGGTTTTGCCTTATGGAACGCTATCGTCCGTGCTTTTTTGGTAGAACTCTTAGCAATGCCTCTGTTCCTTCTTTCTTGGTGCGTTTCGTTCGCTTTTTTTTTTTTCTTCTCCAGCTCCAATTCCTTTTTCTTGCACCCCTATGCGGGACGGGGCAAATCCCATCGCGCCTGTTATGACGAATTATGTTTTTCTCCGTCAATAACTTTCTCTAGACCTCCCCCCCTCGGCCCTATGGACTGATCTCTTCTCTCACCGCACCCCGGCCGTCCCCCGGATTTTGAGCTACACGCAGTTATTACAGCACACCCAAACTGGCCAACCGCCTGCGGACTTTCGACAAGCTTCCGAAATCCGACGGAAACCCCCAAGAGACCTCGTCTTCCCCTCCGTTTGCCTAGAGGGTACACGCCCGAGCCCCCTTTGTTGATGTCGCGGCGGATGCTAAGCGCACGTTTGTCCCCAAGCGGTCTTCCCCCCTGCTAAATGCTTCTCATGTGACGGCTTTATCCGGTCTGGGTTCACTTCTTCCTTGGGAGCTTTACCGTTCCCATCGGGTGTTAAGATTTTTCCTTAGCTCGTTTCACCTCGATTGTTTCTCACTAGGCCCGGTTGAGTCCAAGCGTGCGGTGATGGGCCCTCGTTTCTATCTGCGGAGACACTCGGCTTCAGCTCGGCGCCTTCTCGACTGTGTTTCTCGGCGAGTCTCCTCTTCTTTTCCTCCTCCGCGTTTCTCTTCCCTCTCCCTAGACTACCAAGTCGCCCCCCCTTCTGCCGGCTGCTTCCCGTCAAAAGAGTATAATTTCCTCTCGTGCCCTCTTTCCCAAGCAGCCGCCGTTTCCCTTCTTCCAAAACAGTTGCCCTCCCCCCTGTCGATACAAGCCCCTCGAGCTGATATGACTTTTCACCCCCATTGTTTGCTGTCGGCCCGTCCCCTTTACCCAGGAATCTTTAAGGAACCCCCGAGCCCCCTTCCCCCAATCCCCCTGCGACGGAAAGAGCCTCCTTCCCTTTCCTCCCGGCGGTTGAGTCCCCCCCCCATCTGGGAACGGGACCCGTACGCCGCCCCCTGCCCCGTGCTCCTTTGGGGTGTTTATGTCCTTTTTCTCTGCAAGCACGGAAAGGAGAGAAAGGACTGCTCCTTCCGTGGTTCGGATGTTCCGGGAGTTTCCGCCCTCTCTGCCCTTCTGAGCGTTTGGACCAGTGTCTGATGCACCGCAACACCTGTTAATCGAATTTGCTCTTGGATTTTCCCCTCTTTGCGACGTGGTGTGCTGGAGGTGATATTCATTAAGGCCAGCTGCCCCTTGGTGATATCGGCTCCCATGGACGGCCCTGCCGCGCCCCTGGGAGAGTTATGCCCACGTTTTCCCTTGGAAGTTTTTTCGTAGAATTTCCAGTTGTCTTTTTTTTTTTTTTCCTCTGCCGGAGGGCCCCTCTATCTATATTGAGGTTCATTGGTTTGAACCCCGAGAACATTCCGGCCGTCTTAAGGCCGCTAAAAGCGCATTGCCTCTGTTCTTTTTTCTCCACACCCCCCCGGCGTCAGCTGCCGAGAGCCCTCCTGATTCCATCCCTCAACAGCGCACTTACCTTTCTCCATTCGGGCTCACGGGGACATTTTTACGCCCCACTGTGTGGCTGGCGGTTGGTAACATTCTTCCTTCGAAGTACTGCCCCCCCTACTAGTGTGCTCTCAAGGTGCTCCGGGTTGAAGGTACTTTGGATGTGCACTTTGCTTGAAATTAGATCGCCGCTCCTGCCCGTTTATTGGCCCCTCCGTTAATGGCCCCATTCCCTTTCTCTTGGAGAGGCGCCGCTTTTTTAGTACCAGCGGTCTGTCTATCGGCGCTCGTTATAAATTGAGCGTCCCTCCGTATCAACCGAGGTGGATCTTTCTTCCTTTTTTTCTCTCTTCAAGGACTTCCCCCGGAAGCCACCAGTCCTCTTTCTTCTTCCCTTTATACGGTCGGAACCGGGGACGCTGCCCGGCTAAAGTTTTCCCCAGCTCATTCTTCCCTTTGAAATCCCATTGTATTTATCCGCCCCCCCTCCCCTCCCCCCCTTCTTTCCCCATTCAAACGGTTACCCGATTCTTTTTCACATCTTTGGGGAGGGATTTTTTTTTTCCCCTCTTTCCTAGTTCCCCCCAAAATCCCCTTTTGGAAATGATCGCGGAGTTACGCTTCCTCCGCCCCCTTTTTCCCTCGACGTAGTAGGTCCCATTTCAAACCTTTTTTTTTCCCTCGCTCCCTATGACGTGACTCCTCAAAACCATTTCCCCCCCATTTTTTTCCCAGACCCTTCCGAGGAACC
>Ga0179593_1475663_pt1 | contig 10663 bp, 7 predicted proteins | sample CZODoug2_1_08_16_FD_185931 | JGI IMG/M metagenome (GOLD analysis project Ga0179593, IMG submission 185931) | Vadose zone soil fungal communities from Angelo Coast Range Reserve, California, USA - CZODoug2_1_08_16fungal (PacBio error correction) | ecosystem: Environmental > Terrestrial > Soil >... | reverse complement strand
GCGAAAGACATTGACTCCCCTTAGGCCCCCCCAGGCGAGCGCGCCTTCTGAAGTTCCTACTCCTTCTGGCCCGCTTCCTTTTGAGTGTCAGCGACAGACCCCTCGGATTTTTTTCGGTGTGCTCCGGCTGGGGAGCGAAACCTCCCCTATTCACCACTCCTTTTTTAGGCAGTCGGACTCTCTCGTCTGTTCTCAGGTCGTTTAACAATTCGGGTTTTTTTTTTCAGTGTAAGGCGTTCGTATTTTCCCCTTTTGCCGTCCATCCCTCTTCCGCGTAAGGACCCCTGTTTTGCTACCCTGTGAGATAGGTTTCCTTTTTTTTATCACTTCCCCAGTGAGCTCGTTTCTTTGAATTCCCCCGTTTTTCGTTTTTTTTGAGGGCACTTTGTTTGACATTTTTCTAGTTTAGTTCGATGCCAGGTCAGTCCCTGTGTAGGGGACCTTCCTAAGCCGAGAGAATGATGCCGTCACCCCCATAGTTCTGTGACGAAATCAGGCGCCGCTAAGTACCTCCCTCCGTGAATTGCTTTCCCCCGAAGGTCGTCGTGAGCATTTCCGCTTTCCCTCCTGGGATTTATCCTTTATCTGATTGCACATGGTTTTTTTTTTCACCAATGAGCGTCACTCGGGCGCCCAAAACCTTCCATTTCAGTTTTTTCGCGTTCCCTCACCCGAATCCAGCGTTTAGCTTCGCCTTTCGATTTTTCTCTCTCCAGCAAAGTTAGTCGTTGGAAATCTCCTCCCTTTATGAGAGGCCCCCCCGCTGTCGGCTACTTGCTTCTTTTTCCCCTCCCTGGTTATTCCCCCTGGTGGGCGCCAAGTGACTTTCCTTTGGACGGGACGTTTTTGAGTAATGCTATCTCTGGTTCTGGTCCGTCTCAGGTTATAGTTGGGAGACGTCTCCCTTTTTCCTTTCCTTGCTGTTATCTTCCTTTTTCCTTCGACTCCTTGCAGAACATGTTTCGGGTCCTTTTACCCGGGCGACTTTGTTGGCGGTCCCATGCGCGCATCTAGACGTGCCGGCGTCCTAAAACTGAAGCCTCATTTCAGAGATCCTACGCGTCGCTTTCTTGTCGAGTTCCTCTGGTTCATCCCCTGTTCAAGTCCAAATTGGTTTCCAGGTGCGGCATCGCCGTGACTAGCGTTTTTCCCTCAATCGTTCTTGTGGTTTATTTTTTTTCTTGTTGTGTTTTTTTGTCTTCCCTCGTGCCAGGTGACCACGAGCCGTTGCTTGTGGTTTTTCTTTGGTGAAAGAAATCCTCTAAATGAGGCAACCTCCAAGGCGTTACTTCTCGCTTTTCCCTTCCCGTCTTCATCCCCCCCCCCGGCACCCTTCCCCTTGCCGTCGAGCCTGGCGTTTTTGGTCGAGGGTTTTTCTTGATCGAGTCGGTACTGACGGTGGGGTGAATCTGCGTGGCTTCTTTTTCTTGTCGGTCATCCCTTCTCTGAGCGGCCCACTCCCGTTTGCCCCTCGCGACGCCGTCCCGGGGGGGGGGGTTTGGTTTTGGCCACCCCCCCAAAACCCTCACAAACGCAAGATCAGATCTTACTGACGAGGGCTTCTGAGGACAACTCTGGCTTCTTCTTCTTGGCCCCACCCGTTCGCCGTTGGCGGTCTCTTGCCCTGGGACGAGGTTTTTAGCGCACCTTGGCCTCCCCCTACCCTTTTAGCTGTTTTGTTCACCGGCATGAGGAAGAGTCTTTACTTTAGCCGACCGGCTTTTTTTGGCCCTTTAGGTCAGACCGTCCGTTGTATCCCCCCCACCCCCCCATCCGTCCGGCGTGACCTTCTGCAAGTGCTCATTTCCAGAGGATCGAGTCCCCCTGGCGTCCCCGTTTTGTTACCCCCAGTTTTTTTCCGCTCCGCTGTCCGCTCCGGACGAAATCCCTGGCAGGGGGACCTTCGGCTATGCTACCCTCCGGCCTTTCCTACTGACTAAAGAATTTTGTTGCTTTTCAAGGTCGGTGAGGTTTCAGGTTTTCCTCCTTTCTTTTCCCACATTTGTGTCGTGGTCCTCTGTTTTGCAGAACCCGCTTCCCGTCCTCTGTTAAAAAGACCCTTCTATAGTTTTCGTTCGGCGTCTTCGGACTGCTGGTCCCGGGACTTACGGCCGTTATTGTTCCGACTTGCACCAGTGACCATCTGAACCTGCGTGGAAGTTTCGACTGATTTTTTTCCCTTCTCCCCATACAGTTGTCCGTCATTTTTTTAGTTTCGCTTGAGTCCAAGGATGAGTTTTTTTTTTTTTTCTTGAGTCCCCCGCCAGTCATGTCCATGTGTGGATTCTCACCATTCCTCCCTCTGCGGTCTCTCTGCTGGTTGCTTGACTTAATCTGTTCTTCTCCTCTCGGATGCGTGCTTTTGATCGGACTCTCTCTTAGCTAGGAAAAGTGGAAGTAGTATCCTTACTTCCCATGCGTTCCCTTTGATGCTTTCGTGCGCTCAGCGGTCCGTCTCCTTTCCTTCGAGAGTTGATTAATATGTTGGTCGATGGTTGGTTCTTATCGTAATCGTTTCCTTACTCCTTTCTTTTCCGCGCAGACTGAGTTTGGCTTCCTGAACCCCACCCCCACCGCGTATTCTTTTGCTGTCCGCCGCCTTCAGAGACTTTTGACGGAACCCCTTGGCGTCTCGGCTGCGGCCATCAGTTTCGCGTGCGTATTCGAGCCATTGCTGGTACGGTTCTAACTCAGGTAGTCATTACTCGTGAGTCCCTTTGGCGGCTTGATTTACTTGGACCACCCTCCACTCACGTGCCTTGAGTTGACCCGTACCTCCGTGCCGTTTCCTGCGTCGGACTGCTCAGTCTTTCCGGTGTCCGTCCTTAACGGGTCCACATCTTGTGTTGGTAGGTGAAGGCTTTCTCGTCCGTCCTACGTGATCCCTGCTTCGAGGACGACCTGTGGCTCCGCCTCGCTGCCTTTTTGGCTGCTTTCCGAAGTAGTTGACTTCTTGTCCCATGTCAGTTTTTTCTCTCTTAGGTTCATGGACAGTGCGCCCCCTCCTTCCAACTTTGATTTCCTGGCGGCGGCTTCCTCATCCCCTCGGCGTCAGACCCCCGCCAGAGCGTTGTTTTCGTTAATTCAAGCTGCTTCTTTTGTGTTTTTGTTCGTTTTCCTTCCGCGGTTTTTCGCGTTCAGGGCCCGTAAGCCGAAGAGTTCCCCCTTTCTTAACTCTTTTTTTCCACCCCCCATGACGTTCTTTCTTCCCCGTGCACGCCGTTTTTCGGCCACCCACCTCTCCGTTTTTGAACGGGGACTGAAGCGTCGAGTTGTCGACTTTTCCCCCTTTCCTCGCGTGTCGGCTGCCTTGTTCGGCGCTGGCGTTCGACGACCATTTTCTCATCTTTCCTGGTTGCTACTGAAGTCCTTCTCGGCATGGACGATTCCTTTTCGGTACTTCCACCATATTTCCCATCTTTCGTTTTCCCCTTCCTCTCTCTCTTTCTCCTTTTTTGTTTTTTTTCTCAGATCGTCTGACCCGAGCTATGGTTGAATCTGGTTGCCGAATTGTTCCCCATCTCCAGTCACATGATCCCCATTCCTGCGGCCTTCATATGGCCCCCCTTCCCTCTGCTATGTTTCCGAGCGCCCCGCCGGTCTCCTCCCTAAAAGTCAATGACTTCCCTTCGTTACGTTTATCCCCCTCAAGCGTTCCGCACCGGCCGCTAATTTTTCTCGGTAATAACCGTTAATGTGTGGATTACGAATCCCTTCTCTCCTGCTTTCCTGGTTTTCGCTTGCGAACCAGAAAACTTCCTCTCCCTCCTTACTCCCTTCCCCCACTCTGATTGTCGTTAGCCTGTAACGATCTGGATTGGTGGTTTTCTGACTACGCTTTTGCTCGGCCGCCCCTTTCCATCCGCCGCCCGCCGTCATTTTTTCTTCTTAGGCAACATCAAGTCCAGCCGGTATTCGTAATTCTCGGACAACCCAGCATTCCTTAACCCTCACCCCAATTGCGCCTTAATCCTGAGCTCCACCGGTCTTCCCTACTCTGTGCACGTAACGTCTGAGTTTTCCGAGCCGTGAGAACTCTGCCGGGTAGCAACGTTTTGTCCTCAGTTAGTTGAAGTGACGGACCCGGTTTCACTTCGCCCGTGCGCGTTTGCCACGACTTCCCCCTGAGGTAATGGTTCCTAATTTTTCCCAAGTGTCTTTGTCGTTTTGCCTCCTTGTCTTTCTTCAATTGCAAGTGTACGGCGCCCAGCGACAATGGTCCCAGGGTAACTCAGAGGGGCCCCTTCCCCATGCTTCACTGGAACGTTCGACCTGTTTCCCTCCGCTTCTTACGAAGACATCGGTTTAGTGCCCAGCAGCGACGCTTTTATGTTCTATCATCCTTTTCGTCAGGCAACGGTTCCGGAAGCCCCCACCCTCAGTTCGGGCTTCCTCAGTTCGTCCTTCCAATCTATAGGCTTATATAACACACATCTACCATCCATTTTAACCCAACCTGGCGGAATCGAGTCCCCTTTCTACTGACCTGTTTAAACATGTAGTGCGTATTGTAATAGCGATGTAACGTAAGTCCCCCCTGGACTTCCTGCATGGAACTAGCTTCCCTCCCCCCCCCCCTCTCTCTTGAGAGGCCACCCCCCCAAGTCCTCTTTACCTCTCTGCGCGAATGTGTCTTTCAATGTTCCTCTTTCGCGTTCTGAATTCTTTGAAAAAATTTTCCCCTTTTCCTCTACCGCCTTACCCTTTCTTCTCTTTTTACGTCAATCAGTATCGTTCCCGCCTGACACAGGAAGCCTGTCTCCCTCAGGTTTTTCCGTCCGGTGTCAAGAGGCCCAGCGACCAGTCTTGACCTCCTTTACGCCAACTCCCTGGGGGGTGGGGGGGTTCGGGGGGGGGGGGGGGGGGGTTGGGTTTGGGGGTGGGGGTTTGGTTGGGGGGGGCGGGGTGGGGTTGGTTTGGGTGGGGGTGGGGTTGGGGGGGTTTTTTGGGGTGTGGGTTTGGGGGGGGGGTGGGGTGGGTGTGGTGCCCATGAAAAGATTCTCTCCTTTGTTAGATCCTCCCCTCCGACATTTATCCCCGAACCGCGGCCCCAGACCCCAAGGTGGACCTCCCCTCCGTTTCCTCTCCACTGAACGCCCACCTCCTTCACGTACGCCACAAGTTCAGTTTCGTACGCGCGCAGAGGTTTGCAGATTACCCAGATATGATTTACCGTTCCCGTTCTGTTCCCCCCTTTCGTCTGAGCGTCCGCTGCGTCTTTGCTGGTCTTTTTTAAGGCGCCCCTATCCCGCTATTCCCCGTCCCAAAGCCTTTGAAACATTGTTTGCACCTTTGCTGGTAAGTCCGGGACGGTGCCCCCCCCCCCCCTCAATGGCTATGGTTCCTTGATTTCGTTTTTTCTTTCTTCCTAAGACGGACACCCCGTTCCTCTCCGGTTCCTTCTCTCTTTCTCCCTGGTCGTCGCTCTCGACCCTTCCCCTTCCCTCCCTTCCCCCCCCTTCGTTCGGCCGTTTCCCCACCTGCAATAGCACCTTCGCCGGTTTCATGCCTCCCTTCCTTATGACGCATGATCTTTGTCTTGTTTTTCGTTTTCTTATTTGCCTTATCTTGCTCTGCGTTTCCCCATTGGGGCTTTCTCGATAATGACTTGCCTGCCGACAGCCCAGCGGCGGGCTACTCACGAAGCTCAACCCCCCTCCCCTCTAACCTAGGTCTTGCCTTCTGATATTTTTACAACTACGACGTTTTTTTCTCCCTGATTATCCTTTTCCATGTTCGAGGGCTTTTCTTTCTCCTTGGGAATGGGCAATATTTTTTCCTGCCTTCGGTTTTCTTCTTCTTTTCTCGGGATCCCGCCGGCTAATCATTTAGAAGTGGCCCCCTTCCAGGTTCCGGGCCGCCCGAAACGTCTGTTTTACCGGTTAGTGACTGGTTCCCCTTTAAGACTTTGACTGGCCGCCCTTATTCTCCGACTGATCCGTCTATTTCCCGCTCAACCTTTTCCACAAGTTGGTTCCACGTTTTTTGCTACGCTTCCCCCTTCCCCACCGACATTACTCAGAGTATCCCGTCTTCCGTCGGAATGTGCTTTCCTCTTCATAGATTTTTGTTTATCCCTCAGCCATGCCCGCGAGACCTTTCTCCACGACAGTGTCTCCAGTTTCCCCCTTTTCGTTTACCGGGTAGAAGAGAAGAGCTCTATATGCTCCCCGCGGTTTTCAGTCCTCAAGATTTTGAAGAAGACCAACCCGTCTCCCAGTCACTTTCCTCATCGACTGCTTTCTTTTGCCTCGTAGTGGAGCCACCCTTTCCGCACAATGGGCATCGGCATAGCATCTTGGGGGACCATCTTTCTACTTTGTTTTTATGGACTACACCTCCTTCCCCCTTTTTGGCTTCTGAGATCCCTCCCCGGCTGTTATGCTTTCTTCGCCCGTTAATTTTTGGCGCGTTTCTTTAACTGACACATTTTCTGTCACCTTTTTGCGCTGCAGATGCCGGTCCGATGGTCGCGCTAGCCTTTTCAGGCACGTCCCTTTTTAGGTCGAGATCAGAGGTCTGCTTTTTTTTTCCCTCTTCCTTCCACTTGACCCCCGTGAGCAATTTTTTCTTTGATTCGAGCGCGTGGGGCCTTTTGTCCCGACGTAGGTTGGACTTCTCTGCCTCCTTCTTTTTCCTCTTCCACTACCTTTTGGCTTCCTTCCCTAGTGAGTCACGAGTGGACTTCTTTTCCCTTCCCCCCTTCCCCACCCTGGCCCCTGGTTCTTTCCACCCCCCCTTCACTGACGTTCTCTGAACCGCCCTGTTGACCCCTTAGGACCTATCCTCCCCATTGGTCACAAGTGCGGATTCGTCTGTTCGGGTTCAGTTTCAGGATTCCTCTACGGCGCCTCCTTTCCCCCCCCCCCCCCACCCCCTCTTTCAACTACCGGACGCCTATTTTCTTTTTGGAACAAGTTAGTTGGACACTCTTCGTGCTGGACTATGCGCCGTCCCCTCTTTTGAGCCCCAGGCAAGAATAAAGCCGGCGGCCCCTCCACCTCTTTCTCCGCCCCAAGACGTCCAAGTGACTTTTTTTTTCTTCTTCCAGGCGGAAAGTGACGTCTTAGTAGTCCGGGCGCCGGTCGTTCTCCTTGTCTGTTTTGACGTCTTCTGCATCTTTTCTATTGAAGAATACCCGTTGTTTGTTTTTTTGAGATCTCTTCTCCTGACCATTTTAGCTTCATTTCCGATCAAAAATCGAAGCGTCTGCTCTTCCCCTTTTCAGAAATGACGTAATGGCCGCCTTCCTTGCCGGGTCTTTACCTCCCCTGTGGTCTTTTAGATTCTCCCTTTTTGCAGTTTGGAGGGATTTTGATACGCAATCTTTCTTTCCCTCCTCTCCCTCCCCCCCACCAGAGTTTCCTTTCCGTCTTACTTGTTTCCTGACTTGCCTCTTCTTCCCTGCAGGGTCGGGAACAGGCGGCGTTGTTTGAATTCTCATTCCTTCTTAGTAGTGAGTTTTCCTTTAGCTGTCCCCCGAAAGGCCTGCGAAATCCGTGCCTTGCTTATTACCCTTTGCCCCCGGCTTATCTATTTTCTCTTAGGGTAACGGGGCCTTTCTTCCTTTCGTGTGAGGGTTTAGGAAGCTCATGTCCAGATTGTAGGGAAAGTTCATGCGTCCCCTTTCAGGATTAGACAATAAGATCGGTACGCCAGGTATTTCCTCTTCCCTAATCCCTATCTAAGCTTCCACAATAAGTCTTTGGAATGACCTTTCTCCGCCAGTAGACCATTTCAGGAAGTCTCCCCTGATTCCTTCGTGCGCCTTCTGGATCACTCAGAATAGGGATGTCCGAACCAGCACATGCGGACTTTCCTCGTCCAAACAGTTCGATGTAACTGAAACCCCATTTTCTCCCCCCAGTCGCCTCCACGTGTATCCTTTTCTTTCCGCCAAATAGCCGTTATTAGTTGATGTACTTATACGGCCAGGTACATTCTGCTCTTCCTTTTCTACCCGTCCCCCCCTTTTGACCGTTTCCGTTTTCCCTTCCCAGAAAGCCGTACGCGAGCGCCACGCTTCTCTTCCACATTTTCTAATGGTTGTTTTTGGGTCCCCCGCCTTGCCTCTGGTCCCCCACGTTTTTTTTGCTAGGCCAAACGGCTGGTACGCCGGTGGTTTTTTAGCGTTGCCTTCTCTCCCCCATCATGGTCTTCTCCCGGACTCTTAGCCGTCATAATTTTCTTCGCCTGCCACTATAAAGGAAAGTGTCGACCGCCAGACTTTCCTAGTCGGCTCATGTTTCTTTCTCCATCACCATCGGGACGTTTTTGCGTCATACCTAGGTCATAATCAGCTGATAATCGCGTCCTTTTTCCTTTCAGCGTCTCGTCAGCCGATTTAAGTTCCCCACTTTTTTATTTCTCTTATAAGTCGTCGTCGGGACGCCATCTTCTTCCAGTTCCCCTTTAACTTTTGACAGTCAGTTTCTTCACTGAAGTTTCGTAGGCCGTTGGATTGGCCCTTCCAACATCCTCAGCCTTCTCCATTCCCTTTTGTTTCACCCAGGAAGGCAGGGTCCCTTCACGTTTTTCCTTCCCCCTGCAACCCCGAAACGTTGATCGCTCTTTAGGTTTTTCTTTTTCGAGCCAGATCTCCTTATCCAATTTTCCCTTTTAGGTCTGGGTGATCTGAGTTCATTCTCCGCCTCTGCGTTCGTCAATCCCATTCGAGAAGATTTTCCCCTTTTTTTTCCGCACCCTTTTCGAACGACATAAGGAACCTCAAAATTCCCACGCCTCCGTTCCTTTCATGCTTGAACGCCGAGGGAATTTTAGTTTACCGACGTTGGCTCTTGAGGTTGATTTTACTTTCCCCTGCTTGTTTTTTGTAGAGTCCGGGGCTTTCTAGCTCATACCATGTCTTCCCCCTGCATCAAAGGAAGGCGGCGGCCCTCCCCCTCTGTGTCCGGGCATGAATCTCTCAGGTTTTCTGCTTTGGATTTCGTAGGTACCAATGGAAGTTGTTTCACCCTTTCCGGCTTCCCGTCAGTGCCCCCCCCGTCCCAATCTTGGTCGGCCAGAGAGGAGTTCCGTCTTTTTTTTCCGAAAAGGCCCCAGTTGGACGATCGTTTTTCCGACTTAGGGTGACTGTCGCGCTATCGTCCAGCACGTTTTCCCCCCCCCTCTTGATCTACGGCGGACCCCACTCCACGCCCCCTTTTGTCTGTGGTAGGTTGGAACGGTTTTTGGTCCCTTGTAGATTCTCACTTAGCTTGTCACCTGTGTTCTTTTTCCGCCCCCTTTTTGCCGAGTCGATTTCAGTCGTGTGATCGTGAAGAGGTCTCATTTGTCGGCGGCGTTCAGGATTTGATGGCCCTGGCCCTTCGGGCCTTTTGAACGACCCGGACCGGACCCTCCAGTCGAGGACCATTTCCCTTTGTGTTCCTGCTTTTATCTAGACATGACCCTAAGGCAGGCTTTCTGCGTGTATCTTGCTGTAAGGATTCCCTTTTGGTTCCGTTGCATTCTCTCTGGACTACTTCATTTTCACATTTTTTTCCAAGCTAATCATTCGTTGGGATTTCGCGCTTTGTTGTTTACATTATGATTATCTGAAGCGTCTTCGTGCTGCTCTCGGAACTCTTCCCCGCCTGTTCCTTACAACCTTTTTTTGCTTCGACGTCATTTTCCATTCTGATACAGGTATTCGCTTCGGCATCTTTCGTAGATTTTTCCTCGTCCTCCTGGATGGTGGTCCTAGGTGTTCTGTTGCTTTCAGCAGTACTCCTTCCTCTACTGTTTAGCGCAGAATTCTTTTTGGCTTAATTTACGTTGCAGTACGTCGTGTATCTCGCCAGCCAGAGTAGACCTTTCGCAACATTGGTTTTCCTTCTGCGGACATCAGTGTATCTCTTCCAGTCTCGCCGGACGTGGCCAGGTTCTTCCCGCAGGCTTGTAGGCCTTTTTTTCCTCCTTTTTTTATGATGGTTTGAGGCGAAAGTCCCCCCTTCCCTTTCCCGTGCGTGCCAGTACCTCCGTGCCTGTCTTTTGGCCTTTTCGACCGTTTAATTTTTTCCGGTTGCCTGTCCTTCCCTGAGTAGGCAAGCAGGCCCAGAACATTTTCTTATCTTTACTTTTAGGTGAGATCGACGTATCCTTCTCCCTCTGTTAGGGACGAAGGTGCTTCCGCTTCGCGGCGCAGTTGGTGCTTCATGTTTGAATTCGAAGAACAGGACTTTTTCCGAGCTTTTTTGCCTCGAACGGGTTTCTCGTCGCGTCGTGGGACCCTTCCGGATTTCCTTCGGCGTCGTGCAGCAGCCCTGGGCTTTAAGACCACCCGCCAGAACGCGTGGCGGCGTCTAAGAATTCTGCCCTGCCGCTTTTTCCCTCAATTTCCTTGAGTCCCTGCTGGTTTCGCTTTTCCGCGCAGCCGCCCCGTGAGACGTCCCCTGTCGCTGACGGATGTTAGACCCACCAAGGACTTCGTTCGTTCCCCGTCGAGCCGATCTTCCCGTGTCGTCTTCGGAGCGGTCGCAAGTCTTGAAGCGTCGCTTTTGAGCGTGGCGGCGCGAGTTTCCTCTCCCTCCTTTTTTTTCCCTTTGGATTTGAAGCCGGCGGTCGAGTTCATTGAATTGACCTCTTCTTACCTCTGCGGCAGTCGGGCACGCTCTTTGATCGAGCCACCTCCCCCCGTATTCAGGCAACTCTGTTCCCGTAG
>Ga0179593_1703119_pt1 | contig 10664 bp, 11 predicted proteins | sample CZODoug2_1_08_16_FD_185931 | JGI IMG/M metagenome (GOLD analysis project Ga0179593, IMG submission 185931) | Vadose zone soil fungal communities from Angelo Coast Range Reserve, California, USA - CZODoug2_1_08_16fungal (PacBio error correction) | ecosystem: Environmental > Terrestrial > Soil >... | reverse complement strand
TTCACTTTCTCGTACCTTTTTGAATCAAACCCCGTCGATCCTTGAGTTGCGTTCCTGACTAGCCTAACACCGGCGTCCTTGAATTGCTCTGGTCTTTTTTTTTCCTTTTCGTTGGCCCCCTTTCGTGTCCATACTCAAAGACTTAAATTGGACCTTCCCTCCCGATGCCCCGAGGCTGGAGTATGCTTTTTTTTGTACGAGGGTTCTATAGACCCCCCTCTACATTTCCCGCACCCCCTTTTCCCAAGCTCCCTCATTTTCCCCTGCATTTCGCTACCCCAATTTGTTCAGCCGAGCCCTCCTCTCTCAGGGGTTTCCTCAAACCTCGATCCACTTCCGTCCACCCCGGTGTTTTTTTTTTGTGACCCCCCCTACGCTTTTTTCGCTCACCACTCGTGGGACTCTTCCTCTTCCCCCTGAAGGAGCGGTCCCGGGTGGGGGGTGGGTTGGGGGGGAGTCACGAAGGGGACCCTTATATCGGACCGCTTCGTAGTCCCTTGTCAGCAAGGATGCCCACTCGGCAGAATTAACCTCCCGTGACGGGCCTGCCATTACCACGTCTATTGACTCCTCTCATTCGTTGAAGTGATACTTCGTTTTCCGCCCTTTGACTTTTCTTCAGTTCGATTCCCCCATACTTTTCCAATCTCGGAATTTTTTCATCGTTTTCTAAGGATCGAAACCCCCATGTCTCCCCCTGTCAGCCTCTTTAGGGCCAGGGCTCTACTTTATTTTCCCCTTTGACCCTGGAAGACGTCCTCCCGTGCCGCTTCCTGCGCAGCGTCGGTCGCGATTTCTCCGTCAGAGCTTAGCAGCTGTGGATTTTTTTTCAGCGTTCCGCAGCCCATTCCCTTCCCTCCCAACCTTACAGATCTGCTCTCGTCCTGCCCGTCAAGAACGTCTGCGACTGATCAGATATACCCCTGTCGGTGCCCTTCTAAGATAGTCTTCATGCGAATCCTTTCGTACCTCCTTCCGGGCCGGAAGGACCTTTCTCGCCCGCGTCCTTCGCGCCGACCTGTAAACGGCCAGTTCATTCACTTCCTCTTTTGTCACGTAGTTGTTCCGTAGTCACGGCCTGTCCTCTTTCCAGGTCTGCACCTTCATCCCCCGCCAGTTCCTCCCTTCGCTGCGTCAAGGTTTTTTTGTCCTTCGGTCTCTTTGTTTGTGTTTTTTTTGTCCCTTTTTTGTTTTTCCCATATTGTGTGTCGGTTGATTCTCTTATTTGTGAAGAATCTTGTTGTGTTATTGTGTGTGAGTTGTTTTATTTTTCTCGCGCTGACTCTTTTAAGACCTTTGGCGTCGCCTGGCATAGGATTTCCCCTCTCATCCTTAATAGTGCCCTTTGCTCCTTTTCTTATCGATTTTCCCTTAAGTTTGGGCGGGTCCAATTGGGAGTCGAAACAGACCTCTTTTCGAGCCGATTTGCGATGCCCGCCCTCTACCCAGTCCCCCCCGGTCGTAATTTCCGTTCTACTTTTCAGGGGGGTTTTGATTCAAGCTTTCACTTCCTTTTCTTTCTTAGGCAAGCAGAGATTTCACCAACCCGACGTAAGAGGAGGTTATCTTTCTGTTTCGGTCCCGCCGATTTCCCCTCTGGGTTTCCCCCCTGGGGGTGATAAATGAATCTTCTCTTTTTCCTCCCTTTGGTTCGTCTGTGTAAACACGTTTCCTTACAGGCTTTCGACATACCACGAGTTGCTGCCGCGTTTGATTTTGACTTCCGCGTTTCTGACCCGGTGAGAGGCCCCACACTGGCCCCTAGCGAACCAGCCTTTTAAGTTCAAAGCTTTCTTTTTTTTTAATCCAAGAGATCCTTTCCTATTCACCAGCAAAACTTTCATTGCCCTGTTTTTCTTTTTCAGCCGTGGACCATTCTGATCTTTCTGTGAATAGACACGACCTTTTCACCGTTCACTTAATTCCCTGTCATCTCTGTGTCTTACATGGATCTTTTGCATCGCCACGTTTTTTCAAACAGGACGTCCTCTTTTGCATCTACTTAGTAAGATGTAGCGGTCTCTTGATCCCCCTTTTTTTGCTTTCCCGGCTGGTAATTTCATGAGGCGCGTTCATTTTTTTTTTACGTCCGAGGGACCCTTCTTACCTCCCCCCATTCCAACCCGGTGGGTCAGCCCGGAATAATGTAACCTTGATCTCTCCGAATTTGACCCCTGTGCTGCTTTGCGAACATGCCCTTTAGACCCCGTCCGCCCTCGTTCGCACCCTTTTCAACTATAGGCAAGTACATTCTTTTGGTCCGAATACAGGTGATTTTTCAACAGCCCATTCAAGAGACGACCTTCCCCTCCCGGTGAGATCGGCTTCTGCCCTTTTCTCACGTCCGGTGATGTTTTGTGAACGTCTTAGACCTCAGTAATTTGTCCTGCCTACTTGGCTGAAGCGTTCCTTACCTGTGAACCCACCTCCTCTTCTGTTACGTTTGTCTTTTTACGCCTGTCCCCTGCCTAAGTTCTGCTGTACAAATGATCCTTTGTTCCTTCCCAACGGGTGTCCTCCGCCTCGTAGGTGACCGGTTCAATCCTGGCCCGTCACCTCTCGAAATTCCAACCGGGGATCGCCGTACGCGACCCTCGTATGCATTTTTTAGTTCCTGGTTGTGGGACACAACGGTAGGTGGAGTATTCCCCACTTGCATACTCTACGGGCCCGACGGAGATGAAAGCGGCCTTTCTGTGGTATCAGTTTCTCTTTTTTTTGGGGAACCGACGTCTGCTCTTCCAAGGTCTTTCAACTAAAAAAAAGGTCACCCCCTTCACCTTTTGGGTAGATAGGAGAAGCTGTTCATTCTCCACCGCTCCTTGTAACCATTAGCACTGTTTCCTCGTCCCTCTGGTACAGTTGGGATGCCTCCCTAGGTACACGAAGTGTAAGTATATTGATCACTCCCCCTGGCCACTCGTTCCCTTTTTGGCCAGATATTTGCTAGCGGGGGGCCCCCTCCTCCGCCAATTTGTTTTTCGCAAGCTCGGCTGATCCCCTCCTTGGGATTCATGTCCCTGCGGGGCCTCCGCCGTTTTTATCGCCTTCTTGACCGGCCGGGCCTCTGAAGCGGTGTTTCCCCTGGGCGATCACCCTCGGCCGATGAGCCACGGATCTCTCCTCGAAGTCCGGTGTTTCCCGGCCTTTTTGCGGTTCATTTCCTTCGCCACGTAGTTATTTACGCCTTCTGCCGAGTCCCAACCCCCGGCTTCGCCGCTAATTCATGAGCTAAGGCATTTGCCCCCTCTTTGAGCATGTCGTAACCTGACTTCCGTTCTTCATTTTGCTTTTCGCTCAGCGACGAGATTTTCTCGCTCCCCCCCCGGCCCCCTTCTTACCCTCGTTTGCGTACTTTGCATCCACGACACTCCTTTACGAGGCTCCCTTTAAACTCGACACAAGGGGATCACCTATGCAGGAGCTTTAGGGAGGTTTTGAGATGATTCACGGTAGGACTGTCCAAGTTGCAAGGCGCGTGAGCGCCGTTGTGCCTTAAAAAGGTTTGGATTTCATGACGTTCTATGTTCTTCTGTTTGATCAGGTTATTGCCAGGTCCTCGGTAACCGCGTTTTTCCTCAAGACCAACGGAGTATTTATGGGATCAAGAGCGTTTCAGCCCGAATAGGAGAGGGCTTGACACTTTAGACCGTCCTCCAGGTGCCCCATTGGCCTTGGGGGCCATGTTTCTCTCGAGCATTCGTCGATTTCGTTCCGAGGCCGCCTCTCATAGTTTTTTTACGATGGCCTTTTCTTCTTTTTTGCTATAGGGCTTGTCGGAGCGGGGTTTCTAAATTTTTTCAGCCGCTTCGCATCCCCGGAGGTCTTGAATGGGCATCTTGTTAATCCGTTGGACTTGAGCCCTGAACTCCCGTCTTCACTGCCAAGAACAATGCCAGTTTGCCTTCTCTGATCTTGTGGCAAGGATATTGCACTCCTTTTTTTCCCCTTCCAATTCAGACCCGACCGGCCTCCCAGTCCGCTTTAGCACTGGCCTCAGTATAGTTATGAATAGCAATTTTTCGTCCTCCCTGTAATTTAACTGAGGACTTTTCTTTGTTTTCCTCAGGGTCTGCCAGGAGTTCCCAAGACTTGTGCCGAGAAGCTGTTTATTCCGGATTTGAGCCGCCGTTTTATTTTTTATTCGGATCGGTCTCTTTGGAGTCAGGGTTTGCGGCCTTTCAACCAGTGGTGACGCTTTCGGACTCGGATTGATCGAGGAGGGCTCTGCAATTGTTTCTCCCTTCCTCCTTTTGCCTATATTGAATAGAGTGAGTTGTGGCGGAAGACCGGGAGCCTCTTTCCTTTTTCCCCGTTGATACGACCCCCCCTCCCCTCCCTCTTTAGCCAGCAATCTCTCTCCATGTCTCTTGGACTTTGGCCAAAGCACGGTGGGTAGAGGAAATTGCTTTTTCACGATCTTCCCTCCCCTCAGACAACCTGTTTTTGGGGTGAACGCGAGGTTTCTTTGAGTTTAACCTCCTCCATCGGATAACGTGATGTTCTTAAAACCACGGTACCCGCTCGTGACTTAATCCGTTGTTGTGTTGAGTTTTGAGATGCTGATGGGGTACGTTTTGCCATTTACCTTCGAGAGAGTGACCCCCGGATGCCCCACGATTTTATCCCCCCCCACCGGTCTCTTCACCGGTTTGCTTTTGTTGAGACGGACCGTTTTTCCGGGGGTTGGCCCTACCATGCATAGTACCGACAACCCCCTTCGACTTTTTTAAGTGGACTTCACTAAAAGGAAGAGACCCCTTGTCTTCTACTGGTGATCTTTTATTCCTATCCCGTATGAATGCCGCCAACCCCCCCATTCTCTCTACCCCAGTCGGCAACCTCCGCGTCTCCGCCCCCCCTTCTAGTAACTGCTGAACAAGGTTTTCCATCCTTACTCCTGACCTACACAAGTTAGTGACCGGATCCCATGATCTACGCTTTGGTTTTCCGAGCGGTTTTTCCAAATAGACTAGTGTTCCACGTCCTTCCCTGGCCAAAGCTCATTGGCACATCTCAAAGTTCCGTTTACCCGTTCCACTAATTACCATCGCATTCGGCCTTGATACCGCCCCTCCCCGACCTGGGCCCGTTCCCGGTTTCTTTTCCTCTTTTACACCAACCCGGCCTGGTCATCAGAACCTGAGGAATCGCACTTCCCCAATGATGTGACCCTTGTAGTAGCACTGCCGACTGGTGGGCCGGGATAGACATTCCCACGATCCACCGTGAAGAGTAATACACGCGGCACGCATTACTTTTGATGAGATGCCCGCGCGGAGGGCAGATAGCCGCTTTCTCCCCGCTTCCCCGTTCCGGACCTACAACATCCTGATACCCTAGTCAACCTCCCTTAACGACCTATTGATTTTCCCAATTCCGAAATCGATTCCTGCCCTGAGAGGACACGACGGTGTGAGGACCTCCCTCCCTCCGTGATCGCTGACCTCGGATTCGACCTTTCCGCCTTGAGCCACCCCCCCCTGCCCCAGTTCAGTTACACATGCCACGCTTGGTGCACTTTTGGTTTAGTTCTTCAGTACACGCGGCCTTTCCTGTCCAGGTCGCGCCGTCCCTACGATTTCCCTTGTGTGCTCCAATCCCTTATCAGGGGCGCATTTGCCTCGAGCCCTACTTTGGTGATTTTCTCTGGCGAAGGCTTAATGTGCCCTCCCCGGTCGATGTTGGCTGACGTGTTTTTATCCAATTTTGAGTAGCCCCCCCCGGGACCCTCGGCCTTCTTTTTCTGAGTTACCATGGCCTCCTTACGCACAGTCTCTTGCTCCATTGGCGTCGACGCCGTTGGACGTCCCTTCTTTTTATGCGTCAGACCCCTACTGTGCGCCCCAGCAGGATGCCGTCATTTTGACAAGCCAGGCAGTCTTGCTCCCAGGGTCGGGACGGTTCAAGTTTTTTACGGATCCTGCCGCTTATATCTTCCATGCCTGCGATTCGACCCACGCTGCTCATGCCTCCAGGAAGATCCAACGCGGCCCCTTGCCTACTTCTCCTTGGGGGGCCGGGGAACAGCACGGGTGCTCCTTGTCGACTTTGTCTTGATAGCCCCCATGGGAGCATCCCTGGTTGGACCCCCAGGCCCTCTTCTACCCCTTCCCAAAAGAGGAGCCGAGCTGAGTGTACGCATGGCCTTTGGGTCTTTCCCCCCTTCGGGCCTGCCAAGAAACCCCTTCTCACAGCGATTAGTCGGTTTGTTACCCCCCCATGACCTTCCTATTCCTATCTAACCCCCCCAGCCCACCCCGGGAGGGGGCCCAAGACGTGGCGAGACGATCTCTTTCTCCTCGCAAAATCGCACGTTCCCCAGACACTCCCTTTCAGAGCCTCGTTCATTTTCTCCGGTTCACTGGAGGCTTGGTCTTTTTTCCTGAACTTACCGGTGTCCCCAACCCATTGGACGGTTCCGACGGTTTCCCAGGTGGATGGTAAGAATCAAGGGACAGTTTTTCTTCCCGGTGATACAGGGTGGACATCTGTCCCTTTCCTACGAGGGCGTCCCACCGAAAGCCCAAAGTAGGAACACGGAATTTTCTTTTTCTCCAGTGTTCCCTCGTAGTTTCCGGACAATTTCGCCTCAACCCCCTGACCCCCTGTCTCCGTTTTATTTTTAAAGGTGTACCGGCAATTGAACGCTTACACGCGGCTGCTTTAACGGGGGACTCAGACGGTTCCAGCGTCGCTCCCCCCAGCTTTTTGAACCGGGATGTTTCTGAAAATTTCAGGAAGACTAGCATAATTTTACTCCATTGTCTGGTCGAGAGATATGCCCCCCCTTACGATGCTTGATGTGCATCCTCAGGTCGAGGCACCGCGTCTCACTCTCATGTCAAGATTGATGAAGCGTTTCTTTACCTTCCCCCTTAAACTTTTAAACGGCGCGGCTTCCTGCCCTTTTAACTAAATTGAGGTTTCGCGCCCTTGCTTGCTACGTTTTTTTCCCTTCCCTTTTAGGGTCAGTAGTCCACGACCCCGTCGACGCCCTCTGTTTTTTCCAGGGGTCGCCCTTCTTTTTTTCCCCTCCGGTGGAATCGCCGTCTAGAACTCTTCCTCTAGGGATGCCTGGGGGGGACCCCGTCGTTTTGTTATTCAACCGGTCATTAAGGAAGTGAACGCAGAAATATATGCGATGAAAGGGCAGTAGGTCCCCTGTTTTTTGCTTAGGGGATTTCTCGCCAGCTGCACGCACCCCAATGCCCTTTTTTTTTTTGTTATAGGACAGACCTGGTCCTCTTTTTCAGTTTCCCTCAACCGAGCGGGGAGAAATGATTCTTCTGATGCTGTCGCTGGTTCGCCTTTAGCCCGAGGTAACTTCACCCCCCAGTTCTCTACACCCCGATAGGCAATCCTCCGGAATTCGCCCCTATCCTTTTCCCCCTCAGGGGTTACCCAGGATCCCCCAATGCATTGGTGGATCAAGACATCCGCTGATCCCCCCTCTGGGCCCCCCGCAGGCAAACCCATTGCGGCCCCGAAGGGTAAGACATGCGATCTGAACCTTTGGTCGTCCTGCTTCTGGTGTGTCTCGCCTCCTGTTGGGGCGACTAGAGACGTCTCCCGGAAGCCCCCCTTCTGGACGCCACTCCTGGGGGAGTCCCGACTTCCTTCCTGCCTTGCGTGGGATATTCGTCCCCAAGAGTCGGGGGCTGACGCCGCGATGTCCCCCTAAAACCGGCGTCTGCCGATCAGACGCTACTTGAAAGCCTTGCCTTGAACGGCCATGAGCCGCTTCACCGGCGCGCCATTCTGAAGCGTGAATTAGATCTTCCGCTCTTCCGTAGCGAACATACCGGAGTCCAGGAGGAATCAACCATCACTGCGTCCCCCCTTACCGACTTCTTTTTCCCCTCTGAACGACCGTGGCTTCCCCAGATCAGGCGTTCTATCTGGCGGCCTCTGATGGAAAACTCCCGAGAAATGATCAATTGGACCAGTGCTTTCTTTCTTTCCACCCCCTTTGCGTGAAGGAAGTACCTTCACTCTTTTAAGTAAATGAATGCCGGGATTTCTGGTCTTTCCTTCTTCGAGGTACTCCTTTTCTGACCTTTCTCTTTTACAACCCGGATCGGGTATTCCTCAGACTGCCGCGTCCTCCTTCTAGGGAAGCACGGGGAACTTGTGCATTGGTCCGTCCATCTTTCCCTCCTTCAAGCTGTGGAGCCAGATGAGCACAGATTTCAGGGTTTTCGTTGCGCCCTCTTTTGGCTCGGAACTCGAGATCGTTCTAAGTCCGACGGGTACTTTTCCATAGTCCCATCCTCAGGTAATTCTGGCACGCGTGGAGTACGTTTACGAGGACGTGCTTGCTCCGGGACCTCCGCCCAAATCCTCCATGGAGACGACACTGGCTCGAGCTTGCACTTACTGGTTCCGAGCTGGGGTCGGACGTATGGCCCCGTGCTGACAGCCGCACTCGAATGCTAATGCAATTTCCGGCCCCGCACCGTGACTACCCTTTTACGCAATCGGTGCCTCAGTCGTGCATGCGCATTGCCTATTCCTTCAGTGCTTCGAAATTGCTTTCCTGGAAGGGAGGCATTTTCTGCCGTTTTTTTCATGACCCCGGCGGAAAGGCGCACCCCCGACTCAATGGCCGAGTTTTTGTCACCCTTCCTTTTCATAGAAGTAAAGGAGCGCTTTTTTTGTTAGTATTGAGAAGTTTTTCTCTTCGTCTGGGAGCGTACGGGCGTCAGAACCTCGTTACCCCCTTGGTCGATCTTGAGTTTTCGCATTGTTGTTGCTCGCGATGCTCCTGTGGTCTGAATTGACACGGATATTGTGATATGAGATTGTTGCGTTCTCCGCATTGCTCGTGAAGTCGGGAAACGCCCAGACCAGGACATGAACGCAATCTCCGCATGGTCTTTTATGAAGTCAAAAACTGGCGCACCGGTAGGCATGAACTCATTGCATTTATCACCTTTCTCTTTAAACCGCGTCTCCAGAAAGCCACCTTTTTTTACGTCTTTTAGACTCTGATCCCCTCGTTGGTAAGCGGAGGCGTGGGATTCCACCCACTCTAGTCGAGATAGAGTTTCATCCCCTTTGGGGATCTTTCATGAAGGCGGACAGTTCGACTACAACTCATTTTCCAGCTGAGTACCTATGACCCGAGGTGTCCTTTCTTTTGAAGGCCCACCGGCGAGTTGAACCAACAGTTTTTTCTGAGATCCTGTTTTACGCTCGTGGTAAATGCATTTCCCCATCCCTCACCCCAAGAGATTGACTGGGGGGAAGTGGCCGCAAACTGCCGATGAAGATTGTGGAAGTTCGTGTTTCTGATTGGGTCGTTATTTCGGGAAACATCCGATGCGGGTACTCTTTACCTCTTATCGCCCAGTTAATCCAAGATATTTACGAGCAACCAACTTTGACCTCCACTCCCGCCGCTCCCCGCAAACCATGTGCACCTCTCCTCCCACATGTTGCCCCATCTTTGAGTTCCTCCTTCCCCCACGAAGTCCAAGAGGTACCGGATCCCAGATCCCCCGGCTCCGGGTTTCCCGTCCTGGTACCCTTCCTCATGGAGTAGTGCTCCTTCGGCCCTAGGCGCCATTTGGCAACCCCCCTTTACAAGCTAGTGCTCCCTCCTTTCAGCTTAGCATTATCGGAACGTGCCCCTACCTCCTGACCCTTTGTTCTCCCCTTAAGCTCGTCGATTTTTTTTCCGGCTCAATACGAACAAACCGCTATCCCCTGCCAGAATAAGCGAAATGCTCGACCTTAGACTTGTACTTTTGTGGTGCAGGGATAAACTATAATGCCAGTCTGGTTTCTAGTAATCCGCTTTCATTGACCTCCCCCCCTTTTCTTTGCGATTTCCGTCCTGTCGCGCTTTTCCGCAATTGCCGCGTCCCCCCGCTGCCATTTTTCGCCCACCCCCCCTTACAGATTCTTGCTAGTTTGCCCGAACGTCCTCCGAAGTACTGCCCTCCCATGACCATGCCACCCCTCTGTCAGCTGTTACTGCGAAGGACACAATCCCGCTCTGGTCCCCTCGAACTCCGACCTCAGGTGAGGTATTATCGACCCGGTGAAAATTATGGATTACAACCTTTCTTTCGTCCCTGGACCTCCCGGCCATTCACCCAGCGTGGGCTCCCGGAGTTTCCTTTTTTCCCACTCGTAAGGCCCTTTATTTCAGGTTTGGGTTCCCAACTCCTCACCACCGCCCCCCTCTGACGCGTGGTGAATGAGTTTTACCCCCTTCCCTTACGGCTCGCAGGAGTGGCGCCTCCTCCGCCCCGACGCTAGTGTTTTTTATTCTCTTTCGAGACGGTCATGGAGGTCCGGATCCTCGAGCGACGTCACGTTTAAGCCTGATCGACGGACAGTGCGACTCCGAGGACTGTCGCCCCTCCCCGGCTTTTGCTCATTGGCTTAGGACGACGACGCTTTTTAGTGTTTTTGCCCTCTGCGGCAGTCGACCGAACACCAAGAGTCTTAGAGTCTATTCAAGTATTTCTTTGGTCCAGGTAAGTGGAATCCCCCCACGGCCGTCTCACGGGATAATGTCCAGGAGTGAATTTTAATGTGCTACTTCCCCCCAGATTAGCCAGAGTTGAGATTGACTACGCTCCTAAAAGTGCGATATAAATCAAGTCTTAGGAAGTGCCCATGGGCTCCTCTTTCCTACAAGGCGGTTCTCC
>Ga0179593_1603953_pt1 | contig 10664 bp, 13 predicted proteins | sample CZODoug2_1_08_16_FD_185931 | JGI IMG/M metagenome (GOLD analysis project Ga0179593, IMG submission 185931) | Vadose zone soil fungal communities from Angelo Coast Range Reserve, California, USA - CZODoug2_1_08_16fungal (PacBio error correction) | ecosystem: Environmental > Terrestrial > Soil >... | reverse complement strand
GAGTTTTTCCCTCCCCTTGATTCTAGTATGGCTTTTTACAAGCTTCTTGTTCATTCGTGAGAGGGCTGATTCCGCCGTTCTGTGGCAAGTTCACGTATGCTGTTTGCTCTTTTTCCTGCTCTTGTTATGAGGACTTCGTTTTGCCCCTTCCTTTCGCGAGGCTTACGCGTGAGCCTCCGCGACCTTGAAATCCGTCTTTTTTTTTTTATCAATCCGTGGCCGCTTGCGCTTTTTGCACTCCTTCGTTTTGAAATTTGACGACCTGTGTATTTCTTCCTCTTTTGTCCATGCTTTTTGCTGTTCTTTTTTTCCTTCTCGTTCCCCCCCCCCTCAAATGGTCGTTCTTCTTTTATTGGCGACCCTTTGATCCCCTCTGAGATTGCCCTGTTTTTTTTGACTTGCTCTTGCTTCTTCTTATCACCTGTCTCTCCCCCCGATGAGTTCTCTGCGCATTTGGCCCTGTTTGTTCATGCGGCAGTTCCTTTGCACTTTTTCCTTTCCCCTTAGACAGCGTCGTTAGAGTGGAGTCTTTTTTCGTCCTTCGGCGCTTTCTTTTATATCTTGACACTTTTAAATGCTTCTGTAGTGGACATGACTGGGTTTGTTCACGCACTTCTTGCTGATTTCGCGGGCAGTGTCTTCCCGCCACCCGACGACTCGGGTTTCCGATCTCCTTTTTGAGTTTTTTTTTTTGTGTCTGTTCAGAGAGACCCCCCCCCCCTAGTTTTTCTCCGCATCCCCCTGCTTAGAAGCTGATTTAGGCTTTTTTATTGGAGCTTTTAGGACAACCAGGGATTTCTGATGATTCGTTGTACTCGGTGCGTTTTTTGTTTTCCGACACACCTCGGGAATTGGCGAGATAATAGACCCTCTGTTTATTTTTTTGATCTGAAACCTCCCCTTCTCTTGTGTACGCTATTCTCCTCCATTCAACTTCCCCGCACGAGTGAAGATAACTTTGGTTCTCCCCCCCTCGCACCGATGGTACTAGACTTTCTTTTTTTTAGTTGTTTCTGTCTGCTCGATTGATTCGCTTCTTTTCCCCTCTTAAGTCTCTCCCCTCTAGAAAGCGTTTCTCTTTTTGCAGATACACCCGAGCTATTCTTCCCAATCCTTCTGGTTGAACACAAAGCATGTTCCGAGACAGCCCCAATGAGTGGTTGGAGTTTTGCCAGATCTGAGATCGTTGGCGTCCGAAATTTCGAGAGACTACCCCCCTCTTCCCGAGATTCGCCGCGTGTTTTTCTCCCCCTCCTTCAGGAGACAGCTATGATTCGCCCTTGCCAGCATCGGAGAGCTTCCCAGTCCTTCTGTACCCAGTATCCTCAGCAGTCCCTTTCCTTTCAGTTCTCTAAGCACCTTCGCCACATCCCTCACCCTTTTTTAAAACGGGGGAAAACCTCAATCCTTCCCCCCTCCACACCCACCCCCCTCCCCCCCCCCCACTTTCCTTTCTCATGCTTTCCCTTCGGAGCCGGCCTCTTTTTTTTCGATCAATGAACCTTCTTCCCTTTTCCTCCCTCGGTCGCTTTTAGTTTTCCACAGGTTCACTGCTCTCGTCAGTGCCTCTTTTTTTTCGACTCTCTCTTAGTTCCCGGTTGCCGTTTCCTTCTGGAACTGACATCCTCTCCCATTTTTCGCGTTTGAAATACGCCGGAGCGCGAACTGTCCCTCGTTTTAACGCTCTCCCCAGTTACCCCTCCTTTCCTTTTTCCGCTATTTTTCTCTCACCGGGACTGTTTTTCGTCCCGTCCAACTCCATCGATTTGGATTCGCTCTCGGTCGCACATACCCTCATTTCTACCCACGCTCTTTTCGGCTTTCGCGATCGCGTCCTTCCTTTGCCACTGCCTCACCCCTCTTTGTCGGACCTCAAGCGTTCGACGACTTCCCCTTTTGACGGACGATTGTCTTCAAGCAGACCGTTTCGACCTTTCTTTTGAGTTCTCTGGATGTCTGGTCTTTATGTTTAGTCCGAGAAGACCGTGGTTTGTTTTTTAGGTCCCTCCCCATTTCGTACCCTCCCCCCTCTTCCGGTTCAGAACGGTCTTTTTTATGTTTGGCGGCCTTCGTTACCCCCTTCTGTTTAAAAATAAATACCCCCACCCACCCTCCCTGTAAACGGGAGCCTCACCTCTCCTTTTTTTTTTTCCCTCTTTTGCTCAGTCCATCCCCCACTTTTTTTCTTTTCTTAGCTTTCGTTTGCCCCCCCCTGGAACAGCTCGTTCTTTTCTCATCTTTGCCTTTGGTCTCTGGAGACAATGCTGTCCTTTGTTCCCTCCTTTCTACTGCCCGCCCCGTTTCTGTCGAGCTCGGCCAAGGTGCTTCCCTTTCCTCTCATATACGCCGAATCGTCCCCCTGCGACTTTTTTTACCTAAACCCCCCTTCTTCCGTCCTTCGTTGATTTTCCTATTTCGGGACTTTTTTTCCATGCCCCTCCGTTTCTTCAAGCGATGCTTTTTTTGCTTTCGCCTTCTTGTTTTCTTCGATAAATCCTCCCTTTTTCGTTCCCCTGCTCGTTCCCTGTGTCCATGGTTTTTTGTCTCTTACTTCCAATCCCCTGGTTTTTTCCGTTATAATCCAGTCTTCTTGGCGTCCCCTTCATTCTGCTTTCGCGGCTTCCTCCTCTTTTCATAGCGCTTGTTTGTAAGGCACTGGACCTTCCTAGTGTCTCTTCTGTCGTTTACCGCCACGACTTTTTCATCTCTCTTTGCGTGCCCTTAAAGTGAATTGGGGCGCTCGTTTTGTCTAGAGTTGGTAATCTCGCCGAATCTGTTCGTTTTTGTCCCGTTCTTACTCAATGCTGCACATGTTTTTTTTTTTCCACCTCCGAGCACATCTCCCCTTTTATATTTTGAACTGCTACGTCCCCCTTATCACTCTTCTCCGGTTGCTTCCTCGCTGTTCTGCCATCTTTCTGGAAGGCGAAATACGTTTCATATCTTCCCCCAGTGGGACACCGCTCCAGAAGAAGGAGTTTCTATCCCCTCCAAACAATACAGATCTTCTTTCGACTGGCAGCCGTCTTCCAGAGGAGGATGAGCTATGTCGGGAATTCCCGCCTTTTCCTGTCATTTGTTCTTCTAGTTGTAGGTTAATTTCCAAATTTTGCCTAGTATCTGCTTTCGTTTGGCCACGTCGTGTGGGTGCAGGGGCTGTTGTTTACTATGCAGGTCTGTTAGCCAGTCGATCGGTGATGGCCACGGTATTTTACAACAGGACGCCTTCTACTTAATGTTTGTCGTAAGATTCTTTCTGGTTGCTTTTTCTCCTCTTTTTATTTAGCTTAACACAAACTGCGGGTTGTTCCGTGTATAAGGTTGATAGGCTTGCATTTATGGTGCCAACTCCTTTTTACGCCTCTGTTCCCTTCTTTCTCTTAACTTTTTTCTCTATTCTATCTTATTACCTCTACTTGCACACATGATTTATTTCGTGTCATTTTTCATCGTTGCGTAGTATCGTGTTCGTCGCGCTTTTACGCCTGTGTATTTTCCATTTTTTAAGTTTAGTTCTTTCTGCATCTTCTTTTGTTCTCGTCTGGTTTCCCTTTTTCTCCCTCTTTTTCTTGTCACAAAAAAAAAATACCGTTCCCCTTCATAGGCTCCCCGACCTCTTTTTGTTAGCTCGTTCCCTGGTTTAACCCTTCTCTTTCTTTCCTATGGTTCCAGTACGGCAATCCCTACCGTTTACCGTCCTTTCTCGGTCAGGAGTTTTTCCTTTCACCTTTCGCGAATAGTTCCTGCTTTTTTTCTCAGCGCTATCGTCCTTTCCTCCCGCCGCTATAGAGACCTCTCTTTCTTTCTTATCCCCAGACAATACTATTTTCGGTCGAGCGCGTCCTCCTAGCACACTTTTTTTCTGCTTTTTTCTTCCTGTTTCCTAATAGAAAAATCGATTTTTCACTCTTTGCCTTCCGTGGATTTCTGTTCCTGAAAATTCCATGCTTGTTTCGCTTCCCCCTGTCGAGCAGGTCCTGAGAATTCCTTTAGTCGTTCAGGATTTGAAGTTTTCCATAATCCTCAGGGGCAACCCGACCCCCCCCCTCCTCTTTTTATAGCTTCCTCTCATAGAAGATAGAATCTGTTCCTCTCTCTATCGTTGAAGACCTCCTTATTTCGCACGAAAAAGGCCCCTTCCTCTTCTCTCGGCAGATCCTCCACTGAGGTTCTCTCTTTTTCTCCGACCTTGTCACAGGCGACGGAGCACTCCCCCCCTTTACCCGAGAACCTAGACGCGCCGATCTCTATTGAATTGTCTGTTTCTCGGTCTTTTTGTACTCCTAATTTCTTTGCCCGATCTCATTGTCACCATCCCCACGCTTAGAGTGAACATGTTTTAGTTCTTCATCAGGTCCGTGGTGTTTTTTCCTTAAAAGTAATTCTGTCTTTTTTTCAAACGCAGTCGCTTGCGAATTTTAGTAATAAACCCCCTTCTGCATTCCTGTCCGCCCTCTGACTCCCAGCGAAGCAGAGTCTTTTTTATCCGCGTAGAGAGGTTTGCCCATTTGGTCTGTATCCTTCCTTTATTACCCAGTAGTTTTTCTTTTCCTCCCGGATCAACCCTTTTTTTCCCCGGTCTCACCACTTCTTACCCCCTCTCATAATCCCCTCTACTTTGTCTTTTTTTTAGGACGCTTTTTGACCGCTGGACGGATCTCCTCCCCTTTTCCAATGGTTTTCCCTTCTTCACTCCAGCGTTTTCCCTCCTGCTCTTATCCTCACCTGAGGTGTCTGGCTCTGTTTTCCCCCACTCTGAGTGGCGCTTTTCCTTTTTTTTTTGGAGCTCCCCCCCCCTCCGCTTGGCGCTGAAATCCGCCTTTATTCTGGATTTGAGCCTTCTTTCCTTAGATTTTTCCTTATTCGGGGCTGGTTTCTTTGCGTATAGCCTTATGCTCCCGTTTTTTCTCTCTGTTTCACAGATGTGACAATTCTTACTTCTTTTCATTTTACCCTTTTTCGCCCTGACCTAGAAATGCTTATACTTGCTTGTTGTCCTTTTATTTGTGAAGCCTCTTATTTCGTCTTCTTTGTCTCTTGATTTGCCTCCTTTTTTCCTTCATGTGACCACAGATGGTCGTCCTCTTTTTTTGGTACTCTTCCTCCTGGTAAAAGGTCTTAATGGGTGTGCCGTCTTTTTTTTTTTTTCCCTGAATTGCGATCTCGACCTTCTCCGTGATACATTGGATCAACTTTTTCTCTTTATTTAGTGATTTATGTCTCTTCCCCTTTCTCTGCGCTCTTACTTCTCTCGATAGGTCCAGCGTTCAATTCCCTTGTCCTCTTCCTGTTTATGGTTAGGTCTTATGGTATTATTTTAGATACATTATAGAAACGGCTTTTTTTTCCTTTCCGTTATCTCTTTTTTCCTTCTTCTATTTTTTGATCCTTCCGCGCTCTTCTATTTCCCTGGAGAGTTGTCTCCTCCTTAGACTCTGGCCGTGGTTCCTTCTTGGCTTTTTTGCCCTTTCTTTTCGCCCTTTATTGTTTTGCACTGGCCCCCCTTTTGGTTTACTAAGGATTTTCCTCCCTGTTCTCTTTTTCTAAGTCTCTAGATACTCTCCTCACTCCTTTCTCTCCAAGAATGCTGCCAGGCTTCTTCTCTTCTTCTTTCCCTCCCTTTTCCTACTCGGATCGAATTATTTCTGACCTCTCTGCCTCGATAGAGATGTATTTGCCTGCGCTGCCCCCGCTGAAGCCGACCCACCCCCTTTTTCGACAAACCCAGGACGGACCTGGCTGCCACCCTTCTTCTTTTTTTCTTTGCTTGTGACCAAGCCCTCTTCACCGGATTCAAGATAAGGCCCTTGCTTTTCTTTTTGTTAGGCAAATTTTCTGATTTTTCCTCGCACTGTCCCTTCCGACGTTCCACAGAGATATTTTGATGGTTCATCTTTTTTTTGATTCCACTTTTCCCGGCGCCATTGTGCTACTTCCCCCTCTTTTCTCCCTTCGGCCCAGATTTTCACAGAAGGCCCGCATTGTTTCTTCGATCCCTTTTTTCTGGCGCCGATCATTCTTGTTCCAAAGATTTTCTTCTTTACGACTCATCCCCCTCTTAATTTTCTCTCAATCGACAGAGCACCGCCCCTGAGTTGTACAGCTGACGCACCGGTACTTCCCCCTCCCACCCCTTTTTTTGTCGTCAATTTCGGCTCCTTCTTTTAAGACTTGCCCTCCCGGGTCAGTTTATGTCTTTTTTGTCCCTGTTTGTTCTGCTTTAGGAGACTTTCACTCAAGCACAACAAATAGTGGTGTGTTTTTTTCACTTTCTTCTTCTTTTTTTGCGATCTTGAAAACGAACCCACTTCTTTTTGTTTTTTTTTCCTTCGCGTTTTTAGATTTATCCTTTTTTAAATCCGCCGGTGCGTTCCCCCTCATGGTCTCAGTACCCTGCGGTTTCTACTCCCCCGCCTGCCACCCCTCTGGCCCTAGTTTCCCTGTTTTCCGTCTGTCCTGCGAAACTTTTGTATCCGCAGTATTTGCTCATTGCGCCGATCTATGCGGTTCTTGTACCTGCTTTAGTTTCCCCCGTTTCCTTCTTTTTCTAATTCGCTTGCTGCCATGCCCAGGTTTTTTCCCCTCTGGTCTTGTGAAGCCCTGTTTGTTACGCCTGTACTCCCCCCTTTTAATCTTTCCCCATCATACCGTTTTGCCCTCTTTTTTTTTTTCGATATCCTTTTGCCCTTTTTCGCGAATAAAGATTTTCCTCGGTTTGGCTGTTCGCTTTTTTTTTCGAGGGCTGGCTTCTTTCTCCCCCTTTCGCGTTGAAAGTTACTTTGCTGTTGCTTCTTTTCTTTCTTTTTCCTTTACTTTTCGAGCGCCTGTGCACTCCTTTTTCCTTTTTTTTTTATGCAGGTCATTTCGTCGCCGTTTGCAACCCCTTTTGTAGGACGAAGCGTCTTTTCGTTTCTCTTCTTCGCTTTGTGCGTTTTTTCCTCGTGGACCGTGGTCCGTGGATTTTTGTTTTTTGAATTTGGAAGTTAGTTGAGTGTCCCCCTCCTCGCTACTTAATCCGGATTCACCAGGATCTTCTCCTTTTCTTCTTTTTTTTGGCGTTAGAGAACTATGCTCTTTTTATCCTTCTTTTTTTCTCGACGATGACGCGGTGATCCCTCGTTCCTCCTTTTTGTATCATGAGGATTTTAGTTGCTCTTGCTTTGTTGAGACCTCTTTTTGCTTGACCTTTCATTTGTCTTTCCCGCCATTTCTATCTTCACGCAAACTACCTTTTGGCCTGTTTCCCCGTCTTTCCCGTCTTGGGTCTTCACGAACATGATTTTTATTTTGCCTTTTGCTTCTGCGCTAGTTCGATTGTAGGTCTTTTTTTTTGTTCCTGTTTCGTCTCGTTTTTTTATATTTTTTTTTCCTTTTTCTTTCTTTCTCTGATTCCTCGGTTGCGGATATTTTTCGTCGTTTCCTTCTGTAATCGTCTTCAAGCGGAGTCTTTGTTCTTTGCTGCGTCTTGCTCTTTTCCAATCACGTTCCTTTTGGTATCCTTCCTCTTCTCTTCCCTCGTTGTGAGAGAGATGATCTCTCCCGATAAGCCGTTTTTTGGTGATAGTCAGTCCCGTCTACGACACAGTCAACGAACGCCTGTTTCTTACATATTTTTCTCCCCTGAGAGTTTATCCGCACGTCCTGACCTCGATTTCCTCCTTGCGGTCTACTTCCTTAGTCTGCCGCCCCGTCTCTTTCGAATTCTTTGCCCGTTCTGCACGCGTTTTTGGATTGTCGAGCGCCTTGTCCCGATCCATCAGCAATACTTTTTCATTTCCCTTTCTTTCCCCCCCCCAATTTGTTTTCCGCGACGACAAATTTGTTTGCAGAAGTGGTTGCCGATCTGTTGACGAGAGATGTTTTCTGTCACTTCGTCTCTTTGTCTTTAATTTTTTAATTAGCCTGGGTGCTGCTTTTTTCTTGATTTCTTCTCAGAGCTCGCCCAGCAAATGCTTAGCTCATTTTTCTCTCTCTCTCTGGAGCTGGACGACAACTTCCTTACCTCTGCTCGCATTCCTCAATCTTAGCGTTCAGTTTTCCGGTTGGCGCCCCTCCTGTATGAGAATACCCCTGTTTTTCCAGTCATCCTTCATCTTCTCGCGTCTTTTCGTTCTTGTTTTCCCCCACTTTCCGATCCACGATTTTCTTTTCCATCTTTACCCCGCCCCGCTCCCCCGAGAAGAGAAAGCAGATTTTCCGTTTCCGCCACGGTTGCAGGTTGACAGTTTTGTCTTTCCCCCTCCCTGCGTCCCACGCGCCTCGCTGCTTTCCAATGAGCCATTCTCTCGCAACTGCCGCGTCTGGTCATCTTTGAGTAATCCAGTTCTTCGGTTGTTAGCACGCTCAATCTTGCTTCCATTCTTTCCCGGCACGGACTCCCTGACGCTTCCCTATTTGAGTCATTGGCTCGCTTTACCTTTTTTCAAGTCATGATAGACCCACACGACTGCTTCCCGATCCTTCTTTTTTGGGTCTATCAATCGACTCCGAACGAAATGCCTTCACCTTAGAAATTCTTCCCCTGTGGGACAGAATGTCCCCTGTCGCCTTCTCTTTTTTCCTTCAGTCCGAGACGACCGTGTCCATCTCCTCTTTTTCGTGTTCAGCATATTAGCGAGTTCGCTTTCCCCCTTGATTTTTTTCTTTTCCCGTGTTTTTTCTTTTTGGCACGTTTCCCCCATCTTACTTTTTTTTCATCCGGCCATGGTCCATCTGGCTCTTCAGGATTCGTGTGCGCACAACGGTCCCCATTCTCTTCTGAATTTCCGCACTTTTCACGGCGCCTGTTGTTCAAGCATTAGCGAATGTTTCGTCACTTTTTTGTTTTACTTCATTTTAATACCAGGCCTTTGCGCACACAAACATGATGGATCGGTCTTTGGCGTCACAAATTTTGGCCTACCCTTTTTCCCCTCCTCCTTTTTTGCCGTTTTTTCGTTCACGTGTATAGTCTTAGATTATTTGGTGATATCGGCTGGTGTGCCTTTGCTTCTGCACCCGTGTGATTCTGTGAAGGTTTGATGTCTACATCTCTTTTCAGTTCTTCCCCGTGCGCCCTTTTGCCGGGATATAGGTTTTACCATCTTTCTTTCCCTTTTCCCTTAGACTTTTTCCCCTCCCCTCTCAATTTTTTTCTAGGTATTGCTGTGACTCACCATGTTTTTGTCGTATTATCCAGCGCGCTGTTTACACGTCTTTTTTTCATTCCCTTTTTTTGTCTTTTTCGGCGGCTTTTTGTACAGCTATCGCTTTCCCCGTTTCGAGGTTGATTCCGTGCATTCGGTCCGAGTGATAATCCCTTGCCCCTTTCCTGGCGCTTCTTTCGTTATGGCTTTAAGTCGTTTTTTCTTCTAGCTTTCAGAGATGAGATTGGCTGCTTTCGATTTCTCCCTGTACTTAGATGCCTTCTTTTTTGCTTTTATCCGCATCAGCCTTTTCCTCCTGTATTAATTTCTTTTTGCGCTTCTTCCTTTTTTACTTCGTGGTTACCCTTCCTCCGTACTACTGAGGCCGCTTTCACCTTTGAAGCCTCCCTTGTACCGCTCTTTTGTCACCCCCAGAAACCGAGCCCTAAACTGCTTCTCTTTCTTCGTCTCCGTTCCGTTGCGCCTGGTATGGTAACTTTTTTTTTGAAGCAACCAACGCCACGTCATGTCCCCGTGAAATTCCGATACTTCTCGTATTCCCTCCCTGTCTCCTTACTCTTCTCTCCCCCCATCGCGCCACCCGATGTCATTTATTGTCGCCCTTGACTCCGATATTATATTTTTCATTTAAAACAATTTGTTCCCCCCTTTGTTTTCCTTTGGTTCTACATCAAGGATGGTAGGGACGGTCCCCCCACTATCATTTGAGGACATCTTCACCCCTCGCTTTACCACGGCCCAATCGGTCACAAACACCTTATAGTTGCGTAATGAGTAACATAACCCGGTTCTGCCTCCTTACTCTTCGCCTCTTTTTCCCCTTCAGTGACTTGCACTCCTCTCCCTTTCTTATCCTTGCACCCCTCGGCGGATACATCGCATTAAACGACGATTTTTTTTTTATCCTCCCTCTCCTCGTCTTGTTGCTCTACCGAGATTTCATAACGCCATTTCCCCAACTCTTGGATTTAATTTCCTTAGATACGATGGTTCTCGCGCCTTTCCGACCATTTCCATTCTTCTTCGATCCGTGAGCTTCATGCCGCCAATTGCTTTCACAGGAAAATTTGTTTTCCTAACTCGTGATGGGCGTTAACAGCGCAACGACTTTTAACTTTTTCCTCCCCCTAGCGACGCTCGACGCTTCCCTTTCTTTCCTCCTTCTTTGTCCCGCGCCATTATCTTCCATATCCCTGTCTGGTATTTGGTTTGTCAGCACTTCCATGACTCGGTGGACTTTCAGTCAACTCTCCTGCACCTTTTCTTTCCCCTGTCCCCTCCAAACCCTGAAACTCCTTTTTTTGTCTCTTTTTACCCCCTTGAGTGGATTTAACGGTTTTTTTCTTCGACTGGTCTTCGTAAGCGCTCTCTTTTATCAGATCGCTCGCCTTTCTTTTGGATATTCCTCTCCTTCACCGATCTCGAAGTGTCTCTCTTTTTCTTTTTTCGGGTTGCCTTCGGCCCAGGAGGTCGTTCAGTATTTCATGGCGTCATTCCCCCCGTCATTGCGCTGCTTCA